>ENA-OSEO01000379-OSEO01000379.1-sediment-metagenome-genome-assembly--contig:-NODE-379-length-117522-cov-13.590149_pt1 | contig 117522 bp, 82 predicted proteins | sample MGYA00237883_ERZ534232 | MGnify/ENA metagenome assembly ERZ534232
AATGCCCCGACTTGAGGGGATTGAGACACATTGAGATCTTTGGCAAGGTCGCGGATCTGCTTCGAGTCAGAATGAATGCCCCGACTTGAGGGGATTGAGACTGAACCATAGCATCAACAACGGTCAGGGACTCTAATGTCAGAATGAATGCCCCGACTTGAGGGGATTGAGACGGGTTGTCGTTGAAAAAGCTGTCCAGCGTGATATTGAGTCAGAATGAATGCCCCGACTTGAGGGGATTGAGACAAATAACCGTGCAAACATTTTACTCACCTCTCCGTTTGTCAGAATGAATGCCCCGACTTGAGGGGATTGAGACCTGCACGAGGGCCAGTTTGTCACTTCCGTTTGCCATGAGTCAGAATGAATGCCCCGACTTGAGGGGATTGAGACCAAGTTGCCGGTGTTCCAGTTGCCGGTGTTCCAGTCGCGTCAGAATGAATGCCCCGACTTGAGGGGATTGAGACTCAATGTGCGCCTTATGCAGTTCAATGATCCTGTCCTGTCAGAATGAATGCCCCGACTTGAGGGGATTGAGACTATACGGTATGCCGAACCTATCGCACACCTCCATCGGTCAGAATGAATGCCCCGACTTGAGGGGATTGAGACGTCAACTTCTTGCCGCATACTTTTTCGATCTGATTCAAGTCAGAATGAATGCCCCGACTTGAGGGGATTGAGACTTCAAGTTGCTCTTCCTGGTGTTCCCGCGCCCACTTGGTCAGAATGAATGCCCCGACTTGAGGGGATTGAGACACCTGCTGCGGGACTGATCTTGAATGAGACGTTTACTGTCAGAATGAATGCCCCGACTTGAGGGGATTGAGACTTTCCACGAAACACTGCATTGCAGCTTGCAAAATGTGTCAGAATGAATGCCCCGACTTGAGGGGATTGAGACACCCAGGCCTCGATGAGCTGGTCGCGGTCACTTTACCGTCAGAATGAATGCCCCGACTTGAGGGGATTGAGACCATAATCGTCTAGCATGATTGTCTCCCTTGGGTTCAGTCAGAATGAATGCCCCGACTTGAGGGGATTGAGACCGAACTCCGTATCCAGTACAGCCAGGGCGGGTGGCTCAGGTCAGAATGAATGCCCCGACTTGAGGGGATTGAGACATACAACCCGGTCGGCTCTTCGAAAATATGCGCAACGTCAGAATGAATGCCCCGACTTGAGGGGATTGAGACGACAAACCTCCACGTGGTCATATTCGCACGACATGGTCAGAATGAATGCCCCGACTTGAGGGGATTGAGACGTCAGCCCGTCCGGCGGCGGCGGGATTGACTTTTGTCAGAATGAATGCCCCGACTTGAGGGGATTGAGACGGTAACTGATAAATGCCTGCACTTCTTCTACCGTAAGTCAGAATGAATGCCCCGACTTGAGGGGATTGAGACACAAAACCAGGAAGAAAGGCGGGAGCAGAAACATGAGGTCAGAATGAATGCCCCGACTTGAGGGGATTGAGACCGATTCCTTTGACGGCTTGTTCCCGCGGTTCCATCAGGTCAGAATGAATGCCCCGACTTGAGGGGATTGAGACCTGGCCCAATCTCCAGATGCCGGGTGACGTGAATAGCGTCAGAATGAATGCCCCGACTTGAGGGGATTGAGACTGAACTTCTCAAGCACCCCGGTTATGAGTTCATGTCAGAATGAATGCCCCGACTTGAGGGGATTGAGACCTCCAGAACACCGTTTCCGTTTCCGTTCCCGATGATGTCAGAATGAATGCCCCGACTTGAGGGGATTGAGACTGAACGCATCCTCGCGCGTGAGCGGTATCAGCTTCTGTCAGAATGAATGCCCCGACTTGAGGGGATTGAGACCGATGACGCCAATTCGTAAGGGTTTGACGCCCCACCCCGTCAGAATGAATGCCCCGACTTGAGGGGATTGAGACATTGTGGCCTTCGTAAAGGCTTCGTACGCGCTTCGTGTCAGAATGAATGCCCCGACTTGAGGGGATTGAGACTTGACCAGCCGACCGGCGGTTTTGCACTCTTTACAGGTCAGAATGAATGCCCCGACTTGAGGGGATTGAGACTTCTACGGACATTCGATCCTTCTTTTCGTCGAACATGTCAGAATGAATGCCCCGACTTGAGGGGATTGAGACCGGTAGGGTAGGTCGTTCGAACAGATGTGATACAGTCAGAATGAATGCCCCGACTTGAGGGGATTGAGACGATCCGCTCCAGCCTCCGCACCTCGACTTTGGCCTCGATGGTCAGAATGAATGCCCCGACTTGAGGGGATTGAGACCAGGCACAGCCGAATGCCTTGAGGTCAAAAGTTAGAGTCAGAATGAATGCCCCGACTTGAGGGGATTGAGACATCGCGATCGCTCCGCTCGCATAAATCTCTGGCCAGGTCAGAATGAATGCCCCGACTTGAGGGGATTGAGACTTATAATATAAGGCACAATCCTCAATGTGGCTCTTGTGTCAGAATGAATGCCCCGACTTGAGGGGATTGAGACATTTCAACAAAATACTCGACAAATCAAACCGCAGTCTTCGGTCAGAATGAATGCCCCGACTTGAGGGGATTGAGACACGATGATCCACCTCTTAATGAATCGTTTCAATTCATGTCAGAATGAATGCCCCGACTTGAGGGGATTGAGACAGCAGGCTTTGCAGGAATTGCTTCAAACGCTTGTTTCGTCAGAATGAATGCCCCGACTTGAGGGGATTGAGACTTCAGCAATTCCATAGGTAATTTACAACACACACAGTCAGAATGAATGCCCCGACTTGAGGGGATTGAGACATTGGGAGTTGCTCTCCCTGCCTGAATAAGCCCTTGTCAGAATGAATGCCCCGACTTGAGGGGATTGAGACGTAGTAAACGCACCACTTGGCGGCCATGCGGCATTCAGTCAGAATGAATGCCCCGACTTGAGGGGATTGAGACGAGACCATAAAGGCCCATGATCTTGCAAGCCATGTCCAGGTCAGAATGAATGCCCCGACTTGAGGGGATTGAGACTCAGGTGTGACTTCAGGCGTTTCAGGTGTGACTTCAGGTCAGAATGAATGCCCCGACTTGAGGGGATTGAGACTGTCAGCATATTCATCAGTCGCGATTGAATCAGACAAGTCAGAATGAATGCCCCGACTTGAGGGGATTGAGACTCAGTTTCTTGCATTTCAGTTTCAGTTTCTTGCATTTGTCAGAATGAATGCCCCGACTTGAGGGGATTGAGACATCGGATTCCTCCTCTACCTCGTAGATTTCGAACACCGTCAGAATGAATGCCCCGACTTGAGGGGATTGAGACACAGCAATCGCAAACATGCCCCACGGTGATCACCTTGGTCAGAATGAATGCCCCGACTTGAGGGGATTGAGACTTTCTCTTTATTCTCGTTTTTTTGTCTAATTTTCTCTGTCAGAATGAATGCCCCGACTTGAGGGGATTGAGACTGGGATTTTGGGAATCTGACAATTCTGTTTTGATTGGTCAGAATGAATGCCCCGACTTGAGGGGATTGAGACAAACGATAACGCTTGGTAATCAATCTTTCTACTCTCAGTCAGAATGAATGCCCCGACTTGAGGGGATTGAGACTTCAGGAGCATTTTGTTTAATATGCGTCAAAAGGCGGTCAGAATGAATGCCCCGACTTGAGGGGATTGAGACAACGAAACTCGCCGGATGGAGAACCATACTCGAACAGTCAGAATGAATGCCCCGACTTGAGGGGATTGAGACGACCTACTATTCGCCATTCCCGCGATTGGGAGCTATGTCAGAATGAATGCCCCGACTTGAGGGGATTGAGACAAAGTGTTGCCTGTTAACAGATACATAAAAACCATTGTCAGAATGAATGCCCCGACTTGAGGGGATTGAGACTTTTCCGGATCCGGTAAGAGGCGTTTACCGGACCCGGTCAGAATGAATGCCCCGACTTGAGGGGATTGAGACGGCCGCTCTGATCTGTACCATGCCCCTATATTCGCTAGGTCAGAATGAATGCCCCGACTTGAGGGGATTGAGACTCATAATATATCCCCTCCGTCAGATTTAATTAATTCATAAAGTCAGAATGAATGCCCCGACTTGAGGGGATTGAGACTCTTTTGTTCCCGCTTGCAGCCTAATCCTTTGATCGGTCAGAATGAATGCCCCGACTTGAGGGGATTGAGACTATTGCCATTTGCCGCCAGACATCACGTCGTATATGAGTCAGAATGAATGCCCCGACTTGAGGGGATTGAGACGTAATCCTCGATCCTTTTCATGCTCCGCCCTCCCTTGGGTCAGAATGAATGCCCCGACTTGAGGGGATTGAGACGTCAAACAGACCACTATCATGCAGTAGGCCAATGGCTTTGTCAGAATGAATGCCCCGACTTGAGGGGATTGAGACAGGATCATGTCGGCGAGGGAGCGGCTTTGCTGCTGCGGTCAGAATGAATGCCCCGACTTGAGGGGATTGAGACATTAGTTTTTCTTCGTCAGAGAGACTTTCAAGCTCCGGTCAGAATGAATGCCCCGACTTGAGGGGATTGAGACTGGAGAGGAAACTATGAAAATCAAGATCAATTTGTCTCAGTCAGAATGAATGCCCCGACTTGAGGGGATTGAGACTTTTCCTTTTTCGCCCGTTCAATCTTCGGGCGAATGAGTCAGAATGAATGCCCCGACTTGAGGGGATTGAGACTTCTTTTCTCATCGTATTTTCCTTTCTTGTGCGCTCGTCAGAATGAATGCCCCGACTTGAGGGGATTGAGACTTGAAGTTCAAGAAGACTTGAAAGAGAAAGGCCATCAAGTCAGAATGAATGCCCCGACTTGAGGGGATTGAGACCTTTGATCGTTTCAAAAGGCTCATCCACATAACCGGGTCAGAATGAATGCCCCGACTTGAGGGGATTGAGACAGTTGTTATTCACACTCATGAGGAGCGAGATTTCCGCGTCAGAATGAATGCCCCGACTTGAGGGGATTGAGACAGTCCTCTTTTTTCGTTTTTGGCCGTCCTTTTCTTGTGTCAGAATGAATGCCCCGACTTGAGGGGATTGAGACTTGGAGGGTAACGGTTCAGGCTGGTATCCGAAGGATGTCAGAATGAATGCCCCGACTTGAGGGGATTGAGACATGTAATTCATCAGTATTGGAAGATCCATTAAAATCCCAGTCAGAATGAATGCCCCGACTTGAGGGGATTGAGACCGAAAGGTTAAGGCCTTCAAGGTTAAGGCCTTCAGTCAGAATGAATGCCCCGACTTGAGGGGATTGAGACTCTCGGTCACGTCTGAGGCCTTCATTGACCGCATTAGTCAGAATGAATGCCCCGACTTGAGGGGATTGAGACCTTTCGAGGTCTTTCATCGGTCATTTCACCACCACGTCAGAATGAATGCCCCGACTTGAGGGGATTGAGACTGATCGTCCATTACGCACCTCCTGTCACCGCTTTTCGTCAGAATGAATGCCCCGACTTGAGGGGATTGAGACTTCCTGGCTGACATCAACCATTTCGTTTACGACGTCCGTCAGAATGAATGCCCCGACTTGAGGGGATTGAGACTCCGCGTGTCCTCGATCTTCTTGAACAGCCGCTTTGGTCAGAATGAATGCCCCGACTTGAGGGGATTGAGACCTTCTGTTCGTTCTCGTTGTCCCTGTTCGGGAATTCCGTCAGAATGAATGCCCCGACTTGAGGGGATTGAGACGTTGCCCTTCTTTCTCCATTATTTTCCCCTTCCTATGTCAGAATGAATGCCCCGACTTGAGGGGATTGAGACTGAAACCCTAAAGCTAATAGATGGTCTTCTGCATCCTGTCAGAATGAATGCCCCGACTTGAGGGGATTGAGACATTTCGCTTTGATCCTCGTTTATTGAAACAACCCTTGTCAGAATGAATGCCCCGACTTGAGGGGATTGAGACTTGTTGTGCTTCTTACGAAGCATCCCCTTGACCTGGGTCAGAATGAATGCCCCGACTTGAGGGGATTGAGACTCTGCCTCCATCCGTTGACGTACTTTCTCCAGTTCAGGTCAGAATGAATGCCCCGACTTGAGGGGATTGAGACTGCTCAGCCTTTCAGCTAAGGACTCAAAAAAGGTTGGTCAGAATGAATGCCCCGACTTGAGGGGATTGAGACGGAACCGGGTTCGCGGTGTTCAGGTGCGCGACCATAGGTCAGAATGAATGCCCCGACTTGAGGGGATTGAGACTCGGAGGCATCACTCGCCGACCGGCTATCCGTTTTCCGTCAGAATGAATGCCCCGACTTGAGGGGATTGAGACACAATCAGGCCAAGCGGCATCGTCAAACAGCCGCTCAGGTCAGAATGAATGCCCCGACTTGAGGGGATTGAGACCGCCTCCCGGGCGATCGTCTCCAGCCGCCACGGATAGTCAGAATGAATGCCCCGACTTGAGGGGATTGAGACATAGCTCCCCTCACCGGCATGGTCCGCTTCCTCCAAAGTCAGAATGAATGCCCCGACTTGAGGGGATTGAGACAGGTAGACCTGCAAGGGCGTCTTCCAGGGGGATAAGGTCAGAATGAATGCCCCGACTTGAGGGGATTGAGACCCTCCTCGACCAACCAAACCTCGTCGACGAATTGAATGTCAGAATGAATGCCCCGACTTGAGGGGATTGAGAGTGACTTAGCTGATTGTACGTCAGAGCTATCGTTTTTCCAGAGCATTAGGAGGGTGTTATGTCGGGCAAAAAGATGATCAGCTTTCTTGGAACGAGCGCTTACAAGGCCGGGGTATATGTATTTGGCGGGCGGAGCAAAGAAACGCGCTTCGTGCAGGCCGCACTGGCCGCGATTTTTGAGCCGGCGGAAGTGGTGGTTTTCTTGACGCAGGGCGCAAAAGAGAAAAACTGGGAGTCCCCGTCAGGTTTGGAAGGCAAGGAGGGAGACCTGTGCTTCAAAGGCCTCGAGGATACGGTTCGGATCGAGGTCCCATCTATCCGGTTCCGTGGAAGAGATATACCTGACGGGAGCAACGAGGAGGAGATCTGGGCCATTTTCCAGGAGCTTCTTGATGAGGTGGAGGAAGGCGATGAGATCATTTTCGATGTTACGCACTCGTTCAGGTCCATTCCCATCCTTGCGCTGGCGTGTATCCAGTACTTGCGAACCCTGAAGGGCGTGAAGCTCGGAGGGATTTACTACGGTGCATGGGAAGCGCGGCGGGACTCTGAAGACGGCGATTTACCAGAGGTTCCGGTGTTCGACCTGACGCCTTTTGCGGCGTTGATGGATTGGAGCCAGGCTATCGCAGAGTTCGAGAGGTCGGGCTCCGTGGAGGCGATGAAAGCCCTGATAGAGCAGGAGGTCATTCCCCGCAGGCGGGAGAGCCGGGGCAAAGATGCCGAGGCGGTGCAACTGGATGAACTTAGCAAGAGCCTTGCCAGGCTCAACGATAGCGTGACGACCTGCCGGGGCAAGATGCTATGTGAAACCGATTTCGTCGGCGATATACGAGCTCGCGTTGAGGAACTGAAGCGGTTGCCAAACACGCTGCCGGCCTTCTATCCCCTGCTGGAGCGTCTGGCGGCCAAGCTCGATCTGCTGGTGGTTGATGGCCTTGGGTTGAGCGAAGATATACGACGCGGACTGGGAGCTGTGAACTGGTGTCTGCACCACGGGTTGGTTCAACAGGGCTACACGCTTTTGACCGAGACCATTCTGACCTATTTCTGCCTGAAAGGGGGGCTGGACTGGGTGAAAATGGAGAACCGGGGGGATGTCTCCGCAGTGCTTAACAAGATAGGCAGAAAGGAGCCTTTGCAGGGTCATGTATATGGAGACAGCAGTTCTTTGGCTTATTGCCGCAGCCGTCTGCCTGAAACGTTGTTCCTGGATTATGAAAAGCTGGCTCGACGCCGGAATGACATCAACCATTCGGAGATGAAGCAGGATAGTGCAAAGGCTGACAAGCTCAAGAAGGAACTTCGAACTTTTTACACAGGCTTTCTGGATTATCTCCGGTCTTGTAATTGATTGCAGGAATTCCGTATTCGTTTGAAGGCTTCTCGATCAGGAAGCTTTGTGGAGGAGCTTCGTCGGAGGAGTCTGATTTCACTCAGGCTCTATGTCTGTATGAGATTTGTGAATTGGCGTTTGAACGGTTCTGAGGAATTGATTGTCCACCGGCTGCGGCACTAAGAGTGTGCAAGAGCCTGGTTTTTTAGAATAATCCGAAAAGCGACTGTCTCCGAAAAAGTTTTTTTGAAAATCCTCCCTCGGATGCCGTGATCCATTAGTGCAGGCCCGGGGTGGTCCCTCTCAAAGGAATGGGCTGCCCGAATCAGATGAGCCTGCAAATGTGAAAGAACTGAACTCTACCTATTGAATCGTATGGGTATGCGCACTGGAATCATGCGATTCTCAGTCAATGTGATTTTTCATGCAGTAAGGCAAGGCCTTCGTGAAAGGTCAGAGGTCTTATGCAGCCGTGAAAGGGGGAATGGTTCGATATGAAAACTGTATTGCCGTTGCTGCGGTACTATCAATCCGAACATCGGCGTCTGGACTGCCAGGTGGTCACTCCGATGTTCCTTGGCGGGGCGGATCAGGAAGCTCAGTGGCGCGCTGAGCCGTTCAAAGCCCTGGTGCGATATTGGTGGAGAGTGACCTGCAATGATTTGCCGGGAGAGAAGACGCCGCTTGAAGAGGAAGGGCGTGTTTTCGGGCGGGCAGGAGATGAGAGGGAAAGCCGAAAAAGCCCTTTGGAAATCCGGCTGGTGCCGGGCCATGACACAGCAGCGGTCAAAAGTCCTTTTCAGAAAATGAAGATTCAGCATCCTGAGGTCGATCATGGGGGAAAGGTTGATGCTTTGGGCTATTTGGCCGGCATGGGGCTTGTGCATTATAAAAACGGCATCCAGCATAGCTACTTTCCTTCAACGTCTGCATTCCAGTTGCTTCTTCAATACCCAGCCGCTTTGAAGAAAGAGATCGATGCGGTGTTGGCCCTTGTGGCGGTTTTCGGCACCGTAGGAGCGCGCTCCCGGAATGGCTGGGGCAGCTTCAATATCAGTAACCCAGGGTTGGAAGGGGGGCAGCAGGCAGCACTTCTTCAATCTGTCACCAAATCATGGACAAAGGGGTTCCAGAAGGATTACCCGAATTGTCTTGGCAAGGACGAAAAGGGTCCGCTCCTGTGGCAAACTGAAGTTTGCACAACATGGGAGAAGGTGATGGTGCAGCTTGCCTCCGCCTATATCAAGGTGCGTGCCGAAAAAGTGGGGCAAGACGAAAAGTTAGACCCCGGTGCTGGTAGTTTTGCGGAGCGGCATCTGATCGGGGTGCCGCTGACCCATCACCCAATAGGGAAGAATAAGAATGACCGGCATGCCTCGCCCCTTCGGTTTTGTGTACGCAAGAAAATGGACAAATACCGCGGGCACGTTTTGCATGTGCCGCATGCGCACAGCCGCAATCAGTCCATCCTCAAAATTAACGAGCAGATCCGGACATGGGAAAAAATCCATCGGAAACTGGACGCCCTGTTGAAGCGTGCCAAATACGAGGAGTGCGTAGCATGAGAAACGGTTTTCTTCAAGATTCAGCCTACTGGGATGAGAAGCTCGCGGCCTATCTGCACGATCCGCCCGACAAGGCCCTGCGCATTCCAGGACACGAGGAGCGGAGCCGGCGTCTGCTGGATATCCTGGGGCCCCTCCCTCAGCCCGATCCAGGCTTGATGCGCATGGCCGATCAAACGGCGGCAGGCATGGACCGCACGCAGCTGCCCGGGCACAGCGCCAGGGCCGATTTAAACGGCTCGATCGACTTTCTGGGAAGGCCATTGTTGACCCACCCAACGGCTCGCGAAGCGGTTCTGCCCCTCCAGCTAAATATGACGCGCGAGGATTGTGCATCGGTTGCCCGCGCTATCGAAGCCCTGATCGAAGCGGATATCGAGCGGGTGTGCGACTCGTTTCCCGGCAGGCCGGAGCTTCTTTCCCCCGCACGCTTTCACTATGTGCACCATGCGCTGCGCGAGCGTTTGCGGCGCGAGAACATCGGCGGGCTCGGGGGATTGTGGGGTCGGCTTCCGGCGGATACACGGATTCCGGACCACAGCATCTGGCAGCACTGCGGTCTGGCTGCCGCGATTTATTCCTGTTTCAAGAGATCGAAGACCCGCCAGGCCGCGCTGCTGGTGGTGAGCCTGGCTCCGGTTCAGGGCTTCATCGAGCGGGCGCGGAAGCTGCGGGATCTGTGGGTTGGTTCGGTCCTTCTTTCGTGGCTCGCATTCGAGGGTATACGGGAGGTGATTTACCGGCTGGGCTCGGATCATGTGCTCTACCCGAGCCTGATCGGCCAGGGCCTGGTGGAGGACATGCTGCGCAGGGAGTGCGGCCTGGAGGGGCTCCTTGCGGGCGATGATGGGGTGCCGAAAGCGGAGGGCGCTTCGCTTCCCAATAAATTTGTCTGCCTCGTCCCGGCTGGGGAGGAAGAGGAGACGGCAGCCGCGATCGAGGCGCGGATCCGTGAGGCCTGGGAGGATCTGGGCCGCATGACCCTCGATCGAATCGAAACCGTTATCGGGGGGAAGAAAGATCCCTATCTCACCAAGCAGTTCCACCGTCAGATGAAAGGCTATTGGACCTTTCGTTGGAGCGCCTGTCCGTTGCTGGACGAGGGCCGGGAACTGCAGATCAAGGGCCTTCTGCCTCCGAGCGTTTGGGAGAAGCCCTTCAACCTCGTTGCCGACAGCGAAAAACACGCCTTGCCTTACCCGTTGAGCGGCCAGGCGGCCTTCTATTCCGTGAGCCATGCAATGGCTCAGTCGTTTTTGGCTGCCGGCAAATATGTTTATTGCGAAGGCGGAGCGCTGGAGAAGGACGCGGAATCCCGACTCCCGGTCGAAAAAAACGGCCGACCTGATGCCTCAACAGAGCGGGAGAAAGGCATCAAGTGCGGGCTTCATGGCGACCTGGAGGCCTTGCGCTTCGAGTGGCAGCCCGGAGAGGATCGCAACCCGAGGCCGAGCGTTGATCCGTTCTGGAGCCTGTTGAAGCAGGACAGGGATTTGCGTCCCGAGTTCAGATCTTCGGAGAGGCTCTGCGCTGTGGCGACCGTAAAGCGTTTGGCCGGCCGTGTGATCAAGGGCTCGAAGACCGACCATCCACTGAAGCCTCTTTTTGGAAAGGCGGACGGCTTTCCGTCGACGACGGAGCTAGCCTTCGGGGATTGGTTGAATCAAGTCGCCGGGGAGGAGCCGCAGGGGGTGAAGGCGTTGGATCCATACGGCTCATGGCGCAAGGTGCTCTCCCAGTTCATCCACGACACCGACGAGCCGGATGCGCCTGCAGGACAAGGGGAGCACCGCCGCGTGCTCGAGCGGGAGGCGCGCCGGACCTGCAGCGGGATTCTGCACGCGATGGAGAAGCGGGGCCGGCTGTGGACCGATGCGGACCGCTACTATGCGATCCTCCTTATGGACGGGGACAGGATGGGGCGGCTTGTAGGAGGGGAAATCCTTCCCGCCCGCTGGGAATCGACGATTCACCCGGACTTGACCGAACGGCTGCGTACGCCCTCTTTCGATGCAGCGTATCGGGGCTTTTGGAAAGAGCACCTTGGAGAGACCCGAGTGGTGACTCCTGGTGTTCATGCAGCGTTGTCGGAGGCCTTGGGCGACTTTTCGCTTCATACGGTCCCTGAGATCATTCGGAGGTGTCGCGGCCGCCTCATCTATGCCGGCGGCGACGATGTGTGCGCCGTCATGCCGGTCTCGACGGCGCTGTCTGCGGCCCATGAAATCGCACGGATGTATGCGACGCCATACGTGGTTTACGACGCTGTCACCGGCACAGCGCAGCCCATCGTTGGACCTTGGGCCCCTGAACGCCTTCGATTGGCCTATCATTTGGGAGAGGATCGATGCCTGTCCATTTCAGGGGCGGTCTTGATATGCCATCACAAAAGGCCGCTCGCGGATGCCATGGCTGCAGCCCGGAGGCTTCTCGAAAGCGGCGCCAAAGAGGAGGGTGGGAGAAATGCGGTGGCCGTCGAACTCGCCAAGCGGGGGGGAGGACCGCGTGCTCTAGTGATGAAGTGGAATGCCCGCCCGCACGAGGACCTGCTGGCTGAAATTCCGAAGGAGATTGCTCCCGACGATACGCTCGTCGATCATTTCCTGGATTTTTCAAGGGCCTTCGGAGCAAGGACGCGCCTGTGCATGAGTTCTTCGTTGATGTATCGGGTAGAGGAGATGCGGGATGGCCTGGACGCATTGGCTGCCAGGAACCCGGCGGATCTGCCCAAGTTTCTGAAGACGCTGATTGTCCGCTCCGATCCGTCTCTGAAGCCCAGAAAGGGTGAAGCACGCAATCCGAGGCTCGAGCGCATTGCATGGCAGGCGGCGGCCCTGCTCCTTGGCCCCGACGCCGCCGTTCGGCCCGAGGCCCTGCTGATTGCGCGTTTTCTTGGGCCGCAGCTTTTTCGGTATCAGGGAGCCGGCGATGGAGGATGCCATGACTGAAAAATTGCAATGGCTGAGGTTGGAGCCGTTGGACAGCTGTTTCTTTAAGGGTTCCGAACCGATGGTCGCGGGTGAAAACCATACCGCCCGGTCTGTTTTTCCACCCATGCCCTCGACCCTTTTGGGGGCCCTCCGTACAGCGGTGCTGCTGCAGCGCGGCCTTGACCCTTCTACGTATGCAAGAGAGGAAAAGGCGGGCCGGGATATTGCCGGCCGCTATCCCCTTTTGGGGACGCCCGAGCGTCCGGGATTCAAGGTCGTCGGGCCGATTTTCGAGGCAACGCTGCCTGGCGGCGCGGTCGTGCGTTTTCTGCCTGCGCCTGCCCACTGGATGGCCTCAAAACAATCGTTAAAGAGGGCTGAAACGACGCATCAAGGCGCTTCTGACGCATGCGAAAATTCGGCTGAAGGCGACAAGTCGACCCAGCCACAGGGAAAAATCGGGATTGCTCCGGCTGACCTCCCTTCGGAGTTTATCCGCGCCGTGGGGCTGAAAGGCAGCGTCCCAGAACCCTTGTGGGCCCTCAATCCGCAGGCAGGGGACCTCGCGCCGCTTCTGGATCACTGGATTTCTGTGGAGGCTTTAGAAGAGATCCACCAAGGGAGGCACGAATTATCCTTTTTCTCGGATTTATCATCGTATACAGGAGGTTCTGCCCTATTGCCGTTGAAGGCGTTTTACACCTATGAGGAGCGGGTAGGGATCGCCCTCGAGGACCGGCGGCGGACTGCCAAGTCAGGCTATTTATATGCGGCGAGCCATATCCGCCTCAAGAAGGGCGTCGCGATGCTTTTGGGGCTTGACCGGGAGCTGGTGCCTTCTCATCTGGATGCGGAGGGGCTCCTGACCTTGGGCGGGGAGCAGCGGCTGGTAAGCTATGCGCTCGTGCCTGACAGAATGCCCCTTCCGCCGAAGCGCGGCCCTTGGGCTGTAGCCCTCTCGCATTTTCCGTGGGAGGAATTGCGGGCCAATAACTGGCAGAATCTGCCAAGGATCTCTCGGGCGCCGGTGCGGATGGCCGGCTGGGATATGAAAAAGGCGTTTCACAAGCCGGTGACGGCGTATCTGCCGCCCGGCACCTCGATCAGGACGGCGGATGCAGGGGAATTGCCGGTGGGTTTCTATAACGGTTAGGAGAGGAGAGAGTGCCATGTTGTTTTCGACGAACGCTTCCAGGGTGTGTGTTCTTTACGCCGTGTCACCGCTTCACGCAGGGGCGGGGCAGTCAACCGGGGCTGTAGACCTTCCTATTCAGCGGGAGCGCCACACCTCTTGGCCGATGATCCAGTCGTCGGGTTTGAAAGGGGCTTTCCGGGACTGGTTTACGCGCTACTACGCCAATAGTAAAGCGGGCGAAATGGGTTACGAATCAGCGCATTCCCAGGCCAAGGAACTGGCCTGCAAGGTCTTCGGCCGAGAAGAGTCCCCAGACGGGCTTGAAGGCCACGCCGGGGCGATTTCCATCACCGACGGCCGTTTGTTGGCATTTCCGGTGAGAAGCAACGCCGCCCCATTCGTGTGGGTGACCGCTCCTTATGTGCTTACGCGGCTCGCGCGTGACCTCCGGTTGATCCCCGATGCAGGGTTGACGGTTCCCGGCATGGAGTCGGGTTCGGCGCCGGGCTCCGGCGAGGGCATGCTGATTCGAGGTGATATTGCCGCGGAAAACGGGTTGGTGCTGGAAGACCTGGTGGTCAAGATTGTTGAATCGAAGACGGATGCAGTGGCATTGGAGGCGGCCTTCGAAGCCTTGGCACCCCAGGTTGCGCGTCTTGTGCTGATTTCCGATGCGGATTTCACCTATCTGGTCCGCAATGCCACGGAAGTCCAGGCGCAGATTGCCATCAACCCGGAAACCGGCGTGACCACGCCTGGGTCGCTCCGCTATCAGGAGCTTTTGCCGGCTGATTCAGCCTTGTACACCCTCGTCTTTTTTACTACGGAGAGGACGCAGAAACAGCCCCAGCCGGTTGAATTTATAGCGGATCTCACCATGACCGCCTTGGCGACCCATGTCCAGATAGGCGGCGACATGACCTTGGGCCGCGGCCTCATGGAGGTTCGTTGGCTGCCGGGCGGAAAGGCATAGGAGGGAGCGATGGAGACGACGATTTCTCAGAAGCGGTCGCGATTCGCGTTGGAGCAGCTCGAGCGGATCCCGGTCAACAAGGACTTTGCAAACCTCACGGCCGGCCTGCCGGCGATGATCCTCGGCAACGGATTTGGACATGCCTTGGCCTTTCTCATTTCAAAGGCAACGAAGGATGGGCAGTCCTCAGAGAAGCACTCAGCAGCATTCACGATCATCGCGCGATGGTTGAAAGAGTGTGGGATCATCCCGGATGCCGAGCCCAAGTCCTTTCTCACGAACCTTTCGGGGATGTCCCAGGAGCAGTACCTGCGGGCCCAAGACGAGGCCCTGCTGATGCTCGAATGGGTGAAGCGCTACGCGAACTCGGCCCTTTTCCTCGAGGAGCAAGGAGACACGCCATGAAAGAGAAGGCTGCTCCGAAGCCGGTTGTGCGGCCGGTCAATCCTGCCGTCGACCGCGTGATTGGAAAACAACCGGAAGGCCCTTTCAATTACGGCCTTTACTTTAACAAGTGGTTTTATGTCCAGGAAAGCGGTGGAAAATGTCCTGTCGAGGGGAATGCAGAGGATCCCGGGGACAATTTACTCCCCTCAATCGCCATGTTCAATGGGGAGGCTTCCCTCACGGGCGGCAAATGGGAGAGAAAGACCGCCGGCAGGCTTCTCGAGAAACGCCACGAACGTCAGGAAGCGGCAGCCCGGTCTCTTGAAAGTTTGGGATATCGCCTTCTGCGTTTCGAAGCGATTCTTGAAACGCCGCTGGTCGTTGGTCTTGGCAACGGCCATCCATCTGAAAAGGGTTTTTCATTCGATTGGACCCTTGGTGTGCCGTATATCCCGGCAAGCGGAATCAAGGGGGTGGTGCGTCTGGCCTGGCTGGTGAAGGCGCTCAACCGGATTCCCGAGGTGCAAGACGCTCGAAGGTTTTGGCAACAGGTGGGAAAAGGTCGGCTTCCGAACGAGGCGGGGGAAGCTCGCAGGGTCTTTGGAAATTTAGAGACGTCGGCTGAAGACAATCTCGAACCAAACAGGGGAGGGGTCGTCTTCATGGACGCTTTCCCTGCGAAACTGCCCCTCCTGAAGGCGGAGATCATGAACTGCCATTATCCTGACTATTTCAATAAAGCCAACGGGAGGCCGACGGAGGACCAGTCCCCTATCCCTCAAAAGTACTGGGCGGTTGATCCGTTTCTGGATCGTCAGGGCAGCGAGCGCACCCGATTCGTGTTTCGGATCCTCATGGGACCGGAGCTGGCGAAGGAGAAGGGCGTTGTGTCGGATTTTTCCGAGGCGTTTGAAGCCGCGTTGGACCGCCACGGTCTGGGGGCGAAAACCGCTGTAGGTCACGGAAGGTTTGGCCTTCACATCGCCAAACGGGATGATCCGGGCAGCCATGACGAAGAGGCAGAACCTGAAGCGAAATCCGCAAATGCTCCTGTCGAACCTGTTCATGAAATTTGGGAAGGCGTTCACCTCCGTTACCTGCCCGGCAGCCAGGAGGTGAGCGCCGAAGTTGCTGGGAAAAAGGCTTTCATGAAGGGTATGGATCTGATCCCCGAGCAATACCGCGCCAAACTCAAGAGGCATAAAATCGTCAAGGTCCAGCAAATCGAGGTGATGGCCGTTGGGGGCAAAAACTACGCGATCGTGTCTGTTGAGTAGGATGGTGCCTTGATCGCACCCAGCGGCATAGATTATGTTATGTTGCGATTTTCGACACTCAAGAAGGACAGCCATTATGTCAGACATCCTGGTAACCACGCTCGGCACAAGCTGGCAGATCGTGCCGGAGCTGCTGGGTTTCACGAACCCGAATCTGGTGGATCTTTACGCCCGTCACCCGAAGCGCGATGAGATCGCCGAGACCCGCCGGTCAGCGGACATCCGTCCGGTCGAAGAAGTCTGGATGGTGACGACAAAGGGTGAGAAGACCGATACTTCCATTCAGAATCTATTGGCTTGGCACCGGCTGTTCGGGGGAGGCGGGAGACTCCCTGTCCTCAGAATATGGCAGGTGGCGGGGGCGGGGGATTTGGCGTCCGAAGAGGAATGCCGGCAAATGGGGGAGTGCATTTTCCGGATCGTTTTGCACGCGGCCGAGCGCTGCGCCGACGGGCATCTCTTGATATCTCTCGCGGGCGGACGCAAGACCATGAGTTCGGACATCCAGAACGCCGCCGTGTTTTTCGGGTGCCACGCCCTGATTCACGTCATCCAGAATGATGACTACGCGAAAAAGCTGTGGGGCCAGGAAGCGGCTTTTTTCCTCGAACCGTTGCCTGAAGACTTGAAGGACGCGGTCACTCCCCTCGTGGCAGGGCGGCATGAGCGGAACCCCGCCGCCGACCTCGGGGATGAGAGCGGGAGGGTGATCAGCCGGGATCGGTATCCGCTCGAGATGCCGGCGGCATCGGAGCCTCTGGAGACGGCCGTGGCGGGGGCCGGCCTCATGGAGGAGGTTCAGGAGCGTTCGCGCAGGGCGTCTTTTCTTTTCTGCAACCAGGCCAACCGGTTGATGGGCGAGGAGACGGGCACGAATTTTCTCGCGCTCTACAACCTGCATCCTTCCCTGGTGACACGGTTGAAGACGCAGCGGATCGGGGTCGACCCGGACAGGGAGGGTGCCGAGCTGGCGTGGCTTCAGAGGCTTCCGAAGGCCGAGCTGCATTGCCATCTCGGCGGCGTCGCGGACCCGGCCGAGATCCTCGAGATTGCCGAGGCGAATCGCCTTGCACTGGAGCGGTGCCGGGACCGATGGGGTCCGTACGTCAAGGAATGGCGGAGGCTTGCCGAGGGGGAAGCCGGGGAGGGGATCGATTTCAAGGTTCTGCGGCAAGCCGTTCCAGGGGTTCCCGAACCCTTGTGTACGGCGGCGTTCGTCCTCGCCTTCGAAGACCGGGCGGATCTGTTGGAGCAGATCATTTACGGGACGTTCAGGCATGAGGATGCATTCTGCGGAGTCGGGTTCAAAGCGTACGAAAAGGCGGGGGATCTGCAGGGATCGGGCCTTCTTCAGTCGGAAGCCAGCCTGCGCGCAGCTTGCCGTATCTTGTGCCGCAAGGCTGCGAAGCACAACGTCCGTCATCTCGAGGTGCGCTGCTCGCCCATGAATTATGGCAAGGGCGGGCTGGACCCCGCCGAGGTGGTCCGGGTCATCGATGCCGAGCTGGCGGCTGAGGGCGGTCCGGCAAGCTATGCCTTGATTTTCACGGCGAGCCGGCATGGGATCATGAGCAAGGTTTACGAAAACATCGAACTGGCGGAGCGCCTGCTGGGAGGCGATGGGTCGGGTTTTCCGAGCCTGAGGGGCTTCGATCTCGCCGGCAGCGAGGAGGCCGCCAGGCCCGAACAGATGAGAGAGGCCTTCATGCCGATGATGCGCCGGTGCCTGCGTCTGACGATCCACGCGGGCGAGACGTCTTCGGCCGAGAGCATCTGGGAGGCCGTGTATCATCTCAACGCCGAGCGCATCGGGCACGGCCTGACGCTGAAGGAGAATCCGGTCCTCCTGGACAAGTTCAGGGACCGGGACATCGCCATAGAGATGTGCCCATCGAGCAATGTCCAGATCGTCGGCTTTCGGGACAATTTTCTGCAAGCCACCAGGCGCCGCGAGCCCTATCCCCTGAAAGAGTATCTGGAACGGGGGCTCAGGGTGACGGTCAACACGGACAACCCGGGGATATCGAGGACCGATTTCACCAGGGAGCTGCACCGGGCCGCCCGCCTGACGGAAGGCGGACTGACCCTGTGGGAGATCCTGCTGCTGGTGCGCAACGGCTTCAAGGCCTCCTTCGCGCCGAGGGGGCGCAGGCAGGAGTTGCTTCGCGAGGCGGAGAAGGAGATCATCCAGCTCATCCAGGAGAGGCTGCCGTGATGAATCAGAAAAGCCGTTCGGAGCAGGTTCTGTGCGTCCCCCGGGATGGTCTCCCGGAGGAGTGGCTCGAGGAGATGACCGCCTGTGAACTGTCGATGGAGGCGTTCGCCGCCCGGGTTCCGGATGCCGCCCTGTCGTGGCTGCCGCGGGAGCGCGCCGAAGGCGATCCTTCCTTCAAACAGCTCATCCCCTACGTGGTGGTTCAGAAGGTCGATGGCGTCGAGACCGCGTGCTACCGGAGGAAAGGGTCCGAGGTGAGGCTGCACGATCTGTGGTCCGTGGGCATAGGCGGCCATGTGAACCGGGAGGATAGCTCCAGGGTGGATGCGGCTTTGCCCGAGGTTGTGGAGCGGGGTCTTCGGCGCGAACTGGGTGAAGAGCTGGGCCTCTCGGCTCCGGCGCATCCGCCGGTTTTCGTCGGGTTGATCAATGAGGAGCGCACGGCGGTCGGCCGCGTACATCTCGGGCTGGTGTACCGGCTGCGGCTGACCGCAACGGACCAGGTGCGCGTGGACAGGGAACTCGATTCCTTCAGCTGGATGAAGACCCGGGAAATGGACCTGGATCGGTTCGAGTTGTGGTCGCGGCTGGCCCTCAGGCTGATGGACTGCGCCATGGGTGGAATATGATATCAGGTAACACGCTGTTTCACCTCTTTAATCATCAGACAACGGGAAGCTGAGCGCGAGAAACCCGTGGAGAGTTTTGGCGTCAGTTGCGCGGAAAGTCGCGTTATGGATGTTCGGGAGGGCACTTTGCCCTGCGAAAAGATGATCGGCTTTCTTGGAACGAGCGTTTGCCAGGCCGGCGTGTAAGTGTGTGGCGGGCGGAGCAAGGAAACGCGCATCGTGCAGGCCGCCCTTGCCGAGTTTTTTAGCTGTAGAAAGTGGTTGTTTTCCTGCTGCAGGGCGGAAAAGAGAAAAACTGGCAGTCCCCGGCAGCTTCGGAAGGGAAGGAAGGAGGTCCAAAACCGTTATAACCGCATGGAAGATCGGATAAGAACCGGTTCATAGAAGCGCATATCACTGACAAATCGTCTGATCAGTGAAGTTCTTAATCCAGTTTTTCCTGGATAAAACGTCCACGGCAAGTGCAATCTGACGTTTTGTGAATTGCCTTTTCCGATCATTCCATTCATATGTTCGTGTCACAACGTCATCCTCGGTTTGAACCTTCTCCCTGCTAATAACCCAGTGAACCGAAGATAATAACTCGAGACCGAATGGTGATTCGAATCCTTCGACCAGTTCTGTTACTTTATCAAATCGTGCCTTGGTTTCTGCTGCATCTCTAAGGAAGGCTAGTGCGTCTTCGACTGCGCCGGGTATCAGCTCTAAATGCTTGTCAGGATCATCCCCTCCATCGGCGTAGCCGGAAACCAAATGTCCTTCGACGGCGTTCAATACGTGCCTGAGGTTTTCGGCATACGGCCCATAATGGCTTTTCGTGAAGCGAAGCTTCAACGGTTCTCCAGCCTCTTGCATAAAATATATGAGCTTGTGTACTTCGAGCAAGGTTATAAAAGGGTCCAGCAACCCGTTTAGATAGCGGGACATCAATCCTACCAAGGCAGCCCTGCCTGACGTCATTTTAGGTACACTCTTTGAATGGTTGATCTCCGTGTTAATCGATGCGTCACGTGGTTCGAAAATGACCGCCTTAAGCTCTTTGAACTCTCCTAAAGCCGCTTCGATACGCGGACGGACCTCTGACCAGCACAAACCGCCTAATCCGCTTCCTAGAGGCGGGATGGCGATGGACCGAATGTCCCTTGATCGGATCACCTCCACTAAAGCAACAAGACCGCTCTCGATATCCTCCATCCGGCTCTTGCCTCTCCAGTGACGCTTGGTTGGGAAATTGATGAGATAACGCGGGTTCACCAGTCGCCCGGTTTCAAAGACAAACATCTTTCCAGGCTGCACTTCCTTCCTTTTGCAAGCCGCAGCGTATGCCCTGAAATTATCCGGGTAAGCGTTTTTAAACTGAAGGGCTATGCCACGGCCCATGATGCCCACGCAGTTAACCGTATTGACCAGTGCCTCGACGTCCTCACTGAGTATGTCGCCTGTCTTGTATACGATCATATAGCTCTCCACTCTCTTAATAATACCATTCAGGCTTCACATCTACACGAGGTTTGTAATCTGCCGTTTGAAGGATTCTGAGGGTTTGATCACGTACGGGCCGTGATATTACGCCGATGCGATTGACCAATTCCCATGGAAATTGCCGTTCAATTAAGAATTCTGCTTGCTTACCTTCTTTACACTGGCGCCAATCCCTGGCCTGCACCGCTGCCCAATCAATTTCGTCCAAGTGGGAGAGGTCGCAACGATCCTCGAAGTAGTGGGCCCCGGCATTCGAAAGGGTGAACGCCCACGAGCGTCCCCCCTCCTTGGCCCAAGCCACAGTTTGGAGGAGATCCGCCTCCAAATGTACTATGGGGGCCTGTCCATCACGATAGGATAATTCGGGGTGATTAGCCTGATGAATAATGTAAAGCATAACCGAGCGTGGGCAGAAATAGAATGGGACGCACTGACCCACGTAAAGTTGAGGGCGGCTGGTCAGTTTTAATTCTTCAAGCCGCCGTTTTTTGATATTCATCATCCCGATGCGGGTTCCAGGTGCAGAGCGGCGAATTATTTCCGCGTCGCACCAGAGACAACCATCCAAGATAATCGAAGGGAGACGGTCAATATGAACAATATGATAGATCTTAATATCTCCGGGTATCAACATATTTTTATCAACTGTCATCCCACGTGGTTTTGATGTGAAGACCATCCCTTGCCTTATGCCTGCTCAGGCGGCGCAGTCTCACTGATTGTATAAGTCGGCGGAATTCAATCTAATCATAAATACCGACCATATAATGATAGCTGATCAGCTCCGAAATCAATTATTTCCTGACTCGTCTCAATCCGGAAATGATTTCCCGGGACAACCCGGTTTCCAATCCGGAAATGAGGATTTTTGGCCAATATCAAGGAAATCAAGCGTTTGCGCGGAGGCGACCTGTGGGTCGCCGCACAAGCAAACGTGTAGATTGACGCCGAGATTGGCCAAAAAGACCATTTCCGGATGGAAACTCATTCAACGGTTGCACCCTCAACTGAATTTCCTTGCGCCGGGTGGTCCACGGGGAGAAAATCCTTGTCCAAAAGACCCATTCCTCGCAACTGCTCACAAATCAACTTCTCTGCTACATTCGCGACGGAGCGAAACTCATCTTTGGCGATTTTTTCTAGGATTCGTTTAATGTGAGTCTCGACCCGGAAACCAATCTGCTCTTTCAATTACTTCTCCTCATTCGAAATCCCGGTAATCTTACGCGGATGGTATTCTGAAGGCAAAGCGTTTTTGGTTATCAATGTTTTTATCGCTTTCAATAATAACAATGCTAATTCAATGTGAATGCCAGGTCAAGGCCGATTTTCCATGGTGCTCGAATGAAATAAAGATATTCAGGGAATAATCCGCGCAGTATTCCTGCCACTGAAAACCGACGGTCCTTGCAAAAGTTTTTTGAAAATCCCCCCTCCGATGCCGTGTTCCATTAGTGCAGGCCCCGGGTAGCCCCTCTCCTAAGGGATGGGCCGCCCGGGAGTCCTGCCGACAGCCCCAAACCTCAATGTGAAGGAGGCGGCAGACATGGGCACCACGGCGAAGATCTTATCGTATCCGCAGGGAGAGGCTGCTCCCAACCCCCCACAGACAACCGACGCGGTCAAGAACGGGAAGACCCCGGCAGGAGAGGCGTTCTTCGAGGAACTGGCCGCGCAGAGCGGGATCCAGGAGACCCTTGCGGCCAGGCTGAAGACGCACATCGGGGAGATCGAACTCCTGCGGGCCGACAACCGTTGGCAGGAGATCCTGGATCTGTATCACCCCGTCGAAGAGCGCGAGCCGGAGATGGTCCGTTTCGGCCTGGACCTCCCGCTGCGCTCGGAGGTGGCCTTCGCGCTCAGCCGGCTCAAACGCTACGACGACGCGATCGTCGCCTACGAGGTGTGCCTCAGGCGCAGCCCGGACGATTTCCGGTTCCATTCTGGGTTGGCCTACACGCTGTACGAAAGCCTGCTGGCCGCCAAGAACCGGGAGATCATTCTGCCGCCTCAGGTCAAGGCCGGGCGGACGGATAGGGCGCTCGAGCACTTCAATAAGGCGAGGGAACTCCGGCCCGACGGGGTGACGGCGTTTTACCGCGAAGGGATGCTCTACAAGAACATCCTGCAGAAGCCCGACCGGGCGTTGCCGCTTCTGGTGCAGGCGGTGAAGAATTGGCTGGCGCTGACGGACGATGAGCGGAAGGTCCGGCATCAGGAGCGGCGCAACTACATCAAGTCGCTCTATAACCTGGGCTCGTGCCAGGTGAAGACGGGGCGGATGAAAGGGGCGCTCGCGAGCATCCAGCGCTGCATCGAGGAAGACGGGGAGAAGAACCATGTGCGGGTCGAGCACAAGCACTTCGCCCTGGGAAAGGTCCTCTTCCACCTCGGCCGCTACCGCGAGGCGCAGGACGCCCTGGAGTTCACGTCCCGGGTGGTGAATCCGGCCGAAGGCGATTATGTCTTCGAACTTCTCGGGCGGGTGCTCCTGGCGCAGGACAAACCGCGGGAGGCCCTGGCGGCGGTTGAACGGATCCCGCCCCGGGTGCGCAGGCCTTACGTCCGGTGGACGGAGGCGGATGTCCTCAATCGGCTCGGGGAGCACGACAAGGCCCGGAGTGTTTTGACAGGGGCGCTCGAGCGGGACCGGCGTTCGCGGCATCGGACCCTGGTCCGCTTGGCCAAGATGGCGTACCGGGAGGGTAACGACGACCAGGTGCTCCGACAGGCCGGTGAAGCGGTGCAGTTCCACATCGAGACCTTCACGACCCCGGACCCGGATGGGCTCTTCTGGCAGGCCGCTGCGCACCTGAGGAAGGGCGACCTCGAGGCCGCCCGGCAAAAGGCTGCGGACCTGGCCGCGTTCAGGCCGGCGTACCCGCTCCTCGGGAAACTCCGGCAGGCGATAGCGAAGAAGGCCGGCCCGTGAGGGCGAACGAAGGCGAGAAGAAAGGAGATCGAAATATGAAACCGCCCACCGAAGCAGCCCAGAAGCGTCCGGCCGCACCTGATTTCGAGCTGCTCTTCTCCCGGCTCCGATCCTTCATCATTGAAAACCGCGAAATCGAGAAGTGCCGGGATATCCTTCGCAAGATGGATGTCATCCAGCGGCTCAGCCCGGAGCAGTGCCTCGAGTGGAGCCGGCTGGCCCAGATGGCGGGCGAGATGGACGTGGCCTGCCGGACGCTCAGGGATTTGAATCGGCGCCACCCGGTGTTCGAGTCGGGGTGGCGCGAGCACATCGAACTGCTGGCCCTGCTCGGCAAGGGGGCGGAGGCCGCCGCTGTCAGGGCGCGCGCTCAGGATGCCATGCCCGGTTTCGGACAACATGACGCGCAGCCTGTGCATACGGGCGACGGCGGGGGGGATTTTCAGTTCCTCGACGAGCCCTTTGCAGCCATGAAGCGGGAGGAGCGCCTGATCGCCCGCTATATGGCGCTCTTCCAGGGGCGGGAAGACTGCTTCGCGAGACAGTGGGCGGACCGCAACGCCGGCACGAGCGGATACGTCCCTGTGAGGCGGGCGATCGAGCCGGCGGATGTTCGGGATCACCTGCGCGGCCTCAAGACCTACGGCATCTATCTCCTGCGGCGGGACAGCCGGGTGGCGACGGGCGTGATCGACGCCGATTTGAAGCAGGCCTACCGCACGGGGGCGGCGCTTGCCAAGGAGCGCTCCGGCATTCAGCGGGAATGCGCGTACCTGGTGGAGCGCGTTCAGGAACTGGGAAAGCCGATGGGCTTATTCGCGCTGCCGGAGTTCAGCGGGGGGAAGGGGTATCACTTCTGGTTCTTTTTCGAGGAGCCGGTCCCGGCGCGGCCGCTCAAGGAGGCGCTCACAGCGCTTGCCGGGGCGCTCAGGCCCGATTTGACGTTTTTCGATCTGGAGGTCTTTCCGAAGCAGGACCAGCTGGCGGGGAAGGGGCTCGGGAACCTCGTGAAGCTTCCCCTCGGGCTGCACCGGGTCACCGGAAAACCCTCCTATTTTCTGCCGAAAAGATCCGGGGATGTGTGGCAGGCCCTGGAGGTCCTGGAGGGCGCCGCCTACTCGACTCTGGAGAAAAAGGACCCGCCGCTCGGGAAGACGGGGTCCGGCGGCGGCGTTCTCATCCACCCCCGGCAGGGGGAGTGGATCGCGCGCTTCCCTGAGCTTCACCGGCTCTCGGAGCGGTGCCCTCCGCTCGGCCAGTTGATCACGGCCTGCCGCAACGGGAAGGCGATGGGGGTGCGCGAGGAGAAGATCCTCTTTGCCACGGTCGGCTTTCTCAAGCGGGGAAAGACGCTTCTTCACGCGCTGCTTCAGCCTGTGCCGGAGTACAACCCGCACCTGGTCGACTACAAGCTCTCGCGGCTGAGGGGTTCGCCCCTGGGCTGCCGGAAGATCCACACCCTGCTGGGGGTCGCTCTGGATTTCTGCCGGTTCGATTCCCCGGTTCCTTATGCGCACCCACTGCTCCATTGCCGGGAGTGGATGACCGAGGACCTGCCCGTGGCGGCCGAACGGGTGGAAAATTTGGCGGATGCCCTGGAGCACCTTCGGCGGAGCCTCGACCTGGTGACGCGTTTTCTGCCCGCGGTGCGGGAAACGTCTTGAGGGGGATGCTGTGCAGCGGATGTATGTGCTCGAAAATGGAAGCTATCTCAGGAAGTCAGGCGGAAACCTCGCCCTTTTCCGGGATGGGAAGGTCGAGGAGGAGATCGACCTCGAGCACCTGCAGCAGTTGATCCTCGTAGGCTACACCTCCATCAGCGGTGCGGTGCTGCGCATGCTGATCCGCAGCCGTGTGGAGACAGTCCTCCTCAACCCCCGCGGGGGGTTCGAGGGGCGGCTTTCGGTTGATGAGCACAAGCACGTCGGCCGGCGCAAAGCGCAGTATCTGCGGCTCTCCGACTCCGGGTTCGCCCTCGAGACCGCGCGCTCCATCGTTGGCGGCAAGCTCCGCGGCCAGGCGCGTTTTCTGGCCCTGAGGGGGAAGCAGCTCGGGGTCGATTCCCTGCTGGCGCGGGCGGCCACGATCCGCGCCATGGAGAGGAGCGCGCTGGACCCGGCCGTCGATCTGGACATGGTCAGGGGGATCGAGGGGCAGGGGACGCGCGTCTACTACGAGGGTTTTCCGCGGCTGGTGCGGAACCCGGCCTTCACCTTCAAGGGCCGCAACCGCCGGCCGCCGCTCGACCCGGTCAACGCGCTGCTTTCATTCGTCTACACGCTGTTGACGAGCGAGGTCCTGACCGCCATCAAGATCGTCGGTCTGGATCCGTATCTGGGTGCGCTGCACCTGGAGGACTACGGGCGGCCGTCGCTTGCCTGCGACCTCGTCGAGGAGTGGCGCGTCTTTTTGGCCGACCGGTTCGTGCTGGCGCTTATCAACCGAAGTGTCCTCAGCCCGGACGACTTCGTCTACCGGAAGATCGAGGACACGGATTTCGTCGACGAGGAGGATCTCAAGGGGAAGCGCCCCGTCGAGATGAAACCCGCCACCTCGCGCGCACTGCTCAAGTCCTACGAAAAGTGGATGGAGCAGCGGGTGAAGCCTCCTGACGGGGATCAGAGGCTGACCTACCGGGGGTTGATCCTGGAGCAGGTGAGGCGCTTCGAGAGGTATTTGCTGGGGGAGTTGAAGGCGTATCAGCCGTTTCCATGGTCACAGGTGGGATGAGCCATGTTTTATCTGATCTGCTTCGACATTGTGGACGACAAGGTGCGGAACCGGGTGGCCAAGGCGCTCAAGGGGGCCGGCACGCGGGTGCAGAAATCCGTCTTCGAATGCGCCGACCTGAACGAGAAGCAGTTTTTGAAGCTCAAGGACCGCATCGAGCGGCTGATCGATTTTACCGAGGACAGCGTGCGCTACTACCGGCAGTGCGGCGGCTGCCTGTCGCATTTCGAGTTCTCGGGGGTCGGCGAGCAGCCCGAGAAGCGGAAGTTTGCGGTGCTGTAGGGAGGGTTCCGCACGGGCCGAGGCGAATCTGCTGCTGGCGCTGAGCGGGATCTCGCCTGAGCTGCGTGCGCGGGCGGGAGCCCGCTTCAGCGGTAGGAAAAGGGAAAAAGGGCGGCCTGTTGGTCGATCACGGTCTCGAGGAGTTTTTCCCATCTGTGGGTGTCGAGCAGGCAGGCGAAGTGTCTGCGGCTGAGATGGGGGCCATCGAGCAGGGAGCGGATGCGCCCGGTTTCGCGCTGGAGAATGCGGGGGTCCCCCAGCCGATCGGCGTGCAGGGCGGCGAGGGGGAGGAGCCCCATGACGTTGACCGTTTCCTCTCCTTGGGTTTTGCAGAGCTGCAGGGATTGCATCCAGGCCTGCTCCTTCACGGACGGGTCTACGGACGACCGGCCGAGGTTGTAGAGCCAGAGCTGCCAGGGATGCTGGGGGGCGGTCTTCCCGATCCGTTTGCACGCCCACGCGAGATAGGCGGGGGCTGGCTCCTCGGTGTCCGCCAGCCAGCGCATCAGGGCGGCGTGCTGGTATGGGTTCCAGCGCGGGCTGCCTGTATCGGGTGTGGAGGTTTTCAGATAGGTGAGAAGGGCTGTCCGGGCGCTTTTGAGGAGCCCCGCATCGAGGTAGGCGTATACCTTATAGGAGACATCTCTCAGCCAGTGGGTGTGCGCTTCTTCCTGAACCAGACCGCCCCCGAAGGCATCGAGGGCCTTCGAGATCCAGCCTTCGAAGGCAGGCAGGTGCTCCGGTCCGCAGAAAGCGGCATTCTGGGCCATCGTGCCGTAGAAGCTTCCGAGGTCATGATTGACGGCCAGGGGGTCGTATCGGCGCCTTTCGGCGAAGATGCCTTCCATGCGCTCGATCAGCGCGCGGGTGCCCTCCGGGAGGTGTTCGGCCAGATGGGGGTCGAACTCGAAGCGATTGTGGGCCTGACCGATCCGATGGCAGGCGTGCTGGAGGATCAGACTCTCGCCGTCGGTCATGTGGACGGCTGCTTCCTGGAAAGACTGGGCGGCTTTCAACCAGAAGGCGGCCTTCGCCGCGGCCCCGCAGTGGTTCGCGCAGGCCACCTGGGCTTTGCACAGCCGGAACGCCAGGCCGGGGGCATGGCGCCCCAGGGTGTCGACCAGTTCCTGCGTGACCAGGTCGAGCACGAGCAAGGCCCGGTCCTTGGACCAGTCCGGCGGGTCCAGCAGCGCCTCGATTGCGGTGACGAACCGCCTGGTCAAGGAGGAGTCGCCGATGATTTCCGGAAGGCGTAGGGAGATGAGGTTGCGATTCGCCTCCAGCCAGCAAAGGAGCTTGACCGGCACGTGTTCCAGATGGTCGATGATCCACTTCGTGCTCAGGTTTTGGGAAAGAAAGGCCGACGCAGCTGAGCCGGTGCCCGGGGCGTGAAAGCGCCAGAGGATCTCGGCGGTTTCGAGGTCGCCTACGCGAAGACACTCGAAGCGGCCGATGTTGACAAGGCTCGCCGCGTGGGTTTGGGCGGGGCAAAGGATGCCGGTCAGCCGGTGGTCACGGGCGGCCTCGCATTTTTGAAGGATGCCTTCGACCGGGAGGATGTCGCCGTCTGCGCTGAGGGCGCCTGTAGCCGCGAGCGCCGGGATGGGAAAGCCTTCCTGGGCCGAGCGGAAGCCGAGGTAGACGGCCAGTGCGAGCGACGACCCATGGAGGATGACGCTGCTTCCCCAGGGATCGAGCACCGGCCAGAAGAAGAAATGTCCTTCGGGTTGCTTTTGCGCGGCGAGGGCGGCCGCGGTTTCAACCGCCCGGCAGGCCGTCGTATCCATGCGGCTGCTTGCCCAAAGGGGCATGCGGGCACCGGCAGGTTTTTCGCCGAACCCCACCATCGCCCAGCGCACCTCGCCCGCGCTCTCCTGCGGCCGGGAAAGCACCAGCGGGATCCCCGCCCATCTCCAGGCACGGAAATCGTCCCAATCGAGGAAGGGCAGTCCGAGGGCGGCAGGGGAGGTGTGGGCCGAGAGGGCGCTGGTCAGCTCCGGGCGGCGTCTTTCCGGGGCGAGGATCGCTGCGGCGAGGCAGCTGAGGCAGAAAAGCCTGCGAAAGGGTTCGTCCGCGCCGATCCGTTGGAGGATCTTTTCTAGAAGGTCGGACAGGCGGCTGCTGTCCTCGGGCCAGATCCCCGGGTGAGGATGGAGAAGGTTGTCCCGCCGCTCGTGGATGTCCCAGTCCGCGGAATAGGCGTAAAGTATTTGCAGATCCCAGCTGTTCGGGTTATACCGCATCGCCCACCAGAAGAAGGACCAGGGTGCCGTTTTGGACCTCGGTTTCCCTGAGGCCTCTGAAAACGATCCGAAAAAGGCTTTTGCCCCGGTCGAGTTCATGCGCGGCGGCCGGCAAGGGGTCAGCGCCGGGCCTTTCCCACCACGCGTGGATGGTTTGAGGCAGACAGCGCGTCTGCCGGATTTTCCCGGTCACGAGAAGGCCGGTAGAAGACTGGCTTAGAAGGTCCACCTGAAAGGGTACGGCCTGGACCTCAAAGCCTTCCGTGGTGAGGCAGATGCAGTTCGCCCTGTCCCAGCCCCCCTTGTCGTCGGCCGCCAGAGGCGTTTCCAGTTCGGGAAAACGGCTGAAGGCCAGCAGTTCGTAGTCGTCTGCCGCATGCTCCGGCAGTTCGGCACCGGGGTAGGCCTCCTGAAGGAAGGCGCGCAGGGCGAGGCCGGCGGGCGGCATCGCTGGGTGGGCGGGGGATTTCTGCTTCGACAGGAGCCGCTCGACGCTCTTGGCCGCAAGGTACCCCGCCAGCTCGAGTTCAAGCTGGCGGAAGAAAAAGAGGACGGAGTGCTCGGGAACCGGCTGGGGCGCCTGGACGGCCGCATCCTGAACGGCTGAAAGGATTTCGGGGGGCGCCTGCCCCCAGCGTCGCCCGATGTCCTCAAGGGCCAGCGCATAGGTATTCCAACACTCCACGAAACCTTTGTCCTCCGGGAGCGCTGCGTCGTCAGGGCCCATGAGTGCTGCATCGCCGCAGACCTGCGCGACGCGCGCGCAGGGTATGGGCGAGGCCTCGATGTCCAGGATGAACACCATCGGCGGATTGTAGTACCGGTTCGAAGGGCCCCAGCCGCCGAGGGCCGCCTTCACCTCCCGGATCTCGCCGGGGACGGGGGCTCCGTGCTCGGCTGCAGGTAGAGCCTCCGCCAGCCGACTGCCGAGCGTCTCCCATGCGCTCCATTCCTCAGCGGCTGAAAGGCGCTCCGCGCAAAAGGGGCAGGCCTCGATGTGGCGCTCCAGAACGGGATCGCGGTCCGCCGAAAAGAGGATGCGGTCCGGCGGACAGGTGCGCAGCGAAAAGAGGTTCTGCCAGGCAAGCTTCATGCGGATGGAAGCAGGGTCATTCATCGGAGGGCTCCGTTTCGTCTTCTTTCATGGAATCTGAACGGCCTTCGAAGGCGGATTTGCAAAGTTCGAGCACCCGCGACACGAATTCTCCGAAAAGATGTTCGTCCAGATCCTCCGGGGAGAGCCCGGGCCACAGGCTGCAGAAGCCGCGGAGGGCGTCTTCCGCGAGGTTCAATTGATATAGGGGGCCGCTTGGGCCTTTGTACCCCAGCCGGCGGGCCATCTCCTCGAGGGAAAGGTCCATGCCGTATTTGAGATGCAAAACGGCGCGTTTCCGGTCGTCGATTCCCTTCACGAACCGTTGGGCCAGAGGGGCGAGATCAGCGAGGGCGGCCGCCTCTTCGGCGGTCGGGCCAGGGTCGGAAGGCGATGCGAGATAGGATCCGCCGGGTCCAGGCGCATCTCCGTCGGGCAGTGGCACCTCCCGGTAGGATTCGAGGAGTGCAGGGAAAAGCTCGCCGAGAAAGCTCACGAACGAGCGGACGGGAACCCAGCCGCGGACCCCTGTGCGCTCGACGAGGAGGCGCTCGAATGACTTCGAGAGTGCGGCGAGATTCGCCTGTTTCACCGCGTCGGCGGGGTCCATCCTCCAGCCGGACTCGTCCATGGAGAGGTCGTGGATGGGCGGGATGACGGGCCGCTCGTCTCCCGATTCCCATGAATAGAAGGCCGCTCCCCGTCCGGCCTTGTAATGGATGCCGTCCGCGTTGGAGAGGGCCTGGCGCACGCGCCGGTACAGGGCGTGCCAGGGGCTCATCTCCCGGGTGCGCAGGCGGTCGAGGGCGTGGTTGAGGAACAGGGTGCCGAGATAGCCGGCAAAACGGCTCCAGTCGGCGTCCTGAAGCAGGCGGAGCAGGTCGGGCGGCAGACTGCACTCCTTCTTTTCCTTCAGGAAGGCCCAGATCTCCGCCGCAAGCTCCCGGTTGTCCTCGTAGGGCCACTGGCGGCTGGAGAGGTTCAGGGGCTTTATTTTACGGGAAACGGTTGCCGCGCAGCGTTCCAGGACCGCAAAACACTCCGGGCTGTCGATCCATGCCTCCCAGGTCGACGTGTCCATCAGGGGTTTCTCCTCAGGCACGATTCAGGCACCACACCCATGAAGCGCAAAGTGAAGTTCACGTTTCCCGAGCGTGGGAGGCCGAAGCGGAATCGCTCCATGATGTAGGAGGTGCGCTCCATGACATATTCGCTCGGTTCGAGGAGGCATCCTTTCTCGATATAGAAGGGACTCGATGCGACGGAAGTGCACGGGCAGACCTGGAAGCCGAAATTGGCGAGCCGCTTCAGGACGAAGAGCGGATGGGTCTTTTTGTCCCTGCGGAAGGTGGCGGGAAAACCTCCGGTCGCGTCTCTGAGCTTCCGGTCATCCGCCCCGTGGAAGAACATCCGCTCTTCCCAGTAGGGCGAAGGCAGGCGTCTGATGGAGGCCCCCAGGCGGCGCCAGTCGAGCGGCGGCTGTTTTGGGGCCTCACCCCAGAGGCGTGCGGCAAATCCTTGATTAGACCCGGCCTTCGCCATTGGACCTCTCAATCCCTGTGCTGTTCGGAACTGTGCAATGCTCGGCAGTCTATAGCGCATTTATAGGCCAAAAACAATGATCCGGTGCAAAAAACCTCGGGTGTCGGATCCCGTGTTGCCAGTATACACCCGCTCTCCTCTCCAGCCCGTGACCCCCGCTCAACAGTTTCCATCCGCCACGGATTCAGGTTTCATCTCTTCTTGTGGAGATGAAGCTCCCATGGATTCCATCCGGAAATGGTCTTTTTGGCCAATCCCGGGTCAATCTGCACGTTTGCTTGTGCGGCGACCTGCAGGTCGCCGCCGTGCAAGCGCTTGACTTCCTAGATATTGGCCAGAAATCCTCATCTCCGGCTCGAAAACCGGGTTCTACGTGGAAATCATTTCCGGATTGGAAACTGAGTCCTACTGCGAAATCATTTCCGGATGGATACGGTCAAGCAGTCAGAAGACGTTTCCGACAACCACTCGATCCAAAATCTGGCCGCGAGACAGCTGCCGGAGATCAAGCAGAACCGGCCGGTCTTGGCCCTCACGCACAAAGCCGCACTTGCCGTGAATGGCGGATTGCTTTCATCCATTAGCGGATTTGTTTTGAAAATTCCCGCTTCCCCGCCGTTCAGCACTGTCAGGTGGAGGATGGCGCAGAGGTCGCGTGGTTTTCCGCAGCGCGGCCACGAACCGGAGGTTCCTCCGGCCGAGGCGGGATTTCTTAACAATCAAAAGGAGGAAAGAGGTATGCGTTGGATCATCGGGACAATGGTGTTGGGAGTGTTTGGGCTGGTCGGCTGCGCTACGATCGTAGGCGACAAGACCCAACTCTTGAGTATCAACAGTTCACCCGAGGGTGCCGAGGTCTGTGTTACGGACGAAACAGGTCAGCAGGTCTTCAAAGGGCAGACCCCGACGACCGTGGTGCTCCAGAAGGCGGACGGGACCTATTTCGGTGGAAAGGATTACACCGTTTCAATCTCAAAGGAAGGCCACGAGACCCAGACGGCGCAGGTCGTCAGCGGGCCGAATGGGTGGTATGTCGGCGGCAATTTCATCTTCGGGGGCTTGATCGGTTGGCTGATTGTCGACCCTCTGTCCGGCGCCATGTGGACGCTTTCTCCGGAGACGGTGAACCTGAACCTGGCTCCTGCAGCCGAAAAAACCAGCCGTGACGGATCCAGGGGCCTGGCCATCATCCAGTTGGACGATGTGCCCGTGGAGTGGAGGGACTGTTTGGATCCGCTGATATAGCCGTTTCAATGCACGGGTTGGCAGGTCACCGCTTCCGCCGGCGGTGGCCAGCACGTGTTTGTGTCGTTGCGACGAAAAAGGTTTGCCTGGGTCGGACGGTTTGCAGCCATCCAATTAAAAAACCTTGCTTACGAAATGACGCGTTGCCAGAATACACCTCCAGTCATACCGGGTGGTTTCCAGGAGTGATACTGACTAAGGGAGATGAGAAAATGACCGAGCGGACCCTCTTTCTTCTGTTCAACCACCAGATTACAGAGGCGCAGCGCGAGGACGCGTCGAAAAGCCTCGGGGTTGGAAGGATCATAGACCTCCCGGCCGGATTGAAGCAGGTGTGGCGGGACATCCCGGCGGATCTGCCGGAGATCGGCGGGTTTCTCGAACCGGTTCGAAGATGGCTCGAGGAGGAGTCCCGCTCCGGGGATTTCGTCCTCATCCAGGGGGACTTCGGTGCGTGCTACCTGATGGCGGGCTTCGCCTTCGAGAAAGGACTGGTCCCGGTCTATTCCACCACGGACAGGAAGGTTGAAGAAGAGCGCGGCGCCGACGGTCTGGTCAAGGTGACCCACGCCTTCCGGCACCGGACCTATCGGAAATACGGGGTTTAGCGCTTGGGGGGAAGATCGACCCTCCCTCGGCTGCTTCAGCGAGCCGTCTTTTCCAAACTCTTCGATTACCCTGGATCCGTGATGGTGGAATCGGCAATCGTAAGGATATATACAAAGGCGAAATCTAACCAGCACATGCAAGGGACGCCGGCTAGCGCCGGTGCCCCTGATGCTGGGCGTTATGCCTAAAGGACCCAAAGCAAATGAAGCCACGAATCACAGTTATCACCATCGGCGTTGATGACCTCGGCACATCATTGCGTTTCTACCGTGACGGTCTGGGCTTTGCTACTGAAGGCATCATCGGCAAAGAGTTTGAGTATGGGGCTGTTGTATTCGGGAAGAATGGCTGCGAGATATCCTCTTGTCTCAGCTGCATTTTTAATGGCATCGGAAGTGGTTAGGATACTGGTCATGATTTTCTTGGGTAACACGGCCTAAGCTTAAGTTCGGATGAGCGCAGCCAGGTAGGGTGCATTCCATGCGCCGTTTGCGGCTGAGCTAAAATGATTATTGAGTGGGGGTTTGAAGAAGACAATTTCTTCTTCAAACCCCCGTTTTGTTCTTATCAAATCGACAGAATATCTTTTCTACTCGTAGTGATAGCGGCAACTGATGACGATGATGCCGTCTTTTTCGATCTGGTAGACCAGCCGGTGCTCTTTGGTGATGCGGCGGGACCAGCAGCCGGCCAGTTGGAACTTCAGCCGCTCGGGTTTGCCGATGCCCTCTTGCTGATGGCGCAGGATGTCCCTGAGCAGCTCGCGGATGCGCTTCACGATTTGCTTGTCATTGTCCAAAAACCATTCAAAATCCTTCCAGGCCTCCTGCGTAAATTAAATCTTCATAGATCCTCGGCGGGAAAGTCAATCAGCTCACCGCACTGCGCTTGCTTTAAGGATTTTTCAAGATGCGCCCGGTGGGCCGGCGAGCTGAGCAAGTAGGCGGTCTCCTCCATCGCCTGGTAATCTTCAAACGAGATCAGCACGGCCTTGTCCTTGGTGCGGTCGCTGACGATGACGGCCGGTTCGGAGTCTTTGCACACTTCCTCAATCAGCGCCTTCAGGTTCTTTTTGGCATTATTGTAAGTTACGGCTTTCATGGTTGCCCTCTTCATATCGGCCCTGTTCCGACCAGGTCCTTGAATCTGTTTTTTAAAATCAAAAGGTCGAGCATTTGCTTAGCCAAAGTCTTATCCGGCTCGGAAAGGCTGTCAAGTTCTTCAAAGCGCCGCAAAAGGTCCCGATCCTGGATATTGATCTTGGCAGCCTGGCCCTTGGCTTCAAAGGCCAGATAATCCAGCGACACATTAAATACTTCGGCCAATTTGATGAGCACCTCCGTGGAGGGCACATTGGCCCCGCGCTCATAGGCCGAGACCTGTTTTTGGTGGACGCCGACCTTTTCGCCGAGTTCGGCCTGGGTCCATCGCCTTTCTTGTCTGAGTCGTCTGATCCGGTCGTTTATCGCCATTAGGTGTCCCCCTAAAGCTCAAAAAGCGTGGTTTGGGGGATATGATAACCCTGACTGGTTAAAAAATCCAGTGTTAATGCAAAATTCGTGTTGACATATATCGTTAACAGCGTATGGGACAGCCCACGGATTGGGTGTAAATTTTTCGTTTCCGATCACAGGGGGTGCATTGTTTCCTGACGTTATCGCTGAATTTTGCCAAGGTGCTTCCCCAGGAGGGGACAGCACCTTGGCGAAGATTCTGTACCATATTCGCGGCCCTCAGCTCAGAGAGGAAGGCTCATCGGAGGCCTGAATCCCGGCAGCAATGCCCACTAGATTGTGCATCGACCCGTTTCGAGGCCCCTTCCAGGATCCCCCATTGCCTTGTCCGTCCTTGTTCCCGGCCAAATCTCCTCCCGAGCAAAAAACCCCTATCCGCATAAATTCAACCGGATGCATGCCTGCAGCATAAATAGCGACCGCCCGATGGCGCAGCCCTCACCCAGCTTAGCGCAGAACTTGCGGTAGATCCCTGCCTGACCTGCGCAGGCCGAAGGCATGCACACCGTTTTGAGCATACGCACAAAGAGCCGCCTTCCAGTGCCTGGCCGACACGTGATGATGGCAACCAGAAGCCGGGAGGGCGGATATGAACCATGGCAGAGCAGCTTTTCTTTCACTTTTTGTGATCATCACCTTCCTTATTTCTCCGAGGGCAAGAACCGGTGCATCCGGCGCGTGGGGCCGCCCACGACCTTCTCGGACGTGATGGGGCAGAGGGACATCCCCGCCGCCGATGGGGATTCGGGCTACGTCTTTTCCTCATCGGGGGATCATCTCCTGAGCTTCGACCTCGACACGGGCCTCACCGTGCAGAGGTTCGGCTACGACTTTTTGTTATGATCTCGATGGTTTTCTGCTCTACCGGGACGACGAAGGCGTGAGGATCCGGTATGATTACGCGACCCGCGCCGTACAGTTCAACATGTTCGATTATAAATAATCATTGACAACCATACGGCGATGCCGTATAAAAGTATTATGATATTCATTGAGACCACTACATTTACAAAACTGCTGCCGAAATATTTACCTGATGATGAATATCGGCTTTTTCAATGGTATCTGATTCTAAGCCCTGAAGTCGGGGACCTCGTTCGTGGAAGTGGTGGCGTGAGGAAGGTTAGGTGGGCACCGGAGGGGAAAGGTAAAAGAGATGGGATAAGGATAATGTATTATTGGAAGAAATCGGATGAGGAAATATGGTTGCTCACTTTATATTCCAAGAGTGAAAAGGCATCGATCCCCGGCCATATTTTAAGAAAGATTGCGGAGGAAATCGAAAATGAATGATCGAAATATTGGTCAAGAAATATTGGAAGGAATAAAAGAGATTAAGAGCTTTAAAAAGGGAGATATTCAATTAAAGACACGAATTCTTCAGGAGCCTTCTTCAGCGAAAATTATTCGAGAAAAGTTAAATATATCACAATCTGCTTTTGCCAGCTTAATGGGAGTTAGCCCTCGCACGATTCAAGATTGGGAGCAAGGAAGAAGAAAGCCTCAAGGCCCAGCAAAATCTCTTTTGCGCATTGCTGAACAGCATCCTGAAATATTTATTGAAATAAGATAAACCACATCGAACCTGATCGACGGGCTTAGGGCCTACTTCAAGTTCTACAACAACCGCCGGCCGCACCAAGGGCTGAACGGCCGGACCCCGGCAGATGTCTACTATGAAACCCCGCTGCTCAGGATGGCAGCCTGATGGGCTGGGGTAAAGTATGCCGCAGCGCCGGCTTGGCCACGCCTAGCCTGAACTCCGCAAGGCTCCGCGAGGCGAGGCCAAGCCCCGACTAACCAACAGCCGGAGTGAAATTGGGGTTCTTACACCTTAAATCTCGAAGAAAATGGTCCCGTACTTGGGGTCCACCTCAAAGCCTCGGCGTTGGGAGGATCATGGACCTCCCGACGGGATTGAAGCAGGTATGGCGGGAGATCCCTGCAGATCTGCCGGAGATCGGCGGGTTTTTCCAACCGGTCCGAAAATGGCTCGAGGAGGAGTCCCGACCCGGGGATTTTGTCCTCATCCAGGGGGACTTCGGTGCGTGCTACCTGATGGCGGGCTTCGCCTTCGAGAAAGGACTGGTCCCGGTCTATTCCACCACGGACAGGGAGGTTGAAGAAGAGCGCGGCGCCGACGGTCTGGTCAAGGTGACCCACGCCTTCCGGCACCGGATCTATCGGAAATACGGGATTTAGCGCTTAGGGGAGTGGTCGATCCGCCCCCGGCGGCGGCAGCGAGCCATTTTCACCGGGCTTTTCGAGCGCCCCATCGGTGGTGGCATCCCAATCGCCGTGAGGATCGACGGGTTCTCCGCAATGTGCCGGACGGCGCCCGATGGGCGAGCGCCCTGTCGAGCGGGGATGGGGTGATGCTGGTCACGGATTGTGTCCGGGTCCTCGTGCGGCGGATCAGGAAGGACCGCAGGGGCCTGTCAGATGGGTGGCACCTTGCTTTCGTCCGGCATCGCATGGACGGCGCCGAGTGATACGGCCACGCTCTTGACGAGGGCGAACACCGGTTGGCCTGGCTTCAGATTCAGGTCGGAGAAGGATTTCCGGCTGATGCGCGCCAGCAGGGGACAGCCGATGTCCAAACGAAGGTCGACGAAGGGCTCTCCGCGGTCGAATATCTGGTCGAGCTTGCCGGGGAAGATGTTCTGAAAGCTGCTTTGTTCGGGTGCTCGGAGGGCCACGGCGACGTGGCGGGCGGAGATGCGCACACGAACCTGGTCGCCCCGGCCTGCCGGCATCGGCGGCACTTTGAGCCAATGGCCGCCGAAGCGCAGCCGCGTGAGGCCTGAAGCGTCCAGGGGCTCATCCACCACCGCAGAGATCACCGATCCATAATCTTCCGTGCCAAGGTGCGGCTGCAATTCCGGCCTGGACAGGAGATCATCCAGGTCCCCGAATGCGGCCACGCGCCCCATGTCCATGATGACCAGCCGATCGGCCAGATTCAGAATTTCATCCATGATGTGGCTGACGTAAAGAATGGGAATGGCGTACTCGCGGGAAAGCCGCATGATGAAGGGCAGCACCTCGGACTTGCGTGAAGCGTCCAGGGAGGCAAGCGGCTCGTCCATCAGCAGCATGGCTGGGCTGGTCAAGAGCGCCCGGCCGATGGCCACGCGCTGTTTTTCGCCCCCGGAGAGCCTGGCCGGCCGCCGGCTGAGCAGGTGTCCGATGCCAAGCAACTCGACCACGGCGTCAAAGGCGACAAAACGGCGATTTGCCGGCGTCAGGCGCATGCCGTAGGTCAGGTTGCCGCGGACCGAAAGGTGCGGCAGCAGACGGCCGTCTTGAAAGACATAGCCGATCCGCCGTTTCTCGGGCGGCAGGTTTATATGCCGCTCCGAATCGAACAGGCAAAGCCCGTTGACCTGTATGCGGCCGGCATCGGGGTGCATCAAGCCGGCCACCATGCTGATGAGCGATGTCTTGCCGGCGCCGGAGGGCCCGAACAGAGCCGTCACCCCCGATTCAGGGCCCTCGAAGGCCGCATCGACCAGGAAGCCGCCTTGCTTGCGGGTGAGTTTGATCTCCACGACGACTCAAGCTTTCATGCGGGCGGCAAAACGCCGCGCCAGCATTTCCGAACAAACCAGGGCCGCCATGGCGATCAGCACTGAAAGGATGCAAAGACGCATGGCTCCGACCTCTCCGTCGGGAACCTGTGTCAAGGTGTACAGGGCCAACGGCAGCGTCTGGGTCTGCCCCCGGATGTTGGATACGAAGGTGATGGTGGCGCCGAATTCTCCCAAGCTTCGCGCGAAGGCGAGAATCAGCCCGGTGATGATGCCGGGCGCCATCAAAGGAAGGGTGACCGTGAAAAAGACCCGCAGAGGTCCGGCACCCAGGGTGCGCGCAGCCGCCTCCAACCCCTGGTCCACACCTTCCAGGGAGAGCCGCACGGCCCGCACCAGCAGGGGAAACGACATCGCCGCCGCTGCCAGAACGGCCCCTTTCCAGTTGAACGCCAACACCAGGCCCAGGTATTTGTAGAGCGCCGCCCCGATCAGACCGTTGCGTCCCAGCAGCACCAGCAGCAGATATCCGGTGACCACCGGCGGCAGCACCAGGGGCAGGTGCACCAGGCCGTCCAGGAGGTTTTTGCCCGGAAAGCGCAGCCGCGCCAGAACCCATGCGACCAGGATGCCGATCGGCAGGCTGACCGCTACGGCCCACCCCGACACCCACAGGCTCAGCCGAAGGGCCTCGATTTCAACGTCGGTCAGATGCCAGAACTGCATGACCTGGCTTCGAACCCGTATTTTTCAAACACCGTCCGGGCTTCGGGGGTCTTCAGGAAGTCCAGGAACCTGGCCGCTGCGTCGGTCTTTTGGCCGGCTACCGCCGCCACCGGGTAGACGATGGGCGGATGGCTCTCCAACGGAAACGCCCCGACAATCCGCACCTTTTTAGTGATGGCCGCATCCGTGGCATATACCACCCCTAAAGGCGCCTCGGCGCGCTCCACCAGAACCAGGGCCGCGCGCACGTCTTTCATGGGCGCCAGGCGGTCCTTGACTTGATCCCAAAGCCCCAGGCTCTCCATGGCCTGCCTGGCGTAGATCCCGACCGGGACATGCTCAGGGTCGCCTGTTGAAAGACGGCCGTCCTTGCCCAGCAGGGCGGCCAGGTCCAATCCCCTTCTCACGTCGACGGTTTGAATCGGACTTTGCACAGGCGCGATCAGAACCAGCCGGTTGCCCAGAAGGTCGAACCGGGAGGCCTCTTCAATAGCGCCTTTCTCCTCGAGAAAATCCATCCATTTTTCGTTGGCCGAAAGATAGACATTGGCAGGCGCGCCGCTGGCGATCTGCTTGGCCAGGGTTGAGGAAGAAGCGAAGGACGTCGTGATACGCCCCAGCCCCCTGGCCGCGAAGAGATCGGCGATCTCCGTGACGGCATTGGTGGTGGACGCGGCGGCAAAAACGACCACCTCGCCTTGTGCGGCGGTCCCGTTTTCGAGGGCCAATCCAGGCGCCGATCCGGTCAGCACCAGCAACGTGGCAAACATCAGGAACAGGCGCTCTGAAAATCTCATTTTTCGTCTCCAGTTTCTTTTCGGCTGCTGCCCCGGCAGGCAGGCTCGATTCCAGCGATCGAGCGATCCCGGAAATCGCAGCGCCGCAAAAAAAAAGATGGGTTTATTCACCCCAAGATCCGGCAAGGTGCCATGAACGAGGGTTGGTCCCGCAGCCTGCAGGAGAACGGCCCGGGCTAAAGCCGCCGGCAAAACCATTCGCCCGTCGCGTGATGCCCGCGAAGACTGCCAGGGCCTTGATCGGCCGGTTCGCTAAAAGCGTCTCTAAGAGGGGTGTCATCCTTTCGAGGGGGTTCAAGCGCTAGACGCCATGCGCGGACATTTTGTCGACTCTTGTAGTTGCCATACGGTTTTCCCCCAGTGTATAGGTTGATAGAACATTATCAAGTTCTTTTTCGGGCTTCCCTTGAAGGAGGCGGGTCCCGGTTCCCTTATACCCTTCGGGCGCACAGTCCTACCCCGGCGGGGCGGGTTCCGGTTTCTTCACATCCTTTGGGTGCTCGGTCCCACCGCTTTGCGCCGGGTTCCGCTTTGGACCATATCGAGGAAATCAACCGTCTGCGCGGAGGCGGCCTGCAGGCCGCCGCACAATACGCGCAGATGGACGCCGAGGTTGATCCCAAAGGCCGTTTCCGGATAAAAACAAAAGACCGTTTCCGGACCGAAACCCTTTGGTCTCCAACGTTTTATTTCCGGATGGACAGCAATGAACCGGAGACTGCCGAGAGAAGCGATGAAAAACCATAAAGACCACGGCGAAGCGCCTTATCACGCTCGGAGCATCGAACAGATCCAAAAGGATTTGAAGGTCGACCTTGACCAGGGGTTGTCTCCCCGTCAGGTGCGGGAACGCCAGGGGCGGTACGGGCCGAACACACTGCAAGAGACGCAGAGGCGGAGCGTTTGGAAAATCCTGGCACAACAGTTCAAAAGCATGGTCATCATCGTGCTGCTGATCGCGGATGCCGTGGCTTTTGCCTTTCAGCACTGGGCCGAGGGCATCGCCATTGCCGCCGTGCTGCTGGTGAATGCGGGCATTGGATTTTTCACCGAGTGGAAGGCCGTGCGCTCCATGGAAGCCCTGCAGAAAATGAGCGGAGACAGGATCCGGGTGCGCCGCGGGGGGCAGGAAACGGAAATCGACACGGCGGAACTGGTGCCTGGTGACGTGGTGGTGCTCGAGAGCGGGGACCTGGCTCCTGCCGATGTCCGGCTGTTCGAATCCAACAACCTGCGCGTGAACGAATCCGCCCTCACCGGGGAAAGCGTGCCGGTCTATAAGCTCACGGGGCCGGTGGAACCCGATGCTGTTCTGGCCGAGCGAACCTGCATGCTTTACCGGGGGACCACGGTCACGGAAGGGTCGGGACAAGGCGTGGTGGTCGGCACCGGGATGCGGACCGAACTCGGGCGTATCTCCGAGATGGCTGAAAGTGCTGAAAAGGCGGCTACACCCCTGCAGAAAAGGCTCGATCAACTGGGACGGCGTCTGGCCTGGATAACGATCAGCATCGCCGTGCTGATTGCCGCCGTCGGATTACTGGTGGGCCGTGATCCACAAAAAATGATCGAGACCGCGATTGCCTTGGGGGTGGCTGCCATTCCGGAAGGGCTGCCCATCGTGGCCACCATTGCCCTGGCGCGCGGCATGCACCTGATGGCCCGTCGCAACGCGCTGATCAACAAGCTGCCGGCCGTGGAAACGTTGGGGGCCACGCGGGTGATTTTCACGGACAAAACCGGAACCTTGACCGAGAACCGGATGGTGCTGCGCCAGGTCAGCACGCCGGCCGGCGACTTTATCTTGGATGAGGAGAGCAAGCAGATTCATGCGCTCGAGAGCAGGGATGGGGCCAGTGGAGAGGATCATCCTCTGTTGCAGCGCCTTATCGAGATCGGGGTGTTGTGCAGCAATGCCTCAATGCGCGATGAGGACCAGGACCTGGAGCCGGAAGAGGAACAGGGCGATCCGACTGAAACGGCGCTGCTGAGGGCCGGCCTGTTCCTGCGCATGGAACGGGGCGCACTGTTGGCCCGAAAACCCGAAGTGCGCGAAGTGCCGTTCGATTCGGAACAGATGATGATGGCGACCTTTCACGAAGTCGAAAACGGGTTCGAGGTGGCGGTGAAAGGCGCGCCGGGGAGGGTGCTGGAGGTTTGCACGCATGTGGCGCGGGCGGAGGGCGGGCCGGATGCGGAATTGGATCAGGAAGCACGGGATCGATGGCTGGCGAAGTCCGAGAAGATGGCGTCAAAAGGATTCCGATTGCTTGCCGCCGCGGATAAAATCGTGGAGAGCGCCGAGGCCCGGCCCTACGAGAATTTGCGATTTGTCGGCCTGTTCGGGCTTTTGGACCCCGCCCGCGGCGATGTGCGCGGCGCCATCGAGGAATGTCAGGCAGCCGGTATCAGGGTGGTCATGGTCACGGGCGATCAGCCGGCCACGGCAGCCGCCATTGCCAGACAAACCGGAGTGGTGGACAGCGAAGAGCCTTCGGTCATTCACGGGCGAGATCTGAAAGATCCGGACGAGATGACGGAAGAGGACCGGCGCAGGATTTTGGATACCCGTGTTTTCGCCCGGGTCAGCCCGGAACAGAAACTCCATCTCATCAAGTTGATGCAGGAAGAGGGGCTGACCGTGGCGATGACCGGAGACGGGGTCAACGATGCGCCGGCTTTGAAGAAAGCGGATATCGGGGTGGCCATGGGGCGGCGTGGAACGGATGCCGCGCGCCAGGCAGCCGATATGGTGTTGCTGGACGACGCGTTCGGCTCTATTGTATCGGCCGTGCGATACGGTCGCATTATTTTTGCAAATATCCGTAAGTCTGTAATGTTTATGATCTGCACAAATGTGGCCGAGGTGCTTGCCGTGGTGGCGGCGGCTGTCATCGGCGGGTTTTACGATTTTCCGATTCCCCTGCTGCCATTGCAAATTCTGTATCTGAACGTTGTCACCGATGTCTTCCCGGCCCTGGCGCTGGGCATGGGGCAGGGGGAACCGGATATCATGCAGAACAAGCCCCGGCCGCGCAGCGAGCCGGTGCTGACGGGCGACTATTGGGGCGCCATAGGCGGGTGGGCGGTGCTGATATCGGCCTGCGTGCTTGGGGGCCTTGCCGCGGCTTTGTACCTTCTGGGGCTCGACCCGCACCAGGCCGTGACCGTTTCATTCCTGACCCTGGCGTTCGGGAAGTTGTGGTTCGTTTACAACCTTCGCAACCCGGGGTCGCGGATGTTCAGCAATGATGTGGTGCGCAATCCCTATGTGGCGGGATCGATCCTGCTGTGTATCGGGCTTCTGCTGGCTGCGGTATACGTTCCGGTGCTTTCCGGCCTGCTGCAGACCCGGGACCCGGGGGTGCAAGGCTGGCTGCTGTTGTTGGGCATGAGTCTGATCCCGTTTGTGTGGGGTCAAACCATGCGCGTCGTACAGGCGAAGCGCAGCAAGAGCTAGCGCCAAAAAATAGCGAGGTCAATGCAACGTTGACGTTCCGGATGCCGGGTCCTGGCATTGGCCGGAGAGCTTCCTTCTGGGGCGGATAAGATCTGCAAAAACGGTAACGAAGCGTTATGGGAAGAAAATGTCGTCTGCTGGATGCTGGAATCAGTAACGAACAAACACCTCCAGAACGTCAACCGAATTTGGGAGGCAATGCCTTCGAGCCCGTAAACTTGAACGCGTCCTCGATCGTCTGGAGCCCTTTTGTAATCATCATCTTTGAAGGTGAGCCTGTATGAACGTAGCCTTTCTGTTGATCGTGTTGGTCTCCTTCGTGTTCGCCGGGTGGCGGGAGTTCGGGTTTTCGCCGATCGAGGGGGCGCCGTCTCCTGTCGAGGCGTTGTCTAAGGCGATGGTCGAGTCTGCGGGCGGCGCGGTCGAACTCGCCATCGGTCTGGTGGGTGTCATGGCGCTGTTCCTGGGACTGATGAAGATCGCCGAGGAAGGGGGGCTGCTGAAGGTGGTCGCCCGGCTGCTGCGCCCCCTCATGATCCGGCTGTTCCCGCAGGTGCCGGCCGACCACCCCGCCATGGGCGCCATGATCCTGAACCTGTCCGCCAATGTGTTGGGGCTGGGAAACGCGGCAACGCCTTTCGGGATCCGGGCCATGCAGGAACTGGACACCCTGAACGGGCAGAAAGGGACGGCCACCGACGCGATGGTCCTGTTTCTGGCGATCAACACCTCGAGCGTGACCCTGCTGCCGACCGGTGTCATCGCGCTCCGTGCGGCGGCGGGCTCTGCGGACCCGGCCGCCATTCTGCCCACGACTCTGTTTGCGACCATCGGGTCCACGGCGGTGGCGATCGCCGCCGCCAAGCTGTATGGCCGGATTCGGTGGTTCAGGCGGTCTGCGGTCGATGGGCCTCAAGAGACGGCGGAAGGAGACCACGGGGTGGAGGGCGGTTCCGGGGACCGAAAGGGTGCATCGCTCGAAGATGCTGTGGGCTACCCGCTCTGGATCAGTGCGGCGGCCCTCTGCGCGCTGGTGGCCCTGGTGCCCTTGACGGTGCTTTACGGACGGATGATCTCGCCCTGGATCATCCCGGGGCTGATGGTGGGCTTTCTCCTGTTTGGCGTGGTGCGCCGTGTGCGGGTCTACGAGGCGTTCGTGGAAGGCGCCAAGGAGGGCTTTCAGGTCGCGATCAAGATCATCCCTTATCTCGTGGCGATCCTCGTGGCGGTCGGGATGTTCCGGGCGAGCGGCGCGCTGGAGGTCATGGTGCAGACCCTGGGCGTCTGGACCGGGAAGGTGGGGCTGCCCGCAGAGGCCCTCCCGATGGCCCTGCTGCGGCCGCTGTCGGGCTCCGGGGCCTACGGCATCCTCGCTTCGATCATCGATGACCCGGCCGTCGGGCCGGACAGCTACGTTGGATATCTGGTCAGCACCCTGCAGGGCTCGACCGAGACCACGTTTTATGTGCTGGCGGTGTACTTCGGGGCGGTGCAGGTCAGGCGGGTGCGGCACGCGCTCGCCGCCGCCCTGACGGCCGATGCAGCCGGCGTGGCATTCGCCGTAATGGGGTGCTGGTATCTTTTCGGTTAGGAGTGCGCGCGGTCGGGACGCCGCCTGCTGCTGACCGCGTTGGCTCGAGAGCGGCCCGTGGTCCGGTCACCTGAGCATCCCCGGAAGAGAAAATCCGCCATCCCCGAAAGAGAAAAACCGCTTGACAGATGCAAACGCCTGTTTCAAACTGGCGTTTGTTTTTTTTGGGGGGAGGTCTGGATGACGGATTGCCAGGGTAGGGGCGAGGATACGAAGCAGCGCCTCATCGAAGCGGCGGGGGAAGTGTTTGCACAGCAGGGGTTCCGTGCGGCGACCATCCGGGAGATCTGCAGCCGGGCCGGGACGCATGTCGGCGCGGTGAACTACCACTTCGGGGACAAGGAGGGGCTTTATGCGGCGGTGCTTGCGTACGCGCACACCTCAGCCATGCGCCGCTATCCGCCGGACCTGGGACTCGAAGCCGGGAAGCGCGATCCGGAGGCGAGGCTTCGCGCCTTTGTCCGTTCATTGCTGATGAGGATGTTGGCCGAAGGGTTTCCGGCCTGGCACGGAAAGCTGATGGCCTTCGAGATCGCCGAACCCACCAAAGCATTTGACCAGCTTATCGAAAACGCTATCCGGCCTCTTTTTATCTATCTCCGCGACATCGTCAGCGAACTGCTCGGGAGTTCCCGGCCCGCACAAGAGCGGGAGGACGAACTGACGTTTCTCTGCGCAACGAGCATTGTGGGGCAGTGCCTGCACTACTTCACCGCCAGGCGCGTCATCGAACTGCTGTCCCCTGAAGGAATCGACTCGGCCGACATCCAGCGGCTGACCGAGCATATCACCCGTTTTTCGCTCGGTGCCATTAAGGCGATGAGAGCAGAAGGCGCGGGACGCGGCTGATTCGGCGGGAAAGACGGCGGAACCTCCCTTACGCGGCGGGCCTTTTAGGCCGGGGGTTTTGCTGGAATTTAGAACATCGATTCGATAGAAGCGATTCAATAGAAAGATCTGAGGATTTTCGATGCAGCGGTATAGTTCCGGTTACTGGTTTTTCGTGTCGAAGGCATGTTTCATCGGGCTTGCGATCCTCGTCTTGTCCGGCGGCTGTGACAAGGAGGAAGGACGTATGGGCGGGCCGCCTCCGGAGCCGGAGGTGGCCTTCGTGACGGTTCAGCCCCAGAGTGTCGAGCTGACCACCGAGCTGCCCGGCCGCACCTCCGCCTTCCTCGTGGCGGAGATCCGTCCGCAGGTCAACGGGATCATCCAGAAGCGCGCGTTCACGGAAGGGTCGATGGTCAATGAAGGGGATCTGCTCTATCAGATCGACCCGGCCCCTTTCCAGGCGGTCCTCGATTCGGCGAAGGCGTCCCTGCTCAAGGCCGAGACAGTTGTGCCCTCCATCCGGCTGCGGGTGGAGCGGTACCAGGAGCTGGTGGCGGACGATGCCGTCAGTCAGCAGGACCTCGACGACGCCCTGGCGGCGCTCCAGCAGGCCAGGGCCGAGATCGAATTCTGGAAGGCCGAGGTGGAAAAGGCCCGCATCAACCTGGAATATACCCGGGTCGTAGCCCCGATCACGGGGCGCATCGGGATATCGAACGTCACCGTCGGCGCCTTGGTCACCGCCTATCAGGCGATGTCTCTGGCGACCATTCAGCAGCTGGATCCCATCTATGTGGACGTCACCCAGTCTTCGGCCGACCTCCTGCGGATGAAGCGGAACCTCCAGGCCGGCCTTCTCAGTGCGGACGGGCGGAATGGGCGGGAGGTCGAGATCCGGCTCGAAGACGGGACCCTGTATCCTCACAAGGGGATGCTCCAGTTCCGCGACGTCACCGTGGAGCCCACAACGGGGTCGGTCACGCTGCGGATCGTCGTCCCGAACCCGGATCACCTGCTGCTGCCCGGGATGTTCGTGCGGGCGATCGTGCAGGAAGGGATCGCCGGGGATGCGATCCTGGTCCCGCAGCAGGGTGTGAGCCGCAATCCGAAGGGGGAGGCCGTGGCCCAGGTCATAAGCGGGGACGGCAAGGTGGAGCAGCGCATCCTGACGCTCGACCGGGCCATCGGCGACCAGTGGCTGGTCGCCTCGGGTCTTTCGGCCGGCGATCGAGTGATCGTCGAAGGGCTGCTCAACGTGCGGCCGGGGGTCAGCGTTCGGGCGGTGTGTCTGGACAGTCCGGCGGCAGGTGCGGAAGAAGCCGGGGCGGGCGCTGCAGGCCCGGAAGCGAAATAGCGGAGGACGGTCATGCTGTCGAATTTTTTCCTGGACCGTCCCGTATTCGCGTGGGTGATCGCCATCATTATGATGCTCGCCGGGGCGCTCGCCATCTACAATCTGCCCATCTCGCAGTACCCGCCCATCGCGCCCCCCTCGATCGCGATCGATGCCTTCTATCCGGGCGCCTCCGCCGAGACGGTCGAAAACAGCGTCATTCAGATCATCGAGCAGAAGATGACGGGGTTCGACCGGCTGCTGTACATGTCCGCGACGAGCGACGGCTCGGGCGCGGGGAGGCTGGAGCTGACCTTCGCGCCGGGTACCGACCCCGATTTTGCGTGGTCTCAGGTGCAGAACAAGCTCCAGCTCGCGATGGCGAGCCTCCCGGATGTCGTCCAACGCCAGGGGGTCAAGGTCAGCAAGTCCACCCGCAACTACCTGATCCTCGTCGGCCTGGTCTCCGAAGACGGCAGCATGGGCGAAAACGATCTGAGGGATTACGCGCAGTCCAACGTCGAGAAGGTGCTGGCGCGCGTGCCGGGGGTCGGAGAAGTCGAAAGTTTCGGCTCGCAGTATGCGATGCGGGTCTGGCTCAATCCGGACAAGCTCACGGACTACAAGCTGACCGTCGACGATGTCATCGCCGGCCTGCGCGCCTACAACGTGGAGATCTCCGCCGGCCAGTTCGGGGCGGTCCCGGCGGTGGAGGGCCAGCGCCTGAACGCCTCCATCATCGTCCAGAACCTGCTCCGGACCCCGGAGGAGTTTGCCGCGATCCCTCTGCGCATCAATCCGGACGGGTCCACGGTGCGCCTGCGGGATATCGGGTGGACGGAACTCGGTACGGAGCGCTACGAAACGAGCGCGCTCTTCAACGGGATGCCCGCCGCCGCCCTGGCGGTCCGCCAGGCCCCGGGGGCCAACGCGCTCGAGACCGCGGATGCCATCAAGGCGAAGATGGAGGAACTCGCGTACTATTTTCCGCCTGGCATGAAGGTCATCTACCCTTACGAGACGACCCCCTTCGTCGAGGTGGCCATCGATGAAGTGGTCAAGACCCTGCTGGAAGCGATCGTGCTCGTATTTCTGGTGATGTACCTTTTCATGGGGAACATCCGGGCCACGCTGATCCCGACGATGGCGGTGCCGGTGGTGATCCTGGGGACCTTCGCCGTACTGGGGCTGTTCGGATTTTCCATCAACATGCTGACCATGTTCGCGATGGTGCTGGCGATCGGCCTCCTCGTGGACGATGCGATCGTGGTTGTGGAGAATGTCGAGCGGGTGATGCGCGACGAGAACCTGCCGCCGCGGGAGGCGACCCGCAAGTCCATGGGCGAGATCACGAGCGCGCTGGTCGGGATCGGCCTGGTCCTCTCGGCGGTGTTCGGCCCTATGGCGTTTTTCGGCGGCTCTACGGGCGTCATCTACCGCCAGTTCTCCGTGACCGTTATCGCCGCCATGCTGCTCTCGGTCCTGGTCGCCCTGATCCTGACGCCGGTCCTCTGCGCCTCGCTCCTGAGGCCCATGCCCAAAGGGCACACGCCCGCGGACAGCGCCTTTTTCCTTTTCCGGCCTTTTTTCCGCTGGTTCGACCGGACGTTCTTCTGGGTCAGAGACAAGTACCAGCTGGTGGTCGGAGGGATCCTGAGACGGAAGCTCCGTTACCTGTTCATCTATTTCCTTCTGGTCGCAGCCCTTGGCTTCCTTTTTCTGCGGATGCCCACGGCTTACCTTCCGGACGAGGACCAGGGCATCATGTTCGTCCAGGCGACTCTGCCGCCGGGTTCGACCATGGAGCAGTCCGAGGAGGTCATGAAGGAGGTTCGGACCTACCTGCTGGAAGAAGAGAAGGAGACGGTTCGATCCATTATGACCTTGACCGGCCGGAGCTTCTCGGGCGCCGGGCAGAACTCCGGCATGGCATTCGTTCAGCTGCGGGATTGGGATCTCAGGGACCGGCCGGATCTCAAGATCGAGGCCCTGTTGGGGCGGGCCATGGGGCGGTTTTCACAGATTCGGAACGCGCGGGTCTTCGCCTTTCCACCGCCCGCCGTGATCGAACTCGGCCGGGCGGGCGGCTTCGATTTTCAACTGCAGGACCGGGGGGGGATCGGCCACGAAGCCTTGATGGCGGCTGGCGATCAGCTGCTCAGGATGGCGAATGAAGACCCGCGGCTGATCCGCGTCCGGCTGAACGGCCTCGAGGATGTGCCCCAATACCGGATCGATGTGGATTGGGAAAAGGCCGGCACCCTCGGTGTGCCCATCGACTCGATTCACAACACCGTTTCAGCCCTGTTCGGCAGCGCCTACGTCAACGATTTCATCCAGAACGGGCGGGTCAAGCGGGTCTATGTGCAGGCGGATGCGCCCTACCGGATGCTGCCGAGCGATCTCGATCGTCTCTACGTGCGCAATCAAGCGGGAACGATGACGCCCCTCACCGCCTTCGCGACCGGACGCTGGACCTATGGATCGCCTCGTTTAGAACGCTTCAACGCCTTTCCCTCCCTGAATTTCTGGGGGGAGCCTTCCCCCGGGACCAGCTCCGGCGAGGCGATGCAGGCCATGGAGGAGATCGCACGCAAGCTTCCGCAGGGAACCGGCTTCGATTGGGCCGGCATCTCCTATCAGGAGCGGATGGCGACATCCCAGGCGCCGGTCCTTTACGCCTTTTCGATGATCGTGATCTTCCTTTGTCTGGCCGCCCTTTACGAGAGTTGGACGGTTCCGATCTCGGTCATGCTGGCGCTGCCGCTCGGCGTGATCGGCGGCGTGCTCGCGACCTCCTTTCGCGGGCTGCCGAACGATGTCTATTTTCAGATCGGGATGCTGACCGTCCTCGGGCTCACGACCAAAAACGCCATCCTGATCGTCCAGTTCGCCATGGCCAAGGTGAGGGAAGGCAGAGGCCTCATCGACGCCACCCTGGAAGGGGCCAAACTGAGGCTGCGTCCGATCGTCATGACATCACTCGCCTTCGGCTTCGGGGTGCTTCCACTCGCCATCGCCACGGGCGCGGGGGCGGGCGCGCAGAATGCAATCGGCACCGGTGTTCTGGGTGGGATGGCGACCGCGACCTTTTTGGCGATTTTTTTCATCCCTCTGTTCTATGTCGTGGTGGTGAGGCTTTTTGGGAGAAAGCAGGGGGCCATGGATCAGACCCCTGCTTCTGAGGTCGAAGCCCGTCTGGAGATGAGAGAATGATGATACGGAAAATGCTTGCCTGTCTGCCGCTGGGGGCGCTTGTGTTCAACGGGTGCAGCCTGATGCCCGATTACGAACGGCCCGATGCCCCGATCCCGGGCGGGTGGAAGAGCGGACCCGCCTACCGGGAAGGCCTGCGGACGTCGGATGCGCCTTTGGCGGCGGATCTTGAGTGGCGCGCCTTTTTCACCGATGAGCGGATGCGCCAGGTCATCGAACTCGGGCTTCAGAACAATCGGGATTTGCGGGCGGCCGCCCTCAACGTGGAACGGGCGCGGGCGCTTTACGGGATCCAGCGCGCCGAGCTGCTGCCGTGGATCGGTGCGACGGGAAGTGGATACAAAGGAAGGATCCCCGCGGATCTCTCGAGCAGCGGTACGCCCAGGACAAGTGAGGAATACCGCGTGGATCTGGGCATCGCTTCCTGGGAAATCGATTTCTTCGGGCGCATCCGCAGCCTCGAGCAGCAGGCCCTCGAGACGTACTTCGCCACCGAGGAGGCGCGGCGGAGCACCCGGATCCTTCTCATCTCGGAGATCGCGATCGCCTACCTGAGCCTCGCCACGGAGCGTGAAAACCTTCGGCTGGCCCAGTCCACGCTCGAGGCGCAGCAGGACAGCTACAACCTGATCAAACGGCGCTACGAGGTCGGCCTGGCGCCGAAGATCGATCTGCGCCAGGTGCAGACCCGCGTGGATTCCGCACGGGTGGACATCGCCCTTTTCACGGAGCGGACGGCCCAGGTCGAAAACGCCCTCGACCTTCTGGTGGGAGGACTCGTTCCCGATGAACTGAAGCCGGAGGGGCTCAGCACGGTGGCCGCCCTGGGCACCGTCTCTCCCGGGCTTTCTTCCGAGGTGCTGCTCAGCCGTCCGGATGTTCTTCAGGCGGAGAGGCTCCTCAGGGCTGCGAACGCCAACATCGGCGCGGCGCGCGCGGCCCTTTTCCCGCGGATCTCGCTCACCGCGGCGGCCGGGACCGCGAGCGCAGAGCTCTCCGGGTTGTTCCGCTCGGGCTCCGGTGTCTGGAATGTCGCCCCGAGGGTGGATCTGCCGATCTTCTACCCCGGCCTCTGGTCCGCGCTCAAGGTGAGTCAAGTCGACCGGGAGCTTGCCGTCACGCGCTACGAAAAGGCGATTCAGAATGCATTTCTGGAGGTGAACAATGCCCTGGCGGGCGAAGGGACCCTCGGGGACCGCATGGAGGCGCAGGAATCGCTGGTCGAGGCTACGTCGGAGACCTATCAGCTGTCGAAGTCACGGTATGAAAAGGGGATCGACACCTACCTGAACGTGCTGGATGCCCAGCGCTCCCTTTACGCCGCACAGCAGGGCCTGATCACTATCCGCTTCGCACGGCTGGCGAATCAAGTGCGGCTTTATGCTGTGCTGGGTGGGGGAGGGGAGAACGCTGCCACCCCACGCGATGCGGATGGACAGGTCCCCCAGCCCAGCACGTACGCATCAGGCAAGGCGGGGGAAAAATAGCAGGGTTTAAGCAGCCTGCCGCTCGGGCATGCGCAGCTTGAAGCGCTGGATCTTTCCGGTGGCGGTCTTCGGGAGTTCGTCCGGCAGCATGATGTCCCAGGGGCACTTGAACCTCGGGAGTCTGCCGGCTGCGTAGTCGAGCAGTTCACGGCTGAGCCTGGGCTTGTCCGTGTCGGCGCCCGCGTACTGCGGTTCGAGAATGACATAGGCAAACGGCTTGATCAGCCCCTCGATCTCCTGTCCGACCACGGCGCACTCGTGAACAGCCTTGTGCTCCATGAGGACGTTTTCGATTTCGACGGGCGAGACCCAGATTCCGCCGACCTTCAGCATGTCGTCCCCACGCCCCTGGTAGGTGAAATAGCCTCCGACCTGGCTGTAGATGTCACCGGTCCTGAACCAGCCCCCTTCGAGCATCTTCTCGGCGTTTTCTTCCGGCCTTTTCCAGTAGCCCGGTGTGATGCTGCGGCCCCTGATGAGCAGGTGCCCCGGCACGCCCTGCGGAACCTCTTTTCCCGAGAGGTCCACGATCTTTGCCTGGAATCCGGGGACGAGGCGTCCCGAGGTCCCTTCGAGGACATCATCCGAGTAGTTGGAGATGAAGATGTGCATCGCTTCGGTGGAGCCGATCCCATCGAGAATGGTGAGCCCCGTCTTCTCGCGCCATTTCCTCAGGACTTCGGGCGGAAGCGCCTCCCCGGCCGACGCACAGAGCCTGAGGGACTCGAAACGGATCTGGTCGATCTTTTTCAGGAGGGAGTTGTACTGGGTCGGTACGCCGAAAAAGATTGTCGGCTGCTGTTCCTGGATGATCTGCAGCACGTTTTCTGGCGAAGGCCGGTCGGAGAGGAGAACGACCGGCGCGCCGTAGCGGAACGGGATAGCGAGGTTGTTTCCGAGCCCGTAGGCGAAAAAGAGCTTGCTCACCGAAAAGAGCTTGTCTTCTTCCGTGATGTGCAGGACATGCCGGCCGTAGGCATTGGCGATGAACAGCAGGTCGATGTGCTTGTGGGGCGTCCCCTTGGGGCGCCCGGTGCTGCCCGAGCTGTAGAGCCAGAAGGCGATGTCGTCTTCATGGGCGGGATGGGCCTCGGCCTCGTCCGAGGCCTCCGAAAGCCATTCATCCAGTCCGTCATCGGCGAAGAGGCGGTAGCAAAGGTGGCGTGTCCCGGCGCAGGCCGCCTTGCTGGTCTTTTCCGTGACCAGAACACGCGCCTCACTGTTCTCGAGGAGGTATTCGTAGTCGGCCACGCCCAGCATGGTGTTGACCGGGACCGGCCAGGCGCCGTGCTTGATGCTGCCCAGGAAGGCATAGATGAACATCGGCGAATCGGGCAGATGGATCATGACGCGTTCGGTCGGCTTGACGTTCAGCTTTTTGAGGACGTTCGCGAATCGGTTGACATTCTTCAGTACGTCCCGGTAGGTGACGGTTTCTTCTCCGCAGTAGATCGCGACCTTGTCCCCTCGCTCGGCGGCGTTCTCGTCCAGGAGCCGTGAGGCGATATTGAACGTGTCCTGTCTGATCTGCTCGTTCATGGCGTTACCCCCTTTTGAAATGAATGGTATCCATCCGGAAATGATTTCTTGGTCCGACGCAGTTTCCAATCCGGAAATGAGGATTTTTTGCCAATATCAAGGAAATCAAGCGTTTGTGCGGAGGCGACCTGGTGGTCGCCGCACAAGCAAACGTGCAGATTGACGCTGAGATTGGCAAAAAAGACCATTTCCGGATGGAAACTGAATGGTTTGGTAAAGAGGTAACGCAAGGGGCATGCCAAAATGGAGGCTATGCGCAAAGATTAACAATATAAGTATTTTATACTGTCGATACTGAACGGATAGAAAATGAAGCGCTTTGAAAAATCGAAAAGAATCGAAAGCGTTTTTAAAAATTGAAAACCGGTTGACCCGCTTCCAGTGGCGTTGTACATTGTATGACAACAACGGTGGTCAGGAGGCGATCATGTTGGCAGTCAGATTGGACGAAGCAATCGAAAAGGCGCTGGATAGGCTGGCTGAGGCCAGGGGGAGCACCCGAAGCGCAGTGGTGCGTGAGGCGATTCTTCAATATTTGGAGGATCAAGAGGACCTGGAGTTGGCCAAAGAAGCGAAAGCCCGGAGCAGAGGGAGCAGGCCGTTGGCACAGGTGAGAAAAGATCTTGGCTTGGACGGTTGAAATTGCCGACGTGGCTGAACGGCAGCTGCGAAGACTGGACCGCCGCGAGCAGAGACGGATTCTCGATTGGCTCGATGATCGAATCGAGGGTTGCAAGAACCCCCGGCACTTCGGAAGGCCGTTGAAGGGAGGTCTGGTCGGGTTTTGGAGATATCGGATAGGAAACTACAGGGTGCTCTGCGAGATTCAAGACGAGCGGGCGGTTGTTCTCGCTCTGACCATCGGTCACCGCCGAGATGTTTACCGGTGAAGGCAACGCGCCCAACTCAGCCGCGCAAGGATCGCCGGGATTTCGACTCGATGCCGTAAAGCTTCATCCGCCTGCTCAGGGTGGGGCGGGAAATCCCGAGCTGTTCGCAGGCCTTGCCGTAATGCCAGTGGACCTCGTTCAGGACCCGCAGGATCCGCTCGCGCTCGGATTCGGCCGGCTGGTCTTCCGGAGCCTTTGCGGGCTCGTCGCTTCCTCTTCCCGCATAGGTTTTATTCAGGAGAGGGGCGGTCACCGCGTCGGTGATGAGGTTCCCCTTGGTGAGAATCGCCGCTTTGGTGAGGATGTTTTCCAACTCCCGCACATTCCCCGGCCAGGGATAGCGGATCATCCGCTGCATCGCGGCTTCTTCGACGCCCTCGATCCGGTGCTGCAGTTCGGTGCCGATACGCTTCAGAAGGTGGTCGACGATCAGAGGGATGTCGGCCTGACGATCCCTGAGTGGCGGGATCCGGACGGTGGCTACGCTCAACCGGTAGAAGAGGTCCTCCCTGAAGGCCCCCTTGCGGACCATGCTGCGGAGGTTCCGGTTCGTTGCTGCGATGATCCGGGCCTTGAGCTGCAGGGGCTTTTCGCCGCCTACGCGCAGAAATTCCTTTTCCTGAAGGACTCGAAGGAGCTTTGCCTGCAGTTCGACCGGGATCTCGCCCACTTCGTCCAGAAAAAGGGTGCCGGCTTCGGCGATCTCGAACATCCCCTTCTTGGAGGAGACCGCACCGGTGAAGGCGCCTTTTTCGTGCCCGAAAAGCTCGCTTTCGAGGAGGTTTTCGACGATGGCCGAGCAGTTGATCGCGACGAAGGGCTGGTCCTTCCAGGCGCTGTGAGAGTGGATGGCACGAGCGACCAACTCCTTGCCGGTCCCGGTTTCACCCTCGATCAGGACATTGACCCGGTTGGCGGACAAGACGCCGATCGTCTTGAAGATCTCGTTCATCTCCCTGGTCTTGCCGATGATCTCGCCCTTTTTGAATTCCTGGTCTCGGGGCCTTCCGGCGGGAGCCTGGCGCCTGCGCATCCTGGACAGCTCGAGCGCCCTCTGGATGGCGTCTTCCAATTCGTCGACATCGATGGGTTTGGGGATGTACTCGAAGGCGCCGGAGCGGATCGCCTGGATGGTGGTGCCCATGTCGTGAAAGGCGGTGATGATGATCACATAGGGGGGATTCTCTCCTTTCCGGAGTTCCTTCAGGATCTCCAGTCCGCTTCTGTCCGGCAGCCGCACGTCCAGGATGACGACATCGGGCTGCAGCGAGCGGGCCTTGTCGATGCATTCGGTGCCGGTCACGGCGCAGGCGACATGGAATCCTTTGTCACGGAGATAGCCCTCCAGGAGTTCGAGCGAAGAGGGTTCGTCGTCGACGATCAGCAGGGTTGGTTTAGCCATGGAAACATCATCCTCATGTTTCAATGCCGGAGCCCGCGGACGGTCCCGGCGAAGTGGGGAACACCATGAAGAAACACAGACCGCCTCCCTGCGCGGGGGAGGCGTGGATGGACGCCCCGTGGGCCTCGACGATGCGTTTGGCGTTGGCGAGCCCGAGGCCGGTGCCTTTCGCTTTCTTGCTGAAGAACGGGTCGAAGAGATAGGGCAGGTCTTCAGGGCTCACCCCGGGGCCATTGTCGCATATCGCCACCTCGACGGCGTTCTTTTTCCGCAGAAGCCGAGCCGAGAGCTGAATGCGCCCCTCCGCTTCCACCGCTTCGACCGCGTTCAGGAGAAGGTTGATGATCGCCTGCTCCATCTTTTCCCGGTCGATGGCAAGGAGAGGGAGCGCTTTGCCAAATCGTCTGCGCACGTGAATCCGCTTTTCGTTCAGCTTGGCCTCGAGCACCTCGAGCGACATCTCGATCGCATCGATGATGGAGGCGGGCGCAAAGGCGAAACGCAGGGGTCTGGCGAGGTCGAGCATGTCGCCCACGATGGCTTCGAGGCGGGAGATCTGTTGGGCGAGGATCTCGAGCCTCCGCCGGTCCGTCGCGCCGAAGCCGGTGTTCTTCAGGATCATCTGGACGCTCATCTTGACGGATGACAAGGGGTTCCGGATCTCGTGGGCGAGGGATGTCGTCAGGTGCCCGATGCGCGCAAGACCTTCCGCTTCCCGTACCCGCCGTTCGATTTCCACCCGCTCCGCGATGTCCCGGGAGATGCCGATGGTCGCCGCCTTCCCCTCGTACAGCGCGAGTGTCACCGTGTTCTCGGTGGGCAGCTCCGTTCCGTCGCGGTGAAGCCGGTTGTAGACATACTGCCTGCCGTGCGTTCTCCCCGGCGGTTGCCCTTCATCGATCCGGCGGATCTTCCCGAGCGAGCCGGCTGCGACGAAGTCGGTGAACGGGCGTCCGAGCACATCCTTTTTAGGGTAGCCGTGCATGCCGCAAAACGCCTTGTTGGCGAAGAGGATCCTTCCCGCCCGGCTTACGAAATACCCGTCCCGAATCTTTTCGACCAGCGTGCGGTACTTCGATTCGGATTCGGCCAGTTGCCGGGTGCGCTCGGCGACCTTGACCTCGAGCGTCTGGGCATACCTTTTGATCTCGGCGTTGTGGAGGGCCTGGAAATGGTCGCTGAATCGATGCAGGGTGTAGCTGAGGCAGTCGTTCAGACGCTGGATGGCCGGCAGCAGGTCCGGGGCCTCCAGTTCGGCGGCCAAAATGGGCAGAAGGATGGCCCGGTAGAGTTCGAAGGCCTTCTGGACCTCGGATACCGAAAACCCGGCGCTCGAGCGGATGTTGCCGATCCACTCGATAAAGGAGTCGATCCTCGAGTGGTCGCCCGCGGCCAGGACGGCGTAGTTGGCATCCGTCACCGCCGGGATGGTCCTCAGGAGGTTCTCCTCGGGCAAGGCCGAATAGGTGGGGCTTACATCCCTGTGGAGCCTCTCGACCCAGTCGTGGATGATCCTGTCCCGATGCCGGAGCAGGATCTCGGAAAGATTCATCAGCTTCGCTCTCCTGCAGAGGATCGAAGGATGCGGCGGAGCGGCGCGATGTTCATCCCCTGCCGACCATCTCGGTGATCCGCCTCAACCTCTCTTGCGTTTCCAGGGTTGTCATGCCCGGCGAAAGGCGCCATCCCCAATTCCCACCGTTCAGGCCCGGGTTGTTCATTCGGGCCTCCTGCCCGAGCCCCAGGAGATCCTGCACGGGGACGATGACCATGCCGGCCGCCGAGCGCATCAGGAGCCGGATCAGTTCCCAGTGAAGCTCCTCGACGGGCACCTGCCGCCCGATGTAGGCAAAGATCCGCTGCTTGTCCTCCTCCGAGGTCTCGTTCTCGAACCAGCCCCGGATGGTGTTGTTGTCGTGCGTCCCCGTGTAGGCGACGCAGTTCACGGGCAGGTTGTGCGGAATGTAGGGGTTGGCCGGCATATCCGGACCGAAGGCGAAGAGGAGGACCTTCATGCCGGGGAAACCGAACTGCGCCACGACCTCGCGGACATCCGCGGTGATGAGGCCCAGGTCCTCTGCAAGCACCGGCAGGGCCGGGAAGCGGCGGAACAGCGTGGTGAAGAAGTCGAGGGCGGGGGCCTCGACCCACCGGCCGTTGATTGCGTTCGGCTCCGAGGCCGGCACCTCCCAATAGGCGACCAACCCCCTGAAGTGGTCGATCCGCACGAAGTCGAAGAGCTCGCGGTTGCGGGCGAACCGCTCGATCCACCAGTCGTAGTTCCTTTCCTGAAGGACCGTCCAGTTGTACACCGGGTTGCCCCACAGCTGCCCGGTCCGGCTGAAGTAATCCGGCGGAACCCCGGCCACGACCTCCGGCCGCCTCTCGTGGTCGAGTTTGAAGAGGTCCGGGTGGGTCCAGACATCGGCGCTGTCGTAGGTGACGTAGATGGGGATGTCGCCGAAGATCAGGATCCCCTTCCGGTTGCAGTAGCGCTTCAGGGCGGACCACTGCGTGTAGAAGAGATACTGAAGGAATTTCTCCTTGCGGATGCGCCGGCGATGGTCGTGCCTCGCCTGGTCGATGGCAGCGGGTTCGCGGTCCCGCAGATCGGAAGGCCAATCCCTCCAGACCGCGCCGTTGTATCTTGATTTGAGGGCTCTGAACAACGCGTAGTCATCCAGCCAGCCGGCGTGGGCATCGCAGAATTCCCGAAAGGCGGGGTCCCGCTCCGGGTCGAACCGCTCGAAGGCCCGTTCGAACAGCCCTTCTTTGAAGGCGATCACTGCGGCGAAGTCCACCCGATCCTGTCGAAGAGGCGGGAGCGGATGGAGGTCGGCCTCGTCCAGCAGGTTGGCGCGCACCAGCAGCTCGGGGCTGATCAGGAAGGGATTGGCGGCAAAGGCCGAATCGCTGTGGTAAGGGGATTCTCCTGTGGGGTTCAGGGGCAGGATCTGCCAGACGGATTGTCTGGCGCCGGCCAGAAAGTCCGCGAAACGGTAGGCCTCGGGGCCGAGGTCCCCTATGCCGAAGGGCGACGGCAGGGAGGTGATATGTAGAAGAATGCCGCTGCTTCGAATGTTCATCGATGATGCCCCGTCCATGCTGTTGGTTGTCGTGGTTTCAGGGCGGCGGAAGGCAGACGCCCTGCCTCGTAGCGTTCACGGCGGCGTTTTCCGCTCGTGCGCCGTCCCCGGGCTTCGCCGCTGCCTGTCCCCATGCTGCCGACCGCACGCGACCTGCGAGCCATGGGCTTTGCATGGGAGCCTGCGCGTCAAGGATCCTGTGCGGAGCGAACCTCGTCGCGAGGGATGCGCTCCGCGGGATCGGAAACCGGGTCCTACCGGGAAATCATTTCCGGATGGATATTAACTAGCGGACATAAACGGCTGATGCAACCTAATTTCTCGCATCAAGGGAAGAACCTCCGATGTGCAGGGGGCGCCGGGCGGATTCCATGCAGGCACGCCGCAGATCTTCGATGCCCGGGAACATGCACCGCGCCGGGATTCTCAGACTCCCCTTGCAGGATCAGCGCGGGCGTTGTACCTTGGTTGGCGGACAGGACCCACCGCAGGGGGGCTTTTTTCCATCGATGCCGCCTTTGCGTCGTCCGACCGGTCAGGCAGGGTCCATCGGGCCGGTGCCGCGTTCCCGAGGGCGCCGGCCGAGAAAGGAAACAATCGATTGATGAAAACCTATCTTGAATGCATCCCGTGCTTCCTGAAGCAGGCGCTGTTCGCTGCGGGCGCTGCCACCACCGACGACAGGCGGATCAAGGAGGTCCTCGACGGGGTGGCGCGCCTGATCCCCGATATATCCATGGAAAGCTCGCCGCCCGAGATGGCGACCCGGGTCTACGCGCTGGTCAAGGAGATCACCGGCGTCCAGGATCCCTTTGCACAGATCAAGAAGGAGAGCATCGAGAACGCGCTTTCGCGGTACACGAATCTGAAGAGTGCCGTCGAAGAGGCCGAGGATCCGCTGGAGGCGGCGGTGAGGATCGCGATCGTGGGGAATCTGATCGACTTTGGCGCATCCAGTGAATTCGACCTCGATGCGGCGATGGAGGAGGTCTTCGACAAAAGGCTTGGCATCGATCACTTCGCGTCTTTCCGGGAGACGCTCGCAAAGGCGCGGAGCGTCGTTTACCTGGGCGACAATGCCGGGGAGACGGTCTTTGACCGGGTCCTGATCGAAACGATGGGGAAGGAGACGACCTACGTCGTGCGGGACATCCCCGTCATCAACGATGCCACGGATGAGGATGCAAGGCGAAGCGGGCTCGATGCGGTAGCGCGGATTCTGCCTTCGGGATGCTACGCCCCCGGGACGATCCTGTCCGGGTGCTCGGAGGATTTTCTGCGGGTATACGAGGAGGCGGATCTCGTCATCAGCAAGGGACAGGGCAATTTTGAGACGCTCTCAGAGGAGACGGGCCGCTTGTTTTTCCTCCTCAAGGTGAAATGCCCCGTCATCGCGAGGCATCTCGGCGCCGAACTGGGGGCGATGGTTCTCAAGGATGCACGGCTGCATGGGGGGACGCCGAACCAGGGCAGGAAAGGGGACGCGGTTTGAAGGTTGTCATTCCTGCCGAAGGACCCGGTCTGGACAGCAGGGTGTCGGACAGGCTCGGACTTTCGCCCTACCTGCTCGTAGTCGATCCTGATTCTGGATGCGTCGAGGTCGTTCGGAGCATGAGGGACGCTGGCAGCGGTGCCGGACTGCAGGTGGTTGCCCGGATTATAGAGATGAAAAGCGACGTCCTCCTGGTGAGGTGGTGCAGTCCCGTTGCCCGAAGATACCTTTCCGCGCACGGGGTGGAAGTTCATGAAGGCGTCGAGGGGACAGCCGCGGAGGCACTGAAGCAGTACCAGGGCGGGAGAGCCGAAGGCCTCGATGGGCAGTCCTTGGAGGCGGGGTTGGTCCGGTCCCGGATCGATCGGCGTTCCCTCGGACGGGCGTTCTCAGATGCGTGCCGTCAGTTCAGGAATCTTTTGCCTGTCATGGCCGGTGTCGTGTTGCTCATGGGCTTCGCCAGCGTGTTTCTCCCGGCGCGGATCTTGACGGGCCTGTTCTCCGGCGACCCAGCCTGGGACTCGTTTCTGGGCGCCTGCGCTGGGAGCCTCTTCGCAGGGAACCCGGTCAACAGCTACCTCATCGGCCGGGAAATGCTCGACCAGGGCGTCAGCCTCATTGCGGTTACGGCCTTCATGAGCGCATGGGTGAGCGTCGGTCTGGTGCAGCTGCCGGCCGAAATCGCAGCCCTCGGCTGGGAATTCGCCTTGCTGAGGAACCTCTGCTGTTTCGGACTCTCGTTAGGAACAGCCATCGCAGCGACAGGCCTCTTGTCCTTCTTCGGGGTCTGAGAGGGGCGCGGTGGTTTCTCCCATGAACGTGTCTGCGGGCAGTCGGGCCCTCGTCCGCCGGAGGGTGCAGGGGGTCTCGGCGCCGGAAGGTATTTCAGCGCGTCAGCCGCGGATTGTTCCGGAGCGGGTTGATTGCAGGCAGGTGATTCGATGTTCGAAGGGGCGAAAAAGCGATTCCAAGGAAAGGTCTTCCGTTCGCGCTTTCTTTTTCCCGCGCTGGTATTGGTGCTTTACATCGCGTCCGGCTTGGCCGCACCGGAAAAAACCATCCAGGCGCTGAATCGGAGCGTCGGCATCTTCTATCATCTGCTGATGCCGCTTTTGATGGTCTTTGGCTGCATGGTGGGCATAAACGCCCTCTTGGACCCGTCCCGTGTCGCCGAATTCCTGGGTAGGGGGTCTGTCGTCAAGAAGCAGATCCTTTCCGTGGCCGCAGGCTTTCTTTCGACGGGTCCGATATACGCCTGGTATCCGTTGCTCAAGGAACTCCGTGAGAAGGGGGCGGCTTTCTCGCTGATTGCTGTTTTTCTCGTCAACCGTTCGGTGAAGCCTTTCCTTTTGCCTCTGATGATCACCTTCTTCGGGTGGCCCTATGTCGCGGTATTTACGGGTCTAACCGTTGTCGGCTCCCTTGGTGTAGGCGTGATCGTGGGGCTTGTGCTCGATCCTCTCGCTGTTTCTTCGCCGAAATATGGAGGGGGGAATGCCTCAAAAGACGGTCCGTCCGCCGGGACGGAGCTTGCGCGCGGCGACGACGGGAAAACGGCGACCCATCCTCCGCGCGCAGCTCGTCGTCCAGGCAGATGAACGATATACCGTCTGGGTCAAGACGTCGGATCAGCGCGGACTCGGGTCCTTTGCTGCGCCTTCGATGCTGCAGCGGGTGAAGTCGATCGGATTGCCGCAGCCTTTGCATTTGTGCGGACGATCGAATTCGTCGGAGAAAATCTCGACTTCTTTGCCGCACTCCGGGCACTTGCAGGTAAAAGATGTAAGGTTGCGGAAGCTCTGAAATCCTGGGCAATGAGCAGGAGTCGTCTTGGTTTCGGCCATATCGCAATCTCCTTTCCTGGTTGGTTTCCATCCGGAAATGGTCCTTTTTGCCAATCTCGCCGTCCATCTGCGCGTTTTCCTGTGGGGCGACCGTCGGGTCGCCTCCGGACAAACGTTGGATTTCCTGCATATTGGCGAAAAATCCTCATTTCCGCATTGGAAACGGGGTTGTAACGAGAAAACGTTTCCGGATGACTACTCGTTGAGGTTTGAGGCCTTGCGTATCCCAAGGCCGTCGCAAAAATGCGGGTGCACCGCCCGACGGTCCCTCATGGAGAAACTCCTTGGGAATATCCCCTTTCAGAGCGATGCATACCGTCGCTTCCAACGAGGGCGGAGCCTCAAGCGAGGCCGGGGCTATCAGGTTCTCCACGATGGTCGAGAAGCTCAAGGACGTCCTCGTGACTCAGATCATACCAGAATTTATAGGCCGCGGCCACGGCAAATGAGTGCTCCTCTCGAATATTGGGGCAATACACGGCGTCCGTCAACTCCTGAATACGTCCGATGGTTCTGAGCGGTGCGGTCGGCACGGCGACCACGACGCTTTTGGCTTTACGGCGTTTGGCCGAATGGATCGAGGCCATCATGGTGAAGCCGGAGGCCAGGCCGTCATCGGCCAGAACGACGGTCTTGTTTTCCAGAAGGGGCGGCGGAGCGCCCCCCCTGAAGCGCTGGTTGCGTTTTTGAAGCTCGGCCTCGACTGTGCGGCGCTCTTCCTCTATGTCATGTTCGGACAGGCGGATGTAGGCAAGAAGTTCCTGATTCAGGAAGAGGCTGCCGTCGAGTGTCAGGGCGCCGAAACCCGCCTCCGTGTTCCCGGGGATCTGGAGTTTCCTCACCAGCATCAGATCGAAAGGAAGCTGCAATTCGCGGCTGATGGTGAGCCCGATCGGTACACCGCCCGAGGGGATGGCCAGAACGATGGCGTCCTCACGGTCTTTGAATTCCGGCAGGAGCATCCGGGCGAGCACCTTACCCGCCTCGAGGCGATCCTCGAAGACGTGATGCCGGTTCCTGAACGAGGCCATTTCATGGACGCGCGCTGACATGAGTCGCCTCCTTTTTCTTGTCTCGTCTGTGTTTTTCCATCCTGCGCTTCAGCCGGGGCCGCCATGGTAAGGCTGCCGGGAGCTTGTTGCAGACATGGCTGCCATGCCACTGAGCGCTGCCTGGTTCCAGACGCATCACGGCGATGCGGTGCTGAAGGGCGCTGTGCAGCTCGTCAGCTCCAACCCTCAATCAAAAGGGTGCGGATAAGAGCGTGCGTTGGCTGATATATCAGGTATAATCATTTAGATGAAAATCGCACGCATACTGAAGAACTATTTAGTTTCCATCCGGAAATGGTCTTTTTGGCCAATCTCGGCGTCAATCTGCACGTTTGCTTGTGCGGCGACCTGCAGGTCGCCGCACAAGCAAACGCTTGATTTCCTTGATATTGGCCAAAAATCCTCATTTGCGGATTGGAAACCGAGTTCTACCGCAAAATCATTTTCGGATGGAGACTATTTACTCCGGAGCCCGTTTTTTCGGCCTTGGGATGGAGCCTCCGATCCAATGTTCCTGTTGAAATCGGATGCCCACGGCTTTTGACGAGGCAGGGTTTAGCTGCGGGCGTATGCACGGCTCCCGGCCGACCCCGATCCTGTGACGGCCGGGGTGTCCGTCAGGCCGTGTACGGGTTCGAAGAGACACCTGGAAACCCTCTGGAGGATAAGGCAATGGCTATTCAAAACAGTGATATAGCTCGCATCTTTCAGGAGATGGCTGATCTTCTCGACATCGAGGGCGCCAATCCATTCCGGGTGCGCGCCTATCGAAATGCCGCCCGATTGCTCTCCGGTTTCTCACGTGAGCTCTCCGAGATGGTTGCCGCCGGGGAGGACTTGACGGAACTCTCCGGGATCGGCAAGGATCTGGCCGGGAAGATCGAAGAGATCGTACGGACCGGACGCTTGCCGCAGCTGGAGGCCCTCGAGGAGCGCCTCAGCCCGGACCTGGTCGAGATGATGAAGCTCCCCGGGCTCGGACCGAAACGCGTACAGGTGATCTACCGGCGGTTGGGGGTCTCGAGCCTCGGGGAACTGCAGGAGGCGGCGGAGAAGGGCCGGATCAGGGAACTCGAGGGGTTCGGGGCGAAGATCGAGGCGGAGATCCTGGAAGGGCTCAAAGAGCACCGGGGCGGTGAACGGCGCCTGAAGCTCGCCGAGGCGGAGAAGCGGGCGGAGCCGCTCCTTCGGTATCTGAAGGCGGGGGAGGGGATGAAGAATGTCATCATCGCCGGCAGCTTTCGGCGGCGTCAGGAGACGATCGGCGACCTGGACATCCTCGTGACGTGCCGGAAGGAGGCCCGTGTGATAGAGCGTTTCGTATCCTACGAGGATGTCCGGAAGGTCCTATCGAAGGGCGGGACACGCTCGACCGTCCTCCTCCGGTCCGGCCTCCAGGTGGATCTGCGCGTCGTGCCCCAGGTGAGCTACGGGGCGGCGCTGCACTACTTCACCGGGTCGAAGGCCCACAACATCGCGGTGCGCAAACGCGCCATCCAGAGGGGCTTCAAGGTCAACGAATACGGCGTCTACAAGGAGTCGAAGCGCATTGCCGGCAGGACGGAGCAGTCGGTCTACGAGTCGGTCGGCCTTCCCTACATCGAACCGGAACTGCGGGAGAACCGCGGTGAACTGGAGGCGGCCGAGGCGGGTGCTCTTCCGCGGCTGGTGAGGCTGAGCGACATCCAGGGGGATCTCCACAGCCACACCCGGGATACCGATGGCCAGGCCTCGCTCGAGGAGATGGCGGAGGCCGCGCGCAGGAAGGGGTACGCGTACCTTGCCGTGACGGACCACTCCAGGCGGGTCAGCATGGCGAAGGGCCTCGACGAGCGTCGGCTGGTCGACCAGATGGCGCGCATCGATGCACTGAACGCGCGCTTCAAAGGCTTCCGCCTGTTGAAGGGGATCGAGGTCGACATCCTGCGGGACGGATCACTCGATCTTCCCGACGAGATCCTGAGGGAACTCGACCTGGTGGTGGCTTCCGTCCACTATGATCGGGCCCTTTCACGCGAGCGGCAGACGGCCCGGATCATCCGGGCGATGGACAACCCCTGTGTGCACATCCTGGCGCATCCGACCGGGCGCCTGATCGGCGAACGCCCGCCTTACGAGATGGATCTCGAGAAGATCATGCAGGCCGCCCTCGAGAGAGGCTGTTTCCTCGAGTTGAATGCCTGCCCCGACCGCCTCGACCTCGACGATCAGGCCTGCCGGGAGGCGAAGGGGATGGGGCTGCGTGTGGCCGTCTCCACCGACGCCCACCGCGCTTCGGACCTGGATTTCATGCGCTTTGGCATCGATCAGGCGAGGCGCGGCTGGCTCGAGCCGGAGAACGTCCTGAACACCCTGCCGTGGCAAAGCCTTCGGAAGGCACTCGATCGACGCTGAGCGGTGCGCCCCGGGCGGAGGCGTAAACCCCACCGACGGCTCAGTCGGCCGCCCAGTAGCGCAGATAATCCTTCCCCTCTTTGGCGGCCTTCTTCTGCAGTTCTTCCACCTTGGCAGCGGCTTGCCTGGTTCCCTTCTCGTCGTCCGGGTACTCGGCCAGGGCCACTTCCTCTCCGCTTCTCTGATCCAGTTCGATCACTTTCATCGCTTTGCTCCTGGAAGTTTCCATCCCGAAAGGGTCCTTTTTGCCAATCTCGGCGTCAATCTCCCCGTTTGCTTGTGCGGCGACCACCAGGTTGCCTCCGCGCAAGCGCTTGATTTCCTTGATATTGGCCAAAAATCCTCATTTCCGGATGGATACGAACGCTGGCCGCGCCTGGACAGATCACCAGCGCTGCTCAAAAAGGCCACAGACAGCAGGGTCGCCGCTTCTCGAGGGCGGGCTCGCAGACTGCCAACTGGGCGGCATATCCCTGGGCCTGTCTTGCCACCTTCGCCGCCACGTTCTGCAGCCAGGTTTTCCCTGCGTAAGTCCTGCGGTTGTATCCACCATGCCCCTCATGATACGCCAAATACAGGCGATATGCATCTGATTTGGCGATGCCGCAGCGGATATGGCTCATGTGGCAATACCAGCCGACAAAATCGACGGCGTCCTCAAAATCATCCCGGTCGGCGCCTCCCCGACCGGTCCACTTCTTGTAATCCTCCCAGGCCGCGTCGCCTGCCTGGGCATACCCGTAAGCCGACGAGGGCCGCGGGCCGGGGAAGACCCAGAGGCAGCGGGTACGCGGCGGCTTGGCCGCCGCCGCGAAGCGCGATTCCTGGCGGATGATGGACATCATGATCGGGATGGAGATCCCCCAGCGATGGCGGGCGGCCGCGGCTGCGGGATACCATCCCCGCTGGCGGCGGAACAGTTCGCAGAGGTCGTCGGTGTTTTCCGTTTGGAGCGATCTCCCGCCGCATCCTGGAAGCATCAGGGTCGCCAGGATGAATAGGGCGACCAAGGGGACGAATAGCTTACCTCTTTGCATCATGGGCGACTGTCTTTTTGAAAAACAGGTCGTCAAAGGCCTTCAGGATGTCGCGACGGCTGATTACGCCGACGACGCGCCTGGGGTTTTCCCGGTCGACAACGGGAAGAATGGCGAAATCACCCTTCGACAGCCTGTTCAAGGCCGTGTAAAGCGTGTCCTCCCCCGTGACGGTGACGGGGCCAGGGGTGGCGATATCTCCGGCCGTCAGGGGGTGCCGCGGGTTCTTGGAGGCCTTGAGAATGTCCGAAAGCGACAGGATCCCCTGCAGCCGGCCTTCCTGGTCGACTACGGGATAGGCGCTGAATCGGCGCGTGCGAAGAAAGTCGGAGAGGGATTCGAAGGTCTTGGCCGCCGGGATGGTTTCGACCTGGCGGTTCATGGCCATGCTGACGGAAACTGCCTTCAGGCGCGACGCCTCCCGTTCGGCGGGCTGTTTTTCCGGCTCTCCCTCCCGCTGTTTGATGGCCTGTACCCGGAGGTTGTAGTATTCGATCACCTCGCGCCGATCCAGCATCCCCAGCAAAAACGCGGGGTCATCGTCCTTGACGACCGGGAGTCTCTGAAGGTTGCGGACCGTGAATTTTTTGAGCACCGAGTTGATGTCTTCCGAGGGGGTCGCCGTGATGAGGTCGGTCGTCGCGATATCCTTCATCCGGACCAGTTCCCCGATTTCGTCGTCGAAGAGGACGCTGCGGACGTCGTTGATGGAAAAGATCCCGGTGAGTTCCTTCCGTTCGTTGACGACGGGGAAATAATGCTGCTGGCTGGATCGGAAGATCTCGCGGAACTCGCTGAAGGTCATGTTTTCCGGGATGAGGCGCACCTTCCGGAGAGAGGGAAGGAGTTCGCGCACCCGGATGGACTCGAGGACGTCGACGAAGAAATCCCCGCGGTGGGCGTTCGATGAAAGGCGGTTCAGCGGCTGTTTGATGTAGATGGTCCATCGTTTGGACAGCAGAAAGGCGAGCGAGCAGACGAGCAGGCTCGGGAGGAGGAGGTGATAGGAATTCGTCATCTCGCTCACGAATATGATGGTGGAGATAGGGGCCTTGGAGACCGCCGCGAAAAAGCCTGCCATGCCGACGATGACGAAGGCCCCCGGTGCGGTGACGATGCCGGGCAGCAGCGCATGAAAGGCTTTTCCGACCGCGCCGCCCAATGCGCCGCCGATCACGACCGAAGGGCCGAAGACCCCGCCGCTGCCCCCCGAGCCGATGGAAAAGGAGGTGGTCAGGATCTTTCCGAAGGCCAGGCCGAGAAGGAAGAGAATGGAAAGCTCGTTTTCCAGCGCCATCTGTGCATAGCCGTATCCGAAAGAGAGGGTCGCCGGCAGGAAGAAGCCGATGATGCCGGTGCACAGCCCCCCGAGGGCGGGCTTGAAATGGTTCGGGATCTGGAGGCGTTTAAAAACCTTCTGAACGCCGTAAAAGGACTTGATATAGAGGACACCGCCGGCCACCAGGACGAAGGCCAGAACGATGTAAGGACCGAGTTCGAGCGGGTTGCGGAAGACGAAGTCATCGGAGTGGAAGAGGGAGCCCCAGCCGAAAAAGAGGCAGAAGACGCAGTAAGCGACGACGGATGAAATGCCGGCCGGTATGATGACCTCCGATTCGAACTCCGGTTCACGGTAGAGCACTTCTGCGGCGAAGAGCGCTCCGGCCATAGGCGCCCGGAAGATGCTGCCCACTCCGGCGCCGATACCGGCTGCGAGCATGATGCGGCGTTCCCGATCCGAGAGCTTCAGCCTGGTGGCCAGGAAGGAACCGAAGCCGGCGCCGATCTGGGCGATAGGGCCCTCACGGCCCCCGGAACCGCCGGACGTGATGGTGACCGCCGAGGCGAGGGTCTTGATGATGGGGATGCGTCCGCGGATGAATCCGCCCTTGTTGTGGTAGGCATCGATGGCGGCATCCGTGCCGTGGCCTTCCGCTTCGGGTGCGAAGGTGTATACCAGCCATCCGCTGATCAGGCCGCCGATGACCGGCACGACGAGGAGCATCCAGCGGGTGAATGGCGTCCCTGAAGGCGGGAAAAGATGGGATTCTCCAACGGGGGCGGGCGGGCGATAACCAGCCAGCATGTCGAGGAAAAAATAGGAACCGACCTGGCAGAGATACTGGAACGCGATGGATCCGAATCCCGCGATCAGGCCGATCAACACATAGGTGAAGATCCATTTGCCGGCGTGCGTCAAGCCATTCGTCCGCCAAAGAAAAAACCGGCCGGGCCGATGGGCTGTTGTCGTCGTCTTACGCTCGTCGGAACGGGTCATTCAATCTCCCGGAGGGGGTGAGGCCCCGTTCGGCAGGTGCGGCCGGCGGGCGATGAAGGCAATGCCGGTTTTGGGATCTGAATCGGAACCATCTCCGCATGCGGCCTGCGGACACCCCGCGGCCATTCGTTGTAGGTTCGAAAAAATAACCGGTATCCATCCGGAAATGATTTGGCGGTAGGACTCAGTTTCCAATCCGGAAATGAGGATTTTTGTCCAATATCTAGGAGATCAAGCGTTTGCGCGGAGGCGACCTGGTGGTCGCCGCACAAGCAAACGTGCAGATTGACGCAGAGACTGGACAAAAAGACCATTTCCGGATGGAAACCAGGCCGAATGCTTTCCGCTCCCCTTATAAAAGGCGGTTGCCCATGCGTCAAGCATAAATCCCGGCGCCGTAGGACGGCCTGTTTTGTGAAGCGACGGGGGATTCTTTCAAATACTCTAAATTATAGCATTATAAAATATATTATAGATTAGAAATTCGATTTTAGGGTCTCTCTCTTTGCGGATGCAGGATTTTCTATTGACTTTGATGTTTATACGAGATAATATTAAAAGGTTAGAACTTCCAGATATTTAATACCACGGCTATGAATTGCAGCTGTAAATCCAGCAATATTCAGGAGACCATCATGCCTCAGATTATGACAACAAAGGAACTGGCAAAATATCTCAAGCTTCACGAAATTACCATTTGTAAATACGCCGCCGAAGGCAAGATTCCTGCCATTCGCATCGGCCGGGTGTGGCGGTTCGACAAAGAGGCCATAGACCGCTGGATCAGCGGCGGGCAGCAATCGAAGTGACGTCGGGGAAAGGCATCCCGTGATCGATGGGGAGGCCGGCAGGAGCGGCAGGGGAGGGCCGGGACCTTCAGGTATAGAGCAGAAAAGGCCGGCGCCATTCCCCGTAATCGGACAGATCCGGATGCCAGCGCTCCTTCAACCGGCTGACGGGGATGCCATTCTCCAGGCCTTTTCGGAATTCATCATCGCCCATGATCAAATCAATGGGCTTTTTTTTGTACTCGTATTCATAGGGAGGCTCTTTCCAGGCAAAATCGCCTGGGTGAACCTGCGCAATGCTCTGGATGAGGGCGAGAGAGGTGAGGTAGGGTTCGTAGAGGCCGGGGTCGAGTACGTGGATCATGAACCCTTTGCACAGTTGATGGTGCCATTTGTTGAAGGTGGGGCGGAAGGTGAAGGGCTGAAGGCGGATGCCCCGGCGGCATGCCGGGCTGAGGGCCTCCAGGACCGCCTTCCGGTCGATGTAAGGGGCGCCGAAGATCTCGAACGGGCGGCACGTTCCGCGTCCTTCGGACAGGTTGGTTCCCTCGAGGGCGACCTGCCCGGGGTAGACAAGCGCCGTTTCGAAGAGCGGCATATTGGGTGAAGGCATGAGCCAGCGAAGACCTGTGTCGGACCACAGCATCCGCCGCTCCCAGCCCCCCATGGCGATGATCTCGAGGTCACACTCGATGGAGAAGGCCTCTTTGAAGAGAAGGGCCATCTCGCCCATGGTCAAGCCGTGGCGCATGGGGAGTCGGGCCGGCCCGACAAACGAGAAGAAGTCCTCCTGCAGGAGATTGCCTTCGATCACCCGCCCCCCGAGGGGGTTCGGCCGGTCGAGGACGGCCACGCCGACGCCGGCCTCGGCGGCCGCCCTCATGCAGTTGAGCAGGGTAGAGGCGAAGGTGTAGACCCTTGTCCCGACGTCCTGCAAATCGACCATCAGGCAGTCGACCCCCTCGAGCATGAAGGGAAGCGGGGCCCGGGTCTCGGCGTAAAGGCTGTAGACCGGGAGACCGGTCTCCTCGTCCCGGGCATGGGGGGTTTCGACCATGTTGTCCTGATCTTCTCCTCCGAAGCCGTGCTGCGGTCCGAGGAGCCCCTTGAGGCGCCCCGGGAGCGTCTGTGCGATGACGCTCCAGGACGGTTCGAGGCGGCGGTCCAAAGAGGCCTGGTTGGCCAGGAGAAGCAGGTTCCGGCTCTTGAACTTCTTCCATTCGCCTTCGCGGAGGCGATCGATACCCATAGCGGTCGCTGGCATGAGTTTTACCCGGTTCATGGGAGGTTGACGCCCTTCGGGACGGCGAAGAACGGCTCCTCGACGGCCCAAGGCATCCTACGGAATGGTTTGGGGCTTTTCAAGCCCATTTCCAGGCCGCCCGTCGAAAAGGCTCCGCGCCTCGCGACGGGGCGTGATGCCGGATGTCGAGGAGAGGGCTTCCGGGGTCTTGCATCGGTGGCCTGAAAAGCGGCGAGGGCGACCGGGCAGGTGCATCGGCAGCCGGAGAAGCGGCGGACGATGGTCGACGCGGAAGAAAGGCGGAAGGCGGCATGGCGCGCCCCTCGAATTTTATTTACCTGATTCTCTGTATTCTCAGCCTCTGCATGATGGGGAGTGCGTGGGGGCGAAGCGGTCCGCTCGAGGCTATCGAATCCCCTTTCTTGCGGGTCCACTACGAGCCGGGCCTCGAAGAACGCGCCAGGGAGGTCCTTTCGGCATACCCGGCGGCGAACGCGGAACTGGAGGCCGTGTTCGGCTGGAGGTTGAAGACGCCTCCCGACGTCCTGTTGACGGCCGACAGGGCGGCCTTCGAGCGCTCGACGCAGAGCGGGTTGATCGTGGCCTTCGCGGTCCCGGCGAGGAACTTGATCGTGATGGAGTGCTCCCGGGGCTTCGAGAAACCCTTCAGCCTCGAGACCATCCTCAAGCACGAGATGTGTCATCTGCTGCTGCACAGCCGGATCACGGAGGTCCCACTGCCGAGGTGGTTCGACGAAGGCGTCTGCCAGTGGGCGACCGACGGCGTCAGCGAGATCGTGATGGATCAGAGGGCGGGTCTGCTGGATCAGGCCGTGCTTTCCGGGCGCCTCATCCCGCTGCGCCACCTCGAAGGCGGATTCCCGCTGGAGGAGTATCCTCTCCGTTTGGCTTATGAGCAAAGCAAATCGGTTGTCCTCTATATCGTGGAGCGCTACGGGCGGGAGGCGCTGATGCGGATCCTCGCCTCGATGGCCTCCGGAGCGGATTTGGAGGAGGTGATCGAACGGGATTTTTTCCTGACGCCGGGGCGGTTCGAGAAGGAGTGGCGGGATGACCTGCGGGCCAGCGTGTCCTGGCTGAGCTACCTGAGCGGCCACCTCTACGAGATCCTCTTCGTCTTGGCTGCCCTCGCCTCTGTCTATGCGTTTGTGAGGGCATGGATAAGGAAAAGGCGTTATCTTCGCGAAATGCCGGATGATCCCGACGACCTCACGCTTCACTAGGCGGAAATGATTTCCCCGTACAACCCAGTTTCCAGTCCGGAAATGAGGATTTTTCTTTACACGCTGCGCGTGCTCAGTCCCACCCCTGCGGGGAGGGTCCCGGTTTGGCCAATATAAAGGAAATCAAGCGTTTGCGCGGAGGCGACCTGGTGGTCGCCGCACAAGCAAACGTGCAGATTGACGCCGAGATTGGCAAAAAAGACCATTTCCGGACGGAAACTGGGTCAGCGCCTGGAAGCGGCCGCGGCACCGGTCCGAGTGGGAGCAAATCCCTTGCCGATGCCGGCTCTTCCGCCTATAATCCGATGTCAGCCGTCGATGGGTGATCCGGGGTGAACGGGCCCTCCTGATCGGGTGCTCTCGGGCAGGCCCTGCCACCCGCATTTCCATCGCCATGGCCTCAGGCGGCCTCCGCCGGGAACGGCCGTCGGGCCTGATTGCATATTCGGCCGCCTATGGAGGGCGGCTCGAGCCGTTCATCGAGGGATGGGTGCAGGCCGCTCGACCACCCGGATTCGGGCCCTCCGGCCCGAATGGCGCTTTTCGGCTGCCGGATCGCCTTCAAGGCCATCCGCGTCCCTGTTTTTCAGCCCCCGTTTTTGAACGCCGCCAGACCATTGAGGAGGAGAAGGCATGCAATTCCCCCATCTTTTTTCCCCTGTAAGCATCAACGGCATGAATCTTCAGAACCGGATCGTCATGACGGCCATGCACCTCGGATACACCCCCGAGGGCACCGTGACGGACCGGCTGATCGATTTCTATGTCCCGAGGGCCCGGAGCGGTGTGGGCCTGATCATCGTAGGAGGGTGCCCGATCGACGAATACGCCGGCATGGCGAACATGATCTGCCTTCACGAAGACCGCTTTCTGCCTGGGCTCGAGCGGCTGACCTCGGCGGTGCACGATGCGGGCGGCAGGATTGCGGCCCAGCTCTACCAGGCGGGGCGCTACACCCATTCGGCTATGATCGGCGGGAGACAGCCGTTTTCCGCCTCGGCCGTCCGCTCCCGGCTGACCGGAGAGACCCCGCGCGCGCTCGACCTGGCGGAGATCCCGGAGGTGCAGGAGCATTTCGCCGAAGCGGCGGTCCGGGCGGGGAAGGCGGGGTTCGATGCCGTGGAGATCCTCGGGAGCGCCGGTTATCTGATCAGCCAGTTCTTTTCACCGCTCACCAACCTGCGCGAGGACCGCTACGGGGGGTCGCTCGAAAACCGGATGCGCTTTGGGGTGGAGGTGGTCGAGAAGCTGCGGCGCGCGGTAGGCCCTGACTACCCGATCATCATGCGGCTGGCGGGGAATGATTTCATGGAGGGCGGGAACGGGAACGCAGAGGCGCGCGCTTTTGCGGCGGCTTTGGAGAAGGCGGGCGTGGACCTTTTCAATGTGACGGGCGGATGGCACGAGACGCGCGTCCCCCAGCTCACCATGCACGTCCCGCGGGCGGGCTACGTGTATCTCGCCCAGGGCGTGAAATCGGCCGTCGGCGTGCCGGTCCTGGCGAGCAACCGTATCAACGACCCGGAGACGGCCGAAGAGGTCCTGCGCAGCGGCGGGGTCGATCTCGTCACCATGGCGCGGGGCCTGCTGGCCGATCCCGAACTGCCGCGGAAGGCGCGCGAAGGAAAGGCTCATCTGATCGATCACTGCATCGGTTGCAACCAGGGATGCTTCGACAGCATCTTCAGCTTCCGCCCGGCGACGTGCCTGGTGAACCCGCAGGCCGGCATGGAGGGGCAATGGCGCGCCGAGCCCGCCGCGCAGCCGAAACGCGTGGTGGTGATCGGCGGCGGCCCCGCCGGCATGAAGTGCGCCCGCACAGCGGCCGAGCGCGGGCACGAGGTCATCCTCTTCGAAAAGGCTGACCGGCTGGGCGGGCAGCTTCTGCTGAACCGACTCATCCCGGGGCGGGGCGAGATGGTGACGGCGGCCAGGGACCTGGCGGCGCATCTGGCCGAGCTGCCGGTCGACGTCCGTTTGGGGCAGGCCGCCGATGTCGCGGCGGTCAAGGAGATCCGCCCGGATGCGGTTGTCATCGCCACGGGCGCCAGGCCCATGAAACCGCCGATCCCCGGCATCGAGCGGCCCGATGTAGTGCAGTCCTGGGATCTGCTGGACGGCAGGGCTGGCGTCGGCCGGCGGGTGGTGGTCATCGGGGGCAACGCCGTCGGCCTCGAGACCGCCCTGTACCTCGCGAGCATAGGGACCTTGCCGCCCGAGGTGCTCCACTTCCTGATGGCGAACCGGGCCGAGAGCGTCGAAACGCTCCTGAACGGCATCGACCGGGGGATCAAGGAAGTCGTGGTGGTGGAGATGCTTAAAAAGGCCGGCAAGGACATCGGCCAGTCCACCCGCTGGACCGTCATGGCGGAGCTGAAGCGCCTCGGGGTCACGGTCCTGACCGGAGCGAAGGCGGTGGCGATCGGCGACGGGTTCGTGGAGATCGAAAAGGACGGGGAAGCTGAGCAGCTGCAGGCCGATTCAGTCGTCCTCGCAGCGGGCTCCAGAGCGGAGCGCGGGCTTGCGGCGGCCCTGGAGGGCCTCGTGCCGGAGATTTACGTGATCGGGGACGCCTCCGAACCGCGGAAGGCTCTCGACGCGACCCGCGAGGGGTTCCGGACCGGATTGAAACTGTAGCGCGGCGCAGAGGCTTCTGGTTGCGAGGGGAACCGTGAAGATCGGGGTTATTGCCGACACCCACCTGAAGCGGCCCGACGCCTTTCTGCGGCGCGCGGTCGAGGAGCATTTCGACGGGGCCGACCTGATCCTGCACGCTGGGGACATGTGCACCCTGGAGGTCCTGGAGGCCTTCGGGCGGAGGCCCTTCAAGGCGGTCGCAGGGAATCGCGACGACCGCGCGGTGAAGGCGCGGCTGCCCCAAAGGCTGCTGATCGAGGCCGAGGGGCTCCGAATCGGCCTCATCCACGGGTGGGGCGCGCCCTGGGGGATCGTGGGGCGCCTTCAAGGCGCCTTCGAGGGGGCGGATGCCGTGGTTTTCGGGCACACCCACCGGGTCCTCAACCAGATGGAGAATGGGGTGCTCTACTTCAACCCGGGGAGTTTCAAGGGCGGATGGATCGCAGGGGGTGTGCGCAGTCTGGGGATCCTGGAGGTCGGGGATGGGATCCGCGGCCGGATCATCCGCCTTTTCAACAACGCACGTCGACGGCGAGGGTCGGACGTGGATTAGGGACGCCCGGCATGGAAGGGACCCCTTGGCGGGTGAAGCCGATCGTCTGAATCGTTTAGACGTCTGGCGGGCAGCCGAAGGGCTGTAGGGTGGTTATGGAAAAATATTACCGAGAACGTTTCGAGGCGCAGCGCAGGGTCGCCCGGACCATCGCCGGAATCATGGAGGTGAACCAGGTGCTCGAGAAGCTCCGGACCGAGATCCGGCACGTGATTCCGAGCGCCATGGAGGTCTGCATCCTGCTCTTGGACTCCGATGCGCCGAAGTACACTCGGCCCCTTCAGTGCGCCTTGTACGACCGGCCGGTCAACTGCCTCCAGTGCAAGCGGCACCGGCCCGCCATCGAGAAGGCGATCCGAGAGGGGAAGGGCGTCCTGGTGTCCGAAAGCGAGCCCGTGGTGCGGCATGACGGGTCAAAGGTTGCCGTCGGGCCCGAAGCGGCCATCCCGGCCTTTGTGGGGGACCGGATCTTGGCCGTCCTGAGCGCCGTGGCCCTGCCGGGCGTCCACTTCGGCCGCAAGGATTTCTACTTTCTCAAGGATTTTTCCGAGTTCGTCGGGAACGCCCTTCTCAGTGCGAAGCGGCACTGGGAGATTACGCAGGAAAAGATCCACATCAGCCAGATGCTGGCTCATCTGTCCCCCTTCGTTCCGCACTCGGTCCGGCGCCTGGTCGAGCAGAACCCGGAGATGCTCAGCCGGGAGAAGCAGTCGCGCAATGTCAGCGTCCTCTTCCTGGACCTCGAGGACTACACCCGCCTGAGCTCATCGCGGCCGGAGGCGGAGGTGAACGAGATCGTCGAGAAGATGTTCTCGAGCTTCGTCGATCCGATCCACCGCTCAAGCGGCGATATCAACGAGACCGCCGGGGACGGTCTGATGATCATCTTCAAGGACGACGATGCGCACACCAACGCAGTGCACGCGGTGAAGGCGGCCTTCGACATCCAGGAGCGGAACCGGGTGATCAATGCGGAACTGGGGTTCGATCTTGCGCCCATCCACGTGAACATGGGGATCAACACGGGGACGGCGCTCGTCGGGATGACACGATTCACGGGCTCCTTGGAGACCCGTATGACCTACACCGCGAGCGGCCCGGTCACGAACCTCGCCGCGCGCCTGGCCGGACAGGCCTCAGGGGGCGACATCCTGATCGGCGAAGAAACCCGGAAAATGATCGACGGCCTGTGGCCCGTTTACGATCGGGGTGTGGTCAACCTCAAAGGGATCGATCACCCGGTCCACGTGTATTCGCTTGTGAGGAAATGACCCGTTCATCTGCGGCCCGGCCCGGCAGATACCTGGTGAGCCGTCCCAAATCCAGCGGGCGGCGTGTGGAAACGGGGTGTTACTTCCCTCCTGAAGCCCGACACGCTATGGGATGGTGCTGTGCAGCCGTCGTCCGGAGGACCTGACTGCAGATTCGGATCTGAAAGCGTCCGTCTGCGGGTGTCTCGTCATGCAGGTATTTTCGTGCAAGTAGTTGCTTTCCTTCTAGATCCTGCAGACCTTGATGACCTTGCAGACCTCCGAGAAGACGTCCACCAACCTCAGGACACCGACGATCCGGCCGTCCTTCGTCACCAGCAGCGACTGTTTGCGCCCCATCACCAGTTGGTGGATCCCCTTGTCGAGGGTGTCCTCCTGATCGACGTATTCCCCTTCCTCCGGGGTGTGCATGATGTCGCGGACCTTGATGTGGGCGGCCTTTCCGCAGATCTGATCCAGGGGGTCCTGCCAGAGGCTGTACTGTTTGATGAGGGAGCGGATGAAATCGGGGTTGAGGCCGCTTCGGGTGACCCCGCTCAGGTCGCCGATCCTGGAGTAGCCGGTTTCGAGCCCCTTCAAGAGATCCAACTGGCTCACCTTTCCAATCACCTGACCCGTCTTGTCTTCCACCAGTACGGCCCGATGGGTGTACCGGTTCTGGTCGAATCTCCGTTGGGCCTCTTCCAGGGCGAGCACGACGTCATAGAGGGTTGCATCGTCTTTGACCACCGCATACTCAGTGAGCGGCACCATGAGGTCTTTGATCTGTATGTTTCGCATCAGGGGCCTCCTGCCTCCAGTGGGTTGATGGAATCGGTCCGCCTGGATAGGTTTCCAGGGCGTTTGGCGGATCGATCTGTCCAGCATGTCCAACGCAGCCTGTGGGGCGGCCTCCGGATCGACCCCTGCTGCAAACGCGAGGGGCCCCCGATACCGCGGGTGGAACGGGGTCCGCTCTGAAGCTGGCGAACCGAAAGCCTTTCTCACGGCCTCGAACCGCCGGGCGCGCCTCGGTGGCTTCGCGGCGGGCGCTGAACGGGGCGGCGCAGACCTATGGCCGGCAGACGGTCCGAGCGTCATCCATGCAAAGCAAACAGCGGGCCAAACGACGGGCTCAGAGGTTTTGGGTTTAACATGTTGAAAACAATCGTTTATACGGCATTCGAACAAGAGCGCCTGCGGTGCGGCGGCGATGGGCGGTGTAAAAATTTTTGACAGGTTGATCGAGGATTGACAGCGGGGGACAGGTTGAAAGGATGAAGAACGATCTTACAGATACGCCCGTTCTGCCGATGACGGCCGAGGAGATGGACCGGTTGGGCTGGGAGGGGCTCGATGTCATCCTGGTCAGCGGCGATGCCTATGTCGATTCACCGCACATCGGGGTCGCCGTGATCGGGAGGGTGCTTCTCGCGGCCGGTTACAGGGTCGGAATCATCGCGCAGCCCGACCCGGAGAGCGGAGGAGACATCAGCAGGCTCGGAGAGCCGGCGCTTTTCTGGGGGGTCACCGGCGGATGCGTGGATTCGATGGTGGCGAACTATACGGCCTCGGGGAAGCGCCGGCGGAGGGACGATATGACGCCCGGCGGGGTGAACGACCGCCGCCCGGACCGGGCTGCGATCGTTTACACCAATTTGATCCGGCGCCATTTCAAGGAGACCAGGCCCATCGTGCTCGGCGGGATAGAAGCGAGCCTCAGGCGGGTCTCCCACTACGACGCCTGGTCCGGGAGGGTGCGGCGGTCGATCCTCTTCGATGCCAAAGCGGACTTGCTCGTCTACGGCATGGGGGAAAAGAGCGTTCTGGAGGTCGCTGCGTGCCTGGCCGAGGGGCGGCCCGTGACCGGTGTCCGCGGCATCTGCACCATCGGCCGCGAGGTCCCGTCCGGGGATCGGGACCCGATGGGACCCTGCATCGAGCTGCCCTCGCACGAAGAGGTCAGCCGGGACAGGGAAGCCTTTACCCGGATGTTCAGGACCTTCTACGAGCATTCGGACCCGTTCACGGCCAGACGGCTGTGCCAGAGGCAGGATACGCGGTTCCTCATTCAGAATCCGCCTCAGCCGCCCTTGTCGCCGGGGGAGCTCGATCGCATCTGTGAACTGCCCTACACCCGGTCTTGCCATCCGTCTTGCCGGAAGGCGGGGCGGGTTGCAGCGCTCGACACCATCCGATTTTCGATCGGGACCCACCGGGGCTGCTACGGGGAGTGCCGCTTTTGCGCGATCACGGTCCATCAGGGGAGGCATGTGGTCTCGCGCAGCCCGAATTCGATCCTGCGCGAGGCACGCTCCTTCGAGCGCCATCCGGATTTCAAGGGCATCATCCCCGATGTCGGCGGCCCCACGGCCAATATGTACGGATTCGAATGCGGCCTCAAGGCGGTGCGCGGCGCCTGCGCCGACAAGGCCTGTCTCTTTCCGTGGGTCTGCAAACATCTCGAGGTCGATCACGGCCCCCAGATCCGCCTGCTGCGGGCGCTGCGGGCGCTTCCCCACGTCCGCAAGGTCTTTATCGGCTCAGGCCTGCGCTATGACCTGATCCTGCACGACCGGAAGCACGGGCGGGAGTATCTGGAGGAAATCCTCCGCTTCCACACATCCGGCCAGTTGAAGATCGCCCCCGAGCATGTCGCGGAGCATGTGCTTGCACTGATGGGAAAACCGGGAGTGGAGCGCCTGGAGGCCTTTCTCCGACTGTTTGACGAGCTGAATCGGACCAACCCGCAGAAGGCCTTTCTGACTTATTACCTCATGGCGGCGCATCCGGGCTCTTCGCTCGATGACATGCGGCGGTTGAGCGATTTCGCCGGCACCAGGATGAAGGTTTTGCCCGAGCAGGTCCAGATTTTCACACCCACCCCATCGACCTTTTCGACCCTCATGTACCATACCGGCAGGGATCCCTTTTCGGGGGAAGAGGTCTTCGTCGAAAGAAACGTGCGGGGGAAGGTGCTTCAAAAAACGACTGTCACGGGCGGCACGAACTGACTGCCGGCATTGGGCACAGCCCGCCTCCGCATCGAAGATAGCTTGCAGAACAAGGGTCAGAGGGCACAGCCTCATTCAAAGGGAGGCGCCCGCAGTTCTCCGTATCCCATCCAGGAGCAGCGAAGCGGCGCAGGGACCCCCATGACACGCCAGGGGATTTGCGGGTCTTCTTCCAGGCGCCGAAATCGCTCACGGATTTGGCGAGGGCCTTTCCACGCGGGCGTCTACTTGGTTTCCATCCGGAAATGATTTCCCGGTAGAACCCAGTTTCCACTCCGGAAATGAGGATTTTTCTTCACACCCTTCGGGTGCTCAGTCCCACCGCTTCGCGACGGGTCCCGGTTTGGCCAATATCAAGGAAATCAAACGTTTGTGCGGAGGCGATCTGGAGGTCGCCGCACAAGCAAACGTGCAGATTGACGCCGAGATTGGCCAAAAAGACCATTTCCGGATTGGAAACTACTTGAGTTCGGTTATCCGGTAGAGATCCAGGCGGCGGGTCTGAAGGTTGCGGACGCTGCCCTGGTAGCGCACCTCTTTGAGGAGATCGAGGTCCAGGTCGGCCAGAAGCGTCATCTCCGTATTGGGCGTCGCCTCGGCGGCGATGGCGTCGTGGGGGAAGGCGAAATCCGACGGCGTGAAGATGGCGGTCTGGGCGTACTGGATGTCCATGTTTTCCACCTTGGGGAGGTTGCCCACGCTTCCCGAAATGGCGACGTAGCATTCGTTCTCGATGGCGCGCGCCTGCGCACAGCGCCTCACGCGGAGATAGCCGTTTTTGGTGTCCGTCCAGAAAGGCACCAGCAGGATCTGCATGCCGCGGTCGGCCTGGATTCGTGCAAGCTCCGGGAATTCGACGTCGAAGCAGATCTGGATGCCGATTTTGCCGACGTCCGTGTCGAAGACCCTCAGCTCCGGTCCCCCCTGAAGGCCCCAGTACTTTTCTTCATCGGGGGTGATGTGCAGCTTGAACTGGGTGTCCCAGGTCCCGTCCCGCCGGCAGAGATGCGAGACGTTGTAGAGGTGCTCCCCGTCGTACTCGGGAAGGCTCCCGGCGACGATGTTGATGTTGTAGGAGAGGGCCATCTTCACCATCTCTTCCCGAATGCGATCCGTGTATTCGGCGAGTGAGCGCATGGCCTCGGGAGGGTCTTCCTGGTCGAACTGGGCGAGAAGCGGGGCGTTGAACAGCTCCGGAAACAGGATCAGATCGGCGTTGTAGCCCGAGATGGCATCCACGAAAAACTCCACCTGCTGGAGGAGTTCGTCGAGGGAGCTGAAAAGCCGCATCTGCCACTGCACCGTCCCAAGCCGCACATAGGACTTCCGTCCCCAGACGAGCTTCTTCTTCTTGGCCTTGTGATAGATGTTGTTCCACTCCAGCAGCACTGCGTAGCTCGCGGATTCGGTGTCCTGGGGGATGTAGTTGTAGATCGCTTTCTTGGGGTGGAAGTCGTTTGCCAACTGGAAGGTGAGGACCGGGTCGACGAGCTCCTTGTTCTTGACCTTGTCGATGTACTCCTTCGCGCTCATCTCCTTTTGATAGGACGCATACCCGGGAATTCTCCCGCCGACCAGGATCCCTTTCAAATTGAGCTGCTCGCAAAGCTCCTTGCGCGCGTCGTAGAGGCGGCGCCCAAGACGCATCTCCCTATAATCCGGATGGACGAACAGATCGATCCCGTAGAGGTAGTCGCCGCCCGGGTCGTGCTGTTTGAACTTCCCGCGGCTGACGACCTCGTTGTAGGAGTGGTCGTCGTCGAGCTTCGCGTCGTCGATGATCAGGCTCAGGGCGGCCGCGACGACCCTGCCGTTGTCCTCGATGCAGATCTGGCCCTGGGGAAAACGGCCCAGCAGGGTGGTGAACTCTTCGCGTGTCCAGGAGCCGCCCATCCCTGCATAAACCACATCCATTATATTCCGTATGTCTTCGTAATCACGGAGTTCTATGTTGCGTATTTCCAGTTTGTGTTCGATGGTCTCCGAATCCAAAACGGGTTTTCCTCCTTTGTGGGTTTGCATGGCGAAAAAGGGTATCGTTGTTCACGTCACCGGACACGCATGGCTGCCTCGGCGGCGAGGTCGGGGACGCCGAGCGGGCTGCGGTCGGTTGTCCTCGGCTTTGAAAGCGGATGAAGGTTCGTGTCGGCGCCCCGCCCTGTTTCCATAGCGTTTACCCTTCTATTATAGGGGACAGGGCCTCCTTCGGCAACACCCCCCGCCGCAGGCCTATCTCAGCTCCGGATTGGAAACGGCGTTGAACCGGGAAAGCATCTCCGGATGGACACCGGTTTGTCGCCGGCAAGACGCGGTTGCCCGACTCGGCCGGTCGGACGCACACGGGGGCCATCGGCCTTCGACCGCGAAACCGCCGAATTGACAGAAGAGGTGCACTCCGTTACATTGACAGGAAAAAACTCCACCAACCCTCCCAGGAGTGACACGTGCTGCCCAAGATCGATCCCACCCGGACGGATGCCTGGCGGAAGCTCGCGCGGCATTTCGAGCTGGTCGAGCCCCTCCACATGCGGGACCTCTTCAAGCAGGACCCCCGCCGTTTCGAAAGGTTCTCCATCCGATTCGACGACATCCTGGTCGATTATTCCAAGAACCGGATCACCGAAGAAACCTTGGCGCTGCTCTTCGAACTCGCGGAGGAGGTCCGCCTGAAAGAGGCGGTCGCGAGCCTTTTCAGCGGCGAGCGGATCAACGAGACCGAGAATCGCCCGGTGCTCCACATGGCCCTGCGCAACCGCCCCGACCAGCCGGTTCGGGTGGACGGGCGGGATGTCATGCCGGAGGTGGACGCGGTGCTCCGCAAGATGGCGCGTTTTTCGGAGGCGGTCCGCGGGGGCGCCTGGACGGGATACACCGGGCGGCGCGTGACCGACATCGTCAACATCGGCATCGGCGGATCCGACCTCGGGCCGTTGATGGTGACGGAGTGCCTGCGCCCCTACGCGCAGCGGGGGCTGAACGTGCACTTCGTCTCGAACGTCGACGGCACCCATCTGGTCGAGACCCTCCGCGGCCTCGACCCGGAGACCACCCTCTTCATGATCGCCTCCAAGACCTTTACCACCCAGGAGACGATGACCAACGCCTACTCGGCGCGTGCGTGGTTCCTCGAGAAGGCCGGCGATCCGGGGCATGTCGCGAGGCATTTCGTGGCGCTTTCGACCCATGCGGAAAAGGTGCGGGCCTTCGGGATCGATCCGGAGAACATGTTCGTCTTCTGGGACTGGGTCGGCGGCCGCTACTCGCTCTGGTCGGCCATCGGGCTTTCGATCGCTTGCTCCGTGGGCTTCGACCGGTTCCGGGAGCTCCTGGACGGCGCCTATGCCATGGACCGGCACTTTCAGGAAACCGCTTTCGCAGAGAACATCCCCGTGATCCTCGCGCTCCTCGGGGTCTGGTACAACAATTTCTTCGGCGCCGAAACGCACGCCATCCTGCCTTACGACCAGTACATGCACCGATTCCCCGCCTATTTTCAGCAGGGCGACATGGAAAGCAACGGCAAGTCGGTGGACCGGAGCGGCAGGCCGGTCGGCTGGCAGACCGGCCCGATCATCTGGGGCGAGCCGGGAACGAACGGGCAGCATGCCTTTTATCAGTTGATCCATCAGGGCACCAAGCTGGTACCCGCCGATTTCCTGGCACCGGCCGTAAGCCACAATCCGATCGGAGAACATCACGCGATCCTGCTGTCCAACTTCTTCGCCCAGACCGAGGCCCTCATGAACGGCAAGACCCGCGAGGAGGCCGCAACCGAGCTCAGGCGTGAGGGGAAGCCCGAAGAGGAGGTCGAGGCGCTTTCCGCCTACAAGGCCTTCGAGGGCAACCGCCCCACGAATTCCATCCTCTTCCGGCAGTTGACCCCGCGGGTCCTGGGGAGCTTGATCGCGATGTACGAGCACAAGATCTTCGTCCAGGGCGTCATCTGGAACATCTTCAGCTTCGACCAGTGGGGCGTGGAACTCGGCAAGCAGTTGGCGAAGAAAATCCTCCCGGAGCTCGAAGGCGGAGATTCGATCGGCAGCCACGACGCCTCTACAAACGGCCTGATCAACGCCTTCAAGAAGATGCGCAACAGCCGCCCCGCTTGAGGGGCCGAACTCCTCGTCGCCGGCAGAGGATCGTGGCGCCTTTGGCCCCGGCTCGATCCCCGGGACCCGGACTGGTTCACGGTCAGCGCCTGAAAGGCGCCTCTCGACCCGATGCGTCATCTGATTCAGCCCATCGCTTCAACAGCACGTTTTTTCACGGCACCGGACATTTTTCCGATAACGGCCGAAAACAAGGGTTTGACTGGTCTTTCTGCGTCGTCCGCGCAAAAAATTTTACCAGAATGATTGCGCACAGAGGAGGGGATGGCTACAATGTGGTACATTCTCAGCGAGGCTGTCCCCTTCGTTTTGGGTCATGGCAGGCGGCACCGCCTGCGGATGAGGGGCGGCAGGGGTGTTGTCCGGGGATGGTCGGGTCGAAACAGGCACGGGAGGTTTCCGATGGATCCAGGCTCGATTTTGGCTGGAAGCAGGCTGATCGCATACGTCCAGGGCCTCGTGTTCGGCGTGCTGCTGTTAGCGACCGGCATCGCCTGGGCAGAGGAGGCGGCTTTATCGGAGGCGTCTTTCGGGATGCCCGACCTGAACGGGTACATCGAGGCGGCGCTCCTCGCCAATGGGGAGATCCACGCGGCCGAGGAGAACTGGCGGGCTGCGGTTCATAGGGCCGAGCAGGCCGGGGCCCCGCCCGATCCGCGGTTCAGCTACGGCTACTACGTTACGCCGGTCGAAACGCGCGTGGGGCCGCAGAGGCATCGTTTCGCGCTGGCCCAGACCTTTCCTTGGCTCGGCAGACTTTCGTTGAAAGAGCGGCAGGCCGTGCTGGAGGCCGAGGCGGTGCGGATCCGGATCGAAGAAGCGCAGGCGAACGTCATCCGGCGGGTGAAGGACGCGTATTTCGAGTACGCCTATGCAGGCCGGGCGATCGCGGTCACCCGCGGGAACATCGAGCTGCTGCGCTACCTCGAGCGGGTGACGGAGGACCGCTACAAGGCCGGGCTCTCTTCCTACGCCCAGTTTCTGAGGATCCAGGTGGAGCTTGCCAGGCTGGAGGACCGCCTGCGGTCCCTCGAGGATCTCCTTCTGCCTCTTCAGGCGCGTTTGAACGCCGCCATGAGCCGCCCCTCGACGGACCCCCTGCCCCTGCCGGACGAGATCCCGATCTTGATCGCGGACCGGACGGACGAAGAGATCGCGGCGGCCCTCCCCGACGGAAACCCCGAGCTGCGCGCCCTCCAAATCCAGGCCGAAGCCGCGGCGACCGGTGCCGAGTTTGCCAGGAAGGGCTACTTTCCCGATGTCACGCTCGGGCTCGAGTTCATCCAGACGGACAAGGCCCGTGTCGGCAGCCCCGACCGGAACGGCGACGATCCGCTCGTCGCCACCGTTTCGTTCAACATTCCGTTGTGGTTCGATGCACGCAAGGCTGCGGTGGAGGAGGCCCGAAGCCGGGAGGCGTCCTTCAAACGGCAGAACACGGGCGCCTATGACCGTCTCGGCGCCGCTTTGCAGTTGGCGCTTTTCAAGTACCGGGATGCGGGCCGCAGGATCTCGCTTTTCAGGAACAGCCTTCTCCCCAAGGCCGAGCAGGGCATGGCCGCAACCCTCGACGCCTTTCAGACCGGGGGCCAGTCGGTTCTGGACCTGATCGATGCCGAGCGCACCCTCCTCGAGTTTCAGCTCTCCTATCTGCGCGCCGTGGCGGACCAGGGTCAGTACCTGGCTGAGATGGAAAGCCTGCTGGGACAGGAGATCCCGTGCAGGGTGCAGGGCGCCCCGGTCCATCTTCCCGGGCTCGAGCGGGCAAAAGGCGGGGATGGTCAGCCGGCAGGCTCCGGCCGGTAGGATTCGGCCGGCTGCCGGGATTGGGCCCTGTTGCGTCGGGGCACCCCATTGCCCGGAATCCCGCGCAGTCCGCATGGGGGCATGTCTGTGAGCCGCCGAGCATCCGCTGCTCGAATCGCTGCGTGGTATAGAGCGCCCAGGACCCCGCGGTACGTTCAACGGGGCAGGTTTCTCAGCTGCTGGAACACAGAGTTGTCTCGCGCGTTTCAAGGCATTCAGCCCAGGAAAGGAGTTGCAGCATGATACGACCAGGAAAAGTCCTTGCGGTTTTAGCGGTGTTTTTTTTCGTCTTCGGCGTTTTGCCCGCGGCAGCGGAAGTCGAACAGGAGAAGTGCCCCATCATGGGGTACAAGCCCACGGAGAAGCTCTTCGTGGATTATCAGGGGAAGCGCATCTATTTCTGCTGTGCGAGCTGCCCTGAGACGTTCATGAAGGATCCCGACACCTACCTGCAAAAGATGCGGGAGGAGGGAATCTTCCTGGAAGACAGCCCGGATGCCGTTCCAGGGAGAGGCCCCGGAGACGGATCAAAAGGGGATTTGAAAGGCGGCCGCTGAAGATGGAGGGGGGCGGGTCATGAACGAGGAACGGGGAAAGACCCGGGGGCGTTTTGCCGCACGCCGGGCCGGAGCGGTCCTGGCTTTGATCCTGGCAGGCGGCCTGCTCGGCTGGGGAGCGGGGAGGTGGTTCATGCCGGGTGATCTGCACCAGGCCGCCCGGGAAGCGCCTGCCGAGAAGGAACGGGTCCATGCGGGGGCGGAGGCGGCGACCATCTGGACCTGCTCCATGCACCCGCAGATCCAGCTCCCCGAGCCGGGGAAATGCCCCATCTGCTTCATGGACCTGATCCCGCTCAAACAGGAGGCCTCGGAAGGCTCCGCCAGGAGCCTCCGGGAGATCCGCCTCTCCGAAAACGCCCGCAGGCTCGCGCAGGTCCAGACATCGCCCGTCATCCGCAGGACGCCTGATGTGGAAACGCGCCTCACCGGGGAGGTGGCCTATGACGAGACCCGGCTCGGCGCCATCACCGCGAGGGTGGGGGGACGGATCGACCGACTTTACGTGGATTACACCGGCGCCTTCGTCCAGAAAGGCCGGCCCATGGCGGAGATCTACAGTCCGGAGCTCTACGCCGCGCAGTCGGAGTTCATCCAGGCGGTGAAAGGCTTGGCGGATCTGCAGGAGAACGGTCTTCGACTGATCCGCGATTCGGCCCGACGCACCGCCGACGCCGCACGTGAAAAGCTGCGCCTCCTGGGGATGACGAGGCCCCAGGTGGATGCGCTCGCCGAACGCGGGAGTCCCTCCGAGCACGTCACCCTTTACGCCCCCCTGACCGGGGTCGTCATTCGGCGGGAGGTGACCGAAGGGGTGTATGTGGCTACGGGCAGCCCTGTTTACACGGTTGCCGACATCTCGCGGGTCTGGGTGATGCTCGATGCCTACGAATCCGATCTCCCGTGGGTGCGCCCGGGGGCTGCGGTGCAGTTTCGGACGGAGGCCGTTCCGGGCCGGTCTTTCAGCGGCAGGGTCGTGTTCATCGATCCCTTCCTCGATGAGCGGACGCGCACCGCGAGGGTGCGACTCGAGGCGGAAAACCCGGATCTCCGGCTGCGGCCGGGAATGATCGTGCGGGCGGTGCAGCGGGTCGAAGCCGCAGCCGCTTCAGAGGATGAAGCGCCCCTCCTGATCCCGGCATCGGCCCCCCTCCTGACCGGAAAAAGAGCCGTCGTGTATGTAGCGCTCCCGGGCGGAGAGGGGCTTTACGAGGGGCGCGAGGTGGTCCTCGGACCGCGGGCCGGAGACTGGTACGTGGTCCGGGAAGGGCTGCAGGAGGGGGAAGAGGTGGTGACGCGCGGGGCCTTCAGGCTGGACAGCGCCCTGCAGATCCAGGCCAAACCGAGCATGATGGCCCCGGAGCCGGGTGCGGCGCCGGCCGGGGGGCATGACCACGCCATGGAAGGTCCTGAGCGAGGAATGCCGGGAGCCGGGAGCCGGTGGCCTGTCTCCGGTCCGGCGGAGGCGGGGCTGCGGTCGCTGCTCGAGGCTGCGGGCGCCCTGGAGGGCCTGCTGGCATCCGGAGACCTGAACGCCGCCAGGGGCGCCTTCAAGGGCATCCACGAGCGCATCGGCGCGATCGCCGATGAGGCCCCGGAGGGCGAAGCCGGTCTCCTGTGGCGTGAATGGACCATGCTGATCCGCAATGACAGCCTCCTCGGCTCCGAGGCGGTGGACCTGGGGGAGGCCCGGTTCCTCCACAACGAGCTTTCCCGGCACATGGCCCGACTGGCGGAGCGCTTGGGACCGGCGGCCGGCGAGGCGCCCCCCGGGCATCCGGATGTGCCTCACGCCTTTCGCCGACAGCTCGGGGATCTGGTCATGGCCTATGTGCCGGTCTCCGAGGCCCTCGCCGCCGATGATGCCGAAGGCGCCCGAAAGAGGGTCCACGCCTTATTGGAGGTCTTTCGGGAGGTCGACGGAGGCGTGCTCCCCGGGCCTGCCCGGGGCGTCTGGGAGGATGCCGCTCGGAGGATCGAGGAGGGGATTCACGGGATGCACCGGGCGGAGGCGATCGATGATCTTCGCACCGCCTTCGAACCGGTTTCGAGCGGCCTCATCGCAGCGGTTGCCGCCCTCGGGGTCGTGATGGACCATCCGGTCTTCGAGGTCTTCTGCCCCATGGCCTTCGAGGATCGGGGCGCGTCGTGGCTGCAGTTGGACGAGCAGGTGCGGAACCCTTATTTCGGCGCTGCAATGCTCGCCTGTGGTGAGGTGAAACGGCGCGTCGATAGACCCTGAGCCATCTTATGAATAATGACGTGCAAGATATTGAAAGAAATGATGATAGTTTCCAAGTGAAAGATCAGTCCTCCTTCGTTGCGCGCATCGTCGACTTCTGCCTCAGGCAGCGGCTGGTCGTCATCCTCCTGACGCTCCTCGTGATCGGCTGGGGGGTTTTCACGGCGCCCTTCGAGTGGGAACTCGGCATCCCCAGAGACCCGGTGCCGGTGGATGCCATCCCGGACATCGGCGAAAACCAGCAGATCGTGTTCACCGAGTGGCCCGGCCGTTCCCCGCAGGACGTGGAAGATCAGGTGACCTACCCCCTTACGGTTTCGCTCCTCGGCATCCCGGGGGTCCGGACGGTCCGCAGCCTCTCCATGTTCGGGTTTTCAAGCATTTACGTGATTTTCGAAGAGGGGGTCGACTTTTACTGGTCCCGCACCCGGCTCCTCGAAAAGCTTTCGAGCCTTCCCCCCGCAGCCCTCCCGGCCGGTGTCCGCCCCACCCTGGGGCCGGATGCGACGGCCCTCGGGCAGGTCTTCTGGTACACCCTCGAAGGGAGGGACCCGGAGGGGAGGCCGGCCGGCGGGTGGGATCTCGATGAGCTCAGGAGCATCCAGGACTGGTATGTGCGCTATGCCCTCCTTTCCGCCGAGGGGGTCAGCGAGGTCGCCTCGGTGGGGGGCTTTGTCCGGGAATACCAGGTGGACGTGGACCCGGATGCCCTCCGGGCGTACGGGGTGAAGTTCGAGCAGGTCCTGGCCGCTGTGAAGATGTCCAACCTGGATGTCGGGGCGCGGACGATCGAGCTGAACGACGTCGAATACATCATCCGCGGGGTCGGCTTCGTCAAGCGGATTCCCGACATCGAGGGCGCAGTCGTTGCAGTGCGGGAAGGCGTTCCCGTACGGGTCGGCGATGTGGCGAGGGTGGCCGCGGGCCCCGCGCTGCGCCGGGGCGCCCTCGACAAGGAAGGGGTCGAGGCGGTGGGGGGCGTCGTTGTGGCTCGCTACGGGGAAAACCCGCTCGCCGCCATCCGGAACGTGAAAGAGAAGATCGCCGAGATCAGCGCCGGACTCCCTTCGCGGACCCTGGCCGACGGGACGCTCAGCAAGGTGACGGTGGTGCCCTTCTATGACCGCTCCGGGCTGATCGCCGAGACCCTGGGGACCCTCAACACCGCGCTCGTGGAGGAGATCCTCGTCACCGTCATCGTCATCCTGATCGCGGTCATGCACCTGCGGAGTTCCCTCATCGTCTCGGCGCTGCTGCCCCTCGCGGTGCTGATGTGCTTCATCGGGATGAAGCTCTTCGGCATCGACGCCAACATCGTGGCCCTATCGGGGATCGCCATCGCCATCGGGACGATGGTGGACATGGGCATCATCATCACCGAGAACATCCTCAAGCACCTGGAGAACGACAAGACAGGCGGAAACAGGCTCACGCTCATCTACCGGGCCACCGTCGAGGTGGGCGGGGCGGTGCTCACCGCGGTCGCGACAACGATTATCGGCTTCCTCCCAGTCTTCGCCATGGAGGGGGCCGAGGGGAAGCTCTTCAAACCCCTTGCCTACACCAAGACCTTTGCGCTGATCGCCTCCCTGATCGTGGCGCTGACCATCCTGCCGACCCTGGCGGCCATGTTGATGGCGCATCGACGGATGCTCGTGCGCGGCGTGCGCCGCTGGCTGCGGCCGGGTTTATACGCCGCGGCGGGAATCGGCGTCGGGTTTGCCGTCAACGGATGGCTCGGGTTCGTACTCCTGTGGCTGGCCGCCCGGGCGGCGCTCGAGGGCCGGTTGCCGGCGGGGCCGGAGCGCTGGATTTCGCGGGCCGAAAACTGGCTCCTGATCGGCCTCGTCATGATCCTGCTCTCGGAGCACTGGCTGCCGCTCGGCCCCGAAACGGGGTCCTTCAGAAACTTCCTCTTCGTTTTCGGGCTGATCGGCGGGCTCCTCGCTTTGATCGGCCTGTTTCGGCTGGGTTACCCGCGCCTCCTTTCCTGGTTCCTTGCCTGGAAGGGCCTCTTCCTGATTCTTCCTGCAACGGTCGTCCTTCTCGGCGCGATGATCTGGCAGGGGGCGCCGGCTATGACCGCATGGCTTCCGGAGGCGCTGCGCGGGAGCCCGCCCTTCGTCGCTCTCCATCACGTGTTCCCCGGCCTTGGAAAGGAGTTCATGCCGCCCCTCGACGAGGGCTCCTACCTTTACATGCCGACCACCATGGTTCACGCCTCGATCGGGGAGGTGCAGGAGATCCTCGCACTGCAGGACAAGGCGGTCTCGGCCATTCCCGAGGTGGCGGGCGCGGTCGGCAAGCTCGGCCGCGCCGAGACGCCCCTGGATCCTGCGCCCGTTTCGATGATCGAGACGGTCATCAACTACCACCCGGAATTCCTGACGGATGAAAACGGGAGGCGGCTGACCTTCCGGTTCGAGCCCTCGGGACGGGACGTCTTCCGGGATGCCGGCGGGAGGCCGGTGCACGCGCCGGACGGTCTGCCCTACACGGTGCCGGGGCGATATGTGCGGGATGCCGCCGGCGCCCTCATCCCCGATCCGGACGGAAAGCCCTTCCGGTTGTGGCGGCCGCGCCTCGACCCCGATTTAAATCCCGAGCGTGAGGCCTGGCCGGGGATTCGATCCCCGCGCGAGATCTGGGACGAGATCGTGCGCGCGGCCGAGGTCCCCGGTGTGACCAGCGCCCCGATGCTCCAGCCGATCGCGGCGCGCATCGTGATGCTCCAGTCCGGCATGCGGGCGCCGATGGGGATCAAGATCAAGGGGCCCGATCTGGAGACCATCGAACAGGTGGGCATCCGGATGGAGGGGCTCCTCAAACAGGTTCCTTCCATCGAGCCGGCCACGGTCTTCGCGGACCGGATCGTCGGGAAGCCCTACCTGGAGATCGTCGTCGACCGGGAGGCCGTCTCGCGTTACGGCATCATGGTGAACGAGGTGCAGGAGGTGATCGAAGGCGCCGTCGGCGGGCGGACGGCCACCGTGACGGTGGAAGGCCGGGAGCGCTATGCCGTCCGGGTGCGCTATCAGCGCGAACTGCGCGACAGCGTCGAGGCGCTCGGCCGGGTGCTGGTGGCTTCCCCCGTGATGGGGCAGCAGATCCCGCTCGAGCAGCTGGCCGACATCCGGTATGTGCGGGGCCCCCAGGCGATCAAGAGCGAGGACACCTTCCTGCTGGGCTACGTCCTCTTCGACATGAAGCCGGGCTTCGCCGAGGTGGACGTGGTGGAGCAGGCCGCGCGGTTTCTGAAGGGAAAGGAGCGGAGCGGGGAGTTGGTCCTGCCGGCGGGCGTCTCCTACCGCTTCGCCGGCAGCTACGAGAACCAGGTCCGCGCCCAGAAGAAGCTCGCCGTCGTCCTGCCCCTGGCCCTCCTCCTGATCTTCATCGTGCTCTACCTGCAGTTCCGGTCCACCCTGACCACCTGCATGGTGTTCTCCAGCATCTTCGTCGCCTGGGGCGGGGGCTTCATCATGGTCTGGCTCTACGGCCGGCCCTGGTTTCTGGATTTCAGCCTGTTCGGCGTCTCCATGCAGAGCCTCTTCCAAGTCCACCCCATCAACCTGAGCGTCGCCATCTGGGTGGGGTTTCTGGCCCTTTTCGGCATCGCCTCGGACGACGGCGTCCTGATGGCGACCTACCTGGACGATTCAAGGGCCGAGCGCCCGACCGATTCGATTCCGGCCATCCGCAAGGCGGTGGTGGCCGGGGCGGTCCGCCGCATCCGGCCGGCCTCGATGACCTCCGCCACCACGATCCTGGCCTTGCTGCCGATCCTGACCTCCACGGGGCGCGGCGCGGACGTCATGATTCCGATGGCGATCCCGTCCTTCGGCGGGATGGTCTTTGCGATGCTGACCTGGTTTGTCGTGCCGGTGCTCTATTGCATGCGTGAGGAGATGCGTTTCCGCTGGTCGTCGCGATCCCCAGCGAAGGGCTTCGCTTCGTCGATTCAGCCGGCTCCGCGTGGACAAGGATAAAAAGGCCCTCTCGGCATCGCAGCATGACCACAACCACGGATGCGTCGTGAGGGAAGGGAAGGCTGCCCTGCGCACCCCGTTCCCCTTGACAGCCCGCGGATCTTGGTTTTCAATCAAAAGGAAGCGGGCGCCGGACCACCGGGATCATTCAACGGTTGTGCGATGGCGCCGTCGGGCGGCGGGCGAGGACGGCTTCTCGTTCCCGCTGGAGTTCTTCCAGGAGATCGCACAAGGGCCAGTTCTCGGAGATCGGCGTCAGGGTGGCCCAAAGCTGGGCGGGCAGCCCCGCGTTGCGGTAGGCGGACATCATCCGGTGCAGTTCGTTTTGGGTAAATCCTGACAGGATGAGCGCCCGCGGCATCTCGGAGGGGACGCCCATCCCTGAACCCGATGAACAGGAGAGCAGGTCCTTCAAACAAACCGAGGCATCCGCGGTCCGGGCGAAAATGACGGGCCTTTCGTCCATGCCTGCCGTCTTCACGAATTCAAGCAGCAAGGCGTGCTCCCCGGCCGGGTACCCGCAGACGATGATCCCTTTCGGCCCGTACATTCTCGTGTTGGACGGTTTCACTTTTTTGAATGTTCCTTTTTGCATGAAGTCTTTCTCCTCCGCTTCCACAGGTAACGCAATGGGTTTGTCCGGGAAGAAGATCGGCAGCGTGAACTGCTCCTGATCTGCAGGCATTTTTCTTTTGCCTGCCGAGACGGGTGCACTTCGACCTCCCGGCATAGGGCGATGCGCCATCATAACCCGGCGGGCGGATGGGGCCAAGGAGAAAGGATCCGGAAGGATCGGTCATGGGGGTGCACGGATCATGACGGTGGTAAGTGTTTGGGCGCCAAGGGCGCGCAGCGTGGCCCTGGTGATCGGGGGGCGTGCGCTCGAGATGCAGGCGCTTCCGGGCGGCTGGTGGCAGGTGGAAACCGCCCTAGCTGAACATGGCGTGGACTACGCCTTCTCTCTGGATGGGGGGGCGCCCCTGCCGGATCCCCGCTCTCCCTGGCAGCCGTACGGCGTCCAGGCCTTTTCGCGCTTCTTCGACCACGCCCGCTTTGTCTGGCATGACGAGGGATGGCGGCAGCCGCCCCTTGGCGCCGCTATCCTCTATGAACTCCACGTGGGCACCTTCACGCCTGAAGGGAGCTTCGACGGTGTGGTGCGAAAGCTCGATTACCTGAAGGACCTCGGCGTCAGCCACATCGAACTGATGCCGGTCAACAGTTTTTCAGGAGGCCGGGGGTGGGGGTACGACGGCGTCGCCCTTTACGCCCCGCAGGAGGCGTACGGGGGCCCTGAAGGGCTGAAGCGGCTCGTCGAGGCCTGCCATCTGGCCGGGATCGGTGTCATCCTGGACGTCGTGTACAACCACTTCGGTCCGGAGGGCAGTCATCTCGAGGCCTTCGGCCCCTACCTCTCGGAGCTTCATCCTGTGCCGTGGGGCAAGGCGGTCAACTTCGACGGGCCGGACAGTGACGCGGTGCGGGCATTTTTCCTGGGAAACGCCCGCATGTGGTTCGAGGATTATCACGTCGATGGGCTCCGGCTCGATGCGGTGCATGCGATCCTCGACACCTCTGCGCTGCATATTCTGGAAGAGCTTGCCCGGGAGGCGGCCCTGCTCGAAAACACGATGGGCCGCCAGCTCTGCCTGATCGCGGAAAGCGCCCTCAACGACCCGCGCCTGGTGCGCTCCCCGGAGGCGGGCGGCTACGGCCTCGATGCCCAATGGAGCGACGATCTCCACCACGCCCTGCATACCTTGCTGACCGGAGAGCAGGACGGGTACTACGTCGATTTCGGCAGCCTCGGGGACCTGGCCAAGGCCTTGACCTCGGGCTTCGTCTACGACGGGCGGTACTCCCGCTACCGCCGGCGGCGCCACGGCAGGCCGTTCGCCTCCTTTCCCGGGCACCGTCTGCTCGCCTACAGCCAGAACCACGACCAGGTCGGGAACCGCGCCAGGGGTGAGAGGCTGAGCCGGATCGTGGGCATCGGGCGCCTCAAGATCGCTGCGGCCCTCGTCTTGACCTCGCCCTTCACCCCGTTGATCTTCCAGGGGGAGGAGTGGGGGGCGTCGACGCCTTTTCAGTATTTTACAGATCATCAGGACAAGGACCTGGCGCGCGCCGTGCGGGAGGGGCGACGCAAGGAGTTCGCGGCCTTCGGGTGGGAGCCGGAAGATGTCCCCGATCCACAGGATTTCGCAACGTTCGAACGTTCGAGGCTCGACTGGGGAGAGATATCGAAGACGCCGCACGATGAACTCCTGGCCTGGCATCGCAGCCTGATCGCCCTGCGCCGCTCCGAGCCCGATCTGCGCGCCGGGGCGCGGCCCGGCGTTTCCTTCAGCGAAGAGGAGGGATGGCTGAGCGTCAGGCGTGGGAATGTGCTCGTGCTCTGCAACCTCGGCGCAGCGGCACGAAGGATTCCTCTTCCGTCTGGCGCCCCGAGACACGTCCTTCTGGCTTCCTGCTCGAGCGATGTACAGCTCGGCGTGGCCGATGCGACTCTCATGCCAGAAACGGTGGTCGTTTTGAAGATCTTCAATGAAACTGCCGCCGGAAGCGCCACAGACCGATGCCGAACACCGTGGCGCCGATGAGCGCCATGGCGAGGATGTCGTCCCAGAGGAGCTTCAGGCCGGCGCCTTTGAGGAGGATGCCGAAGCTCGCGTCGATGAAATAGTGCAGCGGGGAAAGGGTCATGAAGAACACCATCACGCGGTTCATGGCCTCGGGAGGGGTCCAGTTGCCGGATAGAAAGAGCATCGGGGCGACCATCAGCACGGTCAGCATGCCGACCTGGGCCATGTTCCGGGCGAAGGTGGCGGCGAGCACCCCGAGGCCGGCGGTGGTGAAGACATAGAGCGCCGTCACGGCGAAGAAAAAGAGGAGGCTCCCCCGGAAGGGGAGATGGAAGACCGCCCCGAGGACGGAGAAGAGGCAGAGGGCGGTGCCGGCGAGGATCACCGCCGACATCGCCGCGATCTTGGGCAGCACGATCTGGAAGGGGCTGAGGGGCGAGACGAGGAGCTGCTCGATCGTGCCCCTCTCCTTTTCGCGCACGAGGGCCGCGGCCGGGAGCAGCACGACCAGCACGGTGATGATGTTCAGGAGCTCGGTCAGGGACATGAACCAGGTGTTGTTCTGGTTGGGGTTGAACCAGACGCGCGCCTGGTTTTCGATCAGCGGCATCCGTTCGAGGGCGTCCTCCCCGAGGCCGGCGCGCCGCATGCCGACCTCCATCCCGTAGCCGCTGACGATCTCCGCCGCATACGATGAGGCCAGGAAGCCCAGCACGGAGTTGGTGGTGTCCACCAGGAGGAGGACATCGGCTGATTCGTCTTCGAGCAGCCTCTTTTCGAAGTGCTCGGGAATGTCGAGCACCAGCATCGCCTCGCCCCGGTCGAGGAGGGCGATTCCGCCCCGCTCGTCCGCGGTTTCCCCCATGAAGCGGAAATAGGGCGGGCGGAAGCGGTGGATCAGTTCGCGGGAGGCGGTCGAGCGGTCGTGGTCCTGCACGAAGAGGCGCGCCTGCTTCAGCTCCAGACTGACCCCCGACCCGGCCAGATAGATGTCCAGCGTGAAGGCATAGAGGATGAAGAGCATGAGGATCGGGTCGCGGTAGAGCTGCCGCAGCTCCTTTACGGTCAGGGATGCGACGCGCTGAAACCAGACCCTTGGGGAAGACGGGATGCTTCGGGCGTGTCCGTTCATGCCTTCGGCCTCTTGCTGAACAGGATGAAGCCGGCGGAAAAGACGATCAGGGCGTAGACCGCCAGTACCAGGAGATCGCCCCACAGGACCTCGAGACCGATGCCCTTCAGGAAGCTTCCCACCGCGATATTGGTGTAGTACATGGCCGGGATCAGGTGAGCGGTGATCTTGGCCTGGCCCGAGAGGGAGGCGATGGGGATCAGAAACCCTGAATAGAGGACGGCGGGCACCAGGGTCAGGATGACGGTCACGATGATGGCGGCGATCTGGGTCCTCACGAAGACGGAGATCAGGAGTCCGATCCCGGTCGTGCACAGGAGATAGAGGACGGAGGCGGGCAGGAAGAATCCGAGCTGCCCCTTGAAGGGTGCCCCGTAGAGCTGGACCGCCAGGACCCAGAGGAGCGTCATGTTGAGCGTCGAGATGATGACGTAGGGGGCCAGCTTCCCGATCAGGAACTCCCCGCGGCTGACCGTGGAGGCGTAGATGTTGTAAATGGACCCGTTTTCCTTCTCCCGCACGACGCCGATAGCGGTCAGGAAAGGCGGTGCGATCATGAGAATGACCATCAGGAGGCTCGGGGCGATCGACCAGATGCTCTTGGCGCTCTGATTGTACAGATACCGGATCTGCAGTCCCACCGGCTGGAGCATCTTACGCGCCCGGTCCATGTCCTTTCCATCCTGTTCGGCCAGGTGCCGCGAGACCAGCTCCATCGTGACGGCGTTGTTGATGGCCGTGACGTAGCTCTTGGTCGTCTGGGCGCGTGAGGGAAAGGTTCCGTCGATGAGGGTCTGCACGGCGGCCGGACGTCCTGCCAGAAGCCTTTTTTCGAAATGCTCGGGGATGATGACGGCTGCGCGGATGACATTGTCGCTGAGCAGGGGGTCGACGTCCCGCTCGTCGTCCAGGTATCCCTTGAAATCGAAATAGCGCGACTCGATGAACCGGTAGGCATAATCGCGGCTCAGGCGTGAGCGGTCGTGGTCGACGACGGCGAAGGGCAGGTTCTCGACGTCGAGCGAGATGCCGTATCCGAACAGGAGCATGAGGACCCCCGGCACCACGAAGGCGAGGGTGAAAAAGAGGCGGTCGCGCAGGATCTCGCGCCACTCCTTCTGGGCGACGATGAAGATGCGCTTCCATTTCATGGGGTCCGGCGCTCCTCCCGCTCGAGGCTCAGCACCCGGTGCACGAAGACGTCCTCCATGCTGAGCGGGCGGGTCTCGATCCGCTGGAGGGCGACGCCCCCGGCATCCAGGGCATCCCGGATCCGCGTTTCGCTATCGGCCGGGTCGGGGCTCAGGAGGTGGATGGCGTTGCCGAAAAGGGCCACCCCCTCGAATCCGGCCTCTTCGAGCAGGCCCATGGCCGTCAAAGGCTTCGGGGTCAGGACTTCGATCAGTTTGCCCGCTTCGGCCTCGACCGACTGCTTCATCTCGGCCGGACCGGCATCGGCGACGATCCGGCCTGCGTACATCAGCGCCAGGTGGTCGCAGTGCTCCGCCTCGCTCATGTAATGGGTGGTGACGAGGATCGTGACCCGGTCTTCGCGTGAGAGTTTGAAGAGGACGTCCCAGAAGCGGCGGCGGCCGACCGGGTCCACCCCGCTCGTCGGCTCGTCCAGGAAGAGGATCCGGGGCCGGTGCACCAGGGCGCAGCCGAGGGCCAGCCGCTGGCGCAGGCCCATCGGAAGCCGGCCTGCCTGGTCGTGCTCGCGTCCTTCGAGCCCGGCCAGGTTCAGGATCCAGGCGGCGCGCTCCCTGGCCAGGCCGCGGCCGAGGCCGTAGATCCCTGCGTAGAGCCGGATGTTTTCGATGACGGTCAGGTCCTGGTAGAGCGAAAAGGCCTGCGACATGTAGCCGATGCGCTCCTTGATGGTCCTGCCGGCCCTCCGCATGTCCGCCCCGGCTACGAGGCCCTCGCCGGCGGTCGGGGGCAGAATGCCCGTGAGCATCTTGATGACGGTGGTCTTGCCGGCGCCGTTGGCCCCGAGCAGGCCGAATACCTCTCCCTGGGCGACGGTGAAACTGACCCGGTCCACTGCCCGGAAGGCGCCGAAGTCCCGGACGAGCTCACGGGCCTCGATAGCGTTGCCGGCCGCCTCCCGGCCGGCTGCGGAAGAGGGCGCGGACGGTGTTTCCTCCCCGGCCGCCGGCAGACCCTTTTCCCGGCGGTTGAGCAGGGCGATGAAGACATCCTCCAGTTCGGGGTCCGAGGAATAAACCTCCTCGATCTCCAGCCCATCCAACGCCTGCAGGACCCTTTCCTCGGCCTCCCGGTGCTCTTCCTGGTCGACGAACACCTTGAACCACGGCCCGATGGCCTCGACCTGCGAAAAGGAGCGGCGAAGACGGCTCAAGGCCTCGAGGGGGCGCCCCGTGGGCCGGATGTTCACCTGGGTGCCGGGGACGAGCCGGGTCATTTCGGCGGTCGCCCCTTCGGCCAGGACCTCCCCTTCGTAGAAAAGGGAGCTGCGTTGAAACCGGGCAGCCTCGTCCATGTAGGCCGTCGAGACGAGGGCCGTGATGCCGCGGTCGCGCAGGATGCGCGCCAGGATGGCCCAGAAGTCGCGCCTCGAGACCGGGTCGACGCCTGTCGTGGGTTCGTCGAGGATCACCAGCTCCGGTTCGTGGATCAGGGTGCAGACGAGCCCGAGCTTCTGTTTCATGCCCCCCGAAAGGTTCTTCATCGGCCGCCCGCGGAAGGGCTTCAGGCGCGTCATCGCGAGGAGCTCCTCTTTCCGTTCGGCAAGCTCTTTTTCCGGAAGCAGTCGCAGGCGGGCGAAGAAATCGATGTTCTCTTCGACCGAGAGTTCGGGATACAGGTTGAGGCCCAGGCCCTGCGGCATGAAGCCGATCCGCCCCTTGATGCGCTCGGCCGCCCGCTCGGTGTCAAGGGCCGTCCCGAAGACCTGGACCTCGCCGGCATCGAAGGTCAGCACGCCGGCGAGCACCTTCATGAGCGTGCTCTTGCCGGAGCCGTCCGGGCCGATCAGCCCGTAGATCTCTCCGCTGCGGACCTCGATGCTCACTTTACGAAGGGCGCGGCTTCTGCCATAGGCCTTTTCGATGGACTCGACGCGGATGACGGGTGGTTGGCCGGGCATAGGATCACCACTGCGGCTCGGTCCACGGGGTTTCCGGGTCCCACTGGATGACGGCGTCGGCCGGCATGCCCGGGGCGAGGCGGTGGTCCGGGTTTTCGTCGAGATAAAGCTTGACGGCGAAGACGAGCTTCACCCGCTCGTCGGGGGTCTGGACCTCCTTGGGGGTGAACTCCGCGCTGGAGGCGATGTATCGGACGCGCGCGGGGAACGGCTGTTCCGGAAAGGCGTCCGTGTAGATGCGGGCCGGCAGGTCCAGCCTGAGCTTGCCGATCTGGATCTCCGGGATGTAGACCTTGAGATAGAGGCTGTCCAGATCGACCAGCTCATACAACGGACTGCCGGCCTGAACCACTTCGCCGAGGTTGACGATGCGGTGGGTGATCATGCCGTCCGAGGGGGCCGTGATGGTGAGGTCGGCCAGGACGCTTTCCGCCTCGGCAAGCGCGCCACGGGCCTGATCGCGCTGTGCCTGCAGGGCCTTCAACTCGTCCTCTTTGGCCGCGATGCGCTCCCAGCCGAGCTGTGCGTCGGCTGCCTTCTTGCGGGCTTGAATGAGGGAGGCCTCGGCTGAAATCCGGTCGCTTCGGGCCGCCTCCCGGGCCAGATCGGCCTCCTCGCTCCTCCGTGCCTCGACTACCCCTTTTGCGGCCAGTTTGCCGAAGCGTTTGGCGTCCCTTTCCGCTTGGGCCTCGGCGGCCTGCGCCTTCTGGAGCGCCCCCGTCGCTCGGGCCAGATCCGCCTCGGCCATCTCGATCGAAAGCGGCACCTCCTGCCTCAAAACGCGGAGCGCGGTCGAAGTCGCCTGGATCCGAGCCTCGTAGGCGGCCAGCCCTTCCCGGGCCTGATCCACCCGGGCGCGGATCTGGGTGTCGTCCAGGGTGACAAGGGGCTGCCCGGCTTCCACCCAGTCGCCTTCATGGGCCAGCAACGTTTGGATGCGGCCGGCGAACTTGCCGGCAACGGTGACCCGGTCCCCCTCGATGCGCCCGTTGGCCAGAAGGAGGCCTTCGGGCAGCCCCTGCCTTCGTGACCAGTCAAAATAGGCGGCATAGCCTCCGACAGCCAAAAAACATGCGACCACGAGCATGATGATGATGGACGGGCGGCCTTTCATAAAAACCTCATGAGAAATCCCGGGAAAGGACTTCAGAACCAACATGAAAAGACGCGAGCCATCATAATGGATAACCGCTTCGGCTTCAACCTTTATGCCTGGAGAATGGACCGGGCCTCAAAGCATTTGTGACCTCCGACAGGGCATCTATGGTCTTCTCCCGCCGGCTGCTCAATCTCGCTTATTTCTCTTTTTCTATATCCGTTCGAGGTTTTTTGATTTGGATTATGTCCACCGGAGTCCCTGCTGCATCCTCATAATTTTGGATAAGCGGAAGGCACATTTCCTCCAAAAACCCCTCCCGCGGAATTTGCCGACGGTCTGAACTGCTTTGCATGGAGTAGCAGATGAAGTAGGTTGGGGAGGTGCTGATGAGCGGCATCCAGTGATTGCCTGCAAAAAGAACCATCGGTGAATCTTTCTCCAAGCCATTGGAGATAAAATTTCGTAACTTTGTTTTCATTATATTTGGGAAATTTTGGTGTAAGACGGCAAGTTCAGATTTATACAACTTTCTTAGGTTTCGATAAAAATCAAGCGTTTGACTACCGAGGTGAGATAAAAGAGTATTTATTTGTTTAAATTTTAAATTTGAAAGGTATAATTGAAAGAATTGATCATACATTGGATTTATTTTTTGGGTATGATGTTGAGAGAGTTGTAATATTATATGATTCATCCCTATTTTGTGATTTTCTTTGCATCTCTTTTTAAGCAATATTTCGATGTTTGTTCTTTTTATCAACTTACTAGAGAATGAGCGAATTTCTTTTGGATTTTCAGGTATGATCGAAGGTTGTTTTTGCAGGTATATTTTGATATCTCCCAATAATAATTTTATTTTATCATTGGATAAAATACGGGAATCACCAAAAAATAGTTTCTGATTATCTAATAGAATGGATTCTATATTTTCCTGAAACGTACGGATATTCTTGTTGTGTGCTTCGTTGTTGTTATACTTTAATAAGTTAGATTCATCTGTTATAAATGAAGTGATGTCCATAATGCAGGATTTAATAAAATTGTGATCGCGGTTGATGGCTTCCTTTTTGAATTGCTTTAGAAACGCTTTCTTGGATTTTTCGCCGCGCTCGGTGAAGTACGCCTTCTCTTTTTGCGCCTGCTCGGTTGATTCACATAAAAATGCGTAAAATCGGTCGACATCCGGTTTCACATGGCCTTGGAGGAATTGAGCGGTCGATTGCTGGTAGGTGCTGAACCTTTCTTGAGTAAGTAAAGGAGAGGTGTCGGAATCATTAAATAATCGCAAAAGCATCTGCTTGTGGAGCGTTTCGATCTGAGTAAGAAAATATTGATCTTTTCCACCGCCTTGTTCGAGGGCGTTGGCTTCCTGCATCAATAGCGTTTTGAGGTGCCGAACAATGGCTTTCCCTTCTCTTGAAAATTCAGCTGGGCTTTTTGCTGACAACGGTCTTAGCAGCATCGACCTGTTCAATTCTGGGGCGATTTCCTCGGATTCGATCAGGGAAATATAATCCAACCCGAGGTTTTCCAGCACTTCTTGTGGAGTCCCCCATTCAGTCCGATCTCTATGAAAATTGGCCGCCAAAACAGATTCAAAGAAGGGAATCAGCAAATTAGTGTCATGTTTATTGTATTCGAATTCGAAGGAATTTGGGTTGCCTTGGCCATGAAGTCTTAAAGTAATGGAGAGGAAGCGCTCTTTTTTTGAAGGATCGGCAGCATTGATTTTCGAAGATATCTGACAGAACGATTTCAAAAAATCCTTACCCCATTTTTTTTCCAGTAAGGCTGCAAGAACACATTGAATGTAGCAGGTATTGCCATCCAGAGTTACGTCACCATGATATAAGCTGTCAATCCAATCTGAATGCTTGAGGTTCTCTGAAATTGGTATGGTGTAGAAGGCGGTATTTTGCTCTGCATTGATTGCTGGGACAATTTCGCATTGTTCGGTTTGCGTTTCATTTGGAAGTTTGGGATATTTTGGTATTGTGTCAATCCATTCGATCGGGAAAGTTTCAAGATTTTTCTTTGTGTTTTCATCTGATTCCACCGTGTGTGTCAGCGGGGTGGTAGGGATTGAATCCTCTCCAGGATTTTTGGCATTAATGGGCTTCTCGACAGGCGCCTTGGTAAACGGGTGTTGATGCGGGGATGGTGTCAGTTCAAGTGGATCGGTCTCATCTCGATGTTCAAGGTTATCGCCAGATTGGGGTTCTTTCAAGCTATGGATCTTCAGCAAGTCGGCAAAGTATATGTTTTGCTTTGAACTTTCGTTTTGGACAGTATCCGTCGTTTGCGGCGCAGGAAATTGCTGGTTTGCTATACCAATAGGCGTATGCGACTGAATTTCAAGGCCTTGGGGAGGGTATTGTTGCTCCTCTAACGAGAGTTCGTCGTTCTGGTCTTCCAGCGAGAGGTCGTCGCTCTGGTTCTCGGGTAGGGGCGACATACGTTGGTTTTGAATTTTATTAGGCGATTGCACGGGTTCTGGGGGCGCAGTCAGGCAGAAGAGTGAGTGGTCTTTGCGCTGGAGTTTGATAGGGGTAAGAAGCGGGTGATTTACCAGACAACCGGCGAAATTCGCTTCGCTTACGTTGGAGGGTAGATCGGTTTGTGCAATGATGTTCCAGACCCGCCGCATGGACAATGTGGGTCTTCCGAGCGAATCCTTATAGTTTTCATAATCCCGGGCGATCGTCTCGATATCCTGTTCGACGAGTACGGTGTATCTGTAGAAATCGTCCAATGACGAAGGTCTGCGGGACCATTCTGGACTAGTCAGGGCGAGGAAAAGCGTCCTCTGTAGGCCTTCCAGCTGTAGAGCTTTGTCCTGGCGGATGAGGTTTTCGGCGCTGACCCTGTATAGAACCGGAAGGAGGTTGGATTCATCGACCTTCAGAAATCGCTTTTCGATATCTTTGGAGGAAAAGATTTCGAATATTGTATTCGGGTCGAGTGGCGTATTTTCCTCCTGGTTTTGAACTGTGTTCCTGAGAAGCTCGTTGTCGGGCGAATCCCATCCGGGTAAGATCTCGGTTCTGTACTTATGGGTCAGGAGCTGCATGGCCAGGTCTCTTTCAGTTACGGGGATGTTTACGATGCTAGGATGGAGAAGGATCTTCTGGAGGAAGGATCGTTGAGCAGAGGTATGTTCCGTCAAGCGGGAAACATGTTTCTGAACGTCAGCAAGGTGTTCTTTGAATCGTCTGGCGGACGTTTCTATCAACCACTGGAGGCTTACCTTCTGCGAACGTGAGGTCGCTTCTCTGGAAAGCTGATTGGCAATATTCAAAAATAATCGAACTGCAGCCTTGTTCTTGGGAATTTCGATATCCGGTAACTGAATATTAAAGGTTTTGAAAAATGCTGTCAAATTCGATTCAAATAAAGATGGGTTATCTTTATCTAGATTTATAGGTGTCCAATTTTCTATGTACTTTACTAATTGATCGTAAGAATTCATGTTGCATAGTCTGACATGGTCATCAGCACGTTGGAGTGCATCCATGATTTCTCTAGCGCTAAGGGGCTTGCTTCCATCAGTAACAAAATGCTGCAAGTCTGCGTCTGTCAATATGCCTGTATAATCTTTTTTAAGTGCGGCGCGAAACATGCGGCGGAGCTCAGCGTTTCTTCGCTGCTGAAACGTCTGCAGAGTTTGGTTGGTAGGCTTCGAGAAGTAGTAGAACATGTCCATGGATGTTCGGACGAACCAACTGCGTATACCCGTTCCTGTACCGATAAGTCCTCCCCCATTGGGCGCGGATTTGTAATACAGTATTTCACCCCCTTGACGGGCAGCCGCCATGTAAGGAGCCGTAGCATTCGTTACCATACAAACCTCATGAGGAAACAGGTCGTTATAGGGAGGGCTCAGAGCGGCCTTGGTGCAGGATGGATTCGAAAGATTTCAAGGCACCCTCTGCAGCCAGTCGTTTCATTGCCTCCGCAGAAAGGCGTAACGCGCTTTCGCCGAATACTGGTGGGAGCCGCTGATTGCCGTATCCGTTTCTGGTAAGCATCAGCCGGGACGACCAAGTCTCCGACCCGGTAGATTTTTGCCCGCCTCTGCCGCGTTTTTCTGGGTTGAGCGTAAAGCGGTTTAAGGGAGGTATCTGCACAGGTGTCTGAGTGCCTCGAAGCTGGCGGGGAAAATTCCACCCAGAACCACAAAGAGATCAGCAATTTTCGGGCCGCAAAAGGGGAGGCTAGTGGGACGAAAATCCGCCAGGGGGATGGGCATCCCCTACGCGGCCGTGCCTCGGTCGGAAAGACCGCCGTGGCGGCCGTTTACAGGCTTTGTGGAAAAACTTTGGAGGCTGTAGATCAGCATTCGGATTTCATTCCGGGAAGAGCGAGTCGACAGGTTTTCATTGGAGGGGGCCAAAAAATGCAGCACAGGAGGGGATGCGTGCACACAAAAGAGTGCATAAACGCAGGGTGCTTCAGGCCTGTTTTCAGGCGGAGGGATCTGGGGACCGAGAAACACCTGAAACAGGGAAGGCTTCGCGTTGCTCTTTCTACAAAAATCGTTCCTGTATGCCGAGCGTTTCCTCATAGGCGTCGGCGAGCGCGCGCGCCAGGAATCGGGGGCCTGCTTCGGCGGCGATCTTGAGCCCTGACTGAAGCGCCAGGAGGCGCCCAATGACATCGAGCAGCGGTTTGAGGCTCTTCAGGTAGGCGGGGGCAATCTTGCCGGGCTGTCCGAAATGTGCGATGACGGCATCGGCGGCCAGAAGGCCGCTCTTGAGCGCCGAGCCGATCCCTTCATAGGTGATGGGCAGGATGAGCCCCCCGGCATCGCCCACCAGCAGGACATTTTCGAGGGCGGGTGTGAATCGGCCCGTAAGGAGCGGTTCATGGAGCAGCGCGATGCTGCAGCCGTCCTTCCACAGGGGTTCGCTGCCCGGCTTGAAGCCATGGGCGGAGAGGATCTCGTCGATCTCCTTTCGAAGCTCGCGGAGTCCGGAGCCCTCGATCAGGAACACATCTCCCTTGTGATTGACGTTGAAGCGCGGGCGGGCCTGGCCCTTCGGGAAAAACCAGTGGAAGACGTCTTTTTCCAGACCGAGTTCGCCCGCGTAGCATTCCCGGATGGGGCCCGAGAATCGAACTTCCAGGTCGGGGAAGAGGGATCTGCGGACGATGGAGACGGCCCCGTCGGCGCCGATGACGCAGCGCGCCCGGAGGGTCTCCTCGAGGCCCTCTTTTTGTAGGAAGATGCGGCAGCCCGCTTTTTCCCGCTCCATGCCGGCGACGCGCACCCCGTCCTTCAGCTGCGCGCCGCCCGCGATCGCTCCCTGGACCAGCCAGAAATCCAGATCCTTCCGCCAGGAGAGGGCGGTGGGCCATTTCAGCTCCGTCGGTGCTTCCTCGCCTACATAAAAGCGATGTCCGGCGAGCAGGGGCGGCTCGGTCAAGACGGAGCGGGGGATGACGCCGAACTCCTGCTCGATGGTCTGTGCGGCCCACCGCCCCATGACCATCCCCGAGCACACCTTGTCGCGGGGAAGCCGTTTTTTTTCGATCAGCAGCGTGTTCATCCCTTTTTCAGCGCACCGTTTCGCAGCCGCTGCACCGCCGGGCCCGGCCCCCACTACGACGACATCGAAAACCTGAGGATCCGCCATTTCAAGACCTCCTGTTTGCCGGACAACCGGCAAGATTACAGCTTCCAAAAGCCAGGATTCCACCCCGCGCCCACGATCCAAGCCGGCAGCCGGATGGCGTTTGTCCGTTCGCGACAAAACAGGGTATGGGTTCGCTGCCCGAGGTCAAAACCCTTCGTTTAAGGATTGCGCGGTGCAGGACAACCCGTGTCGATCCCCCTCCCTGCCTGCGGATGATTCTACCCAAAGAGACCTTCATCTGAAAACAGAATCCCGAGAGCACATCCTTCCAAACTGAAATGTATCCTGCTGCACCGCAGCCGGCGGCCCAAGGGGGGTTGAACTCGGAAGACCAAAGCTCCTCATCGTCGAGGCGCTTTTGATGCTTGTAAACCAGGGAAAGCGAGTAAGACGACCGGACTTGTATCCGACCGTGCATTCTTGCGACCACTACCGGCGCGCGCGATGTTTTTGGCAGAAAGATGGCTTTCCCTATCAGAGGGTTCAAAGATCGGATCCAGCATCTCTCCGAACCCCGAGAAAGTCCATGATGCGTGGAGAGGCCTCATTCAGCCTCGCTTCGATCATCTCCATGACCTGATCCGTGAATTCCCAGTGATCGCACTCGAGCATGCAGAAGGTGTCCGGGGGCATCAGACCAGGGGGTTCATTGGCGATTTCAGGGAGGGTGAAGGGGGTCGAAAAATCCTCCAGGCAGAAAACCTTTGGTTCGGCATGCGGGTAGGCCTCGAGCACGGCCTCTTTGTGTTTCCGCACGACGCCCATGACCAGGTCGGCTTCTTCGATGATCCGTCTGTTCAACGGCCGCGACCGGTGCTTGAAAGAATCGATACCGCGCTGCATCAGGTAGAACATCACACAGGCGAGCGGCCGGTAGCCGAACAGGGGTTCGGGCAGGGGCAGCCCCTGTGCAAGGAGGGCTTCCTCTTCCTTCCGCGGTACGATGCCGGCGGATGAGACGTCGATCCGGCTCAGGAGATCGCGGCCTCTTTTTTCAAGGATATCCCGGAAGAGATATTCCGCCATTGGACTTCGCCAGCGGTTGACGCTGCAGACAAATACGATCTTCTTCATGGGGGAATCCCCTCTCATCGCAGGGGTCTCAGCGCAGCGATGGGGTATGACAAGGAGACAGTATAGGATCCCCTTTCACCCCAGGAGTATCAGGGATAGCCTCCGGGTTCAACTCGCTGTCGGACCGTTCCGCACCGTTTCGACCGGCTCCGTGAATTCACCGCCGGGTTCCAATCGCTGTCGGACGGTTCATTTAGAGACTTCGCTGCCGGCAACCCGATCCCAATGAATGGTCATAAGCCTCCCATCGCTCCAGCCGCCACGATCGTTCGCAATCCTTCAATGGGCGGTCCATCCCCCGTCCGATGCGAACACCTGCCCGGTCGTGTAGGTCGAGGCGTCGGAGGCCAGGAAGAGCAGCATCCCTTGAAGCTCCTCCAAGCGTCCGCGCCGTTTCATCGGGGTGCGGGCGAGCATCCGCCTTTCCCGCTCCGCCTGCTCCTGCTCGGTCTGTATGTCCGAGCGCGCTTTGGCGAGGGAGGTGCCCGAATGCCAGGCCGGCGCCATGGCATTGACCCGGATGCCGCGGTCCGCATATTCCACTGCGGCCTGGCGGGTCAGGCCGATCACCCCGTGCTTCGACGCGATGTAGTTGACGCGCGGGTTCAGATCGGCGTCCAGCCCCACCAGGCCGAGGACCGAGGAGATGTTGATGATGCTGCCTCCCGTTTGCTGGCGCAGCATCCAGCCGATCTCCTGCTGCATGCACAGGAAGACCCCGGTGAGATTCACCGAGATGACCTGGTTCCAGTCCTCCAGGGTCATTTCGTGGAAGCGGACCGGTCGGGTGAGAAGCCCGGCGTTGTTGACCGCGATGTCCAGATGACCGAAGACGGAGACGGCCTCGTCGATCATCCGGGAGACATCCTCCGGCACGGACATATCACCGAAGATCTTGAGGGCGCGTCTGCCCGTCGCTTTCACGAGGTCTTCCGTCTCGGCGAGGCGTTCCGGATTCCGGGCAGATATGACGACATCGGCACCGGCCTCCGCCAGCGTCAGTGCGAAGCTTCGCCCGAAGCCCGAACTGGCTCCCGTTACCAGGGCCGTCTTCCCGGACAGATCAAAAAGCTGCTTTGTCGTAGGCATACCGCTCCTCCATGGCCGGCTTTGAGAGGGTGCAAGGCTGCAACCGAAGGGGGGCTACTCGGGCTCCCGCAGTCCATAATCCTCTGCGATCACCTTGTAGCAGTTGTAGCTGGAGCCGCGCCCGATTCCGCCCCCTCCGACGATGGAGGAGGAGCACATGTAGAGATTGTCGATAAACGTTCGGAATCCGCCGGGCATCCCTCTGAACCGCCCGTTCTGCGCACCCGACATGCTCCCTTCGCTCCAGGACCCATCCCGCATATCCAGGTGGGTTTCCTGAACGTCGACGGGCGTGATGATCCGGGAGGCGACGATATTGTCCTTCTTCATATTGGGGGCGTACTTCCTCCACTGCTGCATGAGCTCCTCCATGAATTCATTGCCCAGCTGACGCCATTCCCGCCTGGAGAAGAAGGGGGTTGGGCAGGTGTATTCCTCGAAGAGGACCGAGTGCTTTCCCTCCGGGGCGCGGGTCGGGTCCCAGATGCTGTCGGGCGCCGACAGGCAGAAGAGCTTGCTGCTCATGCCCAGAAGGAAGATCTCGTGCATGTACTTGTTCTCCATGTAGGCCAGATCCTTGGGGGCCCAGTAGGTCCGGGGCGTGGCATCGAGGTCCGGATTGTCCTTGGCCGCCTTGTATTGCGGAAGCTCGTGCACGCCGATCGTCCCCCACCAGACATGCCCCCGGTCATAGAGGTTGGTGTCGAGCCTGCGCTTCATCTCAGGGGAGGTGTGCTCCTCGCCTACCAGACGGGCGAAGAGCTGCGGCGTCCCGACGTCCCCCACCACCATCTTTGTGGCCTCGATCTCGGTCCCGTCGGCCAGAATCACCCCCTTGGCCTTGCCGTTTTCGACCTTGATCCCCTTGATCTCCGAGTTGATGAAATACTCGACCCCGAGCTTTTTCCCCGCCGACACCAGGGCGTCGGTGATGGACTGGGTGCCGCCCTTGGCGATCGCCGCGGACTCCCAGCCAAGGGCCAGGTGGATCGTCGCGATCATGAGACCGAGCCCCGGGATGTCGTCCGGGAAGATCCCCCCCGACGTGAGAAAACCCCTCAGCATCAGGATCCTGAGCTCCGGACTTTCAAAGAAATAGCGGGCGAACTGCTTGCAGTTCATGAACTGCATCGATGGGTCCAGTCCACTCGATGGGTCCGAAAAGAGGGCCTCGAGGGCATCGGGAGTCCCCCACGGCGTAGGGGAGGAGTACCGGTATTTCTTGAAGGCCGGCCGCCACTTCTCCTTGTACAACTCTGTCAGGCGGAGATAGGTTTCCGCATCGTTCTTGGAAAACCGGCGAATCTGCTCGTAGGTCTTCTGGACGTTCTTTTCGCTGAACTCCACCCGGCCGGTCTTGGGATCCACGACCCGCCAGGCGGCGTATCCCAGGTAGGACGTGTCGTCATCGAACACGATCGCCTCGTTGGTGTCGGGAAAGACATACTCCAGGCCCTCGTCACGAAGATTGAACTCCTTGTAGGCGGGATGCCCGAAGAACCGGGTGAAATGGGCGCAGAAGTTCATCCTGAAGCCCGGCCCGGGCCCGTCTTCCGATACCGCTCCGCCGCCAAGATGATCCAGACGCTCGAAAACCCCTACGCTCAACCCTGCCTTGGCCAGGTAGGGGGCGATGATGGTGCCGTGATGTCCGCCCCCGATGACCACCGCATCATATGATTTATCCGCCACTGGAGGTACCTCCTCTTCCGATTGAAATATTTATGGATGGTTTCCGCTTGGAAAGGGTTTTCCGGTTCAACCATGTTTCCAGACCGGAAATAGTCCTTTGGATCTGCTCCCGGGCCGCGAGCTAGGGCTCCGGTTGAAAACCTTTCAGCAGGGGCGCGCTACGCTGTAAATCTTCGCCGGGGCGTAGAAGAGCGCTTAAGCGACACCGCCCCCCGCCGCCTCCCCCACGAGGAGGACGCAGAGGCCGCCGCCCCGCTCCTTGCCCAGCCGCCGGCAGACCCCCACCAGTTCCAGGGTCCGTGTGTCCAGTGAACCCTCTTTCATGTCTCCCGGAATCAGGACATCGGTCATATCGCATTCTCCTTGTGCAGGGCGTTTCGTCTCAAGACCGTCCGACAGTATCCGGACGTCAATAGGGACCGCTTTGGAGAAGGGGATCGAGAGCGCTCATTCTTCTGATTTCTTGGCTTCCTTTTGGAGGGAAGCATGGAATTCCTTGAAGAAGGCGTCTTTTTCCTTCCAATCGGAGCCGTAGCGTTCGGAAAAGAAGGCGTCCGTGCGATCCAGCGTTTTCATCCACCAGAAGCGCTTTCCGCCCCCGCCCATGACCTCCTCCAACAGGTCCCTCAACTCCATCATGTATTCTTTGGGGAGAAAGCCTGCCGCACCGAGGTCGATCGATCGTTTCAGCGACTCGAGGGTGGCCGCATGGGCGGTCAGCATGAGCGTCGGGAAGCCCTTCGAAACGGAGAATTTCAACAGGTCGAACCCTCTGACCCCTTGAATATCCAATATCACCGCGTCATAAGGTTGATTCGAAAGACAGCCCATAGCAGAGTCGAAGTCGGCAGCCTGATCGACCACACAGACATCGAGGATTTCCCGGACGGTTTCCAGTACATCCGGTTCGTCGTCCACAATCAGGATCCGTTTGCCTTTTACCGGACTATCCGTGTTCATCATGGCCTCGCTCCTTGAGTGGTTTCCTTCCGGAAATGGTCTTTTTGACCAATCTCGGCGTCAATCTGCACGTTTGCTTGTGTGGCGATCTGCAGGTCGCCTCCGCACAAACGCTTGATTTCCTTGATATTGGCCAAAAATCCTCATTTCCGGATTGGAAACTTTGCCGCGCTGCATGTTCTTTTCCGGATGGAAACTAAGTGGTATCCATCCGGAAATGGTCTTTTTGGCCAGTCTCGGCGTCAATCTGCACGGTTGCCTGTGCGGTGACCTAGAGGTCGCCTCCGCGCAAACGGTTGATTTTCTTGATATTGGCAAAAACTCCTCATTTCCGGACTAAAAACGTTGTCGTGCTGGATGCTCTTTCCCGGATAGATACGCTAAACACTGCTACACATGAGGCGCACAGGGGGCGAAGACCCCCGCAGCGATTTTTTCCTTTTCGGAAAGTGATTCCCACCGTGCGCTCATTTGTCGAGGATGAAGATGGCCCCTTCCGCTGCATGGATTCGGAGCCTTTGGCCCGTCTTGATCTTCGCGGTTCCCTCGAAGGTGTTGACGATGGTCGGGACGCCGTATTCGCGGCCGATGATGGCTGCGTGGGACAAGGTGCCGCCCCTGTCGGCGACGACCGCCGCCACCATCCCATAGACCGGCGTCCAGGCCGGGTTGGTTCCGGGGCAGACGAGAATTTCACCGGGCTGAACCTCCTTCAGGTCCTCGTAATTGACCACGACGCGTGCCGGACCTTCGACTTCGCCCGCGCAGCCGCAGATGCCGAACATGTCCGCCCCCAACTCGGGCTTGTGCTCGGGCAGTTCGCCTACGACGATCTTCATGGCGACGGCGTCCATCGAGGGCAGCAGGTCCATGGCCACGGCCTCTTCCATCCCGGAGCGGTCGGTGATGACGGGGGGATTGGGCCGGGTGTGCCATTCCAGCCATTCCGCCCGGCGCCTCCGGGTGATGAACCTGAGGTCATGCCTGTCAGGCACCATCAGGACCCGGTCGATCTCGTCCGGGTTCAGCATGAAGATGTCATCCGGCTGATCGATGGTTCCGCTCTTGGCGAGCCTCCGCCCCATCCCCAGATAGCCGCGGCGCAGAAGGGCGTGTGAGATCAGTTCGCAGTAGAGATCGTGCTCTTCGCTGTAGGAGCTGGCTTTGCCCGCAAGGTTGATGAGCCCTTCGAAGAAGGGCCTTTCGGGGGGCGGGACCCTTTCGAGAAACCGGGCGACGGCTGCTTCACGGTTCTTGCTCAGCTCCGCGTGGACATTGCCGAAGACATCCTCGGTCTCTTTCAGGACGTGATTGCGGATGACCCCGAGGGGCGTGCAGGGATCCTCCAGCCAGTAGGGCTCGGTCAGGTCGTTCATCCGCCTCATGCGCCACCCGCCGACCTCGTCCGTCTCGAGGTAGTGCATGAATTTCCGGAACCATTCCCGTCCCTTTTCAGACATCTCCAGCTTGGCGCGAAGGTCGTCAGGCTTGTTTTGCACAAAGATTCCCTTGAGGCCCATGTCGAGCGCAAGCTGCGAGAAGTCCCAGAGGCTCTTGTCCATCTCGTAGACCTTGTTGTTGAAGCCCCGCAGCATGTCCTGGAACTCCGGATCCTGGTCCTTCATCCCGAAGCGCTCCTTGCAGAGGTCTTCAAGGAGCAGCCAGGCGCTGTAGGACGAGTACATCCCGAGGAAATGGATCTCGAACATCCGGCGATAGGTGTTCATCAGGTCATAATTGTGTCTGTAGAGTTCGACGTGGGAGGCGTTCTCCAAATCGATCGCCTTGAGCTTGTCATACATGCCGAGCAGTTCCCGTTTGCCGGATTCCCATAGTCCGTCGAAATTCTCGATCCAGGGGCGAAGGGCCTGACGGAATTTCACGGCCCGCTCCGCGATCTCCTTCTTGTCCCGGACGATATGGAAGGCATTGTAGGAGCCCCCGTCCCGGTACCGCATCTCCCAGCCCTTGCAGGTGGGGATGCTCAGTTCGTCGCAGACGACCTTCATCCCGTGGCAGCAGAAACGGATCCAATACCAGCCGAAAAGCGGGGTCCAGGGAGGGACGCTGTGGGTGGCATCCAGAAACCAGGAATGCATCTCAGGGAGATCGACCTCTTCGATCAGATCATAGCCGGGCAGGGCATCCCATAACGCGGTTCTTCCTCCTATGTTTTCTCCCATGATCTGTTCTCCTTCTATCATTAGATTGTTCATCCCAGGGGTTCGAGCCGCATTCCATCCGTCGACAGCCCCATGTTCACTGATAGCGTTTCGCCAGGAGATCGATGATCTGATCTGTGGTCGAAACGGGTTTCTTCACCTGCACCTTGGCGGGGCGCGTTTGGAGCCAGAAGATGTTCTTCGGGAAGGGGAGATCGCCGTCGACCGCCCATTCCATATCCTGAGGGCAGCCTAGCCGTTTTTCTACGGTGATCCCCGTCTTGACGATCTCGAGGACCTCCTCGTCGGCAAGGCACGGGATGTGCTGCATTTTCTCCGGGACATCCACCCACTCGGCGCCCTTTTCCCTGTTGACCACGCAGCGGGTCTTCTGGCCGATGTGCCGGTTCACGATCGCGAGGGTCTCCTTTTCGACCACGAACCCGTCGACGCTGCCCGAGCCGCTGACGACTCCTTCGCCGAGGCCCCAGTTGGCCTCGAGGATGATCCGTGTGTCGTCCCCCGTCACGGGATCGACGGTGAAGCTCACACCCGAGGACCTCGAATTCACCATCTTGGGAACCGCCACGCCCAGCTCATCGCCGATCAGAGGGAAGCCCTTGTTGACGCGGAACGCTACGGCCCGAGGGGTATAGGCGCTGGCCCAGACTTTTTTGATCTTTTCCAGCAGGTCCGTGGCGCCGATGACGTTCAGATAGGTTTCGAACATCCCTGGACGGCTTTCCGTCCCGGCGCTCCGGACGGAGACCGAGGCGTCCTGCATATCCAGCCGTTCGCAGAGCTCTTCGTAATAGCGCAGGATCGGATCCCGCACCTCTGCGGGCATGTCCTTTTCCTCGATGATGTCCTGGAGCCTCCGGCTCACCTCGTCGAAGGTTCCGATCCCCACCCCCTTGAGATCCCCCAGCTCGTCCGCGTAGCTCCGCATCTCCTTTGCGGCGCCGCTGAGATCCAAAAACCTTCGGTACAGCTCGATGGAGATGGCAAACCCCGGCGGCACCGGCATGCCGAGGTGGACCATCTGTCCGAGGTTCGCACATTTCTTCCCTACGATGTCGTTGTGCTTCTCCTCCAACTCCTCAAACCAGAAGATCTGTTTTTCCGATGACATGTTTCCCCTCCCTTGATTGCGCCGAAAGCCGGATGGATCCGAAGGCGACTTCCCGCTGAATCATGCTGACACTTCCTTGAATGAGCTGGGCTGAACCGTTCTGAAATCATGTCTGGAAAGAAAAAAATCAGCACCGCTGTATAAAATCGGGCTCATGAATCGTATTCATAAACAATCTGCAAAGTGCATACCATGCGGTCGATTAATGTTAATATATTGTTTTTACAACATTTAGAAAAATGTGGGTCGATTTGACGGAATAGTATTTATACGATATATGGTAGTTATACGTAAAATTGTAGAAATGACCCGTTTGATGTTTAGCTCTGTGAACCTGGATGCGCGTGCCGGAGGCGATGGATGGACAACCACGAATGGTGGGAGAAGCTGGATGCAAGACAAAAAGAGATCCTGGCTTTTCTGGCGATGGTCCCGCACCCGCTCCCCCTGGATGCATTGATTGCGGCGAGCGGATGGAAGGCGGTGGATATCCTGCAGATCCTCGAAGAGATCGCGGAACTGGACCTCCTCTTATCGAATGCCTCTTCGAAAAGGGGTTTCTACGCGCTCTACGACGGCGGCATCGCGAGGTTCATTTTGGAGCAGATGCCTCGGAAGGCTCTGGAGGCCGGCGCGCGAAAGCTCATCGACTATTACGAAGGAGAAGGCGCAGAAGGAGAGGGCCGGTGCCTGACGCTGGCGCACCTGCACAGAGCGGCGGTGGTTGCGCCTGCCAGGCTGGATTATTTTCTGGCTGCGGCGGTTTATTGCCAGAAGAAGAACATGCATGCAGAGGCCCTATCCTATTACCGGGCGATCCTTGAGAAAGAGGCGGGGCTCATGGAATCTCTCGAGGACAAAAAGCTGTATATCGAGGCTGCGGTCGGGGTCACGGCTGCATACGGGCACATGCTTTTTCTGCCCGAGCAGAGGGCCTTCCTCGAAAAGGCCCGGCTCATTGCCGAGGAAATCCATGATCGGGGCCAGCTCCTCACCGTCCAGCTGGCATTGGGAAAAACCCTTGAAAAGGAAGGCTTTTACGACAAGGCCGCCCGCCATTTGGAGCAGGCATGGGAAAATGCGCAGGCGCTGGGAGATGAAAAGCTGCTGAAAAGGGCGGCGCTCATGACCAGCGACTTTCTTTTCAGACAGGGGCTGGTGGCCGAAGCGGTGCGGAGGTACGAGGAGGTCATCGGCGATCTGGAGGATTTTTCCTTGGATGAGGCGACGCTCAGGGGCTGCACGACACTCGGTTGGTGCTACGGGGTGTGCGGGCAGACATCCCGGGGGCTGGGTCTCATCGAAACGGTCCGGATCAAGGCGAAAGAGCATCGCTTGACAGATATCGGCATCTTTGCCGACCTCATGATGGTCTTCACGCTTTTGGAGGCCCGGCGGATCTCGGAGGCGCAGGTCTATCTCGACAAGATCCTGAACCTGCCGGAGGGCGTCGCGGGCCCGTCCATCCTCTGGGCGACGCATTGGTGCGTGGCCTACGTGGCCTTCTGCCGCGGAGATCTCGAAGAGTGTCTGAGAGAGCATATCCGCGGCTGTGAGCTCCTCAAACAGTATGGCCGCCCCCATCATCGCGGCGGCTGGGTGATGGAATATCTCGAGGGGCTCGAAATCGCGGGATTGACCCATCCGGAGATGAGTCTCACGTCGGAACTGGAACGGTTGGCCGACTGGCCGGACATCTTTATGAGGGGCGTGGCCCATCGGTTCAGGGGACAGCGGGCCGAACGGGCTTCCCAACCCGCAGAGCGCGTCCAGGCCGATTACGAGAGGAGCCTCGAGTTGCTGCAGCGCTCGGGGGCCCGGCTGGAGTTGGCGCGGACCCAGATCGCCCTGGCGCGCGTGTTGATCGAAGAGGGGGCGACCGAGAGGGCCAGGCGGCTGCTCGAAGAAGCGTGGGAGGCGATGGCGCGATCGAACATCGTCCTTTTCCCCGAGGATCTGAAACGGCACCTCGAAGAAAAGACGCACGAGGAGCTTCTGGTGAACACGATTGTCGAGATCACCAACGTGCTGGGGACGGTCAGGGACAAGAAGAAGCTGCTCCAGTTCGTCATCCAGCTGACGATGCGCTTTACCTTCGCCGAGCGGGGGGGCTTCTTCTTGGTCGGGGAAGACGGCCGGCTGGAGCTCGTAGCCAGCCGCAACCTGGATCTGCCGATGCTCCAAACGGATCGTTTCCGGCCCTATCTGCAGGAGATCGAATCTGTGGCGCGGACGGGGAAAGAGGCTGTCAAGAAGACGGTCGGCTCTGAGGAATCCAGTCGCTCCGAGGCATCGCGCGTGAACTGGATGATCTGCTGCCCGGTCATTCTGCAGGATCGCGTTCTGGGGGCCTTGTACCTGGCGGCTAAAGTGACTCCGGAATCGCTCAAGAACGATCTGCCTCTGCTCCGTGCCATCAGCACCCAGGTGGCGGTGGCCCTGGACAATGTCCAGGCCTACGAGAAGATTGCCGCGCTGAAAGACCGGCTCGAGGAAGAGACGCGGTATTACCGCATGGACTCCGAGGTGTCCCCTCAATTGAAGTCGATGGTGGGCTGTTCGAAGGCGATCGGCCTCGTGCAGCAGCAGATGCAGAAGGTCGCGCCCATGGACTCCACGGTCCTGATCACCGGGGAGACCGGGGTGGGAAAGGAACTCGTGGCCCGCGGCATTCACCGGTTGAGCCGACGGTCCAGCGGGCCGTTCATCGTCGTGAATGTCGCATCGCTCTCCGAAGGCCTGATCGAAAGCGAGCTCTTCGGGCATGAGAAGGGGGCGTTCACCGGGGCGCTGCGGTCGCGCCTGGGCCGTTTCGAACTCGCCCAGGGCGGAACGCTGTTTCTGGACGATATCCAGAACCTCTCCCTCGACATCCAGGCCAAACTCCTGAGGGTCCTGGAGGGAAAAGAGTTCGAGAGGGTCGGCGGCTCGATCCTGCTGAAGGCCGATTTTCGGCTGATCGCCGCGACCAATCGGCCTCTCCATGCCCTGGTGGCCGAGGGCGGATTCCGATCGGACCTCTATTACCGTCTGAATGTATTCCCCATCCAGGTCCCTCCGCTACGGGAGCGCCGGGAGGACATCCCCCTGCTCGTCCTGCACTTCCTCGAAATGTACAGGAAGGACCTGGGGAAAGACATCCGTGGCGTCTCCAAAGGCAGGATGAACGATCTCATGGATTACCCCTGGCCGGGAAATGTCCGCGAGCTGCGTCACGTCATCGAGCGGGCGGTCATCCTCAGCGAGGGCAGCTCCCTGATGCTCCCGAGCTTCCAGGCCCCCGCGGACGAGGAGGGGGGATTGCCGGACAGCATGACCCTCGAAGAGATGGAAAGGGGCTATATCATCAAGACCCTCGAACGGTGTAGCTGGAAGGTGGGCGGGGAGGGTGGCGCGGCCTGGCAGCTGGGCCTCAAGCCCACGACGCTGCATTCGAAGATGAAGAAGCTCGGCATCCGCAAGAAGATCACCCCAGCCTGACAGGCTCTTGAAAAACGCCCGTCTGCAGCGTTAGGCTCATCCCGTGCCGCTGCGGCGACACCTGCCTCCCTTGGGAAGCCGCGACCGCACATCGGGCAGCATCACCGTTTATAACTGGTTTCCATCCGGAAATGGTCTTTTTGGCCAATCTCGGCGTCAATCTGCACGTTTGCTTGTGCGGCAACCTGCAGGTC
>ENA-OSEO01000386-OSEO01000386.1-sediment-metagenome-genome-assembly--contig:-NODE-386-length-115963-cov-5.891488_pt1 | contig 115963 bp, 111 predicted proteins | sample MGYA00237883_ERZ534232 | MGnify/ENA metagenome assembly ERZ534232
GTCCATTTCATCTGTTTTGTCCTTTCATAGGACATTTTAATTTAGCCAGATTAGGACTTTATCATTTTGCTCTTACAGTCAATCAATTCATCTTACAATTTCACCAAACGTCATGATATACTTATTTGAGTTTGTTATAATTTATTGGTTCTAATCTCAGCGGAGGGAAACTTGACACAATTATCGGTTGGCGACCAGGCACCTGATTTTGAATTACCAGATTATCAGGGAAATCTACACAGGTTATCTGAAGTTTATAAAAATAATGCCGTTTTACTGGTATTCAACATCGGTTTTGCCTGACCGCATTGCATGAATCATATGGCGCAGTTGCGTCAGGACTATCAAAAATTCTCGGATTTAAACACAGAAATCCTGGTCATGGTCCCCAACGGACCAAAAATGATCGAACGTCATATCAACCATTACAAAACACCGTATCGCATTTTGACAGACAAAGGTTCAAAAGTTGCTGCTCAATATTTCCAGGTAAAAAAATTCTTTTCTTTCGGTACTCCAACTGTCTTTTTAGTGGATCAGACCGGAAAAATTATTTATAACCTCTACGCCAGTTCTCTCATTGCAGAACCGGATAATGATGAACCATTGAAATTATTATCTGCCCTTGCGGTTGGATCCTGAACGTTTACTCGTACCTGTTATCTTTTTCTTCAAGACAACTAAAAAAATTACGCATATCAATTTGAAAATGCGTAATTTTTTAATATAGAATGGAATGAAAAGACTAACCTTTTAATGCACCTGCCATTAACCCACGCAGGAAATATCTACCCAGGAAAATATAAACCAGCAACGTCGGCAAAGCAGCCATAAAAGATCCTGCCATTTGTACGTTCCAGGCGATAATCTGGCTGCCTGCCATGTTATTGAGTGCCACCGTCACCGGCCAGTTGGATGGGCTGGTCAGTACCACAGCAAACAGGAAATCATTCCAGGCGGATGTGAATTGCCAGATGATCACCACCACAAACGCCGGAGCAGAAATGGGTAAGAGGATATGCCAGTAGGATGACAATATCCCGCAGCCATCTATGCGCGAGGCTTCGATCAGTTCCTTGGGAATGGTGGCGTAATAATTGCGGAATGTCAGTGTTGTAATGGGAATCCCATAAATTATGTGGGCAAGCACCAGTCCGGGTAATCCACCATAGAGATTAATCTCACGCATGAATTCGACCAGCGGGATTAAAATACTTTGATAGGGTATGAACATGCCAAATAGAATGGCAGGAAAGATAATTTCAGAGCCTTTGAACTTCCACTTAGCCAACACATATCCATTTAACGAACCTAAAATGGAAGAAATAATCGCTGCCGGTAATACCATATTGAAACTATTCCACAAATATGGTGCCAGGGCTTCATATGCCGCCACAAAATTATCAAACCGGATTCCTTTTGGAAGATCCCACATGGTTTTAAGGCTAACTTCCTCAAACCCCTTGAATCCTGTCACTAACATGACGTACATGGGAATTAAGTAGAAAAATGCAGCCAGAGTAAGTGGAATATAGATGAGCCATTTATTAGAACGGGTTCGAGCTCTCATACTTCCGCCTCCGTTCTAAGGGTATATATCAGATAAGGAATAATTAACACAGCCACACTCAAAAGTAGCAATATACCTATGGCGGCACCTCTACCAAAGAAGTAACCATCAAAGGTTACCTGCCACATGTAAATTGCCGGTACATCCAGAGGAAGTTGTTTTCCTGCTACAGCAACAATTAAATCAAACACTTTCAGCGAGATATGCCCTAAAATGATCATAGCGCTTAAGGTAATTGGTCGCAATAAGGGTAAAATGATAAATCGGTATATCTGGACTTCATTAGCGCCATCCACCTGGGCTGCTTCACGCAACTCAACGGGAATTCCTCGCAGCCCACCTAAATATAAAGCCATCGTATACCCCGACATCTGCCAGATAGCCGGGATGGCGATGAAAGCAATCCCCCAGGTTGGCGTTGTGTACCACTTGTTGATCAGGAAATCCAACCCTAATGTGTCAAATAGCAAATTTAGACCACTCATTCGGGAGCCCATGGCCGGGTTCATTAACCAGCGCCAAACCACACCGGTCACAATAAATGAAATTGCCATCGGAAATAAATATAAACTCCGAAAAAATCCTTCTCCTTTAATGTTCTGATCCAAAAGTATAGCCAATCCAAGACCAATAATAAGACTGCCAATCACAAAAATAACAGTAAAAATCAGGGTGTTGCGAATATCGATATGAAAGCGAGGATCCTGAAATAAACCTTTAAAGTTATCCAGACCCACCCAGGTATAATCGGGTAAGAGCCCTTTCCACTTACTTAAAGAGACACGGGCTGTCCATCCGATAAAACCATAAACGAAGATAGCAATGGCTATAATGGATGGAGTGACCAGAGCTACCGATAGCAAAGTCTCTCTTTTGATACGCATTTTACCTTCCTTATTATGAAGATAATTATTTATACAATAATTTTCCTGTAGGTAATTAAGGATTTAGCTTAAAATTCTGGGAGGGGTTGAGCCCTCCCAGAAATTCGTTATTCTATTTATTTACAAGGTCCTGATGCTACACAGGCAGCCACCAGGCTGGTCTGGAAGTTTTCAACATCCAGATCCAGAAGGAATAGACCTAAAGCAGTATCGATTTCACTTTTCCATGAGTCGTTGGCTACCACACCATGGGTTAAGGAACCAACCACTACATCTTTGGCCCAGTCATCCATAGCAGATTGCAGGTAGACGTCATATAATGCTTTGTCGCCATCACTGCGCGCCGGGATCGATCCTTTGACCGGGTTGAAAGCATCCTGACCCTCTTTAGAGCCAGCAACGGTCAACCAGGCAATGGCAGCATCACGATGTGGTGCACCGGTCGGTAACACAAAGCTGTCGGAAAGGAATTGGAATGTTCCGGCAGTTCCTGGAACAGGAGCCCAACCGAACTCAGTCAATGGTTCTTTGCCCAATTCTTTGAAGAAACCTTCCGCCCAGTCACCCATGATATTGAAGGCTGCATCGCCATCCACGACCAATTGGGAGGCATCCTGCCAGCTTAAGGAAGCGGAATCGCTGTTGGTGTAGGAGAGAACTTTGACGAAATTCTCCAGTGCCACTGCTACATCTGCATCACCCCAACTCTTGCTACCGTCCCAAAGACCATTGTAGGCATCGCTGCCAAGGGAAGCCAGGAGGATGGTTTCCATCAAGTGCATGACTGTCCATTGTTCGCCCAGGGCCAGTGGCGCATCCATACCAGCTGCCTGTAATTTGTCCATGCCAGCAAAGAATTCATCCAATGTGGTTGGGACTTCAACATCATTTTCTTCCAACACAGCCGGGTTGTACCAGAGCACATTCGCGCGGTGAATATTGACCGGCACAGAATAGATATTGCCATCCTGTGAAATCAAGGGAATCAATGTCTCAGGCATCACATCCAGCCAGCCATTTTCTTCATACAGGAAGTTCAATGGTTCTAATTGACCGGCAGCCACATAGGTACCGATCAGTTCCTGACCAGCATGACCCTGCCAGCTATCCGGTGCATCGCCAGCCTGCAAGCGGGTTGCCAGCACAGCGCGGGCATTGGTACCAGCACCACCAGCAACAGCAGCGTTGATAAATTCAACACCAGGATACTTTTCAGCAAAAACTTCAATCATGGCATCCAGGCCAGCAGCTTCGCCACCACCTGTCCACCAGGAGAATACTTCCACCTCTCCACTCAGGGAGGAAGTTACTGGTGCTGGTGCTGGTTTTCCGGAAGCATCAAAAGCAGCTACTAAAGCTTCCTGGAATGTCTTTCCATCTTTTTCCAGTAAATACAGACCTAAAGCAGTATCAATTTCGCTTTTCCAGGAGTCGTTGGCTACCACACCATGGGTTAAAGAACCAACCACAACGTCAGTGGCCCAATCATCCATGGCGGATTGCAAGTATTCATCATAAAGTGCTTTGTCGCCATCACTGCGGGCTGGGATGGATCCCTTGACCGGGTTGAACGCATCCTGTCCTTCTTTAGAACCAGCAACCGTCAGCCAGGCAATGGCAGCATCGCGATTGGGTGCGCCAGTCGGTAACACAAAGCTGTCCGAAAGGAATTGGAAGGTGCCATCTGTACCAGGTACGGGTGCCCAACCGAACTCTGTCATTGGGGCTTTGCCTAATTCTTTGAAGAAACCTTCCGCCCAGTCACCCATGATATTGAAAGCTGCATCGCCATCCACGACCAATTGGGAGGCATCCTGCCAGCTTAAGGAAGCGGAATCGCTGTTGGTATAGGTTAATACCTTTTCAAAATCTGAAATCGCTTTGGCGACATCCGGATCTGCCCAACTCTTGCTGCCATCCCACAGGCTATTGTAGGCCTCGCTACCTAATGAAGCCAGGAAGATGGTTTCCATAAGGTGCATGACTGTCCATTGTTCGCCCAAAGCCAGTGGAGCTTCCATGCCAGCTGCCTGTAATTTGTCCATGGCAGCGAAGAATTCATCCAATGTGGTTGGGACTTCAACATCATTTTCTTCCAACACAGCCGGGTTGTACCAGAGCACATTCGCGCGGTGAATATTGACCGGCACAGAATAGATATTGCCATCCTGTGAAATCAAGGGAATCAATGTCTCAGGCATCACATCCAGCCAGCCATTTTCTTCATACAGGAAGTTCAATGGTTCTAATTGACCGGCAGCCACATAGGTACCGATCAGTTCCTGACCAGCATGACCCTGCCAGCTATCCGGTGCATCGCCAGCCTGCAAGCGGGTTGCCAGCACAGCGCGGGCATTGGTACCAGCGCCACCAGCAACAGCTGCATTGATGAACTCAATATCCGGATATTTCTGGTTGAATACTTTAATCATGGCATCCAGACCAGCGGCTTCACCGCCACCGGTCCACCAGGAAAATACTTCCACCTGTTGTTTTCCAGCAGGTTGTTCTACTGGTTGTTCTCCAGGTACTTCGGCAGCAGGCGTTTCCGTCTGGCCACCACAGGCAGTCAACACCATTGAAAAAAGAACCAACAGCGTGACTATCAACCAACTTATTTTACGACCGTTCATTTTTTACTTCTCCTTTTGAATAATTAGATCATGAACCAATTTTCATTGGATTACACAACACAAATTTCGACATACAATGATATTCAGTTTTATCCCGATATATCTCCTCCGAATATGATAGGTTAAATAATTAGGAATTGCCGCGAAGGCAAGGTAAAATTAATTATAATGATCTCAATTTTTGTTAACAAGGCATTAACGGACATATCCCGGACGGACGGCGGACATAAGTCAAATGGATTTTGATACTTTCGAGAATCTGGTCAAAGATGCGCTCGCCAATATGTTTGATTACGCTGCGCTGGAAATACATCCCTTGATAAATGCAGGTATTCGACCGCCATTCGAGTATAAAGGTTCTCGTGGCGATTATCTGAAGAGCGTTCTACTGGAATGCATAAATTCCTTAAAACCACGCGACATCGATTTTGATTATTTCTCCATTGAATGGCGTTCTTATGTTATTCTTTCCCAACGCTATATTGAAAATGTGAATTCTTCTGAGCTGGCGAAAAAGTTACTGCTGGGAGAACGGCAAATACGCAGAAGTCAAAAAAAAGCTATTCGAGCTGTGGCTTTAATTCTATGGGACCGGATTCACACCCAAAAAGACTCCCTTCCAGATGAAACAGAGACTAATAGTTTTGTCATTAACCGCGAAGTGATCAACCTGAACCAGGTTGTTCAAAGCGTAATCGATCTATTTCAGAATAACTTTGAGAGGGAATCTGTTGTCGTTGAATTTGATCCTTCTCGGGATTCTCTCATTGTCAATAGCGATCGGATCATATTAAGACAAATTGTCATCCGAATTTTTAATTTTCTCCTTCAAAAGACTGATTGTCGCTATATTCGTTTAAGTATTGAGCAGCAATCCGAAGATGTTCACTTACGATTTGATCTTCCAGATATGCCATTTGAAATGGAACAATTTCTGACATTACTGCATTCAGAAGAGAATCAAATCAGTCAATGGCTGAATGAATTGAATATGCAACTGGAAGGTATGCATTCACCTCAAGGATTTCATCTGGTGGTGCGCTTCATCGGTCAGGAGAAAAAGTTAATCCTGGTGGTAGATGACCAGGAACCCGCGTTAAAAATGTACGAGCGCTATCTTTCCAGAACGAATTACAAAATTTATGGTCTTTCAAAAGCTACCAAAGTTTTATACAAAGCGATTGAGCTCAATCCGGCATTGATCTTATTGGATATTATGATGCCAAAGCTTGATGGCTGGGAAGTTCTACAATCTTTGCGCTTGAATGAAAAAACCAAACATATCCCCATCATCGTTTGTTCTGCCTGGGGAGAACCTGAATTGGCAAAATCCTTAGGCGCTAATTATTTCCTGCGTAAACCCATCGTCCAGAAAGAGCTGTTGGAAATTCTTGAGCGTGTTATCGAAGATTAATCACCAATTCCAGTGGATTTTTCAAGGAACATTTGAATGAAGAGTATCTTTTCCTTCCCGGAAATCCGGTTTCAGCACTTCTAAGGCTGAGTTGAAAATAACCCGCAATTCAATGGGATTATAGGGTTTTTTATTCATGATCTGAAAATATCCCGGCTGAATTGGTTTTTGTTCTTCACCAAAATCGCTGGCTGAAATAATGATAACCGGCGTTTTCTGATGGGCACTCAATTTACGAATTTCAGTGAGAACCTGAGTTCCATGAATATCAGGCAGGTCCAGATCCAACAAAATTGCATCTACATTTTGTTTGCCGATGATATCCAGGGCTTCTTTTCCAGAATATGCCGGGTAAAAATTAATCTTCTCAATGGATTCTATGACACCATTATAAGATTTGATTGCCTGGGTAAAGAGCCTGACCATGCTTGGGTCATCGTCAATCACCAATAAATCATTGGTATTGGCTCCGATTGACTGGATTGTTTGAATCAGTGTGTCACGCGAGACAGGTTTAACCAGATATCGATACACACCACCCGGTAACACCAGCGATTGTTCCAATACTTCTGAAAATAGAAAACGAATCACCGGAATCTGGTATGTTAAATTCTCAATCAACATTGTAATCTGGTTATCATTTACGTAGGCATCATCCACAATAATGGCAGAGGGGTAATATTTTTCGACCATCTGTCGTAGATCAACCATATTTGTAACAGTGATCACCTCATAATCAAAAAGCAACACGCCTATTTGTTTGGCTTTACTTAAATCAGCTGAATAACACAGAATCAAATCTGCCTGCCTTTTAGCGAAAGAACTTGCCACCCTTTGTTCACCGCCCTCAGCCAAATCTGCACGCGATTCCTGCGCAGTTACGATGGGTTCCATCACGGGTAAGAAGATGTGAATAATCGTGCCTTTTTGAATTTCACTTTCCACCGTGATTCTGCCACCGTGTAATTCCACAAACCGCTTGCTGATCGGCAATCCCAAACCGGAACCTTTTTCCCGGCTCCAGTTCTCCTGTCCTGCCTGACGAAATTCATAAAAGATTCGTTCAAGGTCCTCCGGAGCAATCCCGGGACCATTATCCTGAATAACAATTTCAACTTCATCTGTACCATGCATTCTGGCATCTACTGAAATTTTTCCCTGCTTGGTAAAACGCATACTGTTTGTAATCACATTTAGCAATACCTGCCGAATGCGGGTGCGGTCCACAAAGATATACGGCATATTGGTTTCCGTGTGAATCTCAAACTGCAGACCTTTTTGAATAATGGGAGCAGCCACCAGATCCTCAATCTCATCCAGTAAGATTTTGGGATCCACCCGCTCTCTGAAAAGCGGCATTTGCCTGGCATCCATTTTCCCCATGTCTAAGATGTCATTGATCAGATCCAGCAGATGTTTGCTGCTTTTGAAAATCTCCTGGGTATCATCATACAAACCCACTGGCCAATTTTCCAGAGGCGCATAGGTTTCCGGGGCATTAACCATTAAATCACTAAACCCAATGATGAAATTCAGCGGACTACGAAGTTCATGCGAAACTGCCATGGCAAAGCGGTCACGGTCTTCACGTGCTTCTTCAGCCCGTGCGCGTGCCTGTTCCAGCATTCTGGTCATTTGTTTCAATTGGTAATTGAACTGGTTCTGCTCTTTCAGCATGCGGCTGATTTCCGCTCGATGCTGCCGGGTCTCGAGTAAGCGTTTGCGAGCTTCATAATAATGGAAGGAAGCATTCTCAATGGCTGAATTCATATTATTGGTGATTCCCCACCCAAAGACACCTGCAAAAACACACACAAAAATGATCGCGAAAGGATAACCTTCCGGTAACGCGCTGAACCCCCCAGTTCCTGGCAGAATCAAAGTCATAACAAGGATCAGGATCTCAACAATGATCGTACCGGTCAATCCAATGGTGGATATTGACATAAAGGGTAACACTGCAAACAAAAACAGAATTTCCACTCGATTAAACAGAAAGAAAGCACTCAGGATCGTGGCACTCACACCCACTAACCAGAAAACCTGTGCCAGGAGGTAACTAAATTTCAAAATAAATAATGTTCCAAAAAATGTAACCAGAAATATGGTAGTACAGACCCATAATCTGGGACTGAAGATGCGTGGATAAAAAAGGGAGACGATAAAATGAAAAACCAGATAAATCGAAGTGGTAGAAAAAATAATATATTTCGAAGTCGATTCTAACAATTCCTTCGATATTTTATCTTCGGTAAATAATGTACGTAGCCTGTTCATGAATTGGTTCTTAAGCTCTACGAAACATTGAGTTTATTTTATGATGATACATCAATACCAGCCGGGTAATGAAATTGGGGTTCCTGGTCCAGTTACTATGAGCGACTGCAAATTGGATGAAGTTAATTTAATTCCGATTTCGGTCATCAATTTTCTAGCAAGTGGATTGGTTTCTATCTGTGGGTGATTAATTCTAATAATCGTTGATAAAACATCCATCAATTTGGTTATGATCAATAATGAGATTACCAGATACACCAATAAATTCATTTAATGGAGCCTTCTCAGTCAGTGCTTGATTTTTGAACAACCTACTTAATCCTATCATCATTTGAGAAATTAACCTGTAAATCGAAAAAATTATTAATAACATTCATTTCCAAAATAAAAGGTGTATCATTATAGAAAATCAATTTCGGAGTTTATGATGGACAAATTAAAACAAAAAATGGCAATAGATAGCCTGGATGATGAATTAAATGGTGCATATTTGTATGATGCCCTGGCGCAGGCAGAGAAAGATGAACGCCTGGCTGAAGTTTACCAACGCATGGCAAATGTAGAACGAAAACACGCCGACAAGTGGGTTTCGCGCTTGAAGGAAGCTGGAGTAAACGTCCCAAAATTCTCCCCCAATTGGCGCACCCGCACCCTGGCCTGGGCTGCCAGACATTTTGGGGTCAATGCTGTTCTTCCCACCATCACCAGTATGGAGCAAAAGGACTCCCAAAAATATGCCCTAATGTCTGATGCAGTGGATATGTCTGCGGATGAGCTCTCCCATTCTCGCTTATTGACACAGGTAACCAAAAGCATGCCGGGTGGTATGGAAGGCGGATTGCTGGCAAGGTTGGAAGGTAGACATCGGGCATCCGGTGGAAATGCATTACGCGCTGCCGTATTGGGAGCCAATGATGGTTTAGTCTCCAATCTGAGCCTGGTAATGGGTGTCGCCGGAGCAGAATTCCAGAATTCGACCATCCTCATCACCGGACTGGCAGGTTTGCTGGCAGGTGCGTTTTCCATGTCATTGGGAGAATGGCTGTCAGTACAGAGCTCGCGTGAGTTATACCAGCACCAGATTGCGATTGAGGAAGCTGAAATTGTCTCTGCACCCGAGGAAGAAGCTGAGGAATTAGCGCTGATTTATGAAGCACGCGGTATGTCGAAGGAAGAAGCACAGAAATTATCTAAAAAGATTTTTGAAGATCCTTCCCTGGCGTTGGAAACACTGGCTCGGGAAGAACTTAATATAAACCCAACTGAATTGGGTGGATCCGCCTGGGAAGCAGCCATTACTTCATTCTTTTTGTTTGCCATTGGCGCGATCATCCCGGTCATATCCTTTACGTTCTTGAGCGGAATGGCGGCTGTGATTGGCAGCCTGCTGATCAGTGCGGTTGGATTGTTCATTATCGGTGCCGGCATCACGCTTTTCACCGGACGGAATTTATTGCTGTCAGGTTCCCGTCAGGTGTTGTTTGGTCTTCTGGCAGCGATCATTACCTTTGGTATCGGGCGTTTGATCGGTGTTAATATTGGTGGATAAATTCTTTTTCCTGGTTTTTTTTATTGTTGATGCACTCCAATAAATGATCAATCCCACAATAAAGCAATCCCACGTTTGCCTAAAATAAAATCGTCAAAAATGAGTTTGGCTGGTTTGTCAGCCATACCTGCACATACATGCAATGGCATTAAATGCTCTTCGCGGGGGTGGCAATAACGTGCAGATGGTGCTTGCTTCCAATCCATCAAGCGTTTCTCACGCTCCTGTTCTGAATGAGTTCCACAGCAGGTATCGATAAGCCAGTTTTGGAAAGCATCATTTGCTGAATCTGGTGCTTCCCCTCCTTGCCAGGAAAATGCTCTTATATTATGGAATGAAAATCCAGATCCAATTACCAGCACATTCTCATTTTTTAATGACCGTAATGTTCTACCAATTGCGATATGAGCTGCAGGATCGAGGCCACCCACTAGTGATAATTGAAGGCAGGGAATGTTGGCATCCGGGTACATCATTTTCAGTGGGATAAACAAACCATGATCAAACCCACGCGTTGGATCAATGCGAGCAGGAATCTCGTTTTTTTCCAGCAATTTGACAATCTTATCGCCATATTCTGGATTTCCTGGTGCTGGATAAGAGATTGAATAAGCTTCTTTTGGAAATCCATAATAATCGTAAAACATTTCAGGATTTTCTGCTCCCAGAACAGTTGCCACATTTTCTTCCCAATGGGCGCTGATGACAAGGATAACTTCTGGTGTTTTCAATTGTGAAGGCAACCGAGTCATAAAATCGATCATAGCCTTGTGACTGGGATCGCCAAGTATCGGCAAGGGCCCTCCTCCATGACTGAAATATACAATCTGTGTATTATTTTTCACTGACATATCCATTCCCCTAACCTCCAAATGATTTCTTATAGAAAATTATAATAGAAAAAATTGTCATCTGAAATTTTCTTGTTATTCCAACTTACTTAGATAAATTCCATAAAGTCTCAGACACAGCACGCAATTCTCAGGTGGTGTGTCTCTTGTCACCGCACATCCGGCTGAAATACTGGTGGTCTCTTTCGAGACAAATGCACATTGGCGGACAGCCTGTCTGACATCTTCAATGGATCCCTGCAAAAAGATTCGGGATGGTTCAATATATCCATTTGCAGCAATGTAGATTCTCCTCCATCGGAAGCCGATAGTCCTGGACATATTCGTCATAGCTACAGCCAATGCCTCTGGCTACGAATGTCATCAGAATGCACAGGTTTGGGATACCTTCGACTGGTTTATTTGCCAGGCTTTAATTTACTCGTTCTTTCGGTGTTAATTGTGTAAGGCTCATATAACTAGCTGCTATGCTGGCTGATCGCTTCCAATCGTTGCGGAATGGTCGGATGGCTGTAGTGCATCAGCACGTATACCGGATGCGGAGTCAGGTTGGCTAAGTTCTCCTGCGCCAACACTTTGAAAGCACTCATGGTGGCTTCTTTGCCAACATATTCCGTGGCAAAACCATCCGCAGCATATTCAGCTTTACGGCTTATATAGTTCAATGGAAAAGTCAGGATTAATTCCAGCGGTGAGATCAGGATCGAAAACAGAATCAGGCTAAATCCCAGATGCACACCTGACAATCCAAAGGCCTGCGCCAGGGATGCGCTCTGTAGAATAAATCCGATCACGACTGCATAAAGTCCAAATATGAGAATCTGTAATCCCAGCATCCTGGGCACATCCTTGTGCACAGCATGCCCCAGCTCATGCGCCAGAACGGATAGGATTTCCTCTTCTTTCAATTTTTCAACCAGGGTATCGAATAAAACCACCTCTCTGGTCTTGCCCAATCCGCTGAAAAAGGCATTCAGTTTGGTAGAGCGTTTGGAGGCATCCATCACCGAGATGGCTTTGACATTGAAACCAACTTTCTCGGCCAACGCTTGAATCTTGTCACGCAATTCTCCCTCGGGAAGCGGCGTGAGTTTGTTGAAAATCTTTACAAAGACTTTAGTGTTCAGCACAAACAGAATGATCATCACCAAGCTAAGGATAATCCAGGCATACAACACAAACCACCAGATCTGGCCAACAAATTGCAGATAAATTGCATTCAGCAATGCCACCAATCCCCCACCCAAAACGGTTGCAACCATTATGTTTTTCAGTATATCGACAAAAAATGTTTTGAGTGTGGTTTTATTGAACCCATATTTCTCTTCGATCACAAAGGTGCCATAATAGTCAAACGGCAAGCTGATCAACATACTGAGCAGACCAAAAACACCCAGAAATGCCAGTGTTTGCAAAATGGGGTGACTGACCCATTGGAGGGTTAATCTTTCCAGCCAGCCAAAAAAACCTAAACCCAGTAATGCTAATAATAATGCAGTACTGATGGTTTTCACAATCACCTCAAAACGCATGGTCTCCATGAAATAGCTCAGCCACTTCTGATACTTCTCCTGATCATAAATATCCTTTGCAATGTCCGGGATGGATTGATGGCGATGTTTATAGTTGACCAGGGTGATCACCAGGTCAATGACATACATAAGAGCTACGAGAGCGATAATAATGGCAATGATCATTGTCTTTCCTCAATTTTAGATTCAATTTCTTCAAGAATCCATTCAATATCCTCATCAGGTTCATCCATTTCATGGCTTAAGCGTTTGATTCTGTATTTTTCATATTCAATAAGGGCCAAATCTTTTGCTATTTCGGCTGAAATGCGACCAGCGTCTTTTAACACTTCACGATCATTGAATTGCAAAAAAGCATCCAGTCTTGTCACCCAATCCTTCATGTACATGGGTTGGTGGCGTTCAGCCTGATCCTCGGCATAATCCAGATACATGGTGACAATACGATTAAGACTCCTCAATTCGTCTTCTTCCAGATAATTTTTCGCGACACTCACATCCACCTGACGAACTTTTTTCCCCTTCCAACTTGTTAACCCCATGTTGGGTTTGTCAGCATTGGCTCGATGGGCAATTAATTCAGCAGCTGTGTGTCCAGTGATCGCCCAGTGAAGTTTGTTTTGAACAGTCGCAAAGAACGCTCGGGTCATTTCAGCGTTGGGATCATAATCTGCTGACAGGCTGTAAATTTCTGTTATCTTCCGATAAAACTGTTTTTCCGATGCACGAATATCTCGGATGCGATCCAGAAGTTCTTCAAAATAATCATCACCCAGACCACGCCCCTCTTTGAGACGCTGATCATCCATGGTAAACCCCTTAACCAGATATTCACTTAACCTTTCCGTAGCCCAGCGCCTGAATTGAGTACCACGATGAGAACGGACACGATATCCAACAGCGATAATCATTTCTAGATTGTAATATTCAACTTTTCGTTTTACTGTTCGATTACCTTCTTTTTGAACTGTCAAGAAATACTTGACAGTTCGATCCCTATGAAGTTCTCCTTCTTTATAAATATTTTTGATGTGCAAACTAATATTTTGTTTAGTCGTTTGGTATAGGTCTGTTATTCCAATTTGAGATAACCAAACCGTTTCACCCTCAAGGCGAACATTGATGCGAGTTTTACCATCTTCTGATTGATACATTAAGATATTATTTGGTATTTTTGATATTTGTTTTGTCATGAAACCTCAAAATCTTTTTCTAATTATTCCATTACAAGACTTACAAATCCTCTTCCAACCCACCCCAGGGTTCGTAACGCTCAAAAGGAATATCGAATTGCAGTAGAATCTTCCCCACCATTTGATCCACCATCTCCTGAATGGACTCCGGTTTATGGTAGAAGGTCATCATGGCTGGCAGAACAACCACACCCAGGTCATTCAAAGTTAACATGTTACGCAGATGAATGCCACTTAATGGCGTCTCTCTGGGTACAACCACCAGTTTCCGTCGTTCCTTGATACAGACATCTGCAGCGCGCAGCAAAAGGTTCTCCGAATATCCAGTGGCAATGCCTGCCAGAGTTTTCATGCTGCAGGGCACAACGATCATCCCGGCAATCCGGAACGAACCACTGGCAACCGTTGCTCCCAGTTGATTGTTAGAATGTACAAAATCCGCCATCGCGTGAATTTCTTCAGGCTGTATACCAAGCTCTAATTTAATAGTCTCTTCAGCCAGACGGGAGATGATCAAATGAATTTCAATATCGGGTTGTCTACGTAATGCCCGTAAAACTTCAACCCCAAGAAATGCCCCACTTGCTCCACTGATTCCGACTACGATTCTCAATGTAACCTCCTGGAATAATATATATACCGCTATACATAATGTGTCTATTTTATTATAAATGGCATGAAATCGAAACCGAGTTTTCATTTCACTTTCCATAATTCACTTTTCGAACCAGGTAACCTGATAAAATGAAGTATGTCGGAGGTGAAAACATGGATAAAAATGCATTGGTTAAATTTACCCGCGATATCATTCGCATCAGCAGTTTGAGCGGTGAAGAAGGGCCGGTTGTGGAACGAATTGTCCTGGAGATGCACAATCTGGGTTATGATGACGCCTGGGTTGATCAGGCAGGCAATGCGCTTGGATTGATTCAGGGGCACAAACCGGGAAAATGCATCCTTCTGGATGCGCATGTGGACACTGTCACAGCGAATCCAGAGGATTGGTACTCCGATCCATGGGCGGCGGATATTCGCGAAGGACACATTTATGGGCGAGGTAGCGCAGATACCAAGGGTAATTTAGCAGCGATGGTATACGGTGCATCCCAGGTGAACCGTGAGCAATTAATTGGCAGTATTATCGTGTGTGGTTCTGTACACGAAGAAGTGATGGAAGGTGGTAGTCTGCAATTGGTGATCAAGGAAAACCAACCGGATTATGTGGTTATAGGAGAAGCAACCAATCTGCATCTAAATCGGGGTGGTCGTGGGCGCGCTGAAGTGGTGGTCGAGACCATAGGGAAATCTGTCCATTCTTCCTCCCCTGAAATTGGAATCTGTGCCGTACATGCCATGCTGCGTTTAATAGAAGCCATTGAAAAAATTCCACCTCAACAACATCCTTTCTTGGGATCAGGCAGCATGGTATTGACGGATATCATCTCCAGCCCTTATCCAGGTAGTTCTGTCATTCCCAACCGATGCCGGGTTACTTTTGATCGCAGACTCTTATTAGGCGAAACGATCGATTCAGTGGTTGATGAAGTAAAAACCTGTACCCAAACTGCCAATGTAGATTGTACTGTTACGGTTCTGGATGGTCAGGAGACTACCTATCGGGGACTTCAGATGCGTGCTCCTAAGTTCTTTCCAGCCTGGGTTCTGGAAGAAGAACATCCACTGGTGCAACATGCGTATGCGGCCTTGAAGAATTTAAATTCGAATACTGAAATCAAGTCTTTTCAGTTCTGCACTAATGCGGCTTCCAGCGCTGGGATGTTTGGCATCCCGACCATCGGTTATGGACTGGGAAGAGAGACGGATGCCCATACAGCGAATGAATCAATTTCTATAGAGGAATTGCACCAGGCAGCGCTTGGATATCAAGCGATTATTCAAACAGTTCTTAGCAATATGTAACTAAATACCAGATACTTTATAGAATAAGTTGCAAATTCATCTCAAAGTGATTACCCTGAAAGAAAGTCTTTTCGAAAGGTTCGTATGAGTAATCCATTAATTAGCAATCTTAAACCACTCGGATTCACCTGGGAAACCAGTGATCCCTTTTTGTTCTGTGTGCACCATCTGGATCTTTATCCCAGAGGGAATGATCAGTTAGGACCAGCCACTTCGTTGGCTGGTCGCGACCTTGGACAGGATTTCGCTGGCAAAGAAGGTTGGCGGATGTATCATGGAGATGTCGTCCCAGGCTTTCCAGGTCATCCACACCGTGGATTTGAAACGGTAACTGTAGTTCTGGATGGATATGTGGATCATTCCGATTCGCAAGGCGCATCCGGGCGTTATGGCATGGGTGATGTGCAATGGATGACGGCAGGTAGTGGATTGCAGCATGCAGAAATGTTCCCATTACTCAATCAGGATCGCCCCAACCGGTTGGAGCTCTTCCAGATCTGGTTGAATTTACCCGCAGCCAAGAAATTTGTGAAACCGTTCTATAAAATGCTGTGGGCAGAGGAAATGGCAAAGGTAAACGTCCAGGATGAAGCAGGAAAGAACACCCAGATTATCCTGGTTGCCGGCGCATTAAATGATGTCAGGGCGATTCCCCCAGCACCTGATTCGTGGGCTGCTGATCCGGAGAATCAGGTAGCGATCTGGTTAATCGACATGCAGCCTGGAGCCCAATGGAAAATGCCTGCTGGTAGTAATGAGGCCATCCGGGAACTGTTTTTATACGAAGGGGATGAATTGCAGGTGAATGGTACCAACATTCCTGCTTACCACAAATTCAGGATCGAACCAACAAGCACGGTTGAACTGAAAGCTGGGCATGAATCGGTGCGTTTATTGCTATTACAAGCCAGACCAATTGAAGAACCCGTAGTACAATACGGACCTTTTGTAATGAATACCCAGAAAGAAATATATGAAACCTATACCGATTATCGAAAAAATCAATTTGGAGGTTGGCCCTGGCAGCGTTACGATCCCGTACATTCTCGAGATTTAGGACGGTTTTCCCGTTATGCAGATGGAAGCGAAGAAGTTCCTGGTAAATGATTTTACAATTAACCAATGGACAAATAAAAGGAGCAATATATGAGTGAAAAACCAAATGCACAGATTACCATCAGGAAGAATGGATACTACCGGGTGGTAGGAGAAATCCCATTGGTTCGAAAGTCACAGGTAGTTTCAGAGTATGGAGAGCCTTTAACCTGGCATAAAGAATTTACCTACGAGACCGACCCGGAAGCTTATTATCTGTGTCGCTGTGGCAATACCCAGAATCCTCCATTCTGTGATAGTTCTCACCGTCGTGTAGGTTTTGATGGCACAGAGACCATTCCCACAAAATCTACTTTTGAACGCCGTATCGAATTCCCGGACGGTTCCAGGATAACTGTTCGTAAAGACCCAACACTGTGTATGGAATCAGGTTTTTGTGGATTTCTGAATTTACCCATCAAAAAGATGGTGTCAGACACTATGAATACGCAAACACGCTCCCTGGTTATCGCCATGGTAGAACGTTGTCCGTCCGGCGCATTAACTTACTCCATTCCACCCGTTGAGACCGATATCGAGCCCGATCTACCGGTTCAGGTAGCCGACACGACTGAGATTACTGATGAAGGCCCCATCATGGGACCACTCTGGGTCACCGGCAATGTTGTCATCGAACAATCGACCGGGCATATCATTGAGACACGCAACCGTGTTACACTGTGTAACTGCGGTCTCTCGAATAACAAACCGCTCTGCGATGGGACTCACAGGAAGCATCCGAGATATAGGAAGTAGCTGGTAACCAATTTTGTGCGAGGCACGTAGCGGATATAAGGATAATTCAATCTTAGAAATCAAGACTCATTGACCCAAAAACCAGAAGTGCCTTGCACTCTGTATTAATTCATTGCGTCTTTTTTGGGGTGCTTATGGCGTTATTTTTGGTACTTGACATATACCGCTCTCTTCTGTTAATCCCAATCTCCCGGCTGTTGCTAATGATCAACCTGACTGGATGAAGGATCGGAGAATTGACACAATTATCCACGCAATGTTTCGTTCTCCGATCCTTCATCCCTACGAGCCCATCAACCAAATCCTCCATCACGAAATTGTTATTTTGATGATGTGGTTTATTCACTTTCATCGCCCCTTTCAAAATCCGGATGGTAATTACACAATCATTGTTTGATGAGACGATAAAAAATCCGGCCATATCGATGATATTTCGGTGGAAACACCCTCATCCCAAGTATATTGCCGGCAGCATGTGCAAGGGGCGAAGCAGGTGATAACAAATCTTGTAATCCCAGGTTCCAGGTTGTTGCAAATGATCGATCGGTAGGGATGAAGGATCGGAGAATAGACACAATTTCCCACCCCCGGGATGCGTTCTCCGATCCTTCACCCCTACCGCTCGCATCACCTGCTTCGTTCCACCGGATAGGTGAGAATAGGTGCATCCCTAAGTGCAATGCACCATAGATCGGGAAGGTCTTAGCATGCCCTTTGGGTACGAGCCACCCCTGTACGAGGTGACTCAAACCAGAGGGTGCAACGCACTTTTGGTTTCTGGATTCAATAACGTACTTTTCCATTCCATGGATTCTTATTATCCTTAAGTGCATCGCACCTTAATTCATGGGGAATCGTAATAACTACCATATATGGTGGTTAATAATTGATTCATCCCACATGCCCCAATTAATGGTAGTGATTATTACTTAATTACGGGAAGAAAAAACATTAAGTCGACGAGTCAACCATTCCTGAAAGCAGTCGAGCTGAGAGCAGACCATTCTGCTCTATGGCATAACCCCCTTCGTGTACGATCACGGTTGGGAGGTTCAATGCCCCGATCCGTTTTCCGATCTCGGAATAAACTTCATCGGTCAGGTTGAAGTAGGTTGATGGGTCTGCCTGGCAGGTATCGTAACCGGCCGAGAGCACCAACCAGTTGGGTTGAAAAGCTCGGATTGCACCCAGCGCCTGGTCAAGTGCATTCAAATAGGTTTGGTCATCACATCCTTTGGGAAGTGGTAGATTGATATTTGCACCTGTTGCCTGCGCACCTCCCCTTTCCTCCGCAAATCCAGAGAAGAAGGGATACTCTTCTGCAGGATCAGCATGGATGGAGACAAACAACACATCCGGGTCATCCCAGAAGATCTCCTGGGTGCCGTTGCCATGGTGATAATCGATATCCAGGATGGCTCCCCCACCCCATGCTTGCTTGAATTGATCTGCTGCAATCGCAGCGTTATTCAGATAGCAATATCCACCGATCATTTCCCGTCCTGCGTGATGTCCGGGTGGTCGGCAGAGGGCATAGGCTATCCGTGATTCCTTTTGGATGATACTCCTCGCAGCACAATACGCCAGATTAGCGCTGGCATAAACTGCCTGCCAGGTGTTTTTTCCAATCGGAGCATAGGTATCAAAAGCATAACACCCGGCTGAATCGGGTGATTTGAGCAAACCTTCCCGCATTTGCTGGTTGAGCGGGTAGATCCAGGGGTAAAAATACAGATCTTCCTGCCGCATGACTCGCTCCTGTTGCCTGGCAAATGCTGAGCGCTCTAGTAAATGCTCGATGAGGGCTGTACTATGTACCCGGGCAATCTGCTCGACGGTTATTACCGGATCAGGTTGAAATTCCTGGGTGAATGACAACTGTAATAAAGCTTCACGTGCGCTTTCGATGCGCCTGGCCTGCTCCTGATAGGGAATCTGAAGGCCACGATCATACTCAAATTGTGGTTGGTGCAGGTTGTGATCCGCAGAATAAAATATGGGAATTCTATGAATTTGAAGGGTCATTGAATAGGCGTTTTAGAAAAGAGAGAAGGACTAAGAACCATCTCTCTTTAATCGTCTGATTTTTAAGAAGTCAAAATCTGGGCATCATCCATATCATACGATACAGTAACCTGATCACCGACGTGAAAAACAGGCACGTGCTTAATGCCAGTATTTTGAACGCGCACCGCCGCTTTTTCCCCACCAGGGATTTCGACAATGTAACGGGTATCGGTTCCCAGGTAAGTTACTTCAGCCACAGTTGCCATCAATTTCTCAGAGCGGCTGACCGGTGGCATGAGGGTTAATTTTTCGGGGCGAATGGCAACCGTTACCTGATCCCCGGGATGAACGCCATTGGTGCGGTGACGTACTTCCACCGGGTTGGACCCGATCATCACTTTAACCAGTTCTCCCGGGATGATGTGTTCAATCTTTCCATTTAAGAAATTGGTCTCACCCACAAAATCCGCCACAAAACGCGTGGTTGGCCGTTCATAAATATTGATCGGGGTATCCACCTGCAAAATCTGACCCTGGCTCATGACCGCAATCCGATCGGACATGGTCAGGGCTTCTTCCTGATCATGGGTCACATAGACGAAGGTAATGCCAACCTGTTGCTGCAAAGCTTTCAGTTCCAATTGCATGGCACGTCGTAATTTGAGATCCAATGCTCCCAGTGGTTCATCCAGCAGTAAGACAGCCGGCTGATTGACAAGCGCTCGAGCCAGGGCTACGCGCTGCTTCTGTCCACCTGATAACTGCCCGGGTCGACGTGATTCGAAACCCGAAAGCTGAACAATTTCGAGGGATTGATAAACACGCTGGCGAATTTCATCTTTATGCATGCGTTTGATCTTCAAACCAAAGGCGACATTCTCAAACACATTCAAATGCGGAAAGAGCGCATAATCCTGGAATACCATATTGACTGGCCTGCGATAAGGCGGTACGTTGTTCATGGTTTTGCCTTCGATTTTTATTTCCCCTGCTGAGGGTTGAATGAACCCTGCCATCAATCGTAAAGCTGTCGTTTTGCCACATCCACTGGGACCCAGTAATGTGAAGAATTCACCTTCGTGCACACTCAAATTGGATGGTTGCAATGCATTGACGATTTCACCGTTGCGTTCGCGGAATTGTTTTGAGACACCTGAAAATTCAATTATGTTTTTGTTGACCATTAATCATCCTCCGGACAGAGCACATACCCAATTTGATGCCACCAATAGGTCAATACTTCCTGACCTTCATGTTTCTTGGTGCGAATCGAAAAACCCGCAAATGGGTTGATGGAATCACGACAGGTCATCTGTCTATCCTGAAAGCTATTCAGGTGGAATTCTTCAAATGTACTCATACTCTCTCCTCCTTCGGGGTTCGTGCGGTTCCCCAGCGTCGCAACCACTCCGCCAGAACAACCAGAACAGCAGAAACGATCATGATGATACTACCCATGGCTACAGCAACAGGTAGACGCCGGGGAAAACGTAATAATGAATAAAGATAAACAGGCAGGGTGGTATCTGTGCCTGTGATCAGGGTTGTCATTGCATATTCGTCGAATGACGTGGTAAATGCCGTTAAGAAAGCTGCCACCAATGCCGGAAAACTGATCGGCAATGTCACTTTGATCAGGGTCATCCAATAATTTGCACCCAGATCCATGGCGGCTTCTTCCAAATTTGCCGAAAAATCTGCCAGCCTTGCCATCACAATCAGGATCGTGCTGGGAATACTGATCAGGACATGGGCCGCTGCAATCAGCCACATATTCAGCTCCAAGCCAAGTACTTTGCGAAAGAACACCAGCACAGCAACACCCAGCACAATCGATGGCATGACCAGTGGAACACTCGCCAGGCTGAGGAAAATGTTGCGACCTGGCATATGTCGCTTGGTCATTGCGATGGCTGCCAGAGAACCCATAAGCACTGCCAGGAGTGAAGAAAGCACACCGACCCAAACGCTGTTTCGGGCTGAAATTAGCAGTTCTCGAGCATTCCCCAACTGGCGATACCAATCCAGTGTGAATCCTTTTAGTGGAAATGCCAGAACAGTCGAATCATTAAAGGAAAAAACGATCAGTATGAATATCGGCAGATAAAGGAAAATTGCCATCAATACAAAATATACGGATCCGAAAATGGAGATTTGAGGTTTATTCACTTTTTCCTCCAAAAAGACCGGTCTGCTGGGCTGCTTTGGCCATAAATACCAGGGGGAGCAAAACGATCAGCATCACAACCAACGAGAGGGTAGCACCCATTGGCCAATCGAGACCGCGCATAAATTGATCCCAGATGATATTGCCAATCATCAAGCCATTCGGTCCACCGACCAGCGCAGGCGTAACGTACTCACCCACTGTTGGGATGAAGACATACAGGAAAGCAGCCAGAATTCCAGGAATACTTAATGGCAGGGTAACTTTGAAGAATCCCTGCCAGGGTTTTGCTCCCAGATCGGAGGCAGCTTCCAGTAATCCCGGTTCGATGCGTAATAATGCCACGTAAATCGGTAGCGCTGCAAAGGGGATCCAGATATACACCAGGGTGATGATGACGGCATTGACACTATAGAATAAACCTGAGATGGGTTCCTGGATGACACCTAACCACATCAGAAATGTGTTGATTAATCCATTCGAGCCTAAGATCAGACGCCATGCAAGAACCCGTAACAAAAAACTGGTCCAGGCCGGGATAATCATGATGTTCAACAACAAGCTCTGTTTGTCGCCCGCGTGAAAAGCCAGAAAATAAGCTACCGGATAGGCCAGAAGAATCGATAAACCTGCCACTACCAGGGAAATCCACAATGATTTGCCCAATAGACTCTGGTAAGCCGAATTTTGCCAGAAATTCAGATAACTGGCAAATGTGAAAACTTCACTATCAGGCCCAAAAGCAGATTTTTGGAAACTCAATCCAATCATGGTGATCAGGGGTAAGACCAATAATATAATCAACCATAAAGCAGATGGCGCTACCAGCAAAGCCAGTTGGCTCCTGCGGGGTATGCCGGTTAATTTTTTCTCAATTCCCCCGTGGCCATCTTGGATGGAAACGGGGGGGTTTAACGACGTTTCGTCTCTCATGGAGCTGCTTTGACTTCATTCCATAGATCTGAAAGTAGATCGCGGCGTTCCGCAGTCAGCGGTGGGTAGAAGCGGGTATTTTTCAGGACGTTTTCAAAATCGTCCAGTTGTAATAGTTCCGCTGCACCTTCATCAATGAACTCGTTGGCAGCAAAATTGGCTGCTCCATACCAATATTCATTGGTGAAATTCGCCATGGAATGAGGGTCAATGGCAGCATTCAAAAATTCGTAAGTTAGGTCAAGATTGGTGTTATTTGTTCCAATTCCATAGCCACACACACCTGCCAGGTATCCTTCCTCCGGTTCGAGGTAAGCTACTTCATAGCCTTCATCGACCAATACAGACCAGGTATCCTGCCAGGCACTGGCAACAATCCAGGCGTCTCCAGAAGCGGAGAGTTCAATTGCCTGGGTGTAGTCCAACCAGTAGGTTAACAGATTGGGTTTAATCTCAATGAGTTTTTGTTTAACAAATTCATCCTGTTCGGGTGTAGTGTTGAAAGGATCAATCCCAAAAGCCAATGCAGCCGTAGCAAAGCTGACTTCACCATTATCCCAGAGTGACACATGGCCGGCATACATTGGATCCCAGAGATCAGCTAAAGAGGTGGGCATTTCGGGCACTAAATCGGTGCGCACCAACAGGGCTTCATAATACCAATCCCAGGGGACAAAGTAATATTCGCCATTAAATTTTCCAGGTTCTCGGAATGCTTCGGGAATATTTTCCCACTCCGCAATGCGGGATACATCCAATGGTTGTACCAAACCGGATTCTACATACAACCCCCACCAGGAAGAGCAGGGATGAATGATATCTGCATTAAATCCGGATTGAACCTTAGCAAAAGCTTCTGCATCATCGCCAAAAACAGAAACATTGAAATAATCATTAATATTGTCCCCATACTTATCGCTTAAGGGAACAAAGAACTGTGGATATTCAGTCACCTCGTAACCTGTCCACTCCAGAATCACCAATGGTTCATCTGGTTTATCGATTTCCTGCGTTCCAGCCCCAGCCGAACAGCCAGCTAACAGTGTACTGACGAACACTGCCAGTAAAACCAAAGCGCGAAATCGGTAAATCTTCATTGAATTGTTATACTCCATCCTTCTATAAAGTGATGGTGCAACAAAGCAGTTGTGGCTGCTCCATGCACCATGATTGATACTGATATTATATCAAAAACGCAGGCAATTTTCCTATAAAAACCACCGAATGTCAATGAAAATTATTTTAGATCAATACAATTGTGTATTCTGTACAATTTTGCAATTGGATTGCAAAATTGTACAGAAATTTGAACTTTAATTATTTTAATTCTGGAATTATATTGAATCCCTGTTCAGAAAAGTGGGAATCAAAGGTGAAAACTTTTTCGACATGTTGGGTTCGGAGAATCTCAAAGCTGGTGCAATCTACTAAGGATAACTTTCTGTGATTAGTTATCAGAACAACAACCATTCCTGCGTGATGAATTGTTTGGTTAATCCAGATAATTTCGATTACCGGACGTACCTCATTCTCAAAAATTCTTAAAGCTTCAATTCCAAATCTCTTCTGTAATAATGAAATTGTCTCAATGATTACATAGTTACTTGATATTAAATATTCTTCTGAGAGGTTTATTTCTTCCCAAGTCCTTTTGGCTATTTGATGGAAGTGATCATCTTTATTTAGTAATGCTAAAAATGCGGAAGTGTCAATGAAAATACTCATTCTCCATAAACCTCAGCCAGATAATCATCATGGTTTATGGAAAGATCCGCAGGTCCGCTTAATTTTCCAGCTGCCTGAATTGCTCGTAATCTTAATTCACGATTATCAGGTTTTCCTTCTTTCCGAATCATTTCATCAACACTCATGCGGATTAATTCTGCCACTGATTTTTTTTCTCGAATCGCTATTCGTCGTAACAGTTTTGACTGTTCTTCTGTTAATTGTATCTGTGTTCTGATCATATATTCTCCTATTTGTAATCATTATATCATAAGTGATGTAATGATTACAAATAGGAGAATGCTTTTTAAATCTTTGGACTGAATATTTTTCTGATCAATTTTTCCATCGGTGCTGGAAATTTTCTGCCATAATACTTGAACCACCCCAACTCGCTTCTGACTACTTGAGCTTTGAGCTCTGTGGCACCCCACACGAAGGAAGCGCGGAACACCCCGACAACCGCAGAAACAAAGTCATTTCTGATAAACAGTGAAACGCCAATTGTGATTACGCCCAAAATGATCACAAAAGGCCACCACAGATAACTGAAATAACGCTCACCATAAATCACCCAAACAAATCCCAAACCAATGATGAACAGCGTAAGTATGCCAATGATCACTCCAAATGTGTTCATGTTTTCTTGCTCTCCTATTCGCTACCTTCATTCAATATCGCATTGAGATCTGCCTGAGAATAAGCCTTACCACGAGGTTCTCTATCCAGTATATTCAGCGTTGTGGCAAACCGCTGGGAGGATGGGGAACATCCAATTTATGAAATTGAACATCAAGGAAAACGTTTGGCTTTTTTCCATCCTGGTGTTGGTGCTCCGATCACCGCAGGATTGTTGGAAGAAGCAATTGCTTTTGGTATCAAGAATTTTATAGTCTGTGGCGGTTGCGGAGTCTTGAATCGAGATTTATTCGTTAGCAAGCTAATACTTGTCGATAGCGCCTTGCGTGATGAAGGTGTATCCTATCATTATCTGGAACCATCCAGAGAAGTGAGCGCTGATCAGGACATCGTAAGAACCATGCAAGCAATATTATCTGAACGAGGGATTCCCTTCATCACAGGAAAAACCTGGACAACGGATGCGCCTTATCGTGAAACACCGGGCACGATCCAGGCACGGGTTGAGGAAGGCTGCTTGACTGTGGAGATGGAAGCTGCCGCGTTTCTGGCGGTAGCACAATATCGCAAAGTTAAGCTGGGGCAACTGTTATATGCCGGAGATGACTTGAGTGGAGAGCATTGGGACGAGCGCAATTGGCAATCACGCAAAGAAATCCGGGAGAGTCTTTTCTGGCTGGCAGCGGACATTTGTTTAGCTTTATAAACCAAGGTTCTTTTCCTTAAAAATTTGTGACCAGGAAATAATTTAAACTATAACTCCGGATTCCACGTCGCCAAATCAGGCAGATTGCAGAATTTGGATAATTCCCCCACTTTATGTACAATAACAGGCGGTTTGAATTAATATTACATGAATTTACAGCCAAATTAATTACTTATAACCCACTTTCGATGTTTTTTTTAGTTTATCGACATTCGCAGATTGACAATGCATCGACCAACAAAATCAAAATGAACCATTTCATTTACGAAAGGTGATGATGGCAGGGAAACAACCGAGCTTGTTACCAACCTGGACACCTGGGACAAAGACAGAAGATTTGTCGTTTCACGGGTATTGAAACCAGTAAAAGACAGGTTGCAATTATCCCTTCTGGAAGGTGAGGAATACGAGTACTTCTCCTTTGTGACCAATACCGAAATGCCTTCAGAAAATTTTGTTATTGCATACGAAAAACGCGTATTTTATGTCCCAATTTGTTGTTTTTATTTAAGCATAGCCGAGAAAAATCATTTTCTACATCCGATTTTATGAAATAGATCGCTAAAACCGCTGGACTATGGAGGAAATCATGCTAAACTTAAGTGCGTTCAGCCACAACTATCACCCTTCTGGGGTGAAAATGTTGGCAAAAATCATCAGACGTGGATTTTCGGATATACATATTCCCGTTTGAGAAACATGCGACCTTGCAAGATGGAAGCAAATATCCCGGCTGTAGTAGAGTGGTGAACTTTGATAAATATCTGTTACAGAGAATACAACAATGATCGCATTTCTTGACACGATTTCCATCATTCTACCGTATGCGCTCAGTTTTGCTGCTGGCGCGATGATCTACGTGGTGTTCGAAGAACTCATCCCCGAATCGCAGCATGATGAGAGCACCGATATCGCCACACTGGGCGCGATGCTAGGAGTTGCCGTGATGACCTTCCTTGACGTGGCGCTGGGATAATAAAACTGGAGGTCTGTGGAAAACCGCATGGATAAGTCATCAGGAATGATATTCTTTCGCAATCAGCGCGCAACACTCGCTATCCTTTTCGTGATAGGCATCTTCCTCAGCCTTTATGTCGCGCTGCTACCGGCTGACACGATGCTGCGCTGGTTCGACATCGATGACGGCTTTTTCTATTTCAAGGTGGCGCGAAATTTCAACCAGGGGTTTGGTTTCACGTTTGATGGCATCAACCGGACGAACGGCTTCCACCCGCTGTGGATGGCAGTATGCGTACTCGTTTACCGCATATTTCCATCCGATCTGATACTGCCGCTCAGGGGGCTGATCATCCTGGCGGGGATCATGAATGCGCTTTCTGGCATTCTGCTCTACCGCGTTCTTTCCAGGGCGCTGCATCAATGGGTTTCCTTCATCATTGCCGGTCTCTGGCTAACCTGGCCGGCGCTCTATAGGTTCACAACGACCCAGGGGATGGAAACCGGGTTGAGTCTCCTACTGTTGTTATGGTTGATTGACCGCGCCCAGGTGTGGTTCCTTCCCGCTGAAAAGGTCCCTGCTAAAAGAGCGGTTGTGTTTGGTATTATCGCGCTGCTGGCGGTGCTGGCGAGGCTGGATCATGTATTCTATGTTGCCGTAATCTGCGCGTTCGCCGTCTTCAGGGTGAAATTGACACACAAAGCGCTTGTCTTTGACCTGGTCGGGATCACAATTTCCGTTATGATGAGTTACCTCATCACCTTCAATTTCGGCGAGGTGAATTTCTCGGATCATACGATCTTTCCATTGCTTTATCTCTCCCTCATGCTCAAACCATTTTTCATGTGGATCGCGGGGGTTTACCGGCAGCGAAGTCGTTCGCTCCTCAATTGGTTGAAAATGATCGCCGGAATCATCGCAGCCAACCTGGCGCTGGTGCCACTCCTGTATTTGATCAATGCCTTTGACATTTCAATTCGTTTTCCAAAACTGGTCATCATCCTCGAGGTCGTTCTTTCAACAATCTTTATCGTGATCAATCATCTCCTACGGGAATTGCGCCCCGTTCAAACCGTTTCCTCCTCTTCACGCGTCATGACCATTAATCAATCGACCCTTCTTACAGCTGCCCAGGTCATCATACCGGTGGCAATCGGCATAGGCGCTTATCTGATCTTTAACCTGCGATACTTTTCGACCCTCCTGCCAGTCAGCGGGCGGATCAAGCATTTCTGGTCCACACTGGACAACACGGCGTATGGTCGGGCGCGGGACTTCTTTGATGTCTTCGGCATCGGGTCGCGTATCAATCCATGGAAGAGCGAGACCTCGGAGCTGCACAGCTTGACAAATTGGGTACTGAAAAAAACTGCATCCTACAGCGAGTTCACCAGCCGGGTTGCCTTTTCGATTATCCTGATTGCACTCGTGCTGCTGCTCGTTCTGCTGCTGGCGCGCGCCCGGGGAGGAACTTTGGAAAAAATGGGGCGGGTATTCCTGCCGGCGCTATTGATCGGAAGCCTGTTCAGGGTGGGTTTTTACGCCATTTACGGCTATATCGGCGTGCGCAACTGGTACTGGATCGTGGAGCGATTGATCCTTATCCTTCTGATCGCCGTGCTACTGGACATGCTTGCGCAAAAGGTGAAAAATTTCCGTTACGTCCAGAGTGGTTACGCGCTGCTGCTATCTGCGTTGCTGCTCTATTCAATGATCAGTTCTATCCAATTCGCATCCACCCATTTTCCAATTGCCAGGCGCGATGCGCAAACGCAGGACATGTTTAGCGGCGTGCGCACACTGGAGGCGTTGACCCCCGCAGGTTCGCTGATCGGGATGACGGGTGGCGGCGTTGAGGGCTACTTCATCAGCGGGCGGACAATTGTGAACCTGGATGGGCTGATCAACAGCGAAGCGTATTACCAAAGCCTCACAGGCGGTTACGCGGCGGATTTTCTCGACAGGATGGGTTTGGATTATGTGTATGGTAACGTCTACATGCTCGAGGTTTCAGAACCGTATGGCGCCATCTTCGCAGACAGGCTTGAGTTGATCCATTTGGAAACCGAAGGGAGGGGGCTTTACCAATATTTGCCCGCTCCATAAAACGAATACAGGGATTGCCTTAATGACAAAAAAAGAGATCATCACAAAACTCAACGTTTATCTTGGCATATCGATAAAAAAATCCCTCCTGATTGCTAAGGAGGGATTTGCGTCATCTTATGAAAATTACAGATTGTAAATCTTTCCGAATTTGTTCTTCAGATAGCGAACATAAGCGGTTGGATCAATCTTAGAGCCGGTAACTTTCTCGACCAGTTCCTGTGGTTCGTACTTGCGGCCGTGAACATGGATTTTCTCACGCAGCCAGCTCAATAAGCCCTCAAATTTTCCTGCCCGAATCTGGTCGTCCAGATCAGGGATATCTTTTTGAATGACTTCCCACAATTGGACAGATACCAGGTTTCCTAAAGCATAAGTGGAGAAGTATCCCAGGTTGCCATAAGACCAATGCACATCCTGCAGAACACCGAGAGCATCATTGGGCGGAGTCAGTCCGAGGTATTCCTGCATCTTGGCATTCCAAATCTCTGGCAGGTCCTTGACAAGCACCTTGCCTTCGAGGAGGGCAATTTCCAATTCAAGTCGCAACATGATATGCAGGTTGTAAGTAGCTTCATCTGCTTCCACCCGGATAAGTGAAGGTTCAACTTTGTTAATGCCTTTGTAGAATTGATCCAGGGAGACACCTGCCATTTGCGGGAAGATTTCCTGCATGCGTGGGTAGAAGTGTTCCCAGAATGGATAGGAACGGCCAACCAGATTTTCCCACATACGGCTTTGGGATTCATGCACAGCCAGAGAAGCTCCATTGGAAAGGAGGGTACGATGATATTTGCGGGCATGTCCGAGGTTGTAAAGGGCATGTCCACATTCATGCGCGGTTCCAAAGAACATGGGATTGAAGAAGTTGGGGTCAACCCGGGTAGTGATACGGACATCATCAATGCTGACACCCATGGTGAAGGGGTGCGGGGCTTTATCCTGTCTGCCACGGTCCCAATCATAGCCAAATTGGGTGATGACTTCTTCGCCAAATTCCCATTGTTTTTTCTCATCGAAGGGTTGGTGCAGGAAGGAATCATCCACCTGGGGTTGCTCGCTGATGGCTTGAATCAATTCGACCTGTTGTGGTCGCAGGGCATCAAAAATCGTTTTCACATCGGCTGTTTTCATGCCGGGTTCAAATTGATCCAGAAGGGCATCATAAGGATGGTCCACTTCTGGAAAGAAAGCTGCATAACGCTGGTTTAAATCAACAACTTTGGTCAAGTGTGGTTCGAAGATCTTGAATTCTGATTTTGCGCGTGCTTCTGCCCAGGCAGAGAAGGCTGCCGTGGTGACCTGCGACATTTCCACCACAAAATCTGAGGGGACACGGGTGGCGATGTCATAATCATGTTTGGCTACTTTAATCATCCGGGCTTCATCTGAATCGGGATCGAGCGATTCGGCGTAAGGTTGTAAGTCATCCAACAATCGCCCCATTTCCTGCGAGGTTGCCCATTCATGAGTGATGCGGTTGATAATTGCCATCTGATGGCCACGTGTTTCAGCTGCCGCAGGTGGCATATATGTATTTTGATCCCATCCCAAAATTGCTGCTGCGGAACCAAGATCGATGATATCTCGTAATTTTGCTTGTAGTTGTTCGAATTTTTCTTGCATTATTTCTCCTCTTCCGGATTATTGATTGAATTTTGTTTTTATTATACAAGAATCGGGATTTTAGATCCCGATCCCTATGGCTGGTGTTATTGGTTGTTCATCCTGATCTGCTTGATCCTCTTCAGATTCAGAGTAGGCTGGACTGCTGGATTTGGACTCCTCCTTATCGGAGATAGCATCCGGTTTGAATGTTAGCTTACGATACAGATTCAGTAATGACCCATTCAGCTCTTCTCGACTTTTTTTAGATAAAGTTTGCGTGTTCATAATTACTCCACTGCAAGATGCTGGCTTTTACCAATATTTCAAACGATAAAATCATTCATATCGGTAAAATAATTTTTTGCGGTAAAAAGAGTTTACAACATTAAATATAATTTGTCAACTACCAATTTGGATAGTTTCTGGTTAACCAAATATTTGAATTTTTATCTAAGGTTGGCTACTTCCATGGCACCCACAGATCCACAAACTTATCTACCGGAGTTTGAGAAAGTCGTTGGGGATCCAGGCATAATTCGACAATTCTCTCCGATTGCACAGAAGAGAACCGGTGGTTCAAATGGCGTCTGAATTTCTCTAACAACAGTGGAATACCTTCTGCTCTGCGCCTGCGATGCCCTAATGGATACTCAACCACTACATTCTCGGTTGTACTGCCGTCCTTGAAAAAAACCTGCACAGCATTGGCAATCGAGCGTTTTTGCGGGTCAAGATAATCCCTACTATAATCACGATTTTCCAGGACAATCATCCTTTCTCGGAGGACATCTATTCTCGGATCAGCGGCGATCCCGTCCTCATAATGGTCCGCTGTCAATTCGCCAAAGATCAAACCGATGGCTGTCATATATTGCAGACAATGATCACGATCGGCTGGATTGTGCAGCGGTCCGCGTTTATCAATGATGCGGATGGCAGATTCATGTGTGTTAATGACAATTTTTTCAACCTCATCCAGGCGATTTTTTACCACAGGATGCAATTGGAAAGCAGCCTCTACGGCAGTCTGGGCATGAAACTCAGCAGGAAATGAGATCTTAAAGAGCACATTCTCCATCACATAACTGCCAAATTCCTGAGGGAGGCTCAGCTCTCTTCCTTTAAATAGAACATCTTGAAAGCCCCAGTTGGGTGCCGTGATCGCAGAGGGATACCCCATCTCCCCGCGTAAAGCGATCAGAGCAAGCCAGACTGCCCGGCTGGTAGCATCCCCGGTAGCCCAGGACTTGCGGGATCCGGTGTTAGGCGCATGCCGGTAGGTGCGCAATGACTGACCATCCACCCAGGCGTTGGATAAGGCATTGATTAGCTGTTCTCGGGTTGCGCCTAATAATCCACTGACCACCGCTGTGGAGGCAATCTTGACCAAAATGACATGATCCAGACCCACCCGATTAAAGCTATTCTCCAGGGCGAGTATACCTTGAATTTCGTGCGCTTTGATCATGGCTAAGACCACATCACCCATCAACAATGGTTCTTTGCCATTTAAGACCGCATTCCGCGAAAACCAATCTGCTGCCATCAGAATACCCCCCAGATTATCTGAAGGGTGACCCCACTCAGCAGCCAACCAGGTATCATTAAAGTCCAGCCAGCGAACCATGGCTCCCAGATTGAAGGCTGCCTGAACAGGATCAAGTACATAATCAGTTCCAGGAACCCGTGCGCCATTTTCCACCTGAATACCCGAAACAATGGGTCCTAATAATTTCGCACAGGCAGGGTATTGTAGTGCTTCCATCCCACAACCCAGGGTATCCATCAGACAGTAGCGGGCAGTTTGCAAAGCTTCCTCGCTGCTCACCTGATATTGCAGCACATAATCAGCAATTTTAGAAAGGATTTTATCAGGCTGGGGACGTACATTGGAGATCTGGTTGCTCATGGATACTCCCTAGGTACGATGTTCCAATGGCACATAATCACGCGGCCCTGGTCCGATATAATTGGCATTCGGCCGGATAATCTTTCCACCTGAACGTTGTTCAATAATGTGTGCTGCCCAACCAGAAACACGTGACATAACAAATAAAGGAGTAAACATAAAAGTAGGAATACCCATCATATGATACGTAACCGCACTGTACCAGTCCAGATTGGGAAACATTCTTTTTTCTGCCCACATCACATCTTCAATCACCTCCGAGATGTCGCAAAGCGTCTCATCACCATAATCCTTACAAAGGGTACAGGAAAGGCCTTTAATAATCCTGGCACGTGGGTCCGAGATCGTATAAACCGGATGTCCAAACCCCAGGATGATACCTTTGTTCTTTAAGATCCGCCGTACATCCTCGGCTGCCTGTGCAGAGGACTTGTAGCGTTCGATTACTTCCATGGCACCTTCATTGGCACCACCATGGCGGAATCCTTTTAATGCGCCAATCGCGCCTGTGATAGCCGAGTAAAAATCGGTACCGGTTCCGGCGATCACCCGCGAACTAAAGGTTGAGGCATTATATTCATGCTCAGCATATAAAACAAAAGTCACATCGAGTGCACGGGCGTGGATATCACTTGGTTTTTTCCCATGTAACAAATGCAAAAAATGGGCTGCAGTTGAGTCATCATCCGTCTCCACCTCAATCCGTTTGCCATGATGGGCGTAATGGTACCAATACAGTAGCAAGGAAGGGAACACTGCCAATAACCTGTCCGCAATGTGTCTTGCACCTTCCGGAGAATGATCTCCCCGTTCGGGTAGTACTGCGCCCAGAATGCTGCAACCTGAACGCATAACATCCATGGGGTGCGCTGCTGCTGGAATTTGTTCCAGGGCTGCTTTGACGGGAGCAGGAATACCACGCAAATTTTTTAATTTGAGTTTGTAGCGATCTAATTCGTTTTTGATAGGTAATTCACCATGCACCAGTAAATAGGCTACTTCTTCAAAACTGGCATGTTCCGCTAGATCATTAATATCGTAACCGCGATAGCGCAGATCATGTCCTTCCGTGCCGACTGTGCAGATTTCTGTTTCACCTACCGGTACACCGGAAAGTTGAACCATTTTTTTTCCAGGTTTTTTTACTTTGACTGTTTGTGTGCTCATGTCATTCTTCCTCATAATTGATCTGATCCCAATTCGTTAATATCCTCTCTATCATTTTCCGGATCGGATGATTTAAATAGTTCGTCCAGCTTTTGTTCATAAGCGTAATAATTTAATATTTGGTACAACTCATTACGGGGTTGCATATCAGCAAGGATACTTTCCTGGGTGCCCTTTTCGCGAATGGTCTGGAAAACTTGCAAAGCAGCAGCGCTCATTGCCCGAAAAGCACTCAATGGATAAAGCACCAAACCCACACCTACAGAGGCCAATTGCTCTACTGTAAAAAGTGGTGTTTTGCCAAATTCAGTCATATTTGCCAGCACCGGAACCTGAAGAGCATCCACAAGGGTCTGGTATTGAGCCAATTCTGTGACAGCTTCTGCAAAGATCATGTCCGCCCCTGCAGACACATACGCCTGTGTCCTATCTACGGTTGCTGCAAGTCCTTCGGAAGCCAAAGCATCAGAGCGTGCCATGATTACAAAACCTGGATCGGTTCGTGCATCTACAGCCGCTTTAATACGATCACACATTTCTTTTTTAGACACCAGTGCCTTTCCGGGTCTGTGCCCACACCGTTTTGCCTGAACCTGGTCTTCCAAATGCATAGCTGCCGCTTCCGATTTAATGAGCGATTTCACTGTTCTGGCAATGTTAAATGCCGAACCAAAACCAGTGTCCACGTCCACCAATAAAGGTAGATCACAGGCATCTGTGATGCGGCGCACATCAATCAGCACATCTTCCAGCGTCGTAATCCCCAGATCAGGAACACCAAGTGAACCGGCTGCCACTCCTCCGCCGGAAAGGTAGAGGGCATTGAAACCAGCTTCTTTTGCCAACAATGCAGCATAAGCATTCAGCACACCAACAACCTGTAATGGTTTTTCTTTTGCAATTAATTGGCGGAAAACAACACCCCGGGATGATGAATTTGACAATTTTCCCTCTGAAATGTATGAAATTCCTGGTCAGGTGGTATGAATGCTGAATGGTGTAGAATTCACTGGCCTGGTAATAAAACTATACCCAGCAAAAAACATAAGTCAACAATTTATATAAGATTTGTCTAGTTTGGTGGATGAATGTTACCAGGAAATTTAAATGAAAAAACAAAACCAGTTCCCCATTTTGCCCTCCATCCAGGGTACGCTCCCCCTGAGAGCTGGTTTTGTTCTTCCCAAAGTAATTAAGTGTTAATCAGGCTGGTTTTTTCTTAAACATCTCTCGAAATTGTGCGCTGACGACTTTGTAAATTGGACAGCGATCATAAAAAGCGCTGAAAAAAATTGCGCCACCCAGTGCCATCAGCCAGTAGTTGGGACCATTGGTCCAGCCCAGAACCAGGATCACCAACCCGGGAACAATTCGCATAAATCTTTCAACCCATGATAGGCTGCGAGAAAACGGTTTGTTCTCTTCGACTGCTGAGAAGAATCCCAGCACATTATCTGCGGTCATGGCACCAGTCTTTCGAGAAACTTCTATACCTTTATTATACCCGATCATGGTAGGAATGCCACGTACTCCTATCGATCTTAAAAGGTCTGAATCTTCATCCGCATTGATACGCCATAAATCGACCTTGCCAGAAAACTCCTGCTCAGCTTTTTTAAGATAAGGAGCCATCATCTTGCATGGACCGCACCAGGGTGCCCAAAATTCTACGACAACAGGGCGTGGATTTTTTCGTAATTTAAATTCGAAAGCGCTTTGTTTCATTTTTTATGGACCTTTGCGTGTTTTTTTAAAGATGGACTACATGGAGTGTGAAATCTTCCTAATTCTTTTTGGTACGGAATTTCAAAAGCATATAAGCTGGGCAGATTCCACTCAAGCCGGTTAATAAAGCCACGATACCAACGATGATAAATAAAGTGCCCAATCCACCTGATACAATATTGCTAAATGCTAAAATAAGCAAAACTACACCTAAAATTACACGTACAATTCTATCCCAACCAGCTTCATTTACATATTTCATGATAAACTCCTGTTTATTTGGATTTTTCAGTCAATTGATTAGATGTGGTATAACCTGAAAAGTTGCACTTAATGGATATAAATTGTCCAATCATTCTGCATAAAAAGTTATTTTATGATGATCCTTCTTCAACCGGTAAGCCTTCAATTGCCATGATCTTGAGTGCATTGGTCGTTGGACTGGGACCGGGACGTAAGCGATAATCAAAACTCATCTTCCCGTCCTCGACTGAATCCTGGAAATTGTAATTATGAATACGCAATTCAACATCTGCCAATTTACTCAACTCGATATCATGGGTTGAGATAACCCCAATGCCATGGGCGTTTACCAATGCTTTTAAATAGGCAAGGCTGCCGATGCGCCTTTCTTCATGATTCGTACCCTGGAAAATTTCGTCTATCAAATAAAAGACTGCTGTATTCTCACCTTCTTCCAGCCAGTTCAATAATTTCTTCAGGCGACGTACTTCAGCATAAAAGTAAGAAAAACCATCCTTTAAGGAATCACTGACCTGAATGCAGGTAAACAACCGCAGAATGGACAATTGCATTTGACTGGCATTCACCACCGTGCCAGCATAAGCCAGAGTCAGATTGACCCCCAGCGTGCGTAGGAAGGTGCTTTTGCCCGACATATTGGAACCACTTATCAATGCCACATCTCCCAAATTTGAGAATGAAAAATCATTCAAAACCTTTTCGGTTTTCGTAATCAAAGGATGCCCCAATCCCTGTGCTGTGAAAACCGGATCGGTGATGGAATCCCGAATAACCGGGAACTGGTATTCAGGATTCAGATATGCAAAATTTGCCAGGGCTGTCAATCCCTCCGCCTGATACAAGACATTCAACCAGGCAGGTAAACGCTGGTTGAGTTGCTGTTTGAATCCATCCAGAAGGTATGCAAAGAAGATATCCCAGGGTAGTAAGGTATTTACCAGCAAAGAAAGGATTTGATTGTTTTGCAAAGAAGCAGCCGAACTGATCAATATAATTTTTCGTAAGTAGGATGAAGGTTTCTGATCTGATTTTTTAACCTCCGACAACAACCCGGCCAACTGGCTACCCTGCCTGGCTGGATAAGTTTCCAGTAACACCAGGCTTTTCTCCAGGGGTTGCAAGTCTTTACTCAGTTGATAGGCATCCTGAAAGGTGGATTCGTAGGTGCGATATTGAAAAAAGTAGACGCCCAAATACAGTATTAAACTGAATTGCCAGAATGCCTGCCATCCAGCAAACAAATTCAATGCTAGCAGAAGATAGTTCAATCCAGCCAAAAAGGATAACAAGACCAACAAACGTTTGATAGATCTTTGTGCGGCATGACCTTTGAGCCAGTGAAATATCCCCTGATCATCCCATAACCCCTTGAAATCCTGTCTGATCTGCAAACCAATCAGCATTAATCGGGTTCGAAACCCCGGTAAATCCACTAATTCCTTTACCAGCTTCTGACGCTGAGTGATACTTTCAAATTTTAAGTCTGGCTGTAAAAACCAGGTATACAAGCACTCCTGCCCACCTCGAGTAAAGGTGGTATCGATCAATTGTAACAACGAGCGCTCCCCCACCAGATTGAGATCATTCATGAATGGATGATCCGGGTGTACAGGATAAGCTGGTAAATCAGGGAGATGCTCCCAATCCAGGCTTGCCCGTGCCACCTGCTGGGTTAACCATGCCTGTGCGTTTTGATAGCGCTGGCGTTGCTGGTCCAGCCGGCGATGAAAAAATACCACTACCAGAAATACGACGATCATACCCGCCAATACCCAGATCCAGGTTGCGCCGGGAAAAATAAAGCGTGTCAGGATCGCCAGCACCCAGGCACCCAGAAATGCTGAAAGACGATACCAGAAGAAACGTTGATCGAGTTGTTTGAGATAATCAGCAATCGCAGAAATGGATTGAAGACGATGCTTCATACGATTGATGCGAGTGGTTAAGTGGGTCATACGAGGATTATACAGGAAATTATGATTTTCGATCAGGTGATCATAGGTGTATCTAAATCTTGATACCCTATCCATGGATTCAAATCCATGGATACTCGTTTCCAAACCGAATGAATTCGGTTAATCCCTCATAACCATTTTCAAATGGTTTGGGTTTTTTGTATCCTATGAATTGATTCATAGGATACCTTCCACAGGTATTTTGTACCTTTCAGCCAACCTCATCTCCCCATCCATGGATTTGAATCCATGGATGCAAAATCCAAACATACTAGGCTGGGATCATGGCAAACATGACCCAGGGGCTGGGGTTATCATTGGGTGATCGCGCTTGTCTTGCACTCGGTATAATCACCAATGGAAAATAAATTAATCCGGTAGGGGCAGTGCCTTGTGCCTGCCCGAACCGGGGGTAAGGACCGGGGGTAAGGACAGTAGGGGTAGTGCCTTGTGCCTGCCCAAACCGGGGTAAGGACCGGGGGTAAGGACAGTAGGGGCAGTGCCTTGTGCCTGCCCGAACCGGGGTAAGGACCGGGGTAAGGACAGTAGGGGCAGTGCCTGCCCAAACCGGGGTAAGGACCGGGGTAAGGACAGTAGGGGCAGTGCCTTGTGCCTGCCCAAACCGGGGGTAAGGACCGGGGTAAGGACAAGCCATTACCCCTACCTCCATACTTGCGACAAGCATTACCACGGGATATAATCCAACAATACTTAATTTTCAAATCGAAAACACGTCCCGGAGGATATCATGTTGAAAATCTCAAAAATCCTGTCAGGTGGTTTATTGTCCCTCACAATTCTCACAGCCTGTACTCCAAAAAACTCCCAACCCGAACAAGCAGTCGAAGCCTACCTCACTGCCATCGTCGAAGCCGACCTGGATAAAATCAGCACCCTCTCCTGCGCCGAGTGGGAGGAAAATGCCTGGCTCGAGCTGGATTCCTTCCAGGGTGTTGAAGTCTCCCTGGTTGACATGCAGTGCACTCAGTCTGGGGTCGATGGCGACACCGCCCTGGTTACCTGCACTGGTCACTTCCTTACCAGCTATGATGGCGAAGCGCTGGAGATCGACCTTTCCACCCGCGAATACGAACTGGTACAACAGGCAGGGAATTGGCTGGTATGCGGTTACCGTTAACCCTGTGGCGCAAACTCTGGACTCGTGAGAATCGCTGGGCAGTCGCTTTGTTTCTCATCATTGTGCTGCTCATCATCCTCAGCGCCGATTCCACCCCACTCTGGATCTATCAGGGGTTCTGATTGAGCGTTACGGACGTACTTCTGCTCACGCTGGTCGCCATCCTTACCCGCCTGGTCATCACCACACGTCGGGGGGCACCGGCACGTAACTGGATCTTCCTGGTTTTATCCGTGCTGGCCATCTTCTGGCTGCAGCCAGCTATGCCAATCCGCTTTCTGGATTTCTGGCTGCCGGTACTCACCATCGCTATTACGCTCTTCTCCTGGCTGCTGACCGCTGAGAAGGAGCAGGTGCGCTCAAAGCAGACGCTTGTCACAGCCACGATTATCTTTCTTCTCATCCTGCTTGTTGCCCTCACGCGCCATCTGGGTTGGGATGGAGTCCTCACGGCAAATTTGCCACCTCAAACCGCGCAGGTGCTGATTGGATTGGGCATCCTAACGCTGGTTGCGGTACTGTTGGGTTGGCTGGTAAGACCGGATTTCCGCTGGCAGGCAGCCTGCATTCTGGCCTTATTGCTGCTCTTTATCCTGCTCAAACAACCCGATCTCTCCCTGTGGCTGAGCGGAACCGTGCGTGGCTGGGTTGGGCAGTCGACTGCCACAGCTTCCGCGTTGGATATCCGCTGGCTGGGATTCTCGTATGTGGCTTTCCGTCTGATCCACACCCTGCGTGATCGTCAGGCTGGACGTCTGCGGGATGTCGGCCTGCTCGATTATGTTAATTATGTCATTTTCTTCCCGGCCATCAGCGCCGGGCCAATCGATAAAGTCCAGCGCTTCACCAAAGACCTGCAGCAGCCCCTCACCCGTGAACTGAACAGCTTCATAGATGCGCTCTACCGCATTGTGGTCGGTCTTTTCAAAAAATATGCCCTGGCGGACACGCTGGCCTTGGTCGCTCTCAACAGTCAGAACGCCACGCAGCTCCAGGCCAACGGTTGGGGCTGGATTCTGGTGTATGCCTATGCCTTCCAGATCTACTTAGATTTCGCTGGCTACACCGATATTGCCATCGGGCTTGGCAGATTGCTCGGTATCCAGTTGCCTGAGAACTTCAACCGCCCTTACCTCAAGCCTAACCTGACTCAATTCTGGAACAACTGGCACATAACCCTCACCCAGTGGTTCCGTGCTTACTTCTTCTACCCCTTCACCCGTTCCCTGCGCACCCGTTATCGCCAGCTCTCGCCTGCCTGGATCATCCTGATCACTCAGCTCAGTACCATGCTGCTGATCGGTCTCTGGCACGGCATCACTTGGAATTTCGTGCTGTGGGGCGTCTGGCATGGGCTGGGACTCTTCGTGCAGAACCGCTACTCCGATTGGGTAAAACCCCGTCTGACTCGTTGGCAGGGTCGTCCGCGACTACAGCAGGCCATGAACGTGCTCAATGTGTTGGTCACCTTCCACTTTGTCGCACTGGGATGGGTCTGGTTTGCCCTCCCGCAGGTTTCGTCCTCCCTGCAGGTTTTTGCCCGTCTGTTCGGGATCGGATATTAAAGGAAGGAGCCGCATGGATACCCGTTTCTACCGCAATGTTCTACTCAAAGCCCTACTGCTCTTTGTCATTTTCAACCTGTTGCTCGCTTTTCTCCCGCCTTCTACCGGAAAGGATCAGCTCTCGCTCTATAACAACCTCGTTCCTGGCCGGCAGCGCTTCCCCTTTGGTGAAGCTCCCAAGCAGTCTTACAACTTCAGCCTGTACGATCTGGACGCCATGTTTTCCTCGCACGAGGTCTCTGCCCGAGCCAAGCATAAAGACGAATTGCGGGTCTTCCTGCTGGGGGATTCCTCTGTCTGGGGCACCTTGCTGAAACCGGAGGAGACTTTAGCCGGGCGTCTGAACGCAGCGGGATTGAGCTGTCAGGGCGTACCGGTGAAATTCTACAACCTTGGCTACCCCACTATTTCGCTCACCAAGGATCTGATGGTGTTGGAGCGAGCCATGCACTACGATCCCGACTTGATCATCTGGCTCACCACCCTGGAAGCTTTTCCGCTTGAGAAGCAGCTGGCATCCCCGCTGGCGCTCAACAATCCACAGCGCATCCGGCCCCTGGTCGAGCGCTACAACTTGCCACTTGAGGTCACACCATTACCGGATGACTTCTGGTCACGCACACTTTGGGGTCAGCGCCGTTCACTGGCGGATTGGGTGCGTCTGCAGGTTTATGGTGTCATGTGGGCAGCTACCGGAATCGACCAGTACTACGACGAGTACGATCCCGCTGCCTGGGACTTGGAAACAGACCAAAATTACCACGACTTCACCCCACCCAACCTGCCGAATGAGCACCTGCTCTGGCAGGCACTCCCGGCAGCGTTCGACATCGCAGGTGGCACACCCCTCTGGCTGGTCAACGAACCAATTATGATCAGCGCCGGCGAGAACAGCGATATCCGCTACAACTTTTTCTATCCACGCTGGGCCTACGACCAGTATCGCGCTGAGCTCACCCAACGGGCACAGCGCTTCGCCATCCCCTTGATCGATGCCTGGGACTGGATCGATCCACACGAGTTTACCAACTCCGCCATCCACCTCACACCGGCAGGCGAGCATACATTTGCAGAGGAACTCAAGCTTGAGATTCTGGATGGTCTTTGCCCTTAATAATTGGACTGTTATAATATCGTCACAACATCAAAAACCAAACGACTGAAGAGACTCATTCATGCATCGATTTATTTCTATAAAAACCAGTTGGAAACTCATTTCTGTCCTCTGTGTGGCTGCTCTAATGATGACTGCCTGCCAGATCGCACCCGCACCTACCTTCAATCCTCAAGGTGCTGCTGTGTTAGAACAACCCGTCAGTCAGGCAGAACTGGACAATAATGAAACAGCTACACCAGAAAATACGCAAGTTCCTGCTGAAAAGCCTGCTGATCTGGTATCTGCAAAGAACACAACCCTGGCAGCTCCCACCATCCAGCCCACCCCACGTCCCACATTGGGACCGGACGACTGGCAGCAATTTCCGATCATCCCCACCGAGATCAGCCAGCGTGCACGTGCGATCTACCAACAGGGTCTGGCAATGAGCAATGACCCCACACATTTCTCCAAGCTGGGTGATTGCCAGAATATCACTACCTATTTCCTGGCGATTTACGATCATCCCGATCTCTACACTTTGGGAGAGCAGAATAGCGATCTACAGGAGACCATCGACTATTTTGCCGGCTCCTGGTCACGCGAGAGTAAATCAGTCAAGGGTGGCTTTAATGTGGCTTCAGTCTTCAACCCGATCTTCAGCGATAAGGAAGTCTGCGAGAAGAACGAATCCCCACTGGCGTGTGAGTTGCGCCTGCACAAACCCTCCATTGTGCTGATCAGCATGGAGGAGTGGTGGAATGGGGATGTGCCCAAGTACGAGTCCTACCTGCGTAAAATTGTGGATACGGTCATCGCGCATGGGGCTGTCCCGGTGCTGGCTACCAAAGCCGACAACCTGGAAGGTGATCATGAGATCAACCGCGCCATAGCCAGCCTGGCCTATGAATATGAGTTACCACTGTGGAACTTCTGGCTGGCGGTGCAACCCATCCCGGCTCATGGTTTGCAAAAAGATGGCTTTCACCTGACGAATGGCATCAACGATTTCAGCAGTTCAATCCAGCTTAAACGAGGTTGGGTGCAACGTAACCTGACCGCCTTGCAAGTGCTGGATGCACTCCGTAAAGGTTTGCAAGCTCCATGAGACAATTGTTCTGGGGGATGCTTACCTGCCTGCTGATATTGACTACCGGTTGTGTGTCGTTGAATGTAGCCGAAGTGTCAAATATGGAAAATAGAGGGATAGCGAGTGAGAGCGCGACGGTTTTCCCCTCACTGACGATTACGCCACCACCAACACTGATCCCAACGCATACTCAGACCCCTTTCACGCCTTCCACACCTGTTCCGTCTGCTACACCTACGCTCACACCGGATCCCAACCTGACATTCACAGGTCCGGGACCAGTACTGGCGCCGGTTCTGATGTATCACCATGTGAAACCCTATTCAACGGATTCCGAATATGTAGTTTCTGTCGATCAGTTTAAACGACAGGTGCAGTGGCTGAAAGAGGAGGGGTATCAGACGATTACGATCACGGACCTGGTGGAAGCGATTCGATACGGCAAATACTTACCTCATAAACCCATTATTCTGACCTTTGATGATGGATACCTGGATGTCTATCAGAATGCCTATCCGATTCTACAGGAAGCTGGATACACAGCCACCATGTACCTGATCGAAAATACTTTGAATGATTATGGTTACATCACGGATGCGATCATCGATGAACTCTCGGAGGTCGGTTGGGAGTTTGGCAATCACTCAGCCACGCATGCCTACCTGCCTTCCAGCAAGAACATGCTGGATGAGGTTTGTGGTTCACGAGCACGTTTGATGGAGAAATACAAACTGCCCTTTGATAGCTTTGCCTACCCGTATGCCGCCAAGGACGAAAGCTCCATTCAGGCTGTCAAGGATTGCGGCTACTCCTCCGGGGCTGGTAATGGTAGTTTTACCATTCATGTGGAAGAGCGCATTTTCTTCCTCAGTAGACGTGAGATCAAGAGTTACTTCGATATGCAACGCTTTATCACCACTGTCACTGACGCTCGGTAACTGAAAATTATTGAAAAAGCCCTGGTTATTCACCACCAAGGCTTTTTCGAGACTAAGAATTCAGATACCCCTTCGGTTCGAATTCTCCTTATTTCAGAATTAATGGCAGGAATATCTTGAACATGCTGTCCTCGAGGGTGATATTCACATCTGAAATTGTATTACCACTCGAAATCACAACTGCTTTGGGATCACCAGCCTGATCAACATACCAGCTGAATGGCTCCCCATCGTCCGGTGGTCCATCACCCGAGTCATTCACATCCAGAAAGGCATTGATGAAGTAAGTACCATCCGGCACATTTTCAAAGGTATATGTTTCACCACCAAGAATGTGAATACTTTCATATGGTGGATCATCGACTGAGCCAAAAATAGATACGATAATATCATGTGGGTCAGAAATGCTGCCACTGTATATGACGCTGCCAGAAATTGTCCCGGCACCCGCAACCTGTAATTGGTCATATCCTGAACCAGCCTGGTCTCCTCCCAGTTCGGTCTAAAGGATACCATCGGATTCCTGTGTGTAGTTTCCATCAACGGTGATGATGCCTGGCGATGCGCCTGGGCCAACGGTACCACCATTGACCAGATTTCTGGATAATGAACCTGAACCAACCAGCAGGGCACCTGACTCAAGGGTCTGAGTTTCGCCTGAATTCAAAGAACCATCCACCAAATTTATACATCCCGACCAGTTTCCAATAGTATTCCAATCTGAACTCACCGTACCCGTCCAAGAAAAGGTAGCCGTCTGCACATCCATATTTGGCTGCCCCAAACCAAGACTAAAACTAACAATAAATAAAAACCTCAAAATAAATCAGACCTTCATTTCACATCTCCTTTAAAAAATTACTTTTCAGGGATTTCTCCGTCCTTAAAACAAATCCGCTTTAATAAATTCTCAAGCTCATCCAAATCAGCAAAATATTGCTTCTCCTTTGAATTCACCACCTCAACCTCGCCACGCATCTGTGGTTGGGACGACTTCAGATATTCCTTCCACACACGGACAATAAAAATGAGCGTTTCTCTTTGCAGAGGGGTAGGCATTAATAAACCGATTGCTGACCTTTCTGCCAATAGTTTACAAATTCACCCTTACAGAAATCTTACAATTATTGGCTATCGTTTAATCGCCTGGTAGTTAGTAACAAAATGAATCCCCTAAATACAAATGCCAGAAATGGAAAATCAGCAGGGTTTCTAAATGATTGTAAGAAAATTGTAAGGTGCTTATGCTAAGCTCTTGATACGGTAATCTGTCAAGCACTTTATTTATGGGCAATAGGCAGACCAGGAAAAAGATAATTCAGGAGAGACTAGGCAAAGGGCAGAGGGGGAGCCCTGTGCACCTTGGCATCAAATCAGTATTGGAGGATGTGGTTATGAAAGAAAAACTCAGGAAGATTTTCCAGGGTATGGTTGCATTGGTGATTTGTCTTAGCCTGACAGGAGGCTTGACGGAGAGTGTAGAGGCCGCTACCTGCACATGGAATGGATCTGTTTCAATTGATTGGACCAACCCGTCAAACTGGACTGACTGTGGAGTCCCGGGGATATCCGATGCCGTGGTCATCCCGGCCGCTACGACTTATAGTCCAACTATTCCAACTAATGTAGAGTCATTTTATAATGTGGCTTCCATCACCATTGATTCGGGTGCTACGTTGACAATAATGAAAAGCGCAGGTGTGAATGCAGCCATCTGGACAATAAACGGATCACTTATAGCAAATGCTGCTGATTCACCAATTTACATTAACTTTAATGGCGGCACTGGCAGTGGTGTAATTGATAACTTTGGCACCATTACAAAACTAGGTACTGATAACTTAATTATTTATTCTACTTTTAATAATAACGGTGATCTAATTTTCCAGGAAAGTGGAATTGGGGATGGTGGTGTCGTATTAAATCGTGGTGGGATACACACCGGGAAATTCCAAGGGAAGTATTTGTTTCTTGGTGGTGATGTAGCAGGACAAACTTATAATTTCAATAGCGAGTCTGATATCCAAGTTACCCAGTTGTTTGCCCGGAGCGGAACGGTAAATATTGAAGGGAGTTTTTCTCCACCTGTATCTGCTAGTTATCTTTCTGTGTATCCTTCAGAGGGAACCGTTGCCGTCAATTTCAAGAATGGTGCAAGTGTGATAAGGATGGCAGAGACGACCATTATTAATAATTTGGGCAAAATGACCCTGGAAGCACAGGCATACAACTACACGATGGAAATCTTGTCTTTAGAATATGGGGGAGAACTTCAAGTCCTGGGTGACTTGACGGTCAACAACAAATTTGACTGGAAGGCAGGAAAATTGAGTGGTGCCACTGGTAGAACGACAATTAATACCGGGACAGTTTTTACAATGGGAGCATCAGTTTATGCCCAGAATGATTTTTGCCTTGATGGTCACAACCTGGTCAACAACGCAGTGGCAAATTGGAATAAACGCAATTTAAGCCTTATCAATGGTGCAGTTATTGACAATAATGGCACATTTAATGCCAATGCCACCACTATCATGAGTGCTGGGGCATTGGAATCATTCATTAATAATGGAAATTTCTACAAGAATACTGCCAGTACAACCACCACAATGAATGTACCTTTTACCAACGATGGAATTGTCCAGGTCAATGCTGGCAGCCTGGTTTTTCAACAGGGTATGGATAATGGTGAAAATACGATTATTAACCTTGGTGGTGGCATTCTGGATCCAGGTGATACCCTCATCCTGGATACCGGTGACGGCTTGATCGGTTCGGGCACGCTCGATAGCAATCTGGTAAATGCCGGCAGCGTCAGCCCAGGTGCGTCACCTGGGATCATTACAGTGGATGGCGATTACACCCAGGATTCTTCCGGTACATTGGCGATAGAATTGGGCGGGACGACCCCGGGCTCTGGCTATGATCAACTGGCAGTGACAGGGGTGGTGACTTTTGGCGGAACCCTAGATGTCAGTTTGATTCCTGGTTTTACACCTACAGCAGACCAAAGTTTTACGATCATGACCTATGCATCACGCTTAGGGGAATTTGAAACGCAAAATCTTCCCTCCTTGTCTGGTGATCTTGAATGGATATTGGAATATGGACCAACTGCATTGCTATTAAGGATACCTTCTTCTACCCCTATTGGTTTAATCACCGGGACCATTAGCTGTGCGGGTAGCCTGAGTGGGTCACCATACGAACTCTTTGTGGATTTACATACAGCCCCAACATCAGCTCCGGTTGACACAGTTCATATATCCTGTGGTGATGATTATCGCTTCGATAATCTACCTGATGGTTCTTATTATGTTGGTGCTTGGCTGGATGAAAATGAGTCTGGTGGTGGACCACCTGATCCGGATGAACCGCATGCATGGTATGGTGCGCCTGATGTTATCGAAATCTCAGGTGGAAACACAATCACAGAGATTGATATCACTCTGGAGGCTCCATTCTTTATCTATCTTCCTTTGATTGTAAAGTAAAGGTAGAGAGTAAGTAGGGTTATTTGAGGTGGGTAGTTGGAATGAGGTTATGAGAACGAGCTTTACCTTATTCCAGTTACCCCCTTGTCTATTTTTTTTAAGATGACTCCGAGACTATTACCACGGACCTTAATTTATTATTGCTCCTGATGCAAATTCTGCAGACCTTCATCTTGAATAATTTTTTGTAGTTCTTGGATCGTCAAAAAAAAATGCTTTTTCTGACTGGTGACATTTTCAATCTCACCACGTGCAGCAGAATCTTGATTCCTCAAATACTCGTGCCAGACGCGCACAATAAAGATGATGGTTTTTCGTTCCAGAGGAGATTGTATCGTGTCCAGTCCAAAACAGCGGGGAGCTTTCCTTTCTGCTTACAGATTACAGGATCATCCTTACAATTTTCCTTCGGTCTCTTGTTTAACATTGCCGGTAAGAATGATCACAATTGCCCCCAGACCAACAGCCACAAAAGGAAGCACCAACGCCATTTGAAGTCCAAGCTGGTCAGAGAGTAGTCCAACCAATCCTGTAGCTGGTGCTGCCCCTAGAAGTTGGGTTGTTATCCCGAAAGCAGCCTGTGCGGTTGCCAGTTCTTGCTTGTGAACTGATTCTTGAACAAGTACTAGTAAGGGGCTGACGGGAAGCGTGAAACTGATTGCAGTAAGAAGGAAAAAACTAATGGTTCCAGTCACACTGGTACTCCATAAACCTGCCAACCCAAATACCGTAGCCAGTCCCAAACCAGCTGCCGAGATTTGAAAGCGAAGTTTTGGGTACCTTTTTCCGAATCGATCACTCAGAAAACCACCCATTAATGTACCTACCATACTGGCTGGGATGATGATACCTCCGGTGATTACCCCGGCTTGTATCAGGCTTAAGCTGTATTGGCGAGTCAGGTAGGTGGGTAACCAGGAGACCAATGCAGTCGATGCAAATACGCCTAAAGCTCCGCCCACAAAGATGCCTGGTAATGGTTGGTGGATAAGCCAATAAAAACCTGAGCTGTGAAACTTTTCTTCGGAAAATGTTTCAACTTCTGTTTTCATTTGTGGATCTCGTGGGAGTAAAAATAACCCGATGGTTGCCAAAAGACCTAATATACCCGGAATAATGAAAACCCAACGCCAGCCAAAGCGCTCACCAATTGCCCCGGCATAGATCACACCCAACCCGGAACCCAGATACAAAGCAATCGAGTAAATCGCAAGGAAGGTACCACGTCTGTTTTTGGGGCTAACCCGACCCAGGTATGCCAGGTCCAGGGGACCATTGGCACCATCCATAAGGCCGACACCCATTCGTAAGGCAATAAACGTGAAGAAACGACCAGCCCATCCTGAAGCAATTGTCAGGAGCGACCAGAGAAGAACCATCGGGCGTAAAACCAGGAAAATACCTTTGCGATCCGCTAACCAGCCGGCTGGCAAACTGCTCAGTGTTCGGCCTATTGTGAACAACGATACAGCCAAACCGAGTTGTGCATCACTCAACCCCCATTCCAGTTTAAGTAATGGAAAGATGGTGACCAAAGCTCTGCGATCAATTTGGTTAATCAGATTGAGGAAAGAAAAAAGGACGAGCGCCAAAATAGTATGCTTACCAACTTGCACTTTACTATCTTGCTCATTATCAGGCAATGGATTGATCCCCTGTGTTTTTCAAATTCAGTTTTGTTAAGAGGGTATGTGTTTGAAGAGCTTCAAATTCTGAACCAATCTTTTCAAACATTTTCAAAGCCTGTTGGGCGTCTTGAAGAGACTTCTTGAGATCGTCCTGACATTCAGCACGGGCTCGTAGCGATAAGCCTTTTTCGAAAGGTACCTGAATTTGATCCGCCAGAAACACAGATTTATCAATCCATAACAGACCATTCTGGCGATCTCCTTGTTGCAGCCTGGCTTGCCCAAGAGAGCGTAGGGATGTACAGAGCACCCTTTTTGAGCCACAACTTTCGGAAATTTCTTTTGCCTCCCGGGCAAGAATCTCTGCCTGTAGTGGCTGTCCGATATTCAAATAAATTTCTGCTAGAATGATTAAGCACTGCGAGGTATAAGGATCTGCACCTTGATAACGAGCGATTAATAAAATATTTTCAAGAGCTTTATATTCGGATGTCAACTTGTTTTGTATTAATGCAATTTTTGCAAGTAAGAATGTTGCCTGACTGTGTCTCAGAATATCAGGTTTTCTTTCCACCAAATTCAATACTTTTTTGGCATTGGTCTGGGTCTCATTAAAATCTCCAGTTTCAAAGGTTAGCCATCCCAACCCAATGAGAATTTCTCCCTGCAGCCGGAGATCACCCGCTTTACTTGCTAGCCTGTAAGATTGATGGAAATAATCTGTTGCCTGCTTATAATTACCCAGGTTGTAATACGATTCACCGAGGGAAGCATCGATAACTGCCCTGGTATTTACATCCTGCGTGCTGGAAGGTAGCAGAGAAAGATTTTTTTGGGAAAAGTAGATGCTCGTTTGGTAATTACCCCATTGATTATGCGCTCGCATCATTAATGTCAGGGCACGATTGTAAACCCATGTTGGTGGAATATTACCAGAAGCATATAATTGGCGTGCGATTCGCCAACCTTTTGCATGATAGAGCCTGGTTTTATTGTAATCGCCCATCAATAGGAAAACAAAGCTATGCGACCAGAACAATAATGGCAATGCCCAGGATATGCCTTCTTCTGAAATTGAGTGTTCGGCCTTATCTGCAATCTCCTGGTAGGTGGAAAGCGGATTACCCTTAAGAACCTGTAATTGAAAGATTTGGTAAATGGCTGCTTGCTTGATCTCACCTTTCAGCAATGGAAGAGCTAATTGATAACTCTCTATGGCGCGGGTACTTTCTCCCGTCAGGCGGAGCGCTTCAGCTAAGCCAAACCGGGATTGTGCGATTGTGTCAGGATTGTTTTCCTCTAAGAACCATTGAATGGCATTTTCGTAATAGGGAATGGCTTGTTGAGGGGCATACAAATTCCGTAAATATTCCCCAGCAGCTAAAGAATATCGGGCTGCTTTTCCATAGTCGCCACCTGATGCAAAATGATTAGCTAAGATCTCGGCATATTGTCCACTACTACGTCCGCCCTGCACCATCGCATCGCCAATACGTTTGTGGAAACGTTTTAAGCGTGGTTTTGGCAAAGACTGATAGATAACATCTTTATAGATATAGTGTGAAAATGTTAATTCGGATTCACCAATTTTCCTTGGCTCAATCAGAAGACCACGTTGAATCAGGCGATCGGTCAAATCAATAAGTCTCGATTCCTGAATTTCGAGCACATCCTGCAAAATCTCATAATCGCATTCCCCACCTGCTACTGAGATCACATCCAATATTCTTTGTTCGTCTTTTGTGTTCTTGTTCAATCGGATAGGGATTAAATTTTCGAGTGTTTGTACATTTTGAAGAAGGATCGGCTGGGTTTGTTGCCATTCTCCTTGAGGGTTAACATAGAGAATACCTTCTTCGAATAAGTGTTGTAAGGTGTTAATTAAAAATAAAGGATTACCGCAGGTAATGGAAAACAAACTCTCACTTAATGTTGGCATGGCATTGCCGCTGAGATTTTCAATAAAGCTCGCTACTTGTGAGATTTGCCAGCGCTGTAATGTTAATGTAGTTATTGATTTAGATTGGTTGATCAGGAAATCTTCAAAGTGAGGGGATTCATGTTCTTCCTCGCTCATACTTGAGATCAGGATAAAAAAATTTTTCTCCAAAATCTTCAATAATGATAAAGACGCAGGATCTGCTAAATGAATATCATCAATCCAGATGATTGATCCATGAGGAAGCATTAGTTGAATGACAGTCACAATCGTATTTTGGAACTGCTGGTTGGTGGAATTAATTGCAGGATTGGTAAATAAACTCGATTCTTTATTGTCTCCTGTGAGTAAAGCATCGATGATTATGCGGGTTTCGGGCGGTAAACTAAGTGAGTCGAGGGCATGTGAATACTTTTTCAGAAGAGTTATCCAGATCGCATACGGGCTATTTTCAATCGTACGAGCATAGACTTTTACGACCTTTTTTTTCCTTTCATCAATATGATGGATAAATTCTTCCAGCAGACGAGTTTTTCCAACACCAGATTCGCCTTTGACCCAAACAATGGATGGGTGGGGATTTTGCAATTGTTGAACCAACCAGGAATACTCCAATTTCCTGCCAATGAAAGGTGTTTCACTTAATGAATAAGGGACTTCAAATAACCTTCCGGTATACACGGATGGGGGATACTTTCCAATCCCATTATTCTCGCCTAAATCACCTGCGCGGATTTTTTGAGCCAATTCTTCAGTGTAAATGTCCGGAGTGACTTCCATTTCTTGTGATAGGATTTTTTGGCATCTTTCAAAAACATCCAGAGATTTAGAGCGCTCTCCCAGGTGGTAATAGTAGAGCATCAGTTGAACAAAAGTCGATTCTCGACAAGGGTCGACTGATAATACCTTCTGACTGACATCAATGGCATGCCGATAACGGCCTGTTTGGGCATAGGCTTCTGCCATCTCGGTCAGCACCATCAAGTGCCGATCACGTAAGCGTTCGCGTTCAGTGATTGACCAATCTTCATACAAGTCCTCGATCAGAAAATCGGCTCTATAAAGTCTGAGTGCCTTTTTAAAGCGTGTGATTGACTGATTAAACTCCTTTTTTTCCAGCTGTTCACGTCCCTGGTCTGCCATTCGTTCAAACTCGACAACATCAATCCAGATGGAATGCTCTTCATTCTCTTCTAAAAAAGGTTCACATTGAAAAATATAACCACCAGCAACTGTTTGAATGCAATCCTGAAAACCGAAATTTTTCAAAATTTTTCTGATCTGACTGATGCGAACATAAAGATGCTGAGCGGCCTGCTCAGGATCTTTATCAGGCCAAATTTTCTCGATGATCTGACTGGCAGGGACTGGTTTACCGCGCTGAATTATTAATATTTTTAGGATCGTTCGTAGCTGTCGACTCTGCCAAAGATCACTAAGGATTTAGTGATGATTAAAAAAGATTTGAAAATTACCGAGTAAATATATTTGCAAAGAAATCATGGTTTTTAATTCTTGTTTGATGAAAGTCGGAGCCTATAAATTATCGCTTAACTTAGGTTTATCTGTCAAACGGCCTCGATGATTAATTGAAACGTATCACAATTATCTGATAAAATCATCACATCCTAATCTCCTGGAGGTTGCATGTCTCATTCAATGATCACACTACTTGCACAGAAAATTGCCCAGAATATCCTGAAAGAACCCAAACGCACCATCCAACCGGATGAAGCGTTAATTTCCAGCGGTCTGATCGATTCCTTCAGCCTGGTTGATCTGGCTTTGTTGGTGGAAGACGAATTTGGTGTGGTGATAGACGACACCGAATTGAACCCGGATAGTTTTGACACCCTCGAGCAACTGGTTGCATTGATCCAGTCGAAACAGTAGGAGACAAATTGGCAACCTTCTCCGAAGCGCTTCAATCTGCTTATCAATCCAAATCGGATCAGGTGATCATCACCTTGCAACAGGCTGGACTTCCCGATCATCCCATCACGTATAAAGATTTGCTGGAAGGCGCTGCCGGATATGCCCAAACTTTTGCTCAGCAGGGTATTCAACCCGGCGAGGTTGTGATTCTGATCCTGCAGCATGGCGTGGATCTGGTGTATGCTTTCTGGGGAGCCGTATTACATGGCGCGATTCCCTCGATCATGCCATATCTGACCGAGAAGCTACTTCCCGAACGATACCGCCATGATCTGGAAGCGCTCATCTCTGTCACCCAGCCAGCCGCCATTGTCACCTATCCCGAATTTGAAATAGAAGTTCGCCCGGCACTCAAACCAGGCGATTCGGTACGGGCATTGATATTGAGTGACAGCATTGAAGCATCAGGCGTACCGGATTTCACCCAATTCGCAGGGTTGCAGCGCGATCCCGAAGACATTGTCCTCTTGCAGCATTCATCCGGTACCACCGGACTGCAAAAAGGTGTGGCGCTTTCGCATCAGGCTGTCTTTCATCAACTCGAAAATCTGGGATTTGCTCTGGAGCTTTCCCCGCAGGATGTGGTGGTCTCCTGGCTACCACTTTACCATGATATGGGGCTGATTGCCGGGTTTATCATGCCGATTCTGACCGGGATTCACCTGGTGCTGCTCTCACCGTTTGACTGGGTAAAAGCACCACAAAGACTTTTTCAAGCTGTATCGCAATACAATGGTACATTGGTGTGGTTGCCAAATTTTGCTTACTACTTCTGCGCTCAGAAAATCCGTGACCGCCACATGGCAGGCGTTGATCTCTCCACCTGGCGGGCGGTCATCAATTGCTCGGAACCGGTGCGCGATGATGGACATCAGATCTTCGTGGATAAATTCAGTCCTTACGGTTTTTCAGAAAAAGCGCTGGCAGTCAGTTATGCCATGGCAGAGAATGTTTTTGCAGTCACTCAAACCAAAATTGGCAAACCTTTATACATTGAAGATATAAACCGCGAAATCCTGCAAACCCGGAAATTTGCCTTACCAACCTCAGATAGTAACATTTCTGTAAGAATGGTATCGTGTGGAAAGCCGGTACCCAATGTGCGTGTGAAAATTGTTGATCAGAACGGTAATACGCTTAAAGACCGGCAGGTTGGGGAGGTGGCTGTTCAATCCAATTGTATGTTAAATGAGTATTATCACCGCCCGGATGCAACAGAAGAAACGATTTTACCGGTTGGTTACTTTCTGACCGGCGATTATGGCTACAAGGTGGGGGAGGAGTTATTCATCACTGGCCGCAAGAAAGATTTGATCATCGTGGGTGGCAAGAATGTTTATCCCATGGATATTGAACAACTGGCGATGGAAGTGGAGGGTGTCCATCCCGGCCGGGTCAGTGTATTTGGCATCTTCGATGAAGAAAAAGGCACCGAAGACGTCATCCTGGTGGCGGAGGTTGATACCCAGGATGAAGCCGAACGCCAACGCATCAGCGATCAGATACGGGCTGTGGTGACGCGTGGCTCCGCGATTACATTACGGCATGTCTATCTGGTGGATCCGGGCTGGATGGTGAAGACCTCCAGTGGTAAGAATTCCAGGTATGCCAACCGCGAACGGTATTTAAAGGAATATGTTTCAAATTAGTAATGACGATAAACGATTTCAAGTAACCATGTTTTGACAAGACACTTTAGATCTTTTTAATTGAAAATATTGTATCATCTCAATAAAACTGGGTAATCGGGTGTTTTTGTGCGAGCATCCGCTCGCACAAAAACACCCTGACCGCTAATTAATGAAAGGATACAAAATATTTATAGTTATAACATGAGGTATAGCAGTCAAAGGAAGGTTGTTATTTTCGACAACTGTCCAGCCATTCCGAGGACTAATAACACCATTAGCCAAAACGCTGTCATCATTTAACTTTTCATGGTGGGATTTTTCCCGGTTAACTAACTTTTCAAGTAGATCAGCATCATCCTCTGGGTTTAAACCAAATTCTTCTGCTAATTTATCTCTAAGCTCGTCTTCCTTGACTTCCTTCGTTGCCTCTTCATCAGCCTTAAGCTCATCGGGAGAGACCACGATGTTGTTTTTATCTTCGTCCATAGGACTATATATTTATAAATAACCGCCATTTGGCAGTTAAGATGGGGGGCCGGTAAGCGTTGTGGAAAACCAACCCCTCAACTTAATTGTCAAAGGATACAACGCTTGCCGATTTTTAAATTGCAACTAAGACTCGATAATATGCCCACAAGAAGGACATTTGATACCGTGTTTGATTTTTTCAAAATTTACAACAAATTTTCTCTTGCTGGCAAATTCCTTGGCTAATTCAACAAATTTTTCACCATGAGTTTCCAAACTGTATTTCCTCACAATATAGCTTCCGTTATAGACAACTGCTTCAACATCTGGGGACACTTCATTACCTTTGGCTGGTAGGTCTGGGAGAATAGAAGATTTAACAATAACTTCTTTTTTTACAGATTTTGCTTTAGTCATAATTTATACTAGCAATTTATAAATGGGTTTGTCAAATACATGTCACCTATCAAATAAAAATTAATAACAAATGCTGAGTATAATAAAAATGAGAGAAACTATGTCTGGAAAAGTTAGTTTAAAGTTTCAAAAATTGATCAGTACACTCCTATTGCCTGTGATTGTCATTGTAATCTCTTCATGCAATTCGACTAATAAGCAAGGGGCAATTATGAGATTGGATATTTCAAAAACTGCTGAGGTGGCAGTTCAGGCAACAGAAACACTACCGATATTAGAAGCAACTGCAGAGCCAACAGCAACAGCAACTGCTGAGCCAACAGCAACCGAAACTCCCGAGGTGACACCAACTGAGGATCCGTATAAAAATATCGGCAATTTCCCCTTAACCCTGGAAAGAGAAGATATTGAAGAAAATGGATTGATTATCCCCTTCAACCCGGTCGACAATCCGGAAGAATTTATGGAGTATGTGAGAGGTATTGAAAGAAAAGTGGGGTATTTGGGGTTGATAAAGGATTTAGGAGGGGGAGGGTATTCTCCTGCGAAAAACATAACCATAGTGAATGGCGAAATAGCTGGTTATATACAAGTGATGTTTTTTGAGTATAAGGGTAAGTATTTTCCGGTAGTAAAAACTACTAGTAATAATGGAACACTTGATGATTTCATGTTATTGTCGGATAAATGGCAGTATGATCAGTTAAGTAAAAATATTGTTGAGGGTGCTAGAGTGAATTATATTATTTATAGAGATATGGAAAAACTCATTTCCGAAAGTCGATCAATGCTTGCAAGCCAAGAGCTTTTGGATTTGGTAAAGGAATCAAAGATGGCCATAACTGTTTTCAAAGAATTGGAGTAGAGGAAAGTAGGTGGTTTTGGTTGAAGGTTAAGTAGCTAGATTAAGTTTTGGTTTTAGTGTATATTTTTGTTATGCGGAGGATAGTAGCTTTTTCCTATCGGCAGAGTCGAGTAGTTTGTAAGCTCTTTTAGCCAACCAATAAGGGATATTGTGCTTCTTAGCTTCACGACGTAATTGTTTAAACTTTTTCCCACTCATAATCCGTAATTATTTAAAACTTTGTCTCTTTTCTTTTGTCTTTCACGCAACATTTTTTCTCTAGGATTTGGATTTCTAGCTCTTCTGACCGCATCTTCTATCCATCCTCTGATTTGAGCCTTAGTTGCTTCGTTTGACATATTTATAATCCAAACTTTTCACCTGCTTTTTTTATCTCCCCCTCGGTGATTTCCTTTTTCTCTTTAAAATCCATTTTCCATTATCGATTTATTTGATCCTTTAGTAAAATAATACATATCGATTCAAAAACACCCGTTTGCCCCGATTTGTTGAGATGATACAATTAATATTTAGTATACGGAATCGTTCGATCTTATGAACCGAAAACAAACCGAAAACCAACCAGATCCTTACGCAGAGACCTATTTCCAGGAGCTGCAGTTCATTGATCATCGCAAAAAGCATTGGAGCAAACAGAACGAAGAGGATCCTTTGCAGGTGGTGGTTTTCTGGGTGATGATCCCCATTATTCTGGCTTCCATCTCCACCACCATTATCATCATTCTTTCGATGATATTTGAATAATCCGAATTACTTGTGGATGTAAATCAGCATACCCTCGCTGCCATAAATATCGGTGGGGATGAGTGCCAACAGGTCATATTGTTCGATAAAGCGCGGATCCTGAAACAATCCCAGGCGTCCGTATACTTCCATCAGAACAACCAGATCAGGCTGCTGATCGATGATCAGATCCGGGGCAACAGCATAGTTGGTAACATAGTACTTTTCATCCAGGGGGTAATAGGACAGGGCTTCCGGCGAGTTGAGACCCACTGTATCCAGAATGCGCGCCTGGGTGAAATATCCAAGCACGCCCACATCCCCGGCTGCCAGGGTGGTGTCCGCTGTCAGAAATGGTTGCACGATCTGGGCGGCTTTTTGATACAGGAGTTCCAGTTCGAACCAGGCCATCCCGGGTGCAGGTCGATCAGGTCCGTGATCTGGATGCAGTGTCCAGTTCCATAACAGGTTGACAAACGGAATCAATGCGACCAATAAAATCAGCAATCCTGTTTGCAGGAATCTCGGCAAGTGGAATTTTGGCAAGGCAAAAACAGAGGAAAAGAATGCCTGCGCACCCGCCAGAATGCCAATGAAAAGAAATGGTAAAGGTGGGGTCAGATACCAACGAAAGATCAGTGGGTTGGCAATCGCGAACACCAGCAGATACAACCAGGGGTAGAGCATGATCACCAGACTGCGGGAATCGTGCTTAAAAAATGATCGCGCACCAACCAGATACAGGAATGGATACAAAAGCAATCCTGATCCCACCGCAAAAGCAGCCCCAAACCAGCGATCTGCCATGAACGGGGTGGCATAATGTTGCAGCAGTCGAATTAGTCCTTCTTCAGGTTTGAGAAGATAAGCTCCCATTTTTGCCTGAACGGAATGCGGGATGGGGGATCCGAATTGCCAGGTGGCAAAACCATACCATATTAAAGGAAGCAACACGAGAGCAACCACGTCGTACCCGTACAGTTTTTGCTGTTTCTTCAATACCCGGATGAAATGATCCAGTGCGATTAATCCCACCAATAAAATCGTATCCGGCCGGGTGAGCAAGGCCAGACTGGCCAGGAATGCTGCCAGGGTGACACGGTTGGTCAGGTAGTAATAGGACATACCAACCAGTAACAGCACTACCAGGCTGGTTTCGAGACCACCGATGGCGAAGGTGACACTGTGTGAAGCGACACTCCAGGCCAGGGCAGCTCCGATTCCAGCCAGGGTTAGGTTAAAATGTTTGCCCATCAGATATAGCAGCACTGCAGTCAGTCCATCTGCCAAAGCATTGACCAGCATGGCCAATTCCGGAAAAGGAGCCTGTGTACCGCCACTGACAGCTCCCATAGCCACCATGATCAGGGTGTAGAGAGGGGTTGTAGTCCCTAATACTGCCTCACCGGGATTGTAGACAAAACCTTCGCCTGCTAAAATGTTACGGGCATACCGGAAGGTGATGTATGAATCATCGATCGTGCGTGGGCCGGGAATCATGCGTGCGCTGAATGCCAGCAGGAAAAAAAACAGGGGCAGCAATCGAGTCGTTTTTTTCATGGAATGGGTTAATTATAGATGAGATTCTTCCTCACTCCCCCAGCAAATCCTGCACAACATCCCGAACCCAATATGGATATTGACCTTGATGAGATAGTCTGCGAATGCTATCCAGGTGATTCCCAAGTGTAACAATCGCAGGTTCTTCCACCTGATTTTTAACCTGTCCTAATCCCACCGTGGACATCAAACCATTACAGAGACAACGGCGGGATTCTGTGTTGTGCGGTAGACCGCGTTTTTTAATAAAACTCTCCAGCGGTGCGGCTGAACAACGATGGAACAACCTGCGTTTCCCATTTTCATCCGGCTTGCTCAAACCGCGTTGTTGTAACAGTCCAATGTCGCATAGCCTGGTTCGGGATTGATAAACCGCATTATCAGCCAATGTACCATCCAGTTGAGCAACTTTGAACGGGAACCCAGTGGGAGAAAACAAGGTCGTCCGAACCAAAGCCTCATCATCTGTGCCTTTTTTGATTTCATTCAAAATGGCTGTGCGATAGGCAGATTTCATGCCGGATTCCTCAGCCAGGGCAAAAACAGACCCAACCTGCACCCCCGTAGCGCCATAACTCAGCGCTTTTTGGATTTTCTCATAGCTTCCATACCCACCGGCTAACCAGAAGGGTAAACCGAATTGCTGGATAGCGGGCAGATCCGGCTCGTCTAATCCGCTGTAAATTGGCTGACCCAGTTCATCCAATTTCATTGGACCCTGTGGCCCAGCGTTATGCCCACCCGCTGTATGGTGTTCAATGATGAAGCCATCAGGCGGCTCGCTTAAGCTTTCAGCCAAAATTTGTACCAGTCCTTGCAAAGAAGCAATGGCCAAAATGGCTGGACGGTGAAGAGGTTTGTGTGTGAATTTTCCATCCGCTACCTGTTGGGGGTCAAACAGAACATAAAAATCTTCTCCTGGTTCTCGATACAAGACCTGGATATCAATCCTTACTTTTTCATGGTTTACCAATTGCGAACAGATCGCCGGCAAACCATCCGGGTTCCCGGCGCCGATGATGACCCCATCCACATCTGCCAGCATCGCCCCATACATGGTGTAGACCAGTGGTAATTCCACTTTTTTCAAGAAATTGATAAAGATTTTGCCTGTATGACCTTCTTTTGCTAACCACACTTCAGCGAAACCAGTGGCAATCAAAAGTTCAATGGTGTCATGATCCAGGGCAAGTGGGACTGGTTCCTCCGGATGAGAAGGCAATGGGATCACATCACTGCCATCCATGGCCCGTAAAAGTTGCTGTGGAGGATTCTTAAAGTGACTGGCTGGTGCTTTCCCTCCTTTAATAAAATATCGATCCAGGATCTTTTTACCAATCCCTGTCAGGAATGTATCATCAAATGCTTTGAACGCCCGGCGCACATGACCACCCGGATCACCCAATTGCAGAAGGCGAACATACACCCAATCCAGCCCTGTACCGGACACCGTGCCAGCGGTAATCCCTGGCTTCTCCATCGCAACGGCTTTTGCCAATCGCCAGTTTGAAACATAAACCCCCATTCCACCTTGAATGAGCTTAATATTCTTCAGAAAATCCATATTGTCCTCTAGTCATAGTGTTATCCACTTCTGCTTGTTGTTGTACATTAAGAAGGAAGTGGGAATGGATACGTTTGTCGTGCCAAGTGGTAGTACATACCCATTAGGGTCTATGATTGGACCTACCGCCAAATTTAATCAGATGTATGCTATAACCCCGTTTTCTGGTATTGGTTGTGATGTGGGAGAAGAGAGTGGCTGAAGGGTACAGGATTCTTGTGGAAGGTATCTTATGGAGGTATCCTGTGTAGGTATCCTATGTAGGTATCCTATGTAGGTATCCTATGTAGGTATCCTATGTAGGTATCCTATGTAGGTATCCTATGAATCAATTCATAGGATACAAAATCCCAAACCATTTGAAAATGGTTATGAGGTGGTAACCGATTTCAATCGGTTTGAAAATGAGTATCCATGGATTTGAATCCATGGGTGGGGTGAAGAGGGTGGCTGATTGATACAAGCTTCCTGTGGAAGAGTATCCTATGAATCAATTCGTAGGATACAAAATCCCAAGAGGCTGTCCAAAAAGTCCGAAATTTTCTTTCTGGATAGTGGAAGGTGGAAAAACTTTCCTGAAAATCGCCTATTTGTGGGGCAAAAGTGTGCGCTGACCCTGCCAAATAGGCATCAAGTGGGAAATCAAGAAGGGTCTGTCTACTTTTTGGACAGCCCCTATGAGGGGTTAACCGATTTCAATCGGTTTGAGAATGAGCATCCATGGATTCAAATCCATGGATGGGTGTCAATTTCCGGGTTAGACCTTACCAGTGGGTGAGGAGGTTGGCTGGCTAATAGGGAGGAGATTTCTTTTAATGTTCTAAAATTCCAATTGATCAATTATGTAAGAGTCTTGAAACTCTTTAATGGAATGTTCCTGGGTTTCATCTTGCTCTGAATATTCATAATATTTGATTGTCTTATCATTATTGTGATGTGTCTTCTGATTGTGTACATAATCCATCGCTGGATTTAGATTTCTTTCACTGACGGTAAATGCTCCATAACCTACTGCCCAATATAATTCTGAGAATTCGTGTGATGAAGAACCTTTTAGTCTACGTACAACTTCAGCAATTGATAGTTTTGGTGGGATTTCGATAATTATATGAATATGGTTTTCAGTGCCATTAATTTTCAATATTCTTACTCCTAATTGATTGGATTTCTTTATCAGGTATTTGAACAATTCTTTCTCAATAAAAGGGGTTATTAATGGTTCATGGTTTTTTGTTGGCCAAACCAGGTGATAAAACAAGCGAGTGTATGACATTGTATTCTCCTTAATGAATTCTGGCTGTGATTGTGTTACTCTATTGAAATTATATACTCTATGAAAAATTTTTTTGTTTGATAACAAAAAAGCAATCACAAATGGGAATTAGTTCAACCTCATCCTATCAATCAATCCACGGGATACCTTCATAGGATAGACCCCCGAGTTAACCGAATTCATTCGGTTTGAGGATTAAGTATCACATGGATTTGAATCCATGGGTGGGGTGAGGAGAGTGGCTGAATGGTACAAGCTTCTTGTGGAAGGGTATTTTATGAAGGTATCCTATGAATCAATTCATAGGATAAAGAACCCCAAACCATTTGAAAATGGTTATGAGGGGGCAACCGAATTCATTCGGTTTGAAAATGAGTATCCATGGATTTGAATCCATGGATGGAGTGAAGAAGTTGGCTGAATGGTACAATATTCCTGTGGAAGGTATCCTATGAAGGTATCCTATGAATCAATCCACTGGATACCTTCATAGGATAGACCCCCCGAGTTAACCGAATTCATTCGGTTTGAAAATGAGTATCCATGGATTTGAATCCATGGATGGGGTGAAGAGGGTGGCTGAATGATACAGGATTCTTGTGGAAGGTATCCTATGAATCAATTCATAGGATACAAAATCCCAAACCATTTGAAAATGGTTATGAGGGCTTAACCGAATTCATTCGGTTTGAAAATGAGCATCCATGGATTTGAATCCATGGGTGGAGTGAAGAGGGCAAAAACATAGTCCACCATGTAATCACAAAAATCATAGTTCGGGGGTTATTCCAGCAAGTGCAACGGTTCGAATTGGAAACGGGCGGGTCCTGGACCACGCCCGTATGCGTCGTTGGCAAGGGTGGCGGGATGATATCCTGGTCCATCTTGTTGTCACAAGAACAGTAACCGGGGTAGCTGGGCGAAGCATCGGAGATCGGGATTTTTGGGTGGTGGCCGGGTCTTATATCCGATGCTTCTCCCCTATAAATGGATTATCATGGGGCATGATGAGAATAGATAATCCTGTAAATCCTGGCATCAATTGCTGGAAATCATAATTTCTCACAGGCAAATTAATTCAGGAAATCAAAAACCAGGGAATCCTGTAAATCCCGGTTTGGACTTTTTATCACAAGGTGCAACGCACTTCTGTCAGATTTTCCACCGGGTTGATTCTGTAAAATGGTGGAGATTTTTGAACCCTAAGTGCAATGCACCGGAAGGGAAGTAAGGTATCAGCCCTAGGTGCAATGCACCAGATTCGAGTTCAGACATTATTGCGCTTTCAGCCATCAGCCATCAGCCATCAGCTATCAGCTTAAAAGCCGCTTCTTCTACGTAGGCCAGGCTCTGGTGGCGGAAGTAGGTGTTGTACAGCTCAGCGTAGTGACCTGCGGATTGCATCAAGCTATCATGATTCCCCTCTTCGATGATGCTGCCCTCACGCATAACGATGATGCGGTCAGCAGATTTGACAGTTGATAATCTATGCGCAATAAGAATGGAGGTGGTTTGGGACAGGATCAGGTTGAGGGCTTGCTGAATCTGCCACTCGGTGAAGGGGTCGATGCTGGCAGTAGCTTCATCCAGGATGAAGATAGCCGGTTGCTGTACCAGCACACGCATCAATGAAACCAGTTGGCGCTGCCCCATCGAAAGTCTTGCCCCGCGTTCGCCCACCTCGGTGTAGAGTCCATTTGGCAGGGTCTCCAGCCATTCTCCATCTCCAATCTGTCGGGCCAGGTGTTCGATCTCAGTCGGATTAGCTTCGATGCAGGTATAGCAGATATTTTCCATCACGGTGCCGGAGAAGAGGAACGGCACCTGGGAGACAATCCCCAGTTTACGGCGGTAGCTATGGAGGTTGAAGGAGCGGATGTCCCGACCATCGATCAGGATCTTACCGCTCTGAAACTCATAAAAGCGTGCAATCAACTTGGCGATGGAGGACTTGCCGGCACCGGTATGCCCTACCAGGGCAACGGTCTCGCCGGGTTGGATGTGCAGGTTGAAGTCTCTCAACACCGGTTCGGTATCTTTATAGTGAAAATTCAGATTGCAGAATTCGATCTCGCCTTTCAGTTCGGGGGCTTCGCGATCATCAATCTGCACCACGTTGGGATCGGCATCAATCAGCGCGAAGACGCGTTCCGCTGAGGAAAGACCATTCTGCACATTCGTCCAGAAGGTCGCCAGACTCATAACCGGGTGCATGAAGCGATCCAGACTGAGGATAAACAGGTACCAGGCGCCGGCCGTCACAATGCCCTGCGATGTGGTAACCCCACCTGTGTAGACGAGAATGGCAGTCACAATGCCGCCAATGGTATTGAGGGTAGGAAAGACGATCGAGAGCACCAATCCGCGATTGATGTTGACCCTGTACGAGACCTGGTTGGCTTTATCGAAGATATCAAAAATGCTGGCTTCCTGGCGGAAATTTTTGGCCACGGCGATGCCGCTGACGGTCTCTTTGATGGTCTGGTTGACTTCCGCCATGGCGCGCATTCCCTCGCGGGTGACCTTGCGGGCCAGTTTTCGATACAACAAGGTCAGGCTGAAGATGATGGGCACCAGCGAGAGCACGATCAGCGTCAGACGCCAATCAATGCTGAAGAGCACCACTGCCAGAATGAGTGATTCAATTAATTGCGAGGAGACATCTGTGACCAGTGAGACCAGTTCGCCAAATTGCAAGGTGTCGGATGTAATACGCGAGGTAATACGCCCGGAAGAGTATTGATCATAAAAGGAAAGGTCATGTTCGGTGGAAGCTTCAAAAGCCTGCGTAGCCAGTTTTACCAGTAAATCAGCAATCACCCGCACGGTCAGTCGCCGGCGGACGTAGTTCATCAACCAGCTTGTGGTGCTGATGACCATAATTGCCAGGGCGATCATGTAAATGCGCTGCACTTCCGGGTCTGTGCCCAGTAAATCTAATCCCCTTGACACGACAACCGGTTGCAAGGCATCGCTACCGGAGATTAACAAAGTCGCGACCACAATCACCAACAGGCGTTTCACATAAGGACGGAAATAGGTCAGGATCCGAGCCATTAGCTGGCGGTCGGTATATTGGCGATCATATTTCTCTTCATTCAGTCCTGCAAAAAATCCCATGGTTTAATCGGTTCTCGCTATGCGAGCCTGTTCTCCTAATTCACTAAAAATTCTGCGGTAGGATTCTGATGTTTTCATCAAATCATCATGGCTGCCAGACGCCACCAGTTCACCACCACGCAGCACCAGAATCTGGTCTGCCCAGCGAATCTGCGAGAGACGGTGGGTGATGATAAAGGTGGTACGGCCTTTGGCAGCAGCATAAATGGCGCGCTGGATCTTATCCTCGGTCTCCGAGTCGATCGCGCTGGTCGAGTCGTCTAAAATCAGGATGTGCGGGTTGGTCAGAAAGGCACGCGCCAAAGCCAGACGTTGGCGCTGCCCACCTGAGAGCGTTACACCGCGTTCTCCAATAACAGTCTGGTAACCCTCAGCGAAGCTCTCAATGAACTCATGCGCTTGCGCGTTTTTGGCCGCCTGAATGATCTCTTCCATACTGGCATCCGGTTTCCCGAAAGCTATATTCTGGGCAATCGTTTGCGAGAAGAGGAAGATATCCTGCTCGATGATCGAGATCTGCTGGCGCAGTACTTCCAGATCCCAATCACGCACATCGACACCATCCACCAGCACCTTTCCGCGGGTGACATCGTAGGTGCGATTGATCAACCGGACGAGAGAGGTCTTGCCGGAACCGGTCTGCCCCACAATCGCCACAGTTTGGCCAGGCTTGACATTGAAATCAATCTGTTCCAGCACCGGATCATGCTCATCATAAGCAAAGGTCACATTCTTAAAAACAACCTCACCACGCATCTGACCACCATAACCGCCTTTATTTTGATCCAGGTCGGTGGTACGGTTGATCAGCTCGAGGATGCGGCGCGCACCCGCCACCCCCAACGCAATGCGGGAATAAGCCCACATCGAAGAGAAAACCGGAAAACCAAGCATAGAGAGCAAGCCAAAGTAGGAGACTACATCCCCCACGCTGATGGCACCCTGCCGGTAGAGCAGCATAGCATGCAATAGTCCCGCTGCCAGGGCAAAGCCGAGTAACAAGAGTGGCAGGAAACGCGCTTCCACATCGCCCTGACGCACCATCTTGTCACGATAATTAACCACATTTTTACCAAAACGTAGCACTTCCTGATTTTCTTGGGCGCTGCCCTTCACAATCTCGATACCGTCCAGTGCTTCCGTCAAACGTGTGTTTAATAGTCCAAAAGCGCTACGAACCTGCGTGGTGATGGGGTTCAACATCGCCAGGTAATGCCACAAAGCCAACACATAGAGAATGGTGAAAATAATTGGCACCAGCAACAGGTCCGGATGATAGCGTGAGGATAACAACAACGGCATGATCAGGAAATTAAGCGAGCCAATCACCACGTTCCAACCCGGGCTGAACATGTAATTAACCTCGCGCACATCATTGGTTGCCCGTGCCATGGTATCCCCCACCGGTTGCAAGTTGTGAAAGGTCATGCTCTTCCCCAGCAGACTGGTATAGAGCTCATATCGCACCTCGCGCTCGATGCGTTGGGCGGTGAATTCAAAGCCGTAATTACGCACAAGCTGCAACATCCCACGTGCCAGTTGCGAACCTGCCATCAATATTGCCAGTTGTCCCAGGCGCTTCAGATCCACGTTTCCAGAAAGCACCATATTGAAAGCCTGTCCTGTCATAATCGGCACGACCGCCATCATAGATGCATTGCCAAAAGCCCCAATCAGGGCTGCCAGAATGTAGACCCACTGATGAATGGCATGCGACCAGACCCAACGTAATGGACCGCGCTTATCAGTGGTGTAGTGCTCGGGGATACGAAATTCAGCGGATGCTTGCACAGGGTAAGTATAATTCTAAAATAGTAATTTCTCAATTGAAATTGATCTGAGTGAAATTGATCTGAGATCAATTACCCTTAATTCTAAAATGAGCTTAAAATTTTAATATGATTAAATCAATTTATTACCTCAATGGTATTACTAAAACCGATCTGTCTATGGATGAGATCAAGGAGAGCTTGAGTCGCAACCAGGGTGTATTATGGGTCGATCTAGTGCAAACACCTTACAGCGAAGCCGAAGAAATTTTGCGGGAGATATTTGGCTTCCATCCGTTGGCGGTCTCGGATGCGCTGGATGAAGTGCATGTTCCACGTGTGGATGATTGGGGTGACTACCTTTATGTGGTTTTGCACAGCATCAAATTTGATCCACTGGCTGAAGTCCCACTGTATACTGACGAGCTGGATATCTTTTTGAGCAAGCACTTCCTGGTAACTTATCAGAATGTTGCCATACCGGTGGTCGATAAAGTACGCCAAACCATCGAACGGGATTCCCGTTTCCTGCAGCAGGGGGCAGATCACCTATTCTACAAGCTGGCTGACGATCTGGTGGCCGAGATCTTACCGGTGGTTGATCGGATGGATGACGCCATTGACACGATCGAAGACCGTATGTTTGCCAGGGATAACCAGGGGCTGTTGGAGCAAATCTTCACTCTCAAACGATCCTTGTTGCACTTACGCCGCATCCTCATGCCACAACGCGAGGTCTTCAACAAGCTAGCCCGTGGGGATGATCATGTCATCGACAAACAGGAACGGGTGTTCTTCCGTGATATTTATGATCACATGGTGCGATTGTACGACATCTCCGAAAGTCTACGTGATCTGATCAGCGGCGCTCTTGAAACTTATCTTTCGGTGATCAATAATCGCATGAATGATGTCATGAAGACTCTGACCATCATCACCACTTTGTTTATGCCCATCTCTTTCCTGACCGGTTTCTTTGGGATGAACTTCTTCGCCGCCGATCCACCGTTTGCGGGATGGACATCACAACCCATGCTGGTAGTCTTACTGTGTATTTTAGTGTTGCTCCCAGTAGGCATGTTCATCTGGATGCGCAGCCGGCGATGGATGTAAACACAGGAGCATCATTATGAGTGAAAAGGAATTATCCAAAAATGCAAAACGTGTGCAAGCTGCTCTGGCTGCTTTTGGGTTGGATCTGGTGGTGGTTGAATTTCCGGAATCAACACGCACAGCCCAGGAAGCGGCTGACGCCATTGGTTGCTCAGTGGAGCAGATCGTAAAATCGTTGGTGTTTCAGCGCATCCCAAGTGGAAGACCTTTGTTGATTGCTGCCAGTGGGTCTAACCGCGTAAATGAAAACCGCATCAAGGAAATCCTGGGGGAGAAGATTGTGCGTGCTGGGGTGGATTTTGTGAAAGAAGTGACTGGGTTTCCGATTGGCGGTGTCCCTCCCCTGGCACATGCCCAGCCAATCGAGACAATCATCGACGAAGATTTGATGCAATTAGGTGAAATCTGGGCTGCTGCTGGATCGCCTAACGCAGTATTTCGCCTGAGTCCACAGGAATTGGCAACGATTACTGGCGGAAAAGTCGAGACAATCACTTGATTTGCGAACAAACGACTCAAATTTTCTTTTGCTCAATCCAGCAAGATTAGAGATTGCGATCGAAAACCTCAGATTTTTCACGATTTCATTGTCCTTTTCTATGCTGGGATTCAAAAACTTCATTAAAACTATACAATACGCTCAAAACACTTGTATTTAACGCTCACATGCTCTATATTAAGAAATATTCAGGCGTGAAGTCTGAAATTTATTTCCGGATCAAGATCTGGAAACCTATAAACCCTAATTAAAGAAGGAGATATTCCATGGATTTTGAAGGCTATTGTGTAAAGTGTCGTACTAAAGTTCAGGTAAAAGCTGGAACCGTAAAAGTATCCGAAAATGGTCGCAAGATGGTGCAAGGTGTTTGCCCAAAATGTGGCACCAAGGTAACCCGTTTCTTACCCAATAAATAAATTCTGAATTAAATTTACAGGAAATCCACAGGGTGATGTTGATTCATGATCAATATCACCCTGTTGGTTTTTGCCACCTATTCAGTTGTAAAGCTGTTCTGTATTCTGCCGGTAATCACCGAGGAATAAGCACTACATTCAGGTAGTGGTTTCAGATTATTACCCACAAAAATAGTATAAGGCGCACCACTTTGCAGAGTCTGTAATGGGTGAAGAATCACGTAATCATTTCTATAAACAATCGATAAGATTTCCACATTAACTTCCACAATTGTCGAAGAGATACAAGCATTGGATGTCGAGCTGGTTTTTTGACAAAGCACAATATTTTTTGTATCCCCGTAGAGGAGGGTAGTGGGGTCAATGGATTGATTAAAAACAATCACGGGTTGAGTATTAACAGGTACGTTTACACTTCCATCAGACGGAATGAAGAACTTAATCAAAGGAATATTAGTCCCGGATGTGTTACAGGCAGCAATCGTGGCTGTTGGGGTTGGACTGGATGTAAAAATCGGTGTGGGAGATGGAACAACAGTATTGGAAGGTGTTGGGGTTATAGAAGGTGACGCAGTTGGCGTGAATGTTGGGGGAAGTGTAGGAGAAATGGTTCCTGTAACTGTTGGAGAACCAGTAAAAGTTGGCATCCATGTTGGTGTATTTGTCGATGTAGAAGATGGTGTTGGAGTCCAGGTATAAGTAGCTGTAGGTGTAAATGTAAATGTCGGGGTTGGAATCACTGTTGGTGTAAGAGTTGATGGATGTGTAGGTGTGTGAGTGGCTGTGTTTGTGGGGGTTGGAGTCAGTGTCGGTGCAACAGTTGGTGTCTGTGTCGCAGTTGGTGTGGCTGTATTGGTTACCGTATGTGTAGGTGTATTGGTTGCAGTGGTTGTGGGGGTTGGAGTCAGTGTCGGTGTAACAGTTGGTGTCTGTGTCGTAGTGGGTGTGGCTGTATTGGTTACCGTATGTGCAGGTGTATTGGTTGCAGTGTTTGTGGGCGTTGGAGTTAGTGTTTGTGTAACAGTAGGCGTGTGAGTTGCAGTGGGTGTGACAGTGTTCGTGAAAGTCGGTGTTGAAGTCGCTGTATTGGTATAAGTGAGTGTTAGCGTAAGCGAAGGAGTACTTGTTGTTGTATAAGTCGGTATAAAAGTCGCTGTGTAAGTGGACGTTAGTGTTGATGTAGGTATATCAGTAGATGTGTATATTGGGGTAAGCGTTTGGGTCGCTGTGATTGTGGAGGTTGGGGGTGATGTAGGTGTTTTGGTGGGTGTGTGCGTAGGTGCAGGTACATAAGTACTTGTCAATGTTTGAGTAGATGTATGAGTCAGCGTGTTTGTGGAAGTGGGCTTCAGAGTTGGAGTGGTGCTAGGTGGTAATGTTGCTGAATTTGCTGGTGGTTTTGTATTTGTTTGGGTTGGTGTATTTATACCAATTGTTGTTTTTGTTTTTGTAGGCGTTATGGAAGGTATCTGAGTATTCATTCGGGTTATTACGAGTGTACGACTGGGAGTAAACACAATAGTAGAAGTAACTATTGTTGTTGACAAAAAAGATTTTGTACTGGTTTGTGTCACAAACGCCACTATTGGCGGCAAGGTGGGAAATGGGGTTTGACTTACCGGTAATGTGGGAATTGTCGTTAGCTCTGGTAAGGTTACTTCGGTTTCGCGTGGAACCGGATTCTGCAATTGGGTAAGTAATTCTTTCATCCTTCTATCAATTTCCGGATCACTAAGATTTTGATCATACAAAATTCCCCAGAGGATTCCAATATCTACTTTTGGTAATTCATCCCCGAAAATTTCAGCACTATAATCTGCCATCTCCAGCGCATGAATACCCATTGGGATTTCAGAAAATTTTAAATTTTTTTCGGCCGAAAAAGCAAGAGTACTCCCGCTAATAGTCAGAAACAGAACAAAAAAAATCAATGTGACAGTAAATTGGGATATCCTTTTTTGATTGATTTTTTCTTTCCAGTCTGTTATTTTCATAGGTGGTTGATCCAAAGTTATTACGTGACTACACTCAAGAAAATCTTCGTTAAATGTGGATCAAAATGAGTACCTGCACCTTCTTGAATAGTCTGGATAGCTTCTACTTTGCTCATTGCTTTACGGTACACGCGGTCATTGGTTATCGCATCCCAAACATCCACTAAAGCAAAAATTCTGGCTTCTATTGGAATTTCCTCACCTTTCAAACCACGTGGATATCCTTTCCCATCCCACCGTTCATGATGACAGTATGGGATTGTGAGTGCTGGTTGCAAAAAGTGAATGTCTTTTAACATATCATAGGCATAAGTGGGATGATTGCGCATAATTTTCCATTCCTCTTCGGTGAGTTTTCCCGTTTTATTTAAAATACTGTCTGGAATTCCCATTTTGCCTATATCATGTAATAAAGTTCCACGTCTAATGTTGATAAGTTTTTCTCCCTCAATACCCAATGCCAAAGATGTTTTTTGCATTAATTCCAAAACTCGATCTGTATGGCCTTTGGTTTCTTCGCTGCGCAAATCTAGCGCTCTGGACCAACCCTCTAATGTACTATCGTAGGATTCGATGATCTTTTCTTTAGACTCTTTTACGCTGTTGATCATTTGATTAAAGGTATTAGCCATGACTGCTAATTCATCTTTGCTAGTTGGAGAAACTTTTACATTCAAATCCCCATCCATAACTTTTCTGGATGCACTGACCAATTCCAGAATGGGTTTTGTAATGATGGTGGACAAATTCACTCCAATGAGAATAACCAAGATAAAGATTAAGGCTGCCAGTAGTGATATTTGAATTCTTGTTATATTGGTGGTACTGACTAAAAACGACTCTCCTAGAGCAATACCAATAACCCCAAGATCCTTCCCTCCGCGCACTTCCCAGGCAGCAAATATTTCCCGATACCCAATATTTCGGTTATCAATCTTACGGCTGTTGGACTCCATATAGCTAACATTATGCTGGTTATTCAAGATCTGGGTTACGTCGGCCGACACTAATTGACTTGGATTAGTAAATGTGCTCGCCAGTGGTGTTCCATCAAAATCGTAGAAGGTAATTTGTGCCAACGTTTCTTCCCTTAATTGGTTGGTTAAATCACTTAATGGTTTTCCAACAAGAATAACACCAAGTGGTTTTCTATCAGAATCCAACACAGGACCTGATATGAACAAAAAATCACCCTTATCGGTATGAACATATCCCGAGAACTTATTTCCAGACTCATCGGTTACCCCATCCAAAACCAATTGAACAATGGGTTGATTTGTAAACACCGATTCACCCCCGGTACCAAATTCATATTCCTCAACATTTCCACCAGCAATATGATAGGTTGATAAAACTAAGTTTCCCTGTGAGTTTAAAAATATCACAGCGGACTGGCGATGATTGACAATATTTCCAAAAGTTAACTCACGCAATCGTTCGGGTTCATTATTTTTTAGTGCTTCTGGGACACCTTCACTATACGCCAATAACCTGAGAACTTTGAGCATCTGGTCTTCTTCCACCACCATTCTTTCGGAGGCAAGAATGCCTGCCTCCAATAATTGATTGGTGAAGCGTTCTTCGATCGTATCAAATACAACCCTGGTTACCACAAATGCAGCACCTACGACCAGAATAATTCCTAACAATAAGTATGGTAATGTGACCTTTTCTTTGATATTAAGGGGAAGATTATTGAATGTAGTTGATACGGATTTTGAAATATTCATTTTATTTTTTGAAAAATTAGGAAGGATGGATTAATTTTTTAACCCGGTTGTTGGATGTTGATCTTCGTTTAATCAAGTATTGTGGTGAAGTTGCTCTGCTCTCTTCCTCCCAGTGGTTTGGAATAGGTAGAACATTCTGGTAATGTTTTTATTTGATTGCCAGCAAACATTGTATATAGAATACCTTTCTGTAATGTCTCAAGTGGATGGATAATAAGCCAATCATTGTAATAGATCACTGATCGAATCTCCAGGTAAGCATTAACTTCTGTGCCAGTGCGACAGGAATTGGAACTACCACTAACCTTCTCACAGATGACGATATGGCTAGCATCACCATAACTTAGTGTGGATGTATCCATGGATTGATTGAAAACAATGACAGGAATGATGTCAACCGGTACATTCACACTCCCATCTGGGGGATACATGTAGGCAATGATTTCAGCATTTGGATCGACATTACAGGTAGTTAACGTCGGTGTAGGGGTTGGCGTAAGGGTTAAGGATGGAGTAAATGTCTGTGTAACGATGGATGTAGGTGTAAATGTGAGTGAAGGGGTTACACTGCTGGTCCAGGTGGGTGTAAAGGTATGCGTACTTGTAGGAGTAAAGGTAAACGTCGCTGTGGGGCTATTGGTCAAGGTGGGTGTAAATGTAAGTGAAGGAGTCACGCTGCTGGTCCAGGTGGGTGTAAAGGTATGAGTTGGCGTAAAAGTAAAAGTCGCTGTAGGGCTGTTGGTTAATGACGGTGTATATGTAAAAGTTGGTGTCAATGATGGGGTGAATGTGGGTGTATAAGTCAAACTTGGTGTCACACTGCTGGTCCAGGTTGGTGTGAAGGTATGTGTGCTTGTGGGAGTAAAGGTAAAAGTTGCTGTGGGACTGGTGGTAAATGTTGGCGTCCAGGTCGAGGTATTGGTCATCGATGGGGATTGGGTGAAAGTCGGTGTATTCCCCGGACCCTGGGTTCGCGTACTGGTTGCAGTGACAGGAATCAGAGTATTCGTGGCTGTCCTGGTAAATGTGGCTGTATTGGTTGATGTCATGGTATTTGTGCTGGTTATTGTTATTGAAGGTCTGACCGTCACCGTACTGGTCAGTACATTCAGGTTCCCGGATTCTGTTGGTGTAGGGAGATTGTTAACCACTTCTTCATTCGTTTCCGGGGCATTTGTCGCTTGAGGTACCGGCTTTTGCAGTTGTTCCTCTACCAGAGAGACACGTTCTTCCAGAGAATCTTCACTATCATCGGTCTTTGAATCACTCAGGACTTCTTTAACAATGGCTAATTCCACCCCAGGAAAAGTAAACTCTTCCACCCCATCACGATAATTGGCTTCTTCAACCGCCTGGACGACTACTGGAATCTGAAGGAATTGTTCCTCATTTGGAGTTACAAATGTTGTCACTGTTCCTACAACCACACTGCCTATAATGATAAAACTTAAAATCAATGAGCTTATCCAATACAGGTTATGAAGTAGTATCCCAGCTTTGATTTTTATGAAGAACAATCTCATTGATTCATCCAACCAAAATTATTTATTTATTCACAGACCAGTTTTAAAAATCTTTCTGCAATCCCAGGATCAAAATGGGTTCCAATTTCACTACGAATCGTGTTGACAGCTTCCTCCCTGGTCATTGCCTTACGATATGGACGATCAGTGGTGATCGCATCCCAGGCATCTACCAGGGCGAAAATTCGTGCTTCAAGCGGAATCTCCTCACCCTTTAGTCCCTGTGGATACCCACTTCCATCCCAATGTTCATGGTGACAATATGGAATGGTGAGAGCAGGTTTTAAGAACTCGATATCCTTTAGCATTTCGCAGGCATAAACCGGATGCCGTTGCATAATTTGTTGTTCTTCTTCCGTAAGTGCATGAGGTTTATTCAATATCATGTCCGGGATACCCATTTTTCCAATGTCATGCAGCAAGGCACCACGGCGGATATGTTCCATTTTTGATTCTTCTATTCCCAATCCCCTGGCAGCTTTAACCATTAATTCCAACACACGGTCGGTGTGGCCTTTGGTCTCTTCGTTGCGATACTCCAACGCTTTAGACCAACCCTCCAGGGTGCTATCGTAAGACGCGATAATCTGGTATTTTGAATCGCGCATGCTTTTTATCATTTGGTTGAAATTCTCGGTCAACAACGCCAATTCATCCTTGCTTACCGTCTTCACATTGATATCCAGGTCTCCAGCTTTGACTTTTTTAGAAGCATCGACCAGTTGCATAATAGGATGGGTAATAAGAATGGAAAGATTGACGCCAAACATGATCACCAACAATAAAAGCAAACCCGTCATGAGGGTGATTTGTAGACGGGTCACCTTGGTGGTGCTGACCAGAAATGTCTCTCCTAATGCAACCCCCATAACTCCCAGATTGGTATCACCGCGTACCTTCCAGGATGTTAATAATTCCCTGTAACCGATATTGCGTACATTCATATCCCGACTGCTACTGGATCGAATGAAACTGGCATTCGCTTGATTGAGAACTACATCGCGAACATCCTGATCTACTAACTCCAAAGGTGAAGTAAAGGTACTCGCCAGGACCTTTCCTTCAAAATCATAAAGGGTGATTTGCGCCAGTGTTTCTTCTCTAATCTGATTAACAAGTGAGGAGATCGGTGTACCAACCAGAATTACACCGGCAAACTCATTATTATCTGTATAGACTGGTCCTGCCACATAAAAATAATCGCGGTCATCCCTTTTAACATATCCAGCAAATTTATCACCCCGGTCATCAGCATGTTGAAATAATGCATTCTGAACAAAAGCTTGTTCTGAAAAAAAATCCCCACCACCCGTACTGAAATCATAATTTTCAATATTTTCACCGGTACGATGATTGACTGATAATATCCGCCTACCATTGATATCCAGGAATTCGACATCTTCAGTCTGGTTATTCAAAATAATGCCAAAGGTTAATGATCGCAGATTTTCAGGGTTATGCTCAATCAGCGCTTCTGGAACCCCGGTACTGTAAGCCAGCAAACGTAACACTTTCAACATCTGGTCTTCTTCTTCAACCATTCTGGAGGTCGCCAGACTGCTGGATTCAATCAATTGATTGGTAAAACGTTCCTCGACGGTATCGAAAACAACCTGGGTAACTACATAACCTGCGCCAAACAATAGAATAATCGAGAGAAAGAGATAAGGTAAAGTTACTTTCTCTCTTATATTGAGGGGCAGCTTATTAAAAGCCTTTGAAAATGTTTCAGTCAGGTTCATAACTTCCGGCTTTCTACGCACAAAGATATGTACCTTTCGTTGCAAGTTCGTTACCAGTTAACAAATTTGAAAGGTTTTTTGAGGATTGACGGAGTCAAGAGGTGCGTTGCACTTAGGGAGAAAGAGATGACTCGGAATGGAAAAATATGAACGAGAATCTCCAACCCAAAAGTGCGGTGCACCTTAAGGGAGACTTACCAAGGTTGAAGACTAAGAGGTGCATCGCACTTTTGGCTGTTTGATTACAAGGGTATTTTTCTGTGATCGGTGAGTTTAGGTTAATCCCTAAGTGCAACGCACCAGGTTGGGCGTTATGAATTTAAGCAAATTCCACTAATTCCACCATTGACAGATCAATTTTCTTCTGTATAATAGGGGAAAGTTAATCCCTGAAAGGGTTCATCTCAATCACTTAATGCTCAATTCTGCCCTGTTTATCCTTATTGCTTATTATCTTATTTCCTTCATTATTATGAAGAGAAAAGTTCAGCATTGGGATGGCAGAATCAGGTAAAAGACCTGCATAAAAAACTAAAAGTTTCGAACAAAAGCCACCCTTCATAAGGTGGTTTTTTCATTACCAGTCAAGGAGCAGATGGACAAAAAACAATAAAGGAGGTCTCCCCAAAAAACAAGTCAATTCACCCCCAGTCATCTCAAACATCATAAACTAATTATCATCAAGAAGGAGAAATCATTATGTCGCAAGAAACAGTAGATATGAATTTAGTCAATTCTCAACGCAAACCAGTCCTGACTGCCCGTCAGGTTGGTGTAGCGGCTGCGTTTGGCGGAGCAGCGCTTGCCCTCGTTCTGGCTGGTGTCACCATTCCGATCCCTGGAACACCTGTTGTCACTGACCCAAGAGAAATCTTCACTACCATTGGCGCATCCTTAACAGGACCTATGGGCGGTATCGTCATTGGTTTGCTGGCTGGTATTGCTGAGCCAGGTATCCCGCTTGCCAGTCTTTTAGCACACGTCGTTGGTGGATTATTCAATGGTTTCGTTTATAAAAATTTAAGCTGGCGTTTTCACAACAACAAAGTAGCCAGTCTGGCTACCTGGGCTTTACAGGTAGTTCTTTATTATGTTTTGATTGTGGTTCCTTTGTTTGCTGTCGGGTTAGCTGTATTTTATCCCGATCCAGAATACGGTGGATTCTTAGCATTTCTGGGTGCTTTGGAAGTTGGAGCTCTGCCTGAAATGGTACTCACCACAGTCGTCACCACTATTATTATGGCAGCACTTCCGGAACGTTTCAGACGTCCGTTATGGTAACTGCCATTCAAAATCACATGGAAGCCGGTTCCAGGTTGTTGCTTTTGCAGTGACCTGGAACAACTGAAGAAGCAGGATTATGACTTATCCAATCGAATTTAAAAATGTTTCATTTTCATACACAGGCAGCCAATCTTTGGCTTTATCCGATATCAATCTAACCATCGCACCTGGTGAAATTGTGTTGATCACCGGGCCGGCTGGTAGCGGAAAAACCACCCTGTGTTCCTGTATTAATGGGTTGATCCCGCACTTCCATGAGGGACAACTCAGCGGGGATGTCACCATCGGACCATTCAATACCCGAAAAGCGCGAGTCGGTGGGCTGGCTTCCCTGGTGGGCATGGTCTTTCAGGATCCGGAAAGCCAACTGGTGACTAACAGTGTACTGGACGAGGTTGCTTTTGGTCCTGAAAACCTGGGCATTGCACGCGAAGAAATCAACCAGCGCATTCAATCAGCATTGGAAGCCACCCGTCTCACCGGTTACGAAGAGCGTGAACCGCATAATCTCTCCGGTGGTGAACAACAAGCCTGTGTTATCGCTGCCACCTATGCCATGCACCCGGAAATATATGTGATGGATGAACCCCTGGCAAATCTCGATCCGGCTGGTCGCGCTTATATTCTCAACCTGGTCGTACAGGTTGCCCGGCAGCGTGGAAAGACGCTGGTAATTGTTGAACATGCTCTGGAAGAGACATTGCCACTGGTTGAGCGAATTATCATCATGGACGAAGGCCGCATTGTGCGTGATGGTCCCACCCAGGAAGTGCTTGCACAGGGAGATATTCCTCACGTGTTTAAACGGCCGGATGTGATGCGACTGGCAAACCTTTACCAACTGCCAGAAATGCCTTTAACGCCAGGTCAATTTCATCAAGCGCTTCGCCAAAAGTACTCCTTGCATTCACTTTCCAATAAAACTTTTCAAAATGGTCATGTTCATGACGGAGAAGCGGTAATTGAATTTAAAAATGTCAGTTTTTCTTACACGCAGGAAAAAGAAACTTTACATGATGTGAATCTCAACATCAAGTCTGGCGAGATGGTCGCGATTTTAGGTCGCAATGGATCCGGAAAAACTACCCTGGTTCGACACATCATCGGCTTGCAACAACCTTCACAGGGCAGTGTCCATGTCATCGGAAAAGATGTAGCGGTTACACCCACTCACATTCTGGCGCGCGATGTTGGTTTTTGTTTTCAGAATCCCAATCACCAGATTGTATCCTTTACGGTCAAAGACGAGATGACCTTCGGCTTGAAGACACATAATGTCGACCCTTCAGAATTCGATAGCCGCATTCGCGAAGCGCTAGAAATTGTGGATTTGAGCGACAAAATCGATTGGGAGGTGTTTGACCTGGGCAAAGGCCAAAAACAACGTCTGGCGTTGGCATCAGTGTTAACCCTCAAGCCAAAAATTTTGGTGATTGATGAGCCAACCACCGGCCAGGATCCTGAAATGATTGATGAGATTTTTGCGATCATCAAACGGTTGAATGAAATGGGAACCACTATTCTACTGATCACCCACCGCATCGATTATGCAGCCTTGTTTACCAAACGAGCTGTGGTTTTGCAGTACGGACGGATCTCTTATGATGGCCCCATCCGTAAGCTTTTACTGGATCATGAATTAATGCGATCGAATTCACTGGATTTACCGGAACTCACCAAATTAGCTGTTGAACTATCCGACCTGGGTGTCCCGGGCTGGGCAGTCGGATATGATGAAATGAAATCTTATCTGGATCAAATTGTAGAGGTACAACATGGCAATTGAATATCAAAAAGGGAATTCTCTACTTCATAATCTGGATGCACGCACCAAATTATTAATGTTTATCGGCATAACCATGGCAGCCGTTATCATCATGGATCCGATTTTAATGGGTATCTTATTTTTATTGATTTATTGGTTGGGAACAAAAGCGATTGATCGCCAGTTATTAAATCAAAATTTACGGGTATTGGTGGTAATTTTTCTCACCTTCTCGCTCTTTCAGATTATCTTTTTTACCCCCAAAGATGCGCATTTTCTATTTTACCTGGTTCCATTCAAGCAATGGATTCCGGTCACCATAGAAGGGTTGATTCGTGGGGTAGCTGTATTTTTCCGTTTCTTCAGTGTCGTCCTTTCGGTGCATCTCATGCTTTACAGCACACCACCCGTTGAACTGGCATTAACCATCACCGAAAAAGGCAAACGCAAATTCTCAGCAACCGATATCCTCACCATTCTGGTAATTGCAGGAGTATTGATAGTCGCTACCCTGCCGCTGGTGATCAACAGCGAACCGATCACCTGGTTGCCCAATCCCCTGTACCAGACATTGTTCATGTTGGTTAGCTGTCTTGTGCTGGCTTTTGTGGTGCAACGGGTAACCTCACATGGGCTACCCCCAGAAATGGGTCTGGCGTTGACCCTTGGATTTTCTACTGTGGGATTGTTGACCAAACAGACACAAAAAATTACCGATGCTCAAAAAGCGCGTGGCTATGATGTGAAACCAAAGAATCTGGTCCGGCGCGTGCAGGTATTGACAGCCCTGCTGATTCCCATTTTCCTGGCAACATTGGAACGTTCCCAGGATATCTCCATCGCTATCCTATCGCGGGGATTTGATTACAACATCAGTAAGCGCACATTCCGGCGTGAATTTAAATTTCAAAAATTTGATTATATTTTTATAGCTGGCGTCCTGACCATTATCCTGGCTGGCATGCTGTTGAATCATTTCCAGTTGGGCAACCTGACCGAACAATTTATTTTTAACCTGATTAAGTAAAAAAGGAGTATTCAATGACAACCAGAGTCACTCGTGAACAAGTATTCTTTGCCTTTCAACCAGAATTAACCCCTGTTGCGCATGTCAAGCAGGGTGAAGAAGTGATCATGGAGACCCATGACTGCTTTGAAGGGCAACTTAAAACTTCCTCTGATTTATTGGATTCTTTAGATTGGGATCATATTAACCCGGCGTCCGGACCTGTGTATATCGAAGAGACAAAACCAGGCGATGTATTGCGTGTCGATCTGCTCAAAATGGATGTTGCTGACCAGTCCATCATGGTTACCCTGCCGGGTGAAGGCGCACTGGGCGACCAGATTACTGAGATGGAAACCGTGGTGTTGCAACTGGATGGCGACACAGTTGTCTATAAAGATAAAGTTCGCGTTCCCAAAAAACCGATGATCGGTGTGATTGGGGTTGCCCCAGCCAGTGGATCGGTTCCGAATGGCACACCCGGCGCACATGGCGGTAATATGGATTGCACCCTGATAACCGAAGGAGCTAGCCTGTATTTCACCGTGGGTGTGGAAGGCGCATTGTTTGGCGCTGGTGATTTTCACGCTGCCATGGGGGATGGAGAAGTCGTCATTTGTGGTGCCGAAACACCGGGTGAATTTCGTTTCAAAGCACAGGTTGTTGAAACACTCAAAGGGTTACCCACACCCTTCCTGCGCAATGAAAATCTGGTAGCAACCATTGTCTCTGCCCCCACCCTGGATGAAGCAGCCAGTGGCGCAACACACGCCATGGCCCGTTTTCTCACCGAATTTGTAGGTCTTTCCGTCAATGACGCCGGGATGTTGATGAGCCTGGCTGGCGAGCTTAAGTTCTGCCAGATTGTTGACCCGGAAAAAACAGTCCGTTTTGAATTTCCCGTATCCGTATTGGAACAATTAGGGTTCAGAATGGATTAATTATTTTGTGAGTCGCTCATCATTGCCAGATGAGTTGCCAAGCTTTTTCATTTCTCTCCGAATCAATCACTCCCGGTTGTTAAAACCAGGGAGTGATTGAGTCTCTACTCTATTTATAATCTTCCAGGCCATCAACGTTAACCAGCGGGAGGGTATTTTCTTCTGCCCAAAATCCCAACCTTTCCAGGCCGTCCAGATCGATTCAAGGACAAAGCATCCTTGCTCATCGGCTTTGCTTTCCATCAACTCCAGCATTTCAAGAAAGCGGGGATCTGTCTTTACCCAGAGAAAATTAGACAATACATCCAGGACGTGCATCAGATCGTACCAGACGAAAGGAACTTTGAGCTTTCGAAAATCAGTGCCCATGTAAAAAATGTATGGGTGCTGGGTCTGGCTTTCCTGCCATAGATGCAATAGGGTCTCTACGCCAGTGTGGGCAGACGGAGATTCTCGTAGATCCGCAAAGGCACTCAGGGCTTTTAACATAGCTAATGTGGCAAAAGGACAGGGATCTTCTTTCCGGCCGGGTCCACGAAATTTACCCAATTCTTTAGAGACTACACATGGCCAGCCATTATCGCGTACCAGATCCATTAAATAACCCACTGACTGGCGAACGGATGATTCATCCTGTAGCCCAAATTTTGCCAGGGCGTAGGTGGTTAGCGGTGCATCACAAAGTGCCCATGCCCAGGTATCCTGATGGGTTCCACCAAAATGGGTGGGGATGTTAACCAACAATTGGAAGGGTCCATTAGAGGATTGATGGGCAAGAATGCGGGCAATGATGCGTTCCATACCTGGATCCGTTGCTTTGAATCCCAAATCGGCGATAAAGGTCAATTTGTGAAATAACTGACCGGCGCTTTTGTGGCTGGAGATGACCGTCCCTGGCCATGCCATTAATTCATTAAGAACGCTTTTCAGATCTGATGAATCCAACATAGCCTCTCGGGCAGTCATTACCGAGGGTTCTGTTTCAGATTCACCCAGTAAATCCAACCGGGTACGATATGCCACCCAGGGCTCACCTGCTAACAGCCAGTCAACGGGTATGTTCATATGAATTTCTTTTAAAAAAATTTAAATTATTCTGCAGAATCATCATTAATTTTCACTTCGATCGATACATGTTCCAGACCTAAATCCTCAGGCAGACGTGCTTTATAATCTTCTGAAGTCAAAGCATTGCGGGTGACAACAGAAATGATGGCCGCATGAATATTAGGACCGATCGACCAGACATGCAAGTCTGCAACCTGGCTTGCGCCGTCACTTTCGATGCGCTGTTTTATTTTGTTTTGAACAGTCTGGGATGCTTGTTTATCCAGTAAGATTCCGCTCGTGGATTTTAATAAACCAATTGACCAGCGCGCGACCAGGATCGCCCCAACGATGCCCATTAAGGGATCCATCCAGACAAAGCCAAAGTACTTGGCTGCCAGGAGGGCCAGAATTGCCAGCACGGATGTGAGCGCATCCGTGAGAACATGCAGATAAGCAGATTTTAGATTGTGATCCTGCTGGCGATCAGATTCGTGATCATGGTCAGGATCATGTGAATGACCTGCATGATCATGATCATCCGAGTGAACACCCAGAATAAAAACACTGACGCCATTGACAATCAATCCAATCACCGCCACCAGAATCGCCTGGTTGAATACGATTTCTACGGGTTCAATCAAGCGGCTGGAACTCTCCCATGCCATCAGCAACGCGAAGACAGCCAGTAAAATAGCGCCACTGAAACCTCCCAAAGCGTTGACTTTGCCGGTGCCAAAACTAAATGCCGGATTGTGCGCATTCTTACGGGCATAAACATAGGCAAAAGCATTAATACTGAGCGCGGCAGCGTGGGAAGCCATGTGCAGACCATCTGCCAGCAAAGCCATGGAACCAAAAAGGATGCCAGTGGTGATCTCCACCACCATCATGATCGCGGTAATGCCAATCACGATGAAGGTGCGCAGTTCTCCCGGTCGCTTTTTGTCCTGCCCGAAGGTATGGGTATGGTGTAAATCATTTATGTCATTCTGCATTTTTTGATCTCCTGTCTCCATCAACAACAGCATTTTTAATGATTCTAAATTGCTTTTGGTCACAATCAATTTCAGCTTGAACCCATTTGGGATTTTTCCAGCGCTACCCCAGGAGAGGGATACGGTAGCCGCTTTATCACCGGTTTGTAGTTTTGGAGATTTGATCATGGGAGGGTTCATTTGGGCTTTCCTTATTTCATAGGATTATTATACAAAACTGAAGAAGAATCATCTCAACAAATTAGGTTTGGCAGGTTTTTTTACGGTGCAACCCACAAAAAATGTCAGGTCACCCATGATTGAACAGATCCCCGAAGAGCAACGATTTATTTCTTAAGAAATATTAAGATAACATTAGTCCAATTAATGGTATGATATGTACAAGAGGTACTATGCCCGACGATCGCTTTGGAAGAAATATTCACTATTTACGAATCAGTCTCACCGATCATTGTAATCTGCGTTGCTTATATTGTATGCCCGAAGATCAGACCTTCCTACCCAATGCAGAGTTGATGCAGGATGAGGAAATCATTCAGTTATTGCAGCTATTCACCTCTCTGGGTTTTGATAAAATCCGGCTGACGGGTGGCGAACCGACCGTACGCGCCCATATCGTTGATCTGGTGCGGGAAATGGCTGCCAACCCCGGGGTGAAGTCATTATCTATGACCACCAATGGTGTCTTACTGGGTAAACTGGCAGCCCCCTTAAAGGAAGCGGGGTTACAAAGAGTCAATATCAGTCTGGACACCCTCGACCCGGGCCGATTCAAATCACTGACCCGATGGGGAAAATTTGAAGATGTCTGGCAAGGTATTCAGGCTGCTGAATCGGTTGGTCTGACACCACTCAAACTCAATGCCGTGGTGGTGCGCGGCCACAACCTGGAGGATGTCGTCCCGATGGCAAATCTCACCTATGAACATAACTGGCAGGTGCGTTTTATCGAAATGATGCCATTTGCAGGGCAGACTGATTTCCAGACAAACCTGGTGGTGAGCGATGCAGAAATTCTTGAAATGGTCAGCACAAAATTGGATAAACCTGAATTGTTGAATCATGGCATTCTGGATGGCGAAGCACGATTATACCGCCTACCTGGCGCAAAAGGCACATTGGGGTTCATTTCCTCTGTCACCAATCCCTTCTGCGCAGGTTGCACGCGTGCCCGGTTGACTTCCGATGGTAAATTACGTTTATGTTTGCTTAAAGAAAAAGAGGTCGATCTGCTGACACCTTTGCGTGCCGGGGCTAGCATTGAGGACTTGCGTGCTTTGATTCTGGATGGTATCTGGTGGAAACCATGGGGGCACGGACTGGCAGAAGGAGAATTTGCCACCAACCGTACCATGAGCCAAATTGGCGGATAATCACCGAAAAGATTATACAATAACCTGTTAAGCCTCCACACTGATTTGACATTTGATGATTAAATCAGTATTATTTCGATATGAAATAATTTGATCAGGAGGTTTATATGCCTACACATTATCAGGGTACGCCAGAAGAAGAACTGGCGCTCGATACATATATTAAACTGACCCGGGCTACGGATACAATCAATGCCCATTTATCGATAGCCAGCTCCATGCAGGGATTAACCATCAGCCAGTTCGGCGTGTTGGAAGCCCTCTATCACCTGGGACCACAGGCACAAAACATCCTGGGCGAAAAAATATTAAAAAGCAATTCCAATATGACCACTGTGATCGATAACCTGGAAAAAATGCAACTGGTTCATCGCGAACGGGCCAAGGATGATCGCCGCAAGATAATTGTTCATCTCACCAATGATGGTTTGAACTTGATTAAAGATATTTTTCCAAAACATGTACATGCCATTGAGCAACAATTTTCAGTTCTCAGTACGGAAGAAAAACAATTGCTGTGTGATTTATTACGGAAATTAGGAAAACAATAATTAACCAAATTTTTTATTGGTAAATTAATTCATTTATTTGTATAGAGTGGAGAATAATGGAAAATAATATTCATATTTTAGGTTTTGCGGGAAGCTTACGCAAAGAGTCTTATAATCGCAAATTATTAAAAATTGCTCAGGGTCTATTACCTGAATACACTACTTTTGAAATATTCGATCTGATCGATATCCCATTATTTAATGTAGATGTGGAAGCCGAAGGTTTGCCTGTTGCTGTTGAAGCATATCGGGAGGCTATCCAAAATGCAGATGCGCTGCTGATTGCCAGTCCGGAGTATAACAGTTCCATTACCGGTGTATTGAAAAATGCTATTGACTGGGCATCACGATCCTATAACAAGCAACCCAATCCTTTGATCCATAAACCAGTTGCCATTCTGGGAGCCGGCGGACGTGGTGGCACAGATCGATCACAATATCACCTGCGTTCTGTGCTTAATCACTTGAATATGTATGTGGTTAACAAGCCTGAAGTTCTGATCAATATGCCAGGAAGACAGGTATTTGACGACCAGGGAAACCTGACAGATGACTTTGCCCTGAAATTGATGAAACAATTGTTGCAAAACCTGGTGGAATATACAATATTGCTTAAGAAGTAGGGTTTTCAGGAACTATTTCCGATGAAGGTCCCAGGAGGTTTTGGGGTGAAGTTTTGTGTTTATTGAGCTCATTGTCAATGATATCCAAAATATATAACCCATTTAAGCTTTCTATGTAACACAATGCTGCAAAGGAATCAATGATAAACTCATCAAAATTGCCCAGCTTTTTATGACATGTCATTTTCAATAGCAGTGCAAGATGAAAACTGGGATCTACCTTCATACATTTGTCAGCATATTCTAAACTTTGGTTAAAGTCATCCAGGTCAAGGTAGGTTGAGGATAGAAAGTAATACATATACGCATTGTCTGGATCAAGCCTGATCGCTGCATGCAAGAAATCTCTGGCAAGATTTATTTTTACACCGGGATACAATCCATTGGCAAGACATTCCAGTCCTGTACCTGGAAATTTGTCATGGATGACTTTGTGCAATCGAATTAATTCTTTTGGTTTGCGCTCCATTGCAGCAATAATAAGCATGAATTCATAGTTTTGTGGTTCATTTGGGAAACGCTGGATTAATACCTCTAATATAAATTTCGCTAAGGAGAATCTGAATTGTTGAATTAACGTATGGAAAAGTTCTTTCTTGAAAATATCCTGTAAATTTCGCATTTTTACCTCGATAATATAGAAATATTGTTCTATTATCATCGAAAACAGAATTTTTTTCAAGAGAGAAATGTCAACTTTAATCTTGAAATTTGTTATGACATCTGACAGAATTAAGGTAACCAGTGTGCCTGAAAGACATGATCAGAAAAATATTGCTGAGAGGACAAAGATTCTACCTCTCTAATTCCAATTTTTGAACCGTCACTCAGTCCGGTTAACGAATCACTTAAAAATAAAACTTTACTTCCATCTGGACTCCAGGAAAACTGGGTCACAATTTGTGATAGATCGTCGTAAACGACCTTATATGAACCATCCGGAAGAACCCACCATAATTCCCGAGTTGGAATTTTCGGATCTACCTGCACCACTGCCAGCAATCCCTTCCCCTGAGGATGACATACTGGATAATAATAGTTGTAACCCAGGTCAAAAAGATCATTGCTGGTAAAGTAATCACGCATACCGGTCAATATATCGACCTGATAGATGATAGAAACAATCGGTAATCCTTCTTCTTTCACATCTGAATAATAAAAGTAGCGTTCCTCCGGAGACCAACAACCTGTGTCCTCACTTGATGGATCGGCAAAACCCACTTCTTTACTGCTGCTGTGTAGAATCACGATACCGCTATCTATCCCCTCCCAGAACGATATCCATTGCCCACTGGATGACCAGGTTGGATCGTAACCAGCTTTTTGGGGATCATTCAATAAAGGCGTTGTGGCGCCAGTTATCAAATTCAGGATATATGGTATGGGTAATTCTCCATTTATAAAAGATGTTTCATCACTGGACTTTTCGATGGTGAAAACGATTTCATCTCGGAGCGGATTCCAATCCGCTGAAGAACAACGGTCGACCCCACAATCCAGTATCATGGTTTGTGCCTGCCCATCGCGATTCATTAACCAGAGATCCAATCCGGAGCGCTCGTTCGATTTAGAAAACAGGATCTGCGCACCATCGGGAGAAACAGTAAAGTCAACAATTTTGCCATCTGTTTGAGTCAGCTGTATTTCAATCTCGGAATTATCAGGAGCGATTTTAAACAACTCTTTCCCTTTGCCCACCCCTTTCAGGAAGGCTATCTCCGGTTCACGAATAAACGCCTGCCATTCAAATGGTTTCAGACTGCTTACATTAGAATCAAGGGAAGCTTCAGGATTTAGAAACCCAAAGCGGATGGATTGACCCGGAGGAATTGGCTCATCCGGCTGCCAGACAGCAAGATCTGCTTCCAGCCAGCTCCAGGTACCGGAAATTTCAGGTTCCACATAGAAAGATGCATTCACCACTTCAGGCTCAATATCCTGGGAAAATTGAAATTGCAGCCTGGGATGTGAACTGAGAATTTCCGCTGTATTCAACCAATTTACCCTCACCTGTCCCCCATCCAGCACAGACAAGGCTGTTTTTGTGATCCAGGAAAGCAGAAATGGTGAAAAGAACAGGATGATGATAATTCCAACCAATAGCAGCGGATAGCGGAAAAACAAACGGCGTTTATGCATACTTTATAAAACTCCAAGGGTTGTCAATTATTCCCAAGCAAGGTTTGCCCAGGGTGCCTGATACAGCAGTTCTCCGGCGACAAATGTGGCTGCCACTTGCTGATCGGCGGACAATAAGACGAAATCAGCCACAGCGCCAGGCTGGATTATCCCCCGGTCTCTCATGCCAAGAACCCTTGCCGGGTTGGTTGTCAGGCATGCCAGCGCTTCCTGGAAAGAACACTTTGTAAAGGACTGTAAATTTTGTAGTGCTTTAAGCGGTGTTAAGATGCTGCCCGCCAGGGTGCCATCTGCCAATCTGGCCGAGAACACATCCACATGAATTTCATGATTTCCCAATTGGTAGCTGCCTGTAGGCATTCCCAGTGCGGCAATGGCATCCGTCACCAGTGTCAGACGTCGATTGCCTTGATAGTGCCATGCCAGGCGCACCATTTCAGGTGCAACGTGCAAACCATCCAGAATCATCCCAAAGGAAATCTCCGCATGATCCAGCACTGCCATCGCCAGTCCTGGCTCGCGATGATGGATGGGGGTCATGGCATTGAAAAGATGAGTAGCATAGCGGATTCCAGCCCCAAAACCGGCACGCGCCTGATGTACGTCTGCCAGTGAATGACCTGCGCTCATCAAAATGCCACGCTGGGTTAAGGTAATGATGAGGTTGATGGCGCCAGGAATTTCTGGGGAAATCGTCACCATGTGAACACCGTTTTGTGGTGTCCATTCCTGAACCAGGCGAGGATCGGCCATTTGGAACAGACCTTCTACATGAGCACCCTTCTTTTTTGGGTTTAGAAAAGGACCTTCAAGATGTAAACCTGGCAAATACGTACCCTTATAACCAGCTGGTTTATTATTCTTCCAGACCTGTAAGGCGTTCTCCATCACCTCCAGCGGACTGGTGATGATGGTTGGCAGACAGGTGGTGATGCCAAATTCTGGCAATCTTTCACCTGCTTGCCAGATCGAATCAGGTTGGCTGGTGAAATCATAGCCGAAAGCCCCATTGATTTGCAATTCAATGAATCCAGGCACCAGATCATATTCAATTGCACGTAGATGCCGAACTGCTTTATTCTGTTCTCCGAGCGTTATGAATTTTCCAGAATCAACCAAGATACGTGGTTCGCGGTTGAACATCTCTGGAAGATAAATTTTTCTGGCGTCAATTGTATACATCATATCACTTATCTGGAAGGTTAATTTGATCTCATTATACACAATTCAAATTTATTAGAACTTTGACTGCGGAAAAACCTCCGTAAACAGACTACTGGAAAACAATATCTTTTTCGTTTAACCCAAAAATTTCAATTTAATTGTTTTTCCTCGATAAAGGAAACAAATTCAATAAATTCAATAATTCTTTTTTAGATTTTGATGTATACTTTTTTTATTAAAAAGCCAAATTTTAATTTTAATTAAACACCGAGAGTTAAGTTAACTCAAAATTGTAATTCCTGAATTAATTTGAAAATTTTAATAAATGGATAGGATATTAAATATGCTACCTCATTTCGCAGGATTTAATTCTTTCTTTAATACAATGAGGAAAAACTTTATACTAAGCATGATAATATGCTTGGTTCTATTTTATAACATTTTAAGTACAGTATTTCCATTTAGCATGTATCCAAAAATCACAAAATTATTTGTCGTGATTTTTGTTTTTTTCATTTCATTTTTAATATCCAGATACGTTTTGGACAAATATTTATTACATATTTATTCACTTTCATTAAAACAAAAATTTCAAATACTTATTATTTCGTTAGTTTTTTCAATTGCTGTATCGTTTTTTTCACATTTTCAAAAACCATTATATCCAATTGAATATAATATCAATTTGCAATCCACTTCCGAAAACCTTAATGTCTTTATTCAACAAGAAATAGAAGGTATTCAACAAAAATTGATCGAACCAAAATCGTTTACTAACATAGATGCTTGGGATAATCAAACTGGAAGAATAAATTCTCCAATAAATGAACCTGTTGAAATTAACTATTATATTTTTCAATTTATTAATGGGGATTTAAACTATAAATTTACTTTTTATCCTCAAAATCAAGGTTCCGAAGCTAACATCAAAATTGATGATATCTCTTATTCAATCAATATTCCTGATAACAGGAAGGGCAATGAACCATTTATTTACACAATAATACCTCCCCAAAAAGCATCCGTTTCTTTTTTCTGGAATTTTTGGCAATTAATTTTTCCAATGATGAGATGGTTGTTGTTTTTCATTCATTTTTTTATTGGAGTAACTATTATCTTTTCAACCGTTCTGGATAAGAAGCGTCGTACATTTAAATATTTTTTGTTTTTGATTTTGTCCTATTTGTTTTATAATGCTCTTCATTTCCAGAATGAACTGATTAATTTACATGAGAATAAAATAATATGGTTATGGATATCAATCTTATTTTTTATTGTGGTTCCAATTGCTATTCATTTTCTTATAATGAAAAAACCATCAACACAGAACCTGTTACTTGTTCTTGTATTTCTCCTCGCAGCAGGATTAAGAATTTACTGGATAAATATGGTTCCAACTGAACAAGTTTCAGACTTTGGTAGTTTTCATTATAAAGCCTTGCAAATTGCAAATAATGAAAATGGTGTTTATATAGAAAAGCACAGTAATTTCGTGCGATTGTTGTCAATAATTTACAAAATTTCACCAACTCACGAAACTTTTGAGAAGATCAATATATTGTTTTCCTTACTCACAATTTTTTGTATTTATAAAATTGGACAATTTACATATTCAAAAGCAACCGGGATAATCGCTGCATATTTATATGCTATATTTCCTTCGCAAATTAGTATGGTTTCAATTGTAAATACGGATATCTTATCAACCAGTTTGTTAATTTTAAGTATTGCATTAATTTTTTACTTTATTCAAAAGAATTCTTTACGTTATTTAATACTTTCTTCATTTATTATGGGATTATGTATAGTAATTCGAGCACCTATGGTTATTTATTTACCATTGTTTATGATTTTATTCATTAAAAATCCGTTTAGTTTTACGGAACTAAAAAGCTTAAAACCGATATTGCTCGTAATTATTTCCTTGTTCATGGGGTATTTCTCATTAAAAATGCTTGTGAATACTGTTTCAGTGGAAAATATGAAAATTGAAGAATATCGAAATGTAATTGGCCCACTAATGATGGGAACTAATATTGATTCAAAAGGCCGGCATAATATTCCTGATTCAGAACTATTGTATTCATGGAATAAAGATGAAGTATTCAAAAATGGAATGGTAGTAATACTAGACCGGATCACAAAAAATCCGCTTGAGTTTATAAAAAATCTTAAATATAAATATGGATATATGTTTGGTAATAATACATACGGTTCAGATGTTGCTTTTTTAGCTAAAGATATGAACCACTTGACCTTCCAGACGAATTGGCCATTTGATACGGCGTCGATAAGAATTAATTTCGCTGCCTTCAGTCAATATTCCTATTGGTCCATTTTGTTTATAGCAATGTTATCTACATTTATTTTGAACAAGAAAGTAGAATTTACACAGTATTTTGGAATGATAATAATAATATCTGCGTTAATTGCCTATACATTCTTTGAAGTTCAACCTCGTTATCATAGTCCAATTATTCCAATTTTTGTTATTTTTGCAGGAATTTCATTATCTTTCTACAATCTAAATAATAAATGAATGAAGTTCATTATTTAACTTTCTATTACCGAAGCGTTAGTTGAACCAACGTGCCTTCACAAGGTTGATTGAGGATTTTATCTTTACGCCAATTCCTTCCACCCGTTCCTGCATAAATCCCACCCCACAATGATCTGGTTGAATCTCATTTGGATCAAAACTCACCCCATTATCCTTTATTATTAAATCTACCTTGGATGGTTCCTCATGAAATAGAACTTTGACTTCGGATGGTATAGCTTGTTTAGCCATATTGTTCATTGCCTCTTGTGCAACCCGGATGCACTGTGGTTGAATTCTTAAATTACATCAATCAGCTAGTGAAATCCTGTGTAATATTTTAAACAACGACCAAAGCATTCTTAAACAAAAAACACCTTTTCCTTTCGATTTTTTTATCAGTTTAACCAAACCAAAAGAAAAGGTCATGACAAAAGCAAGTCTAAATAGAAAAAACTCTCCCTTTGGATAAGGCTAGCTAACCAGTTGACCAGGTAAATGAACACTGATTTAAATTCAGAATCAACTGATTGTAGACAATCAGTAAAATATCCATTATGATTTCCACATTCTATGGAAAAATTCAACAAACCCATTGACTCTCAATTACCATCCTGGATCTTGCAACGATTTCCTCGGATGACGAATCTCTGGCTGCGAACACCCAACTGGTTCCATCAGGCGGTTCGCTTTGGGATGGTTGGGGTTTTAAATACCGGAGTAGATCTGGGTTCCTACTGGATCTTGACACGGTGGTTCCCTTTCTTTGATGATAAACATGTCCTGGCAAAAGCAATTTCCTATACTTTGGGTGTGGTCAACAGCTTTATCTGGAATCGTAGTTTTACATTCCGTAGTCAGGTGCGATCCTCAAAACGCTTTATCCTCTTTTTCCTGATCAATCTGATTGCAGTCGGTATCAACAGTGGTATGATGGCTTTGGCATTACACGGGTTGAATCTTCCGGAATGGATTGGATTGGTCATAGCAACTGTAATCACCATGACATTCAATTTCACCACCAGCAAATTTGTGGTGTTCAAACAACCGGTAGGTAGCAACTAACTTATTTATAGACGTAGTCGCGCTATGCGAGCCTGTAGATAGGGGCTGAAGTAACCAAAATAGCGTTCCTGTAATTCAGGAATTTGCCAGTCTTTACCGGTTACCTGACCCCGGCAAGTAGCAGCACCACAACCACAGGGGAATTCGTCGAAGTGGTTATCCTCGCTCATGGCATAATCAAAACACAGTTCTTCCCCTACTGCAATATCCCGCATGGCAACCAGAGAAATGGGGCTATTGAAACCGGCATTTGGATTGCAGGAATGGTTGAAATAGTCAGCCGGATCACCCTCTACGAGTGGCACCTGAAAGAGATGGTCCCAGATTTGTAAGCCATGCGATTTGAAAAATGGTGTTAACTGCTCATACTCGTCATAGCCAACCACACGCCCACCCCACATGGCTAATAGTTCATCTTTCTGAATGGGTCCCATGGCAAAAAGTCCATAACTGCCCTTTTGCGGTAACGCTCGCATTTCAATCTTGGGGTTTAAGTAAGAGTATTGTTGATCAGCCATGCTTGGATCATCGACCTTTCTGCCTTGAGAATCAGATGAAATTTTTCAGATGATTATAATCCAAACCAGATCAATCCTGCACAAAATGAGATCTGTTGAAATTGTACAATCAGTCCTGCCTGCTGCATCAAGGGCAAATCCCTCTCCATGATCCAATAATATTCATCATCCCAGGTATCCGGATAACGATCGGCAATTTCACGCATAGCATTTTCTGAAGAGAACATTAAATCACCGATCAAAATGCATCCTTCCGGGTTGAGGTGATCCATTTTGAAGCGCATTAATTGCTTGATTTTCTCTTCAACGGGAAAATGATGGAAAACATAAGCTGACACGATGATGTCATATTTCTGAGGGAAAGCGTTTGGAATAGGATCACGCACATCAGCGATTTCAAATTGGATCTCGGGGTATTTCCATTTAGCCTTATCGATCATACTGGATGAGAAATCTGTTCCCCACACCTGACAGCCTGAAGCTGAGAAAGCAGCCGCAAGATTGCCGGTGCCACATCCCAGATCCAGCACATTTTGATTGGGTTGGGGCTTCGCGACCTCAACCATTGATCGTAAAAGATTCGCATATCCCGCAAAAGGAAAGCCAGCTTCTGCGTAGACATCATTGTCGTAATTCGCAGCCCAGGGATCGAATTGTTCAGGAAGAAATTCCATCATGCTCCTTGGATTTTCTTGATTTGTGAGAATAATCTTACACCAAAATGATCAAATCTGGAGTGGAGAGAGAAATGGTTGGGGAAACTGTGTGGGTATTCCACTCATCGAGGGTTGGTAACCCTTTCCTTGGATTCAAATCCAAGGATACTTAAGTTTCAAACCGATTCAAATCGGTTGACTCCTGAACCATTTTGAAATGGTTTGGGTATTTGTATCCTATGAATTGATTCATAGGATAAGGTTTACCACGAATCCTGGTATTGGAAATCATCCATAGATTGTAGTCGGATAACCCTTTCCTTGGATTCAAATCCAAGGATACTTAAGTTTCAAACCGATTCAAATCGGTTGACATCCCAGAACCATTTTGAAATGGTTTGGGTATTTGTATCCTATGAATCAATTCATAGGATAAAGCCGAGGTAACCTTCACAAAATTGCGGAATCCCTCAAGGATCTTTATGTAAGAATTATATTTCATTTGATTTTTGTTGCACTTTTTCTGTTTTATCTTTGATTTTTGTGTGAAATAACACATTTTTCATTTGTATTTTGTGATAATACACACATTTTACATATGTATTATGTGTTAATTCACACATTTTTCAATTGATTTTTGTGATATAATTTGAGAAACGGTGGTTTGAATAGTTTTTTCAGATATGGAGGGTTTGGTTTATGGAAAGAGATGCCTTCAATAATTTAGTCCGTTGGAAGAACTCCAAATTTCGAAAACCTTTAGTGATTAAAGGTGCCCGGCAGGTAGGAAAAACGTGGTTGATGAAAGAATTTGGTCGACTAAATTTTTCCTCGGTAGCGTATATTAATTTTGAAAATAATGATCGAATGATGCAATTATTCCAGGATGATTATGATGTTGATCGGATTGTCTTCGGTTTACAGATTGAAGCAAACACTCAAATTACCAACGAAACACTCATCATTTTTGACGAAATTCAGGAAGTGCCCAAAGCACTTACATCCCTCAAGTATTTCTATGAAAATGCACCTCAATATCATTTACTGGCTGCAGGGAGCGCACTTGGGTTAGCTCTGCATGAAGGTTATTCGTTTCCGGTTGGTAAAGTTGATCTTCTAGATCTTTATCCGATGACATTTCTGGAATTTCTCCAAGCCAGTGATAATGGACATCTTGCTGAGCTCATTAAAACAAATAATTTCACTATGATGAAAGTTTTCAAGGAAAAATTAATCGACTTATTAAAAAAATATTATTTCATTGGTGGAATGCCAGAAGCGATATTCATGTTTAAGGAAACCAGTGATCTAAATGAGGTTCGCAAAGTACACCAACGCTTATTATATGCCTATGAGCAGGATTTCTCAAAACATGTAGCTTCAAGCATATTACCACGGGTGAGAATTGCCTGGAACTCTATACCCGCTCAACTCGCCCGGGAAAATCGAAAATTTATTTATGGATTGGTAAAAGAAGGAGCCAGAGCACGAGAATATGAAATAGCCATACAATGGTTGCTTGATATGGATCTGGTTGCCAAAATTTACCGTATTTCAAAACCGGATATTCCATTAAGTGCTTATCAGGATACGAATTCATTTAAACTGTTCATGAACGATGTAGGACTATTGAGTACATTCAGTAATCTTGATATGAAAAGTTTGTTGGAAGGCAATCGGATATTTGAAGAATTTAAAGGTGCATTAACAGAACAATTTGTTTTTCAAGAATTACGATCAAAAAATAATTTAATACCTTATTATTGGTCTGCAGATAAGGGCACAGCAGAAATTGATTTTGTTATTGAAGATTCAGGATTTGTTATGCCAATTGAGGTAAAAGCTACCCACAATTTACGGGGAAAAAGCCTTAAAAGTTATTATGATCGATATCAACCTGAAAAAACAATACGCACATCCATGGCTGATTTTCGGGATGAGGGTTGGCTGGTGAATATACCTTTATATGCAATTTCTCAATACAGAGAAATTCTCTTTCCACCAAAAAGAATTTAGTCTAAATGCAGATGAGAGGATCTTTTGACCTCCAATGCTCAACCTCCACATTTATCACTCTACAAATCACGCTTGTGATGGTTAGATCATTGCATTCAGCAAAGGTGGCATCAAATAGGAAGCTCAAAAGAAAATTTTAACATTCTCCTATTTTTTATCTTTTATTGCTTTGGGGCTTTTGGCCCTTCAATTCCCTCATTCGCTGAAAATACTGCCAGCGCTTTCAATGAGATCAGTTCACTGTTTGTATTCAGCTCATTTGGTTATATTGCTGGTTCATTCCTGGCTGGATTTCTGTATCACAAAATACCTGGAAAGCAGATACTGGTCGTTGTTCTGATCCTGATGGCGATTGGATATATACCCACGGTCTAAAATCAGGATTTGTAGAAGTGGAAAGCGCTGCTTACCTCACATTCGCTTTTTGGGGTGCAATTATGGTAGGCCGCTTTTTAGGAATTGGTTTATCAAGGCGTTTTAGCAACCAACAGATTATCTGGGTTGTTTAATCGGTTGGTTATTGAACCCTGTTGGTAATGCTGATATTCTCAAATTCTGCCTGGGTATTATGGTTCTGCACAACAGCACTTGGCTTTTTTGTTGCCACTGGTTTCCCAACCGGTATAATCCTGGCAGAAGAATTAAATGCAGTAACTGCGCGTATCACCGTTTCAGCCAGTATCTCCGTGATGATTTCGCCCTGGATTGTGGGACAATTTATCGACCGAGCTAACAATCAGGTGTTAATCTGGGTGGTCTTGATTAACCTGATTCTGGCTGGTATTGCTTTGCTGGGTTTACATTTTTGGAAAAAACCAGCGTTTCACCTGAGTTTCCCACAAAACGCCAAAAACCGTATTTTTGAGCGTAAAATATGAAGTTTCAGGGCACTAACTGGGTGAAAATTACACTAGAATAAACTATTATTAGAGGTATGGCATACATTCGAAAAGTAAAGACAGCAAGTGGAGCGACGGCAGTACAGATAGCAAGAAAAGAAAAAGGACAAATAGCAAAGATCAATCACATTGGGAGCGCACATACTCCTGAAGAACTAGCAGTTCTTGTGGCAATAGCTCGGAAAATATTACATAAAAATCAGCTAGAATTATTTCCCGAAAAGTCAGCAACTGATCACATGGCACTTAAGCAATCCTATTCAGGATTATTATGGAAATTATTACGAGACGCATATAAAAAAATAGGATTTGATCAACTGAACGATGAAAGATGAAGCATTGTGCATAGCAAGAATTGTAGAACCCACCTCAAAACTAGACAGTTTACGGGTATTAGCAGATTTAGGATTTGATTTCTTCAAAAAAACCACAATATTTCGTTGTCTAACAAGGGTTGTGGATCAAGAATACCGAAAAATCATCAGTCGGGCTTGTTTTGATCACATCAATGGTCAAATGTTGAGTTTAGTCCTTTATGATGTAACCACGTTGTACTTTGAGATCCAGGAGGAGGATAATTACCGAAAATCGGGATTGAGCAAAGAACGGCGATTAGAACCGCAAATCATTATCGGACTACTGGTGGATCAAAGAGGTTTTCCCTTAGGTTTACACAGTTTTGAAGGCAATAAAGCGGAGACAAAAACCATTCTGCCTGTAATAGAAGCTTTTCAAGCCCAGCATGGACTAAAAAGGGTTACCATCGTGGCGGATGCAGCCATGCTTAGTAAAACGAACATGCTGGCTTTAGTAGAAGCAGGATATACCTTCATTGTTGGTTCTCGACTGCAAAAGGTTCCTTATGAAATTGCTGAGTATCAAAGAACCGGAAAACTGATTGATCAACAGATCGTGATTAGTCACTATGAGGGTTATCGGGTTGTCTACCAATATCGGGAGAAACGAGCAGCATTAGATCTCAAAAATATTGAGAAACAAATAATAAAGGCCAAAAAGGCTGTAAATGGGCAGATAACCACCCATAGAATGAAGTTTCTAAGCGTAAAAGCTAAAAGTAAAGAGCTGAATCAGAAGCTAATCGATAAAGCATATGCATTAGCTGGGATTAAAGGATATGTCACCAATTTGGATATTGCTGACCAGGAAGTGATTGCATGCTACCATCAACTATTTCAAGTGGAAAAGACGTTTCGAATGGCAAAATCTGACCTGAGAGCTCGGCCAATTTACCATCGGAAGCGTGATGCTATTGAAGCACACCTAACTATAGTTCTAGCTTCTTTAGCAATAAGCAAACAAGTTGAGTTTCAAACGGGAATTAGTATCAAGCAATTTGTGAAAATTTTGCGACCGATCCGATCTGGTCTGGTAGTCATTAATGGAAATGAGCTCTTGTTAGAGCCAGTGGTTCCTGCATCCGCCAAATCCATTATTGATAAGCTTAGTTCAGGGCACTAAAGTGGGAAACTCAGGTATTATGGTTCTGCACAACAGCACTTGGCTTTTTTGTTGCCACTGGTTTCCCAACCGGTATAATCCTGGCAGAAGAATTAAATGCAGTAACTGCGCGTATCACCGTTTCAGCCAGTATCTCCGTGATGATTTCGCCCTGGATTGTGGGACAATTTATCGACCGAGCTAACAATCAGGTGTTAATCTGGGTGGTCTTGATTAACCTGATTCTGGCTGGTATTGCTTTGCTGGGTTTACATTTTTGGAAAAAACCAGCGTTTCAGGCAGCTCCCCAACCTAAAGAAATTCTGCCACGCTCCACTTCAACCGATTGAATAGAGACTGTGATCACCTGGCCAACTTCCAACACCTCACCTCGTGGAATCTGGGTGCGGTGTAAAAGACCATCCTGCTTTACACCGATATCAATAAATGCGCCAAAATCTACCACATTGCGAACAGTCCCTTTTAACTGCATTCCAACCTTCAGATCACTCATCGAAAGCACATCATTTCGTAAAATGGGAAGCGGTAAATCTTCTCGCGGGTCCCTGCCGGGTTGGATTAATTGATCAAAAATATCTACCAGGGTTGGTTCACCTGTCTTCAGCTCTGCTGCTAACTCAGGTAATGGCTTGTGACGCTTAAGCAATTCCAGGGCGTGTTTTCTATCATCAATTGGCATTTTCAAGTCGATTTTTGCCTTTTTCATCACTTCTCTGGCAATCGCATAGCTTTCTGGGTGGATAGCAGAGGAATCTAAAGGCTCTTTCCCATCGCGGATGCGCAAAAACCCCACTGATTGTTCAAATGCTTTCGGACCCATGCCGGATACCTTACGAATTTCATCTCGACTCATAAATGTACCATGCTGATCACGATGCGTTACAATCTTTTCAGATAATTTTGGACCAATCCCGGAAATATAGGAGAGCAAGGCTGGTGAAGCTGTGTTCAAATCCACCCCCACCCGATTAACCACGTCTTCTACCACACCTGTCAGGGATTTGGAAAGTTCGTTCTGATCAACATCATGCTGGTACATACCCACACCAATCGATTTTGGATCAATTTTGACCAGTTCCGCCATCGGATCCTGTACACGGCGAGCAATCGACACGGCACCACGCATGGATACATCCAGATCGGGTAATTCCGCCCGGGCCATTGGGCTGGCACTGTAAACAGAAGCTCCGGCTTCATTGGTCATCATGTAGCTCACTCCTCCCTTCTCTCGAGTCAATTCAGCCACCAGTTGTTCACTTTCGCGAGAGGCAGTTCCATTTCCAATGGAAATCAATGAGACCTGGTGTTTTTCAACCAAATGCTCAAGAATTTTCAAAGATTCCTGTTTATGATTTTGAGGTGGATGTGGATAAATGGTAACTGTATCAAGCACCTTGCCGGTTGGGTCCACCACAGCTACCTTACAACCGGTGCGATATCCCGGGTCAATTGCCAGCAATACATGGTTGGCTAACGGCGGTTGGCTCAGGAGCCCTTTCAAATTGGTGGAAAATACGGTGATGGCATGGGATTCTGCCACCTCTGTCAACGCCCGGCGCACATCTCTTTCAATAGCTGGCAATAATAATCGTTCGGCTGCATCCTGAATGGCTTCACGCATTTGCTCATTTAACGGTGATTTGGGATTAGGTCGGAAGGAACCAAATATCACGTTCTCCCAATCTCGCTGTTCCAGTGATATACCTACACGCAATACTTTTTCTTTCTCTCCCCGATTAATTGCCAGTGTCTGATGCGGTCGGATGCGATCCACCCGGTATTCAAAACTGTAATAGGTTTCATAAACCCTTTTTTCATCCTGGGCATCTTCGATCTTATGACAATGCAGCATCCCCCATTGCAGGGCTTTTTCACGGGTCTGTGAACGGACTTCGCTATGCTCACTGATCATCTCAGCCACAATGTCTCTGGCACCCTGCCAGGCATCATCGATTGTCGGTACCGAGTCATTCAGGAAGGGTCTGGCGATATCATCCAGACTGGTTTTTGTGAGCGGCTGTTTCAATATCCATTCTGCCAAACCCTCCAGGCCTCTCTCTCTGGCAATCATAGCACGTGTGCGTCGTTTAGGTTTATAGGGCAGGTAAATATCTTCCAATTCTGTCAAAGTCTGCGCCGCATTAATTTTTGCAGATAATTCTTCGGTCAGCTTTCCCTGTTCTTCAATAGTCTTTAAAATGGTAGCCCGTCTTTCATCCATGCTACGTAAGCGTTCTACACCTGATTCGATCTTGCGTAGCTGTTCTTCATCCAGGCTACCGGTGCGTTCCTTACGGTAACGAGCGATGAATGGAATGGTATTGCCTTCATCGAGCATTTCAATGACTGCCTGTACCTGTCTGGGTGAAATTTCTATTTGTTTGGCTAAAATATCCGCGTATGTCATTCTGTGATCTCCGATTATTGTATTGCCTGTGATTCTAACAGAGGATGCTGATTAACGGGACATTTGCGACCCATTGCAAAGGAGGTTCTCTCCTACATTCCAAATGATTACTTCTTCGTTGACGAAGTCCAAACCCTTTGTGTTTTCGAATGACAGGTTTTAGCCAAATAACATGACCCGCACGACGCGGAATCACAATTCTTCTCGATTTCAGATACCTTTAATATGCCGCGCCGGGTTAATTCTTCAATCATCATTTCCACCATGGCTGGGGTGGTATCCAATTGTTGGGCCAGGGTATTGGAAGTCAGTGATCCACCCTGATGGATCAAATCTAATAATTTATTTAACATGCTTACAACCCCAATCCGGATGCGATCGCATACACCCCACTGGCAACCCCAATAGAAACGACCAGCATCAACAAGATGTTCACCATCGTCCATTTCCATGAACCTGTTTCCTGTTTGATGACAGCTACGGTTGCAGCACAGGGAATGAATAATAAGGTTACCACCATAAAAGACAGGCCTACCGCTGGTGAATATGTCATTGAGATGGTTTCAAGCAGACCAAACTCTTCTGTTCTACCAAATAAGACACCTAATGTAGCGATAGCGTTTTCTTTCGCCATAAAGCTGGTGATTAACGCCACGGTTAATTTCCAATCCAGTCCCATCCATTCACCGACAGGAGCAACAAAATTACCAATTTGTGCCAGGAAACTGGTTTCCAGGTCTCCCCCTGGAAATTCAGATAAAGCCCACACCACAATTGACATCATCAAAATGATTGTTCCAGCATGTCTCAAAAAAGACAATGAACGCTGCCAAATCAGGAGCAAGGCAGAACGCAAGTTCGGTACATGATAGAGGGGTAATTCCATGATGAAAGCAGTTCTTTCACCTTTGAAAAAGATCAAATTCAAAACCACACCAACGATCACGAGTATTACAATACTGAAAAGAATTAAACCCCAGGAAATTAAGAAAGCGTTAGCTCCAAAAAATGCAGGTGCAATAAATGCGATAACCGCCAATCGGGCTGAACATGGAACAAATGGAGCCAACAGAATCGTTAGAATTCTGGCTGGCCAGGATTCAATAACCCTGGTTCCCATCACTGCCGGGACATTACATCCAAACCCGAGAAATAAAGGTAAAAAGGATTTACCATGCAAGCCCATCCAATGCATAAAATTATCCATGACATAGGCCGCTCTTGCCATATATCCAATATCTTCCAAAAACCCAAAGGCAGCGAAGAAGATAATAATGATCGGCAGAAAGGTAACTACAGCGCCTACACCACCAATGACACCATCCACCACCAGGCTGGTCACCCAGGTTGGGGCATCAATGAGCAGTGATTGTGCCAATGTTCCCAGTGGAACCAGAATTTTACTATCCATCCATTCCTGAATAGGCGAACCAATCGTAAAAGTGAGCCAAAATGTCAAACCCAGAATAATGGCTAAAATAATTAGCCCACCAATCGGATGTGTAGCAAATCGATCAAGGCGATCAGTCAACCCCACCTGTCCTAATTTAGGACGGTTAACAGCGGCACGAATATTTCTCTCAATCCATTCATAACGTCCCGAAGCAATTGCTAAACCAGCATCCTCATGTTGTTTGAGAATATCATCAATTGTCTCCCAGCGCTCAAGTGGAAGTACTGATTTCAAGATGTCATAAATTTCAGGGTCCCCTTCCAGTAATTTCATAGATGCCCAATTTTTAGGATAAAATTCCGGGACAAACCCATCAATCAGTTGATCAATTACTTCTTTTACGTGCTGATGGTCTGCACTGATCTGAGGTAATTTTGGAAAAAACTCTAACTTTTGTTCAATAAATTGATCAAAATAATCCAGAAGACCTCTGACCCCACTGGCGCGACTGGCAATCATGGGAACAATCGGTACGCCAATGGCTGCCTGGAGTATTTTTGCATCCACCGTAAAGCCTTCCTGCTCGGCTACGTCGATCATATTCAGTACAATCATTAAGGGTGTTTCGAGGACGATCAATTCCGAAACAAGATAAAGACTGCGTTCCAGGTTAGCAGCACTGACAACGGCTACTACCAGATCCGGTTTTTCCTGGAGGATAAAGTTTCTAGCAATAATCTCCTCAGGAGAATTTGCTGAGAGACTATAGGTGCCGGGTAAATCGATCAGGTGAATGGTATGACCGTTGTGTTGAAATTCACCTTCTTTTTTCTCCACCGTTTTGCCTGGCCAATTGCCCACATGCTGGTTGAGACCTGTCAGGAGATTAAAGATGGTGGACTTGCCCATATTGGGTTGACCAGCTAAGGCAATCGATAGGTTTTTTTTTGTTACACCATTGGTTGATATTTTATTGCGGGATTCATTAAATAAATTCATTCAATTTCCCTGGTTACCAAAATGTGGCGTGCTTCACCCCTTCCGATAGCAATGCGAGTATCTCTAACTGTCACAATAATTGGTCCATGCCCGTAATTATGGGTCATATAAATGATAACACCTGGTGTAAACCCTAAAGTAGATAGGCGGGTATTTAGATTTTTGCCACCTCGAAGTGCGCTAATTTTAGCGCTTTCTCCAGACTTGAGATCTACCAGAGTGAATAGATTGAAACTTCTGTGCATTAATGTGCCTTCATAAAAAAACCACTTGGTGTGGTGATAATAAGTAATTTGCTCACAAACAATCGCTTATTTGCGGATTAACATTTGGATCCTTATCAAATGTTATCTGAAATTATATACTAAAAATTAATTATGTCCACTTCTAATTAATTTTAGACATAATTTATGAGAAATATCATGTTAATTATAGGATAAATGACTAAACCCAGTTGGTTATTAGAAAAAGAACCCCCTGATGTCAGATTATCACAAGGGGGTTAGTGAATTATTGATTAAGAAGTGATTATTCAGCAGGTAAACCAGCTTCTAATTTTTTCGATCGTTCAATGGATTGTAACGCCAGATATCGTTCACCAAATTTTTCGACCTGGTCATTCTGCAAATCGAATTGATCATAATGGCCTTCCTCTTCAGTAACCAATTGTTCGAACAACTTCTTGGTTACTGAATCGGCATTGGCTGCAGATTCATTCGCCCATTTATTATAGCTATTGACTGCATTTTCTTCCATTTTGATAGCTTTTTTAAGAATTTCATTCACATCGTGAATTTTCTCAACAGGTTCAGCTAATTCCATTTCTACTTCACCCTTCAGGAATAAAATGCGTTCTGCCAGCATTTCTACATGAGTCATTTCAACGATGGCGATTCTTCTAAACATGGATGACAAAAGATCATATCCCTGATCATCCATATGAAAATGAAAATACATATATTGATGAACAGCAAATAATTCATCTGCAACAGCTTTATTCAGCAGTACTATACTTTTTTCGTGCATGACATACCCTCCCAATAAAATTCTGATAATTAATTATAGTATATTCGTCTAAGAAAAAAGTTAACAGAAAAAAATAATTGTCATAATATGTCGATGTTCTTTGTCACAATCCGCTTATTTCCCAATTAGAATCTATACATAAGACCAGGTTAGAATATATCCAAAACTACTTGTGTGAAATTTGATTTGATACTAAACCGCATCAATCTCCTTCACGAGATACAACATCAAGCGCCAATCATTCTTAAGGCTCTTGGATTAGGAGATTATGACCTCCTTACCCCGATTTCTCATTTGAGTGGCGGGCAAAAAACGCGACTGATGTTATCGAAAGTTCTCATGCTGAATCCACAACTTCTGATTCTGGATGAACCGATTAACCATCTGGACATCCCTTCCAGAACCCAATTCGAAAAAGCATTATCCGAATTTGAAGGTACCATTCTGGCTGTGGTACATGACCGCTACTTTATTGAAGGGTTTGCAGCTCAGATCTGGGAGGTGAAAAACAAAAGAATCATGACCAGAGAAAAATTGTAACGGACCAGGAATAATTAAAATTGGTACCTTAATGTTATTTTTGATTAAGGCCATGTTTTTTTATATTTTTCGATTTTCCTCTGATTGTTTTAACTCTTTGAAATTACCAATAAAAAATGCTCCGGGAAGTGTGGCAAACAAAATTAAAAATCTGGAAAGAAGCGCAAAAATCGCTGCCTGATCAGGACTGACACCAATCAGTGTGTAAAAGAAGGTCATTGACACTTCTCTCAAACCATATCCATTGATTGAAATTGGAAGCATGGTAATGAAGTAAGATAAGGCACTGATTCCCATCACCTGAACCAGTTTCACCTGGATATCAAGTCCTAGGTTGAGCAGCCATAATCCAATAAATATTACAAAAATTGATAACCATGAAACGACAAAAGCCTGGAAAACAACCCAGGGTTTTTTTGCCCAATTCTTATATGCATGGATAAATTGATGCCAACTTTTCTGAAACCACTTTTTTAAAGCAGAAAGATTCAAAGTTGCCATCATTATTATTTGAGCGTTATTACCAGCAATTGTCTGAGACCAGATGGAGAAGGAAAATGGAAGAACGGTAAGGAAAGCGACAACGTTAACAAAGCGGTCAAGTACAATCGAGGCAAAATTTAAACCTTGATTTTGACTGAACTGATTGATCTTAATCAGTCGAATCACATCACCACCAATGGTGGAAGGCAAAAAATTGGATCCAAAAGCACCAGCAAGAACAATTTTTATTAGTTGCCCAAAGCTAATGTGAATATCCTGAGCATGCAGTAATATTGCCCATCTAAAGGTATTCAGAAATTGTCCAACAAAATTTAATAACAAAACTACAACTATTATCCAAATCGGAATACGAATGAGAGTCTGCAATATTTGATCCCAATTTTGACGGGAAATTAACCAAATTAACAAGACAACAGAAAGCAGCGTGATCACCCATTGGAATGAATGGAAGAGTAAGGATTTTTTATCCGACTCTTTCCGCAATGATTCATCCAAAGGGGAATTTTTTTTCATCTTGAGTGCTTAATTAGATTGGTTTACAACCTTGTTAAAAATTTCTATATATTGACTGACGATTCGATTAATATCAAACCTTTCAGCCAACTTCAAACTGTGCTTTTTAAATTCATTTGTTAATTCAGGATTGGATAACATCCTTCGTAACATTTCTTCCCAATCGTGATGATTTCCAGGAGGTAGTTTATAACCATTTTGACCTTCTTCAATCAGGTCTATAAATCCACCAATATCACTGACTAACAATGCCAGACCCGCAGCCAAAGCCTGAACTCCTACCAAAGGTAACCCTTCAGATAAAGAAGGCATGAATAAAATGTCACTTTTTAGAAAAATTTCACGCACCTCTACTGGAGATATCCAACCAGTAAAATGAAATCGATCTCTGATTCCAAATGTATCGATCACTTCCAGAATATCAGAACGGAGAGGTCCATCCCCCACCATAATACAGCGCCAGGATAAATCTTTCAATTCTGAGAGCGTTCTTATGATTTGAATGGGATCTTTTTGTTGTGTGAAGCGACCCGCAAAAACAATCACTGGAGGTACCTGCACCGCTAAATCTTCTGGATGAATGGATTCTAATTGAACTCCATTATGGATAATTTGCACATCCACAGGATATTTTGCCAACACAAGGTTGCGAGTAAATGCACTGACTGCAATCACCCGGGCGGCATTTTTCCATATAGCTGGTGTAAAAGGATAAACCCATTTGAACCATCGATCAGTTTTCTGCGGAACTCCCCCAGGCACATCACCCAATTGCGTGGTGATAATATAAGGGATTTTGAATTCCCGCCACAATAAGTAGGCTATCCATCCTGCCGGGACCGCAAAATGTACATGTATAAGATCAGGTTTCTGACGTTTGACTTCACTTCTGGCTTTTAACCATCCTCTTAAAACAAAGGCTGCCATGGTGAATGCTCCTGCTTTGTATGGCTTAAATCGTAAAGAACGTACACGCTGAATCTCCACCCCATCAAGAATTTCTTTCGTTGCCAAATTCGCATAATGAGCAGTAATCATGCTGACAGCATTCCCCATTCTGGCAAATCCAACACATAAATCCTGTGCTGCCTTACCCCCACCTCCGCCAATTGGTGGATATTCATGTGATAACGTTAAAATTCGCAAATCAGACCCTTATTCTTGTATTTTGCCCTGGTTTCCAGATTCATAACCAATAGTGCTACGAACTGTATAGGTAGGTTTATGTTGTGCTTCATGATATGTGCGGACAAGCAGTTCAGCGATCAACCCCATCAGGATCGATTGAAATCCAAGAATAAAAAACATACTGCTGATCATAAATAATGGTGAAGCTAACACTGAAATAGAAAAAAGGATTCTTCTAAAAAAAAGATATAACAATATCAAACTGGAGATTCCCATGATCAGGATACCAGTACCACCAAACAAATAAATCGGTTTATTCGCGTATGAATTGAGGAACTTTACGGTAAAAAGATCCAGAATCACCTTGATCGTCCTTTCCAATCCGTACTTTGCTTTGCCATACTTGCGAGGATGATGTCGAACCGGAATCTCCAGGATTTTTGCACCAACAGAATTGGCATAAACCGGTATAAACCGATGCATCTCCCCATATAATCGGAAACCCGTTAGAACTTCTCGCCGGTATGCTTTTAATGTGCAACCATAATCATGCAGGTGGACACCAGTAACGATAGAAATTAATTTATTGGCAAATAAGGAAGGTAAGGTTCTGGTAAGAAACGTATCTTTCCTTTTTACCCTCCAACCGCTAACAACATCATAGCCAGCATTAATCTTTTCCAACAACAGCGGAATATCCTGTGGATCATTCTGTAAATCCGCATCCATTAGGACAATAATCTCACCTTTAGCATGGTCAATTCCGGCAGCGATGGCCGCAGTTTGACCAAAATTTCGACGCAAACCAATGACGCGGACATGCTGGGGGTCTTTCTCAACAGTTTCTGCTAACCTGGAAAGACTACCATCTTTGCTACCATCATCCACTAAAATGAGTTCCCATTCCTCTTGAAATGGTTGCATAGCATCCATTACTGCCTGGTAAAGCAAAGGGATTGTTTCTTCTTCGTTATAGACTGGTACGATTATGGATAAGTACATCAGGTCACCTGTATGAATCTCGAATATTGCATAATTCTATCAGAATCTTACGGCTAAAATGAGGAAACTTCATATATGGTTATGAAATACAAGAAAATGATCAAAATCTCCTTTACTTACGTGAAAAAATTTGAATCTCAAAGCGTTCATTTTCACATTGAAGTGCTGGAGACAATGGGGGAATTTCTTGAAATCCAAAATCTTGCAATTGGCGCAAAACATCCGGAGAAACCGGAGGTGTTGCCAGGAAAAAATCAGCTTGTGACATCCACTTATAAGCGGATTCTTCGTTCCAAAAACCATATTTCGAAAGATAATCTGAATCTCCACCATTAACATACGAATAAGTTGAATTAATTTGGGCTGGCAATAATTGCGGGTCGTCCAGATATAAGAGCATAATAGGAGACATGCTGGTTACCCGCCAATCTATTCTGGCACCTGGTGAAATCTGATTAGCCAGTTGTTGTCCGGATTGTTCAATTTGATCCATTACATCCGTACCACAATCATAGGTAAACATTCCACCACTGAGGATCCAGGTAGGCGAAAGAAGGATCGCGACCAGCAGGAATGATGTCAATAATAAGAAACTTAAACTGATATTTCTCTTATTCTTGATAGCCCGGTACATTAGAAAAACCAGAACAATCCACACAATACCAACTACAAATCCCAGCAAGGTGGGGATTAGAACAGGTAACACCTCCAAACGCACCTGTTCAAAAGTTAGATTAAATTTATTTGCCAAAATCTGCCAGAACTTTACTTCTCCCAGAATGAGTTGACCTTTTCGCATCCAGGGTACTGGAAACTCAAAAAAGCCATCCAACCAATTGGAATATGATGGCAGGCGAACAAAATCCTGATGTGTGGCAAATCCAAAAAGTGTTGTGATCACCACAAACAATAATGAGACCATCCAGCCCCATCCTCGCAGGATCGTTGGTGATAGAGCAGGTATTAGTATGGAGAACAGAATAAAACCGATCGGACTGAAAAATGAAATATACCCTGGCAGACAAAATTTACAATAATCATTTCCCAAACTTGCCCAAGTATGCATTAGAAATAAAATTACATACAATCCCGAGAGAACAATAACTGTTTTAAATTTCCAGGAATTCATTTTCAGCTTCTGAATTGACGTGAGCAACCCTGTTATCCCCAAACCTAAAGTAACAAAAAAATGCCAGCGGAACCCTTGCATGAAAATGAATACATAATTCATTAAAGATATAGATTCAGAATAGGATATTTCTTCTGGATTTCGAATACGCCATGGGTCTAAAAACGGTGTGATTGATTGCGGAATCCACTTGACCCAATTTGTCAGAATCTCTGGGAAAAAAATTGCATGCCCAATCAAGAGAAGAATACCGATCGTGGCAAATGAGATCCAACCAGCTTTTTTCCCATGCTGCCAGAACATGAGGACCACAATAAACAGAATATATGGCAGCATGTTTTCTCGGGTGAAAACGATGATCGCGGCCAGAACACTGCCCATCACAATTTGCCAATTCCTTCTCTTCTCGCCTAACAAAAAAAATAAGCTCCATACTAAAAGGAATGCAATCAAACCCTGGGAAATTGCCTGGGCATAAAACTTAATTCCAGTTGGATTGATAGCAATCAAAACCAGAATCAAAGTAGCCACTTTCTCCCCGGAAAATCGTCTGGCTATCAACCAAATCCCTGGTAATATTAATACACTGAGGATGAAAGCATACCATCTTCCAGTAATCAAACCCGGACTAAATAATACTTCCACCCAACCGGGTATCAAGAAAGAAAGCGGCATTTTATTCATCCAAACACCATAAGGTTGATAAGGAGTAAATACACCGCTGGCAAGTAAATAACCTTTTAATAGGTAGACTCCTTCATCCAATGAGGGTCTTATACTATCCATTGCGTGGTAAGCTTGAATTACGTAAGCAGTCAAAGCAGTAAATGCAGTGAAATAAGTTAATTGTATTTGATGCCGTTTTAGAAATTCGGACATGAAACCCCAAAATCAATAGGATACTTCTATTATAAAGTCAAAAATCAAACATATCTCAAAATTTTGTTATAGGAAAAGATGAATAGACCAATGTCTTAAAGTTATCTTTGTCCGGATTTATTATGACATGGATATCCATATAACGTTATATATAGAATAGATTTATTATCAATCGGAATTTAGAATAAGCGTAAATATGAACAATCAATTACCACTCTTTCCTTTAAACACAGTTCTCTTTCCTGGAATGCCTTTGCATTTGCATATCTTCGAAAGTCGCTATAAGTTAATGGTGAATCGATTAATGAACCAGGAACCTGTTTTCGGAGTGGTCTTAATCAAACGTGGATTAGAATCGATGGGCCCTCTGGCAGAACCACATTTGATTGGAACGACAGCACGAATCCTCAAAATGGATCCTCTTAAGGACGGCTGTTTTAACCTGACAGTAGTTGGAGAGAAAAGATTCAGGATCCAGTCAGTCAGTGTTCAGCATCCTTATCTAACTGCGAATACTGAGGATTATCCAATTGATTTAAAGCGTCCGTTGGATGTGTATCGTCGCATCCGACATTTACGTAATCAGGTACAATTTTATTTACAAACCATCAATCGACTCGAAGATATGGTCATTGATCTTGATCAGATCCAGATGCCGGATGATCCGTTCACATTAATATTTTTAGCAGCTTCCTTGCTGCAAATTCCCGCGCATGAAAAACAACCAGCCCTTAATGCAGAATCAGCTTTGGAAATCTGCCAAACAGTCGAACGCCTCTATCGTAGAGAAAATGCTGTCTTGCGGAAATTGATCAATATTACCGCTGAACAAGCTCAGGGGTTTGCACTCTTAAATTAATCTTTTGTCCTGAAATTTGTGTCATTTCAATAATTAGCGGTCAGGGTGTTTTTGGCGTGCGAACACACGCCAAAAACACCCGTTTGCCCCGATTTATTGAGATGATACTGAAATTTCAATGAAGCCAAAATAAGTAGGATTACAAATCGTAATCTTCACTTTCGTCTTCGAATTCAGGTGAAAACCAGGTATCACTTTCGTATATCCCCTTAATTTCCTGGTCTTCAGGGGTGACTGGATCGTCCATTCTTACCTGTAATCGAATACCCGCTGTGCGAATACCATTCGGAGTCATGACTCTGCGTACCGTGTAACGAATAAAATAACGTTTGACCAATTCATTTTTTAATACAGTCTTGAGAGTGCGCACACTAACACAGGCCTGTTGGGCCAACTCCCCCATTTCTGTTTCCAGAATATCGCGCTTTTCTCCGGTGTATGGATTCCAATAACAGACCTTTCTGGTCATCATGATGACGATTAAAGCGGAGTGGCCTAACAAAGGCAACCATTTTTCCAGAAAATATTTGGTCACATAGATGCCTTTGTCCGGTTGAATGATATTGGCTCGTTCATTCCCGTAGGCACGCTGTAGCATGACCTTGCGTTTGCTGGTTGCAGGAAGGTCTTCTTCTACATCAGAATTTTCCTGATTGACTTTATTTGATTTTTTTCGGGCAGGTGGAGTTGGAGGTATTTCTTCCTGTTCAAGCTGCCCTGAAGGCGAAAATGATTTATCAGAGTCATTTTCTGCAAATTGATTTGAAACAATCACTTCTACTTCAACATCACGTTTATATAAACCCGATAATAAACGAGATATTCGTGAATTCAATCGGCTATTGATAAATTTCTTATTGAAATCATTCATAACCGCAATTCTAAATTTATCAGGGTTCCCATTGAAACCTAATGGAATGATAGGATCCACCCAGGTCTTGAAATCAGCCCGGTTCATTTCAGGGCGTAATTGACCCAGAACCATTTGCCAGGCTTCTTTATGATCTGAATTACCTATTTTGGCTTCCATTGATATTCCTGCGGTCAGCTTTCGTCAGCATCAGTAACTTTCATCCGAGTTGGATGTTTTTTCCTGAGAACACCTTTGTTTAAGTAGATATATGTAGTTTTTCTCAAGAAATCGCATCCTCCTATGCGTATATGTATTCCAGCAATTGTCCAGTGAATAAATAAAATTCATCTGATTGAAATGATTTTCCCATTCAATTTCACACTGTTTACACGTCTGGACACTTGCAAAATTCATTCAAACTCCTCTCATGTTTATATCTACACGCAATTTATGTCTTGATCCTTATATAATTATTTCTTCCGATAATTAAGTATATTTTTGGTAGAAAAATCTATTCGTTACTGATTAACATTTGAACTAATTCTTCCAAATTACGTGCTTTTTCACCGGGCACCAACTGTAAACGCGCACTGCAAATCCGGGAAATAATGCCAACCGTCTCCCCTAGCGAAATTTTTCGGCCAACCATCTTTGCCAGGCGATTCTGCCATTTGGTAAGTTCAGCCATTTCTCCTTTCGAGAGTGTTAATCCAACTTTGTGTCGAGGCACCAATGATGGTGGTCTCCCGGGTGGCCGAGATTGCGGATCGGATGTGATCCGGCGAGCCTGATAGAGTTGAACCCAGGCGTTACTGGATACGGAGTGGGAATCATGCTTCATATGCTACTACCTCTCTAACAATATCGATCGTGATGGTGGAAACGTCTGACTGCAGTACTAAATCAGTAGCCAGGGCGCAATACCGAATAATTTCTCGCGGAACACCTTGTGAACGCTCGTACAACAACTCAAAAGCATCATCATCAATAAAAGGTTCACTTCTTCCAGCTACATTCAGCCGGAAGAGAACCATCTGCAATGAACTTGATAAGGTTAATGGTGGTAATGCCAGACGAACAAAGACACGTGCGTTTACGGCTTTGTTCGTTTCGAATAGACTGTTCATCTCTCGCTGGCCAAACGCCAGAATCTGTACCACTTTGGAGTCGTAATCAAAATTATACAGCCGGTGTAAAACCTCCAATGCCTCTGGCTCCATCATCTGGGCATCATCCAGTATAATTACTACATTGCGGTTGCGGGTGTATTCATCTGCCATTAATCGTTCTAATGTATCCATTTGGCGCTGAAAACTTCTTTGTGTTGGAAGTCCAAGTGAAACGGATATTTGGCGGGCAGCGTCCATACCTGATTTAAAGGAAGCCGTGTGAATATAACTGATGACCACCGAATCTTCAGCCGCATACAAATCATAGATACGCCGAGCCAATGAACTTTTACCCATGCCCATGTCACCTGAAAAGAGAGCCAAACCCCTGCGTCGGGAAACAACCCCCTGTGCCTGGCGGTAAACTGCCAGATGTTCAGGTCCAAGGTATAAATAGCGCGGATCGGCGGATAATTTGAAAGGATCCTCTTTAAGACCCAACCGTTCCATTCTTGCAACTCGCCACTCTTCATCGTTCATTGAATTGAACATAACGACCTCCACTTAATCTGCGCATATTATTGCATTAATTTTGGAATAAATCAAGAGAATTATCGTTATTTTACCCTAATTACAACTTAATTAACGTAAATAAGTTGAAATTGACCCAAATATATGCTAATATACTTAAAATTGACATAAATAGAGCAATTAAATGAATTATATTGAGAATTACGCTAATTATTTCCAGAAAGAGGGATTATGGCAGTCATTATCACAATAGCAAATGAAAAAGGTGGCGTGGGTAAGACAACGACAGCCGTAAATCTTGCTGCCGGTCTTTCTTTATTCCTGGCAGATCAACCTGGAATCAATAACCGCGTTCTGCTAATCGACATGGATCCACAGGGACATGCTTTGTTAGCCACTGCCTTCGGTGAACACGACGCTCCTCCCCAACAATCTCTATCAGCCCTGCTGGTGGAATCCCCACCTCCTTCGATTCAAAGATTGTTGCGCACCTCCGTACATCATCCCAATCTGTATGTGGTGCCATCCAATCGGGCAGCCATGGTGGATGCCGCCCGGGTATTACCGACATTAATGGCCAACGAATCACGCTTGAATCAGGTTTTACGACAGGTACGAAACCAGTTCGCTTTCATTATTATTGATACACCACCCAACACAGGCGACCTGCTGGTGAATGCACTGGTTGCCGCTGACCATATTATCATTCCGGTTGAACCCAGCTATCTGGGCGTATCTGGATTGCGTGAGCTGCAAACCACCATTGAGCAGGTGCGATTGCATTTCAACCCGGATATCAAGATCCTGGGTTATCTACCCACCATCTGCGAGGAACAACGCATCGAAGTCCGTGAGATTCTGGATCAACTGGAACAACGCTATCCCCACCAGTTGCTCGGACCCATTCACAAGGCGTCGGATCTGGCTTACGCCCATTCCAGCCATATGGATATATTTACCTATAAACCCCCCAGGCAACGTCAGCCCGGTCAACTTGCATCCAGTTCACGCGCTACCAAAGAGTACGGCGATCTGGTTGAAACTGTTATTCAAAAAACACTTACCTGATCATTCGCGGTAAGGAGGAAAAATGGTACCCAGTAAGAAAAAGAGATTTAACGCATTTGAGGATTTTCCGACAACCGAAGAAAAACCGATCGCCAACCTGAAATCCATTCAGGAACCCGAGAAGACTGTCCGTGATATCGAACGCATTGAACGGCTCAAACCCAGTGAAATGATGCCGGATCGTTTCCAACCTCGTCGTTTATTGCCCATGCACATCCGTCAATCGTTTTACACGGGTGAAATTGATTGCTATCAGGCTGCCGCTGAATGGTTAAAGTATGCCCAACATGATAGTGGTGTCAAAGCCGAGGTGGAGCGTCTCTTATCATTGGGCAATTCCTTTGATGAACACGGTCAGATTAAAGCGATCACCGGTTCGTGGGATAATGATCCCAATGGAAATTTTGTGTTCTTCATTGAAACCGGGGAACGTCGTTTCTGGGCCGCCTGCTTGCAGGTCAGCGCTAACCATATTAAGGAAGAACCACTATTACGCGTGGAAGTGGTTGAAAATCCAACCCGCCAACGCCAGGTACTTGAAAACCGTCACGCGGAATCTCCCTCTGCAGTTGAACAGGCCTGTGAAGTAGCTGCTTTGATTTTGGCTGAGATAGGCATCACACCGGATGGTAAAGTACTGGACGATTATGATTATTTTCGTTTGGCACGCGCTCAGCGCATGCCAGCCGGCTTATGGGATCGTATCACCCCAATCATGCAATTAACCCGCCCCAGAATGGTGCAATTATTGAATATTTTACAGTTGCCCAGTCATTTACTCGAAATAGCGGATCGTTTTCGCTTACCGGAGCGCGTATTGAGAGAAATTCTCAGTCAACCACAGAAAAATTGGGATGCATTAATCCATCAGAGTATCCAAAATAGCCTCACTTCGGAAGATATCGCTGAACATGCGCTCAACGAAAAAAGCATATCAGACAGCAAAAAAGAGAGTTCTCCCCGCACTCCTTCGACGCCGGAGAAAAACGCTTATCGCTCGCTGCGCAAATTTACCAAAGTTTTTCGCAGCATCGATCATCTGGAACAATCCGAGATACTGGATTCCCTGGCCGATGATCTGTTCGTCAGTGGTCAGGCAGAAAATGCAGTCGAAATCCTATCAGAATTATTAACTTTAATTCAGGCAAGACTGAAAAGAAGATAGTTTTTTGATAAAAATAGATTCTTTCCTGCTACTTTCCACTTGATTCGTAACCGTGGTTACGAATCACAGGATGAGCAGGATTTTTTTTATTTTTACTTTTCAAGTACAAATGTCTTATGTATATCTTAATCTCACCCTAATATTTAGAAAGCACGGAATTCAATGCTTTCGTAGTATCCTTTCAATAATTAACGGTCCGGGTGTTTTTGTGCGAGCGGATGCTCGCACAAAAACACCCTATTACCCCGTTTTATTGAGATGATACCTTTCATAAATATAATTTTTTATCTTTAAAATCCACTTGAGTGATCTTTTAAATTTGTAAAATCAAAATCGGGAAAAAAGGGCATTCAATCGCTCTTTGAATAAATACTCCTTGCTACCTTTAAAACAGCTGTAAATTGACTTATTTGTTCAAAGGGTATACGCTATAAAATACACAGAGTATACCCTTAGGGTCGCCTCTTGACATTTTGATGTTTTCAAGGGTACAATTATCAGGGTCACCCCTTAGGGAGACACCATAACAGATTTCCTCAAAATCAAAGGAGCGCTCGTCAATCATGTTCATCATTGCCCTCGCAAATCAAAAAGGTGGCGTTGGAAAAACAACAACCGCGGTAACGCTTGCCAGCGGTTTTTCTCAGCATCTAAAAAATACATTGTTGATTGATCTCGATCCGCAAGGTCATATTGCATTTTCCTTTGGCGTGGAAAAGACACCCGGTTTGTATCGCTGGTTGGTAATGGATGAGCGACTTGATGAGGTTATTCAAAATGTAAGACCTGGGCTGGACATTTTATCCAGTGATAAACGCACAGAAAGTGTTAAACGACATATCACTTTAATGGATTTTCGCGAGACTCTTTTATTTGATCGATTAAGAAATTCCAATTATGATGTGATTTTATTGGATATGGCCCCATCTCTGGATGTGTTACACATCAATGGGTTGATTGCCAGTGATTGGGTATTGATCCCAACCCGACCAGATGCCATGGCAGTTGATGGTGTCAAAGAAATTTTACTAACCATGGGTGAAATCTCTCAACGAGGACATCAATTTGCAGGGTATTCGATATTGCCGACATTTTTTGACCGGACCACCCGCGAAACGGTCACTCAATTTCAGGATATCGTTCATGCATTCGGAAATAAGGTATTACCCCCGATACCGCAGGATACTCGTGTACGCGAATCTGCTGCCTATGGTAAAACGCTTTGGGAATATTCCCCCAACAGCCCAGCCATGGTTGGCTACCAGGAAGGAAAAATTCAGGTGGGGGGTTATAAACAGATTGTCGATCGTCTACTGGAGGTAATTGATGGCTAACCGTAATTTACAACGCAGATCAATTCTGGATCCAGCCGTAGCGGATTTATTAGCAGGCATGGAAAATAAACAGGCCGAAGCTCGCTTGCCCCGCCGGGAACGTGAAAAAAAAGCCAAAGAAAGAGCCAAAATCCGTGCCCGCAGGGATCAGCGGGTTACATACGATCTTCCCCCACAACTCAAACAGGCGATGTTCGATCTGGCAGAGTCGTTATCCTTACCTGCCAGCCAGTTGGTTACCCTGGCTTTACACCGCTTCATGGAAGCATACGCTGCCGGGCAGATCGATATTTCCAAATATAAGAAACCGTCCAAAAGCCCACGTTATGATTGGAAGCTGGATTTTCCACCGGAGTGGTGGCAAAATTAGTAACCGTGGTTACACTTTAGAAAGAATAGGGTAGGGGGGTTGTATTTTTTTGTATGCTTTTTTTATCAAATCAGTACCCAACTCGGTGTCTACTAATAATAGTACATATATTCTATAATCATTGTTTGATGAGATAATAATTTCCAGTAATATCGATGGATTTTCGTTGATATTATCCCCATTCCGGACATAATGCCGGCATCACGCGTAGATGCTGTCTTTAAAGTCAAGAGGAAGCACCCATATTCTTAAGATAATTTGGGTCGAAAGGCATTCCGGATTTCAAGACTCCAAAAACGAGATGAAGCAATTTTCTCA
>ENA-OSEO01000387-OSEO01000387.1-sediment-metagenome-genome-assembly--contig:-NODE-387-length-115740-cov-6.876711_pt1 | contig 115740 bp, 112 predicted proteins | sample MGYA00237883_ERZ534232 | MGnify/ENA metagenome assembly ERZ534232
GCATTATACCAAGACACGAGCTTTAGAAATGCTCGTTAATGCAAATTCATTATACTAGGGGACGGTGACTTTTTGCGTTTCCCCGCAAAAAGTCACCGTCCCCCAAAACCCACCCTACGCGGTCACGATCTGGCTATCCGCCTGCAGGCCCAGCTTTTCCACTGCCTTTTCCCGCATCTTGTACTTCATGATCTTTCCGGCCGCATTCATCGGAAACTCGGTCACAAAATCGATGTACCTCGGCGTTTTGTGCTTGGCCATATGGGAACGGATATAATCCTTCAACTCATCCGCTGTCAGCTCGGCGGCTTCCTTCAAAATCACACAGGCCATGATTTCTTCGCCGTATTGTTTGTCCGGCACGCCGATGACCTGGACATCCTTGACTTTCGGATGGGTATAAATAAAATCCTCGATTTCCTTCGGGTAAATGTTTTCACCGCCGCGAATAATCATATCCTTGATCCGCCCGGTGATTTTGAAATACCCCTGCGCATCCCGCCGCGCCAGATCCCCGGTATGAAGCCAGCCCTCCGCATCGATGGCCGTCGCCGTGGCTTCGGGCATTTTATAATACCCCTTCATGATGTTGTAACCGCGAGCCACAAACTCACCGTCCACATTGTCCGGAAGATCTTCACCGGTGGCAGGGTCCACGATTTTGCACTCCACACCCGGCAGGGCCCGGCCCACCGTATTGACGCGGAGCTCCACAGAATCGTCCACACGGCTTTGGGTACAGCCGGGGGAGGATTCCGTCTGGCCAAACACGATGGTGATCTGGGACATGTTCATTTTATCCACCACATCCTGCATCACCTTGACCGGGCAGGGACTGCCGGCCATAATCCCGGTACGCATGTGGGTAAAGTCCGTTTGGGGGAAGTCCTCGTGCTCCAGCATGGCAATGAACATCGTAGGCACCCCATGGAAACAGGTGATCTGCTCCTGATTGATACAGGCCAAGGCCGGTTTGGATGAAAAATATGGCAGCGGAGACATGGTGGCCCCATGGGTCATGGCGGCGGTCATGGCAAGGACCATGCCGAAGCAGTGGAACATGGGAACCTGGATCATCATCCGGTCCGCTGTGGAAAGCTCCATGCAGTCGCCGATGCACTTGCCGTTGTTGACCACATTGTAATGGGTCAGCATGACCCCCTTGGGGAACCCGGTGGTGCCGGAGGTATACTGCATATTGCAGACATCGTGTTTGTTCAGGGATACCGCTCTGCGGTACACATCCTCAATGGGGACCTTTTCGGACATCGCCATGGCCTCATCCCAGGTCAGGCAGCCCTTTTGCCTGGAATCCACCGTGATGATGTTGCGCAGAAAGGGCAGACGTTTGATATGCAGGGGCTTTCCTGCCTCTGCGGTCTCCAGTTCCGGACAAAGTTCCTTGATGATGCCCACGTAATCCGAATCCTTGTAGCCATCGATCATCACCAGGGTGTGGGTGTCGGACTGGCGCAAGAGGTATTCTGCCTCATAGATCTTGTATGCCGTATTCACAGTGACCAGGACTGCGCCGATTTTTGTGCTCGCCCAGAAGGTTATGTACCACTGGGGCACGTTGGTCGCCCAAATGGCCACATGATCTCCCGGCTTGACGCCCATGGCAATCAGTGCACGGGCAAAGGTGTCCACATCATCGCGGAATTCAGAATAGGTCCGGGTATAGTCCATGGTGGTATAGCGGAAGGCATATTGATCCGGAAATTCGTCCACCATACGGTCAAGGACCTGGGGGAAGGTCAGATCGATCAGAGTGTCCCGCTCCCAGACATATTTTCCTGTCTTTGTCGAATTCTCGAACAGATGGCTTTTCGCAGCGCTTTTTTCCAGATACCGTTCCATATAATTGGCAAACTGTGGGAACACGATGCCGGCATCGCTCAGATCCGGCGCCCAGCGCTTGACCCACTCCAGCGATACGAAACCTTCATAATTGATTGAACGCAGGGCTCTCATCATCTCGTCGATCGGCATGTCCCCTTCGCCCATCATCCGGTAATGAACCGCACCATTGTCCATAATCGAGTCTTTGATGTGGGCGTATTTGATATACGCCCCCAAATTATGCACGGTTTTCCCCGGCGACTCTCCTCCGAAGCGGTAAGGATGGTGGGTATCCCATAAGGCCGCCACCGTATCGCTGGCCAGGCGATCCAGCAAAGTGCGCAAACGGGCCGTATCGCAATACACACCGTTGGTCTCAATCAGCAGCGTGACCCCTTTCTCTTCGGCGATGGGGATCAGCCGCTGCAGCGCCGCAAAAACCACCTCATCATCCACTTCCCCCATAGGATAGGGTTCGAGATCCGCCAGGATCCGGATATAGGGTGTGCCCAGCCTGGAGGCAAGTTCAATGTATTGAACGATTTCCAGGTGGTTCTGCTCTGCCCGCTCTGCAAATTTGAGGCAGCAGCCTGACGACAGACAGGGAATCTCCAAACGGAGCTTGGCCAACTTTTTAACCGTTTCCGGCAGCTGGCTCTCCGTGAAGGGTTGGGCCTGAACGGCAAAAATATCTTTCCCCAGGCCGCGGATCTCGATCCCGTCAAAGCCAAGGTCCTTTGCCATGGAATAAATATCCGGCCAGTCAAAATCAGGGCAGCCTAAGGTCGAAAATGCAATTTTCATTATGAATTCCTCCTCGATGACTGAATTTTTTCGAGTAAACAAGACTTTCCGGTGCAAAGGGTATAAAAAAAGCTCACGCCCCTTCGCATTGCTGCGAGAGACGAAAGCATAAACTTCCGTGGTACCACTCTCTTTGGTATAACCATACCCTCTTTGCGGCATCGGCCATCGTGGCGAATGCCTTCTCATGGTAACGGCGAGAATCCCGTTCGTGTCTACTGACCCGCACCCTCATGAGGCGAGTGTTCGGACGACTGCTCCGGGGCCAGTTCACCTTCTGCCATGTGCACTGTTTCGCAGCAGCCAACAGCTCTCTGAAGCACCCGGGCAGCGTTTTTTCCCCATCATCGCATTTGCTTAATTTCAACAAATTCTATCAAAGCACCATTTTTTTGTCAAGAGATTTCGCAGTTCTTGTTTTCGCAGTTCCAAAGCTGGCGAACCTTCTCCCAATCCTCCGGGCAGTCGAAGTCAAATCCCTGCCATACGGGCTTGACAGGAACGGCCAATTTCCGGTCTCTATAATGGTCGGCCACCACGCGCCCCCCCTGTTCCTCCTTCAGCTTGAGAAGCTCCGGGACCAAATCGGCGGGAAAGACTGCCGGCGAACCGAATTTTCCTTCATATTCCGGATAAACGATTTTGTCCGGGTGGGCGGCAAAGGTGTCGGACAGCTGTTGAAGCAAGGAATCACTGAGCAGAATCTGATCCCCGGTAAAAAAAATGAACCCGCGAAGGCCTTCCGTTTTCGCCAGGGCTTTCAGCCCCAGACGGACCGAACTGCTTTTTCCTTCGGTCGCCATCGGATTCATCACCGGGATAAAGCCCCGGTTTTTCGCCATTTCCAGGATCTCCGCATATTGGGAAACGACAACGACCGCGGCATAATCCTGTCGCCGGAGCTGGTCGAGAATATATTCGGCCACGGTTTTCTCCCCTAAATTCAGGAGCAGCTTGTTGTAACCCATACGGCGGGAAAACCCGGAAGCCATGAGGATGGCTCCGATCCTGTTCCCTTTGATCACCGGCGTCCCGGCTTGAACGGCCGCAGCCTGTTTTCCCTCCGCGAATTCAGGAAAAAATTGTTTCCACATGGCATCGGCGGACCTGTAAATCGCTTTTTCAAAAGCGCTGTACTTATCCAGCAGAGCCCTTCCTTCCGGGGTAAGCTGGGCCCCTCCGCCGTGGATGCCTCCCGTTTTTTTGATCAGCAGATCGTAGCCAAGGGTCCTTTCCGCCGTCCGGATCATACTCCAGGCTTTGCTATAGGCAATCTTCAGGTCTGCGGCGGCTGCCCGCAGCGAAGCCGTCTCATCAACTTTGCGCAGCAGGCGAGCGACGCCTGGACCGAAGAATTTTTCGTTGGAGTACAGTTTGAAATTCAGGGAGTAGTGAACTTTTTCGGGTTTTTCGTCCATACTGCACCTCATTGTCCTCAAAATCGGTGCTTGCCAGCACCCTATGTTTTCATTATACTATTTCCAGGATAACGGTCAATCCCTAATCCCTTCCCTTGAAGAGAAAGGAGCTCAATATGCAAATCATCCCTTCTGCGCTGGCTCTTCTGGAGGCCGGCGAGGCCTTTGCCCTGGCCACCATCATTGAACAGCAGGGCTCCACGCCCCGCGGCATCGGTACGCAGATGATCATCCGGGCCGACGGCCGGATCATCGGCACCTTGGGCGGCGGCAGCAGTGAAGCCCAGGCCATTGCCCGCGGCCCTGAAATCATCACCGGGAATAAGGCCAGTCTTCTTACCGTCAACATGACCGGAAGCGACGCGGCCGAAAGTGATATGATCTGCGGCGGCATTGTCCGTATTCTGCTCCAATGCGTTCAGCCCATCCAGCTCCCCACCTTCCGGAAACTTCAGAAGGCTGAAGATGAACGCCGGAAAGGCTGGCTGGTCACCCTGATCGACCATCAAAATCATTACCTGGTCTTTGTGGACGAACAGGGCCAATGCCACTCCATTCCCGACTTGCCGGAGGCTCTGCGGCCCTATGCTCTGGATGCCGCCCACTCATCAATGCACACCCAGCATATGCCGGGAATCAGCCTATTTGCCCGTCCTCTGCGCCCGAGGGGCAGAATGTACCTATTCGGCGCCGGCCACGTGGCCTTGGATACGGCCAAAGTATGCAATCTGCTTGGCTTTGAAACCACCGTTTTGGATGACCGTCAGGAATTTCTTGACGAGCACCGTTTCCCTGAATCCCACCGCGTCCTGGTGCCGGACTTCGACCACATTCCCGATTTGCCGGTGGACGAAGAAACGTATATCGCCATCATGACCCGAGGCCATCTGGGGGATGCCCAATGCCTCGACTGGGCTTTGGCAAGAGATGACCGGGCCGCCTATATCGGCATGATCGGCAGCCGGCATAAGCGCACGATCATGTACGACCGGCTGCGAAAGCAAGGGATCACCGAAGAACGCCTTGCGCGGATCCATTCCCCCATCGGCTTGCCGATCCAGGCCCAAACCCCTGCCGAGATTGCCGTCAGCATTGCTGCGGAGCTGATCCAATGGGTCAATCAGCAACCTTGACCTCACAGCACAACGCCTATCCATGAAAGAAGGGACGGAATCATCCGTCCCTTCATGTTTTTCCGATCCATTCAGATCAACGAGCGTACCGCCACGGCCGCCGCGGCCACTTCCGCTTCGGTATTGAAGTGGCTGAAGGAAAACCGCACCGTACCCTGCGGGAAAGTCCCCAGGGTTTTGTGGGCCCATGGCGCGCAATGAAGGCCGCATCGCGTCAGGATGCCGTATCGCTCGGAAAGCTGATAGCTGACTTCCCCATGGTCACGGTTCAAAAAGTCCAGCGAAACGACCCCCACACGGCGCGCCAGATCCGGTTCTCCCACCAGCCGCAAGCCGGGGAGGTCGCGCAGTTCCTCTATAAACTGCGCGACCAAAGCCATTTCCTTCTCCCGAAGGGCTTGAGGCGTCATCTCCAGGATATATTTCAAAGCCCGGTTCAGTCCGTAGATCCCCGGGATGTTCATGGTTCCCGCCTCAAACCGGTCCGGCATGAAATCCGGCATCTCTTCGGAATCCGAAACGGATCCGGTGCCGCCGGCAATCAAAGGCTCCATGCTTTGGGCCAGTTCCGGCGATAACAGCATCCCTCCGACACCAGCGGGCCCCAGCAGACCTTTATGTCCCGCAAAACAGAGGGCGCTCAGACCCATGGCTTCAAAATCCAGGTCAAGATGTCCTGCCGTCTGGGCCGCATCCAAAACAAAGGCGATCCCACGTTTCCGGCATAAGGCACCCACCTCCGGTACCGGCAGAATCGTCCCGCTCACGTTGGAGGCATGGGTCATGACCACCAGCCTCGTTTCAGGTCTCAGCAGCGCCTCAAATTGAGGAAGCAGCAGATTCCCCTCCCGGTCGCAAGGCGCCCGGTCGATGGCCACGCCTTGACGGCTCAGCTGAATCAGCGGCCGAACGACGGCGTTATGCTCCATGCTGCTGACCACGCAATGGTCCCCGGGTTTTAGAAAGCCTTTCAGGACGTAATTCAAACTATAGGTAACACCTGGAGTGAACACCACATGGGCACTGTCCGGGAAGCCGAACAGCCGGCACAGCAATTCCCTGGTCTCCAGGGTGGTCCGTGCGGCTGCAGCCGCCAATTCATTGCTGCTGCGATTCAGGTTGGAGCCGATTTTATCGATATATTCTGTCATCGCACCGCTGATGCCCGGTGCTTTCGGAAAGCTTGTCGCCGCTTGGTCCAGATAAACATTCTGCATGAGCCGTTGCATCCTCTCCAAAGGGTTTGACATTGAATATGTGGCGCGCCTTTGAATCTGAGCGTAAGTCTATCACAAGCGCTGCAGGTTCGCAAGCATCCGGCAAAGTCGGCGGGAGACGCCCCGTAAGCCGGAGGGTCGGCAATTCTATGACATTTTAATCGTTATCTTCTTGAACGTATAACGATATTGGCTTACAATGAACGTATGAAAAACGGATTCTGGCAAAGGCCGGCAAGGAGGAAACGATGCATCTTTTTCTGTGCGGCGGCGATGCCGGCAGCATCTCGGGGCTGATCCGGAACGCTTTGGCTGAAACTGGCATCCAGCCCTTCATTTTTACCGCCGGCAGCCTTGCGGATAATATCCCCCGGGGCAGCACGGTTCTGGCGATTCTCACCTCCGGAAAGGCACCCGGTGAACAGATTGATCCGCAACAGGTGCTGGCGGCGATGGGCAAGCCCTGCCAAATCATCGGCTTGATCAAAAACCCGGCCGACCCGGTCATAGGTCTGCTTCAGGCGCATCCGCTGGCACGTTTTTACGAGATCACTTCGATGAATCTGGACAAGATCGGGAAACTGGTCCGCCGTTTCCTGATCCAGCCCCTGCTGTCCGATGCTTTGGATATCGGTCCAAAACGCCGGGACAGGGGGCAAACCATTGCCATCATCGGCGGCGGGGGCAAAACGACCCTGATGTTTATGCTGGCCCATGCGCTGTCGGCCGCCGGAAACCGGGTTATTGTGACCACCACCACACACATCCGCAAACCGGTTCCCGGTCAAGTCCCCTTGCTTCTGGAGACGGTTTCCTCCGACAGCGATCCGCTGTGCGGCAAGGAATTGCTCCCGGCCATCTCAAATGCCTTGGTGCAGCATCCGCTTCTGGCCATCCTGCAAACTGCCGGGCCCAAGGAACAGGCCGAGGGGAAAATGAAGGGTCCCCCCGCGGTCTTGCTTGAATGTCTGCCGCAGCTGGCGGATTATGTGCTGGTGGAGGCGGACGGGTCCCGCGAGTTCCCCTTAAAAGCCCCTGCTGAATATGAACCGGTGTATCCGCCCCAGACCGATCATGTGCTGGCCTTGGCCGGCCTATCGGCCCTCGGCAGGCCTTTGCAGGAGGTCTGCCACCGTTCCCATCTGGCCGTCCAGCGTCTTGGCTGCAGCCCGCAGCACCGGGTAGCCCCTGAAGACCTGGCCCGTCTGGTTTATCATCCTCAAGGCCAGCTTAAGGATCTCCCTGCCGGCGCCCGTCTGAGCATCCTGCTGAATCAGGCCGACGCCTTGACGCCGGATGGCGTGCTGGAAGTCCATCCGCCGGCGGAAGCCCTACGCACAGCCCGGCTCCTGTCGGAGCTGGGTGCCGGTCAAGTCTATATCACGTCGCTGCAATCGGCGGTGCCGGTCTTGCACCGTCTCATCAAAGGAAGGGGATCATCATGCTCATATTGATCAAAGGCGCCGGGGATCTGGCATCGGGTGTCGCACTTCGTTTGAGGCACTGCCACTTTCAGGTCGTCATGACCGATTTGTCCCAGCCAACGGCGATCCGCCGGACGGTTGCCTTTTCTCCGGCCATTACAGAAGGCTGGGCCACCGTCGAGGATGTGACCGGCCGCCATGCTGCGGACCCGCAGGAGGCATTAGCCATCGCCGCGTCCGGCGACATCGCAGTCCTGGCCGATCCGGAAGCAGCCTGCCGCACGGTGCTGAAGCCTGACATCCTGATCGACGCCATCCTGGCCAAACACAACATCAACACGGCCATCACGGATGCGCCCCTGGTCCTTGCACTCGGACCGGGTTTTACAGCCGGTGCCGACTGCCACTGCGTGATCGAAACCATGCGGGGACACACCTTGGGCCGGCCGATCTGCCATGGCGGCGCTCTGCCCAACACCGGCAGCCCCGGCAGCATCGGCGGCTTTACCACCGAACGGGTTCTCCGCGCCCCTTGCGCCGGAAAGTTTATCCCGCTGTCAAAAATCGGCGACACCATCACGACCGGCCAAGCCGTGGCTTCCGTTGAAGATTCCCAGGGGAAGCTTTGGCCGGTCACAGCCCAGATCAGCGGCATTTTGCGAGGTATCCTGCCTGAGGGGATTCCGGTCCAGAGCGGGATGAAATCCGGCGACATCGATCCCCGCTGCGAACTGAGCCACTGCTACACCGTTTCCGATAAAGCCCTGGCCATTGGCGGCGGCGTTCTGGAAGCGATCCTTCACCTGAATCCTTCGCTGATCCTCAATTCGTCCATCCTCCGGACAGAGGGGGGAAAATAAGATGGAAACCTCCGTCAAGCTGACCAAGCTGGCTCAATGCGCCGGCTGCGGCGCCAAGGTTGGCGCCGGCACCCTAGCCCAGCTCCTGGCAGACATGCCGGTCCGAAAGGATCCGCGGCTTTTGGTGGGCTATGACAAAAGCGATGACGCCTCGGTTTTTCAGCTGACGCCGGAAATCGCCATCGTGCAAACCCTGGACTTCTTCCCGCCCATCGCGGATGACCCTTTTACCTTCGGTCAAATCGCTGCGGCCAACGCTTTGAGCGATATTTATGCCATGGGGGCAGAGCCGGTCCTGGCCATGAACATCCTTTGTGTCACAAAAGCCATGGCCTCCGAGACGGTCCGGGAGATCCTGCGGGGCGGTTACGAAAAGGTGTATGAAGCCGGCGCCCTGATCTCCGGCGGCCACAGCATCGAAGGTCCGGAACCTTTGTACGGTCTCTCGGTAACCGGCTTGGTCCATCCGGAAAAACACCTGGCCAACAGCAGCGCCCGGCCAGGGGATGTCCTGATCCTGACCAAGCCGATCGGGATCGGGGTCCTGACCACCGCCGCCAAAGCCGGCCTCCTTCCTCCGGAACAGGAAAAACAGGTTTTTGATTTGATGGCCACGCTCAATAAAAAAGCCCGTGACATCATGGTTCAGTATGAGATCCACAGCTGCACCGACGTCACCGGCTTCGGCTTATTAGGCCATAGTCTTGAAATGGCCCAAGGTTCCGGTGTGACCATCGAATTGGACAGCGGCGCCATCCCGGTTCTGCCCGGAGCTCTGGATTTTGCCGCCATGGGCATCCTGCCGGCTGGCGTCTACCGCAACCGCAGCTTCGCCGCCGCCTCGGCGGCTTTTGCGGAGGGTCTCCCTTTGCGCCTCCAGGATGTCCTTTTTGATCCCCAGACTTCCGGCGGTCTCTTGATTTCGGTTGCCGAGAAGGATGCGGCGGACCTGCTCCGGGAATTGCAGGATCATTCAGAATGGCCGCAAAGGATCGGATGGGTCAGGGAAAAACAAGCGTCCCCTATCGTTGTGAAATAAGTATAAGCATGGAAAAGAGGCGCACTTCCTGCGCCCCTTCGTGTTTTGGATCATTTGACCAAGGGATAATCCATGGCTTCCCAGGCTTTGATGCCGCCAATCATGACATAGATCTTCAGATTGCTGTCAAGCCGCATCAGCAAAGTGGCTGCCAGCAGCGACTGGGTGCCCAGCGTACAGACGAAAGCCAATGCTCCGGAACGCTTCCATTCACCATAATGCCCAGCCACCTTCGGCGCCGTCACATGGACCGCTCCGAAAATATGGCCTCGCTTAAATTCCCCTTTAAGCCTGGCGTCCACCAGGGTCAGGGACGGGTCATTCCGTCGGACATACAATTCTTCGGCAGCCAGGCACTCGATCCTGGCTGTTTTACGTCCGCTGGCAACCCAGGACTCCATACCGCCGTCCAGATAACCGATCACATGGTCCTGACCCACGGCATGCAAGCCTTTTACAGCCTCCTCCAGGTTTTCCTTTGAGTCTGCCACCAGCAGCAGCGGGACATCGGGAGGAAGGCTCCATCCGGCGGATGTGCCAAAATTGCCTTTGAGGCTCAGGCCAAAAGCGCCCGGGATATGGGCTGCGCAAATCGGCAGCACATCCCTTGTATCCACCGCCAGACATCCTCGATCCAATAAATCCGCAAAATCTTTGGGCTGATAGGGCTTAGGCCGGGTCAGTTCGCTGCTTAAGGCAGGGCCCCTGCGGTTTATTTCAGAACAGCGGCTGAAATGGCTCGGGACTTCGGGCATATCCCGGAGCAGCTTTTCGATGAATTTGCTTTGCGGATGCGTGTTGAGCGGAATATTATAAAGACGTTCCGTGCCAATGGTTGAGGACAGCTTGGGAGACAGCCTCTTGCCGCATAAGGATCCTGCGCCGTGTGCCGGATAAACCTCCACATGGTCGCCCAGTTCTTCGATCCGTCGAAGGCTTTGGTATAGCGACGCCGCCAATTCCTCCTCTCGCTCCGGGAATAGGTCCGGACGGCCTACGTCACCCACCAGCAAGGTGTCTCCTGTAAAAACCAGGTTTGGGACGGGTCCCCTTTCCAGATCGGCCACCACAAAAACAGAGCTTTCGGGCGTATGCCCCGGCGTTTCCAGCATTCGGACCGAGAAGGAATCGATATACAGCACTTCCCCATCCTGCAGGCCATGATGGGCGAAATCCGCCTCGGCCTTTTGGGAGATATAGATCCTGGCCCCGGTCATCCGGGCCAGCTCCCGATGTCCCGACACAAAATCCGCATGGAGATGAGTTTCCAGGATGGCGACGATCGGCTTGCCCATGTTCTTGGCAATCCGGATGTACTGGCTGATCTCGCGGGCCGGATCAACCACAATGCAGGAGGTTTTTCCGCTGAATACATACGAAAGATGTGCAAGTCCGGGGGTATAGATCTGTTTTAACTCCATCTCGATCCCTCCTCTGCCCTGTATGCCCTGGGCTGATCCTCAAGAATATCCAAGTCGTTCGAAACGGTCGAAAAGTTTTTTCATAATTTTCTGTCACTTAACTTTAATTTTGAATGCTTTTGCTGCAATTGTCAATCCACCCGATGGGCTGCTGCATATTTTCAATGACTTTGAAAATATGATCTGATATAGTATAATCAACTTAAGAAGCCCGTTGGAACAAAAGTCGCAATTTTCTGTTATCATGGCGGAATCGTTTTTGAAGAGGAGATGAGACTATGAATGGTTTAGCCGTAGCAATCACCATGGAGCTTGACGGGGAAAACTATTACAAACGGCAAGCGGAAGCAACCACCAACGCTCATTTAAAAAAACTATTCACGATGCTGGCGAAGGATGAGAAAAAGCATGCGCAGATCCTGCAAAAGCGCTTTGACAAAACATCGTATGAACTGACGGAATTCGATGCTTTGGCAGAATCCAAAAAGATTTTTTCGGAAGCTGTCGATATGACCGCCAAAGTCTGGAAAACCCCGGAACAATTGGAAATCTATCGCGGCGCCCTGGAAAAGGAGAAACAGAGCATTGCACTTTATGAAAAATTTTTGTCACAATCCGTCACGGATGACGATAAAAAGCTCTTCACTTTCCTGGTTGAACAAGAAAAGGATCACTACACCATTTTTGATGATCTGATCCAGTATCTGGATCGTCCCATGGATCGGATCGAAACCGCGGAATTCGGCATCCGTAAAGAATATTGATCCGCAGCCGGCAACGGCCTTCAAAGTGCGCCGCTCTTCCCCGCCGGGAAGAGCGGCTTTCTTTTTCAGTGAATGCAATAGCCATGATCCAGAGGACCGGATCCCTTTCCCAAATCCAGGCCCGCCCGGATGGCCCCCGCCACATAGGCTTTGGCCTTTCGGACCGATTGGTTCAAGGACAGTCCAGCGGCCAGATTGCAGGCAATGGCCGAGGAAAGGGTACAGCCGGTCCCGTGGGTATTGGGATTGGGAATGCGGGTGCCCTCGAACCATTGGGCGCACCCGTCGGCAAACAACAGATCATCCGCGTCCCCGGCAGCATGCCCCCCTTTGATCAGAATGGCGCGGCCGGTATGCCGGACGATCAAGCGGGCCGCCTTGATCCGATCCTCCCGACTTGCAATGGGGAACCCGCACAGCTTCTCCGCTTCCGGCAGATTGGGCGTCGCCAGGACCGCCAAAGGCAGAAGCCTGTCCATCAGCGTATCGATTGCAGACGGTGCCAGCAAGCTGCTGCCGCTGGAGGAAACCATGACCGGATCCAGGACAATATTCTGTGCCCGGTATTCGGTCAAGCGGTCCGCAATGGTCCGGATCATTTCGCGGCTGGACACCATGCCGATCTTGACCGCATCGGGACGGATATCCTTAAAAATACAATCGATTTGAAGCGCCGCCATGTCCGCCGGCACATCCCGGACCCCATAGACGCCAGTGGTATTCTGGGCTGTCAGCGCTGTGATGACGCTCATGGCATACATGCGATGGACCGTAATGGTCTTGATGTCTGCCTGGATTCCGGCGCCGCCGCTGCAATCCGAGCCGGCAATGGTCAATACACTTTTCATGAGCCGGCCCTTCCATAAACGACCGATTCTGCCAGCCGCCGCAATTCCGCCGTGGCCAACCGGATATCCGGTTGTGCATAGATTGCGGAAACCACAGCCACACCGGCAATGCCGCTGCCGACCAGCTTCATCATGTTGTCCTTCCGGATCCCTCCGATGGCCACCACCGGAATCCGCACCGCACCGCATATGGCCTGCAGTGTCTCATAGGATACCTCTGCGGCATCCTTTTTGGTGGCGGTCTGAAATACGGCTCCCACCCCCAGATAATCGGCGCCGCTTTCCTGGGCAGCAATAGCCTGGGACACCGTCTGTACCGATACACCTAAGATTTTGCCGGAGCCCAGCAGACGCCGCGCCTCAGCGGCCGGCCTGTCCTTTTGTCCAATGTGAACGCCGTCTGCCCCGCAGGCCAGAGCCACCTCGAGGTTATCATTGATGACCATTGGTACATGGTAATGGGATGTGAGGGTCTGAAGCTCCCGGGCCTGGGCTAAAAACGCTTCATAGCCCAGGTTTTTTTCCCGCAGCTGAATGAAGGTGGCCCCCGCCTGGATGGCTTTCTCAGTCTGCAGCGTCAGAGATTGTTCCTTGAGCCACGACCGGTCGGTCACTGCATAGAGCAGCAGGTCATCTTTACCGCTTCTCAATCCGGGCGCCTCCTTTCAGCTGGTCTGCGGTCATTTGGCTGACGGCATCGATCAGATGCATGCGAAAGGCTGCGGTCCCTCCGTCCTGTTCAGCCGTTTTTTGATAAGCCATTTCTCCGCTCAACCCCATCAGACAGACGGCCGCAGCGGCCGCCTCCAGCACATGATCGGCATTGGCCGCGGCAAAGGCCGCCATCAAGGCCGACAGCATGCAGCCAGTCCCTGTCATTTTGGCCATCATCGGGTGGCCGTTGGTGATCACATACGCCGAATCGCTGTCCGCCACGACATCGATGGCCCCGGTGATGGCGATGACGGCACCAGTCCGGGCGCTCAGATCCTTGGCGAAGGCAATCATGGAATCCAGGTTCTGGCTGGAAACCGCATCGTTTTGATCCGCATCGACACCCTTGGTGGTGCCCGAGCCTTTGGCAATGGTCTTGATCTCCGAGCTGTTGCCGCGAATCGCCGCAAATCGGACCTGCCGCAGAAGCTCAAAGGCCGTGGCTGTCCTGAATTCGGAGGCGCCTGCCCCCACCGGATCCAAAACCACAGGCCTGCCGAGCCGGTTGGCTTCTTTCCCGGAAGCCAGCATGGACCGGACCGTGCGTTCATTCAGCGTTCCGATATTCAGGCATAGGCTGCTGCACAAGGCGGTGATTTCCGCCGCTTCCCGAAGGTCGTCGGCCATGATGGGAGAGCCGCCGGCCGCCAGTAGTATGTTGGCGCATTCATTGACCGTCACATAGTTGGTGATGCAATGGACCAGGGGCTGCTTCCCTTTCACATTAAGAAATACTTTCTCTAACATCGAATCCCTCCGTTTATTCGCTTGGTCGGCACTGCCGGCCGCGATGTCCTATGCGGTTGAGACAAAAAAGAACGGGAAACACCAACCGGTGTTTCCCGCATAAATCATGACGACCTCAGCGTTCCATCCCTACGTTGGCATTATCCAAATCAGGTTATAGGGGTCGAAGTCGCACCACTTCCTCTCAGCCTGCCCACAAGCTCCCCCGTATTCAATTAGGTGGTATTATAGCACACCGCGGCCCTGCCGTCAACCGGCCTCCCGTCTGCCCGCAGCCGATTCGGCTGGCTTTACTTTTTGGAGGCGGCCGCTTTCCGTTTTCTGTAGAACAAGAGCCCTGCCGTCAGGACCGCCGCCGACATGACCGTCAGCACGGCCGTTGAATATAGATCCATGTATCCGGCAATGTTTCTCCATGCTTCGCCGGCAAAAGCGCCCAAAGAAACCAGCAGCGTATTCCATAAGACCGTGCCCAGGGTGGTCAGCAGCAGAAACTGCGGCATCGCCATCCGGGAGATGCCGGCCGGAATCGAAATCAGACTTCGCATTACCGGAATGAAACGACAAACGAAAACCGTGGTTTTGCCGTGCCGTTCAAACCAGCCGACGGCTTTGTCCACATCGTTTTTCTGGAAACGCAAGGCCCTTGCCCAGGCGCTGTCCAGCAGCCGCTGCAGCCTCCGGGGGCTTAACTGGCGACCTAGCCCATAGAGTATGACGGCGCCGATCATGGAACCGGCTGTGGCCGACAAGATCACGCCCGCTATCGTCAGGCGGGTATAGGTGGTCATGAAGCCGCCAAAGGTGAGGATCACTTCCGAGGGAATCGGCGGAAAGATATTTTCAATGGCGATCAGAAGCACGATCCCCATGTAGCCAAATTGATCCATGATGTGAATGATCCATTGATGCATCAGAGAACCTCTCAAGCTGTTTATTTGAAGCCAAAGCATTCTTTCCTGATTGTATCATGTCATTGTCATATCCGTCATCCTTTTCCCTTAAAACCATGCTTTTTTCAGCAAGCCGGCCGCCGTTTCCAGATCCTTTTCCTTCATGGCGGCGTAGCCCAGCAGGATCAGGGGTTGTTGTCCAGCCGGACCATCGCCCATTGCGTATTGGGATAAGCCGTAAACCTTGACGCCCAGCCTCCGGGCGGCGGCAATCAGTTCATCCTCATTCATCCCATTGCGGATCCTCAGCAGGAAATGCAAGCCCACATTGGCGCCAATGATTTCCGCCCCGGGCATCAGCTTCTGGATCACGTTCGCCAAAACCTCACGCTTTTTTTTATAGACTTTGCGCATGCGATTCAAATGCCGTTCAAAATGGCCTAGAGAAATAAACCGGAAAAGGGCTTTCTGTTCAAATACCGGGACCGGACAAATATAAAATGTCATCCTTTGAAGGTATACCTCCAGAAGCTTCTCCGGCAAAACCATATAGCTGATTCGGATGGAGGGCGTCAAGGATTTGGAAAACGCGCCGATGTAAATGACTTTCCCTCCATGATCCAGTCCTTGCAGGGAAGGGATCGGCTTGCCGCTGTATTTGAATTCACTGTCATAATCATCCTCGATGATATACCGGTCATCGCCTTGATTGGCCCATTTCAGGAGCTGGATCCGACGGCTGGCCGGCATGATGCATCCCGTTGGAAACTGATGGGACGGCGTGATGAAGGCCGCATGGGCACCGCTTTGGATCAAAGCCTCCGGAATCATTCCCTTCTCATCCAATGGGACCGGCACATAATCTGCCCGGCTGCTTCGCAGCAGCTGACTTAATTTTTCATAACCCGGATTCTCCAAGGCATAGATGCAGTCCTCGCTGAACATCTGAATCAGCAGCTGCAGCAAAAATTCAGTCCCGGCGCTGATCACGATTTGCCGAGGCGAACAGACGACCCCCCTGGACTGGTGAAGATAATGGGCGATGGCAGACCTCAGCTTGAAATCCCCCTGGGGATGGCCCAGTCGCAGCAGGTCGGGGTCATATTCATCGATCACATCCTTCGTGATCTTCCTCCAGGCCGCATAGGGAAAGCTTTCCCCATCAACGCCATGATACGAAAAGTTATAGATGGCCTCCCCTGATTGTACCGCATCATCGGCCTCAGCCGGCGCCGTCGGCTTCAGTCCGATGATTCCATCCATTTCAGCAATATAATACCCGCTTCTTGCCCTGGCCGATATGTAGCCCTCTGAGAGCAGCTGGCTGTAAGCATTCTGGATCGTGTTCCGGCTGCATTGGAGATGCGCCGCAAGCTCTCGTTTGGAAGGCAGCTTTCCGCCGCAAGGAAACCGGCCGCTCTGAATCTCCATTTTTATATAGCCGTAAAGTTGTTCATAAAGTGGTTCTTTCGCTCTGGGATCCAGGGTGATGGTTAACATATTCATACCGATACTCCTAAACTGGCACCATGAACTTATATCATTCTGGTACTTTCTTTATGGTCAGTTGCTTTTTATAATCATACCATCACCTTATAATTCGTCAATAGATCAACATTAGAAAGAGGGAATTGAAATGAATAACCGTTATGAGCTGAACAAAAACCTTGCCCAGATGCTGAAAGGCGGTGTAATTATGGATGTCACCACGCCGGAGCAGGCACGGATCGCTGAAAAAGCCGGCGCCTGCGCCGTCATGGCCTTGGAAAGGATCCCCGCCGACATTCGTGCCGCAGGCGGCGTATCCCGAATGAGCGATCCTAAAATGATCCGCGAAATCCAGGAAGCCGTTTCTATTCCGGTCATGGCCAAGGTCCGCATCGGGCATTTTACAGAAGCTCAGATCCTGCAGGCCGTTGAAATCGACTACATCGATGAAAGCGAAGTCCTGTCCCCCGCCGATGACAAATACCATATTGACAAGACTAAATTTAACGTTCCCTTTGTCTGTGGTGCAAAGGATCTTGGGGAGGCCCTGCGCCGGATCGCTGAAGGCGCTTCCATGATCCGTACCAAAGGCGAACCTGGAACCGGCGACATCGTGCAGGCTGTCCGGCACATGCGGCGGATCAGCCAGGAGATCCGCAAACTGCAAAATCAGCGGGATGATGAACTGTTTCATGCAGCCAAAGATCTTCAGGTCCCCTATGACCTGGTCCAATATGTTCATGACCAGGGCAAGCTCCCTGTGGTCAACTTCGCCGCCGGGGGTGTGGCGACGCCGGCAGACGCCGCTTTGATGATGCAGCTTGGGGCAGAAGGCGTATTCGTGGGCTCCGGCATCTTCAAATCCGGCAATCCCGCCCGCCGGGCTGAGGCCATCGTCAAAGCCGTGACCAATTTTAAGGATGCCAAGCTGCTGGCCAGCCTTTCCGAAGATCTGGGAGAAGCCATGGTGGGCATCAACGAGCAGGAGATTGCCCTGCTGATGGCCGAACGGGGTCAATAAGATGATCGGCGTTTTGGCCCTCCAGGGCGGCTTCATCGAGCACATCCATGCTTTGGGCCGCTTGGGTATCCCTTCTTTTGAGATCCGACAAAAGGCCGATTTGGAAAACAAGCCCCTCGACGGCCTCATCCTGCCTGGCGGCGAAAGCACCACCATCGGAAAACTGCTGCGGGAACTGGATCTTTTTGAACCCCTGCGGCAGCGCATCCAGAAGGGCACACCGGTTTTCGGAACCTGTGCCGGACTGATCCTTCTGTCAAAGGAAATTGCCAACGACTCAAACCAATACCTGTCCGCCATCGATATTACAGCCCAGCGCAATGCCTTCGGCAGACAGCTTGGCAGTTTCCATACCATTGCACCTTTTGCAGGCGTCGGGGAGATCCCCATGACCTTCATCAGGGCCCCCTTTATCGCTAAGGCCGCCGAAGGCGTGGAAATATTGGCGGAGGTCCAGAACCGCGTGGTGGCCGCCCGCCAGGGAAACATTCTTGTAACTGCCTTTCATCCGGAATTGACGGAAGACCTCAGCGTCCATCAATATTTTCTGGATCTCTGTTAACACCTGTATTAAAAGGAAGCGGCTTCGGGATGATCTTGTTCATCATCCCGAAGCCGCTTCCTTTTTTCCGGCGTTACACCCCTTCCAGATCAAAGGGCGGTGTATACTCTGCCCGGGCACTGGCCCTTTCCTGGATATAGCCGCTGTCCAATCCCAGTCGCAAAGCCTCCCGGACCACCGACTGATACTCGGCCGTGGTTAGCCGCCGATCGATTTCCGGATGCTCACAGCTCTTGTAACAAGGCGTGTACTGACTCATCAGACTTAGCACATAATGATTTTCTGGCAGGTGGTCATGGATCCAATTTAAAATCGCCATCGAATCCTTTCGAGCGCCGGGAAGCACCAGATGCCGGATGATGACGCCCTTCTGCATGATCCCTTCCGCATCGTAGACCAATGGGCCGGTCAGCCGGACCATTTCCTGGATCGCAGCCGCCGCAGCCGAAAAATAGTCCTTCGTCTGGGAATATTTCCAGGATAGCTCGCTGCTGCAATATTTGAAATCCGGCAAATAGATATCCACGTAATCCTTCAAGGCTTGGATGACTTCCACCCTTTCATAGCCGCCGCAATTATAAACGACCGGGATATGGAGCCGGGGTTTCGCAAGATCCAGAGCCTGCAACAAGCCGGGCAGGAAATGGGTGGCCGTGACCAGATTGATGTTGTGGGCTCCCTGATCCTGCAGCGACTCGAACATGGCTGCCAGCCGTTCCGGTGAAACCTCCCTGCCATAGCCCTCGATGCTGATGGAAGAGTTTTGGCAGAAACAGCAGCGCAGCGTACAACCGCTGAAAAAAACGGTCCCGCTGCCCCGGTTTCCGCTGAGGCAGGGTTCTTCCCAGAAGTGGAGGGCCGCCCGGGCCACCTTGATCTGTACGCCGCTTTGGCAAAAGCCCTTATGGCGGAATCGGTCCACACCGCAGAGCCTGGGACATAAATTGCATGGATTGTAAGTGAGCATAAAGGCTCCTTTCCAGGTAAATCCGATTTACACATATTTTTGTTGACAAACTCGATAAAATCACATATACTTGGTTTAATGCTTGTAAAAAGCAAAATAAATTAAAAAAGAGGTAATCCACTCCATGTACAACGACAAAACCATTGTTTGCAAAGACTGCGGCACCGAATTCATCTTCACTGTGGCTGAACAGGAATTTTATGCGGAAAAAGGTTTCACCAACGAACCCCAACGCTGCAAACCCTGCCGTAATGCCCGCAAGAACGCTGCCGGCGGATCCAGCCGTCCTGAGAAAGTTCTCTACGACGTGATTTGCGCCGAGTGCGGCAGACCCACCCAGGTACCCTTCCAACCCAAAAATGATCGTCCCGTCTATTGCCGTGACTGCTTTGCAAACAACAGATAATAGATAAAACATCCGCTTTTGGAGTACGCCTTTCGGGGCGTACTTTTTTTTATGCCTTGCGCCAGGGGCGGCATGAGGCAAGCCAGCCTTGGTTCTGCCCGTTACAGACATCCAGCTTGCTGAATGCGGCAGCTCACAGTTCCCGGAGCACAAGATCCGTTTCCCCGGGGTTCAGTCCAATCTCCAGCCGGAGCACCTTTGGATGCTTCCTGCCGTATTCCTGGCGGACCATCTCTTTCAGCTCTGTGCCGCCGCGGTACCCGTGGATCACGCGGATACGGTAGACCTCTTTGCCTGCCCTGCGGAGCTGACTGTCAAGATAGGTTTTCGCCTGATATTTATTCATTCCATGGACATCCACTTCAACGATTCCCCGATTCATCCCGCGCCTCCCGAATCATATTGGATTCTATCGTCCCCTTTGAAAGAAAATAAAAACAGATCAGCCCTGCTGCGATAAAGCCGGCACCGCCGATGATCCCGGTGGGAAAGGGACCGATGAAAGGATTGGCCGTCCCTTTATAAAACCAGACGCTGGCGGCGGCCATCCCGTTGAGCCCCCCATGGGCCAGGGCAGCCGGCACAGCGCTCCTGACTTTTAGGGAAAGCAAGGCCAGCAGGGCACCGACGAAGATACAGAAGACAACCATGGCCGCAATCCCCCCGTAAGGTGCCGTCGGATAACCGACGCCATAGTTGTGCCCCATGGCGATCATGGGGGCATGCCAAAGGCCCCAGATCACGCCGGTGACCAAAGCGGCCAAGGGTGCCGGATATTTTTCGCAAAGCTTCGGCAGAAGATAACCCCTCCAGCCCAGCTCTTCGCCCAGGGCAGGAATAAAATTCAGCGCCGGCGCCAGGAAAATCCCCATGGCCATCTGGGTGAGCATCAGTCGTTTCATCGGCAGCATGACCCCTTGCTGCGCATAAACCGCCGCCATGGTGCTGAGGGTCGGATCAAAGGTTTCCGGGTAAATCATGAAATACAGGGCAGCCCCGGCAATGATCAGCAAGCTTGGCAAAAACCAGGCCGCCAGGTACCATCGAATGTTTCCTTTAAAGTGAAGCGCCAGCCGCATATCCCCGAAGCCTTCCCCGGTCATGGCCCGTGTCAGAATCACGCATGCCGCCGGAATCAGCATAAAAGCCATAAAAATCAACTGAGCATAAGGATTGCCGAGTCCGCCGGCGGCCATAAGGCCAAAGGCAGCGCCCCAGGTCAATACAAAGGTCAGCCCTAAGAACAGATTCACTCGCTTCATGATGCATCCCATCCCCCTCTTGATTTCATAGGCCGCTGCCCCGGAATTCACGGCTCGCACCGACTCTCTTCATGAAGCCTCGAGAATCATTGACAGTAGACAGCCGTCCCCGAGGCTGTGACCATCAGCATGCCGTTGTCGGTACCCAGGACTTCATAATCGATGTCCACCCCGACGATGGCATTGGCACCGAGCTCCAACGCCCGTCCTTCCATTTCCTTCATCGCGCTTTCCCTGGCCTGGATCAGTTCCTGCTCATAGGCAGCAGAACGGCCACCGAAAAAATTGGACAGACCCGCTGTAAAATCCTTGATGATGTTCACACCGGCAATCACCTCACCAAACACGATGCCTTTGTACTCGGTGATCTTTTTTCCTTCAATGGAAGGGGTGGTTGTAATGATCATGATCACGCCTCCTTGATTTGAATCGTTTTTTCCATCCAGATGTGGGGGACATGTTCATCCATATACTCGTCGCCAAAACAAAGGTATCCCATTTTTTCATAGAATCCCTTGGCTCTGACCTGGGCAGAAAGGCGGACCGTATGGCCGCCTAGCCGTTCTGCTTCTTTTTCTAATTGTTCCACCACCAAGCTTCCTAAATGCTGCCCACGGGAAGCTTTCAAAACAGCGATTCTGCCGATCACAAAGGTCGCTGCCTCGCCTTCTTTGCGGTAGATCCTTCCGGTGGCCACGGCCGCGCCGTCTCTTTGAATCAGGACATGGTAAGCCTCTTCATCCATAGCGTCAAACTCATTGTCAAATTTTTGCTCTTCCACAAAAACTTTCTGCCGGATCTCTCTCGCTTCCGGCAAGTTCTCCAACCCCTGGGCAATCCTGACCAAGTCCATAGGCTGTCGCTCCTTTGATCATCATTTTGCATCCCGGATTCATTCGTCGATTCGATCGAAACCGATGATGACTTTGAACAGGTCCCCGTCCACCGACAGCTCGAAGCTGCCTTTCTGGAGCTCAGTCAGGCTTTTGGCGATGGACAGACCCAAACCGCTGCCCTCCGTGGTCCGTGCGCTGTCCCCTCTGGCAAACCGCTCCAGCAACTCTTCCGAAGTTCGATTCAGCGGGTACTTGCTGATGTTTTTCAGAGAGATCATGACTTTCCCGCCGGCAGCCTCCACATCCAGGTAAACCCGGGTATGGGGCTGTGAATATTTGCAGATGTTGTTGAGCAGATTGTCGAAAACCCGCCAAAGCAGTCTGCCGTCGGCAAGAATAAAAGCCTCCGGCTGGGAGGTGCGAATCACAGCCTCCAGTTGATTTTCGGCAAACCGTTCAGTATATTCTCCGAAGGATTGGTTCAGCAGTTCCACAACATCCGTGCGCACTGGTTCCATCGCCAGATTCCCGGTGGAAGCTTTGGACGCCTCCACCAAGTCCTCCGTCAGCTTTTTCAGCCGGCCGGACTGCCGGTCCAGGACCTCTATATATTCTAACACATTCTGATTTTCAATTTTTTCTTTTTTTAACAGGTCCACATAATTCACGATGGACGTCAGCGGGGTCTTCAAATCGTGGGATACGTTGGTGATCAGCTCGGTTTTGAGCCGTTCGCTTTTCAGATGCTCCTCCACGGCTTTGGCCATGCCGTCGCCGATGCTGTTGAGGCTTTCACCATGGGCTTTGAAGTCCCAGACCATGCCGCGGGTATCGACTTTCCAGTTGAAATCCCCCGCCGCGATTTTTTGACCGCCTTTTTTCAGCTTGTCCAGCTGCAGGGTGGCCAGACACAACCCCGCCAGAACGGACAGATTGAACAGCAGCCACAGCACGGGAATCAGGATCTCCCCAACGGAATCGATCGACATGAAAAATAGGATCACAAACAATCCATTGGTCAGCAAGTAAACCGCATAGGCTCCGGTCGTTTTCCACAAAAGGGGCAGCTGGCTGATCAGGGTCTTCAGGATATTCCCAATCAAACCAAAGCCTTTGGCAATCAAAGATAGGATACGGTAAACGATGGTGTTTTTCCACCACCGGCCCATTTTCAGCCGGGCGGCAATCGTCATGCAGGCTGCCAAACTAATAAAGGATGCCGCCATGGACAACAGGCACAGCAAAGCCGCCTGCCAGATATTTTCAGTCCAGACATGGCTCAGGCTCCGTCCCAGCTCCCCGCTGGCTCGCAAAATCAGCAGCAAACCGAGGGCCGCCGCAGCTCCGTAGAGGTCTAAGGGAATCCGATCCTGCCCGGACAGAACGACCCCTTCCTGTCCTCTCCGATGCCCTGCCGCATTCATTAGAAATACAAACAGAATACCGCCCGACAGGATGGCCGCCGCCAAAATCCCGATCAGAATATAACGCATGGAATAGAGGACGCTGAAAATCCGGAAGGCCATGTCGTATCGGTCTGCCGCAGCGATGGGCGCTTTAACATAGGCGTTCAGCAGGTAATCGGCGCCATCCAGGGCGTATTCGTAGGTCCGCTGCTGCCCCACCGACGTATGCTGCAGATTGGATAGCAGGACTTTACCCGCCGGGTCTGTGACCGAGAAGAGAAAATTCGTCTTTTCCGGCGCGAATTCCATATCGAACTGCTGCAGCCTGAATGCCTCCTCCGCATTTTTAAAAGGCTCCCGGTATAACTGAAAATATTCATTGAACACCCGGTCTGCATAATCATCCGTGGTATCCCGGCAAAGGCTTGAATTGTAAAACGAATAACTCCCGGCGCGATAATACCCGTCCTCGCTCATATAAACGATGCCGGCCATGGCCACCGAGGCCGCCGTCAGCGAAAACGCAAATAAAAGGGCTGCTGCCATAATGACAGCCATATGATATTTAAGGTTTTTCATGAAGCTCCCCTCCTTCGATTTTGTAGCCCTGGCCCCAAACCACTTTCAGGTAGCGGGGCTCTGCCGGGTTGATTTCCAATTTTTCCCTCAGATGGCGGATGTGGACCGCCACAGTAGCTTCTGCCCGGAAGGCGCTGTCGTTCCATACTTTACTGTAGATCTGCGAGGAAGAAAAGACCTTGCCCGGGTTTTCCATCAAAAGCTTCAGAATCTCATACTCCGTCGGCGTCAAGCTGACCGCCTCCCCGTCCAAAGTAACCAGTTTGGCCCGGTCGTCCAGCTCAATGCCATGGATGCGCAGGACATCCTCACGCTTTGCCACACCGCCCAAATCCATGTACCGTCTCAGCTGTGCCTTCACCCGGGCCATCAACTCCACAGGATTGAACGGCTTCGTGACGTAATCGTCGGCGCCGATGTTCAGCCCCAGCACCTTGTCCGTATCCTGGCTTTTGGCGGTCAGCAGGATCACCGGGATGTTGCGGGTCTCCCGGAGCCGGGCCGTTGCCCTGATGCCATCCAGCTGGGGCATCATGATATCCATCAGGATCAGATGGATCTCTTTTTCCGCCAGGAGCTCCAAAGCCTCTCGTCCATTGCTGGCTTCGAAGGTCTGGAAGCCTTCGGCGGAAAGATAGATTCTCAAAGCGGACACAATGTCCTTTTCGTCATCACAGATCAAAATATTATACATACGATCACCCTCCGCCATCATTCTAAAGAATCGGATATTAAAAACCAAGGCGCTAAGCCTTTAAGAATTGTTTAAGAAGGTTGCCGCACCGAAGAAATCCCGGTTTTCGAGAAACCGCCTGCCGCCGAATCGTTTTCTTCGGCCGGCCAGGCGGTCCTTTTTGCAGGCTGCGGGGGATCATTGGCGCCGGATTCCCTTTTCCAGATTTAAAAGTCTTTCTTTTAATTCAAGTCCGCCGCCATAGCCCACCAGGTCCCCTTTGGCCCCGATGACCCGGTGGCAGGGGATCAGGATCGAAATGGGATTGCGGTGGTTGGCCATTCCGACAGCGCGGCTGGCTGAAGGCCGGCCGATTTGAGATGCGATTTGCCCGTAGCTTCTGGTTTCGCCATAGGGGATCGTAAGAAGCGCAGCCCAGACTTCTTTTTGGAAGGCTGTGCCTTGGGGTGCCAAGGGCAGATCAAAGATTTTTCGTTTTCCCTCGAAATACGCTTTAAGCTGCCCAGCGGCTTCCCGAAGCAGCAGGGTTTCTTTTGCCGTGATGTCAGCAATCGCTGTCTCCTGCCCGAAGACGACATCCGTAATCGCGCCATCCTGCGCTGCGATCCCAATGGGGCCAAAACAGGTTTCGAAACAACACAACGTTTTCATCGGCTATGCCTCCGCGACATGAACATACTTCATTATACAATACAACGGCGGAATAAAGACCCGGATCGGTGTATGATTTCCGCTGCGGCGTCTGGAATTTGATCGTTTGGATCTGTAATAAATATCGCTTGTTTCAACAATTAAATAACTATTTTTTTATAGTTTATTTTATGCTAGACTGAGGGTATGATCGCAACGGTCAAAATATGAAAGGAGAGGTGATTCAATGGAATCTATTGCGGCACTCGTCTCAAAAATCGATGGTTGGCTTTGGGGTTTCCCGCTCATCATTCTTTTGTTCGGCACGCATATTTTTTTGACCTTCCGTCTTCGGTTCATCCAGCGTTATACCTTGAAGGCAATCAGGCTTTCAGTCAAGAAAGATGAATTCGGCGAAGGGGATGTCAGCCAATTCAGCGCACTGGCTACAGCTTTAGCCTCCACGATCGGCACCGGCAACATCGTCGGCGTGGCAACCGCCGTCGGCCTGGGCGGACCGGGCGCTGTTTTATGGTGCTGGCTGACCGGTGTCTTTGGCATCGCGACAAAGTATTCTGAATCGTTATTATCCGTAAAATATCGTGTGAAAACCAAAGACGGCACCATGGCCGGCGGACCGATGTATGTCCTCGAGCATGGTATGAATATGAAATGGGCCGGTGTACTGTTCGCCCTCTTTACCAGTATCGCTGCCTTTGGCATCGGCAACATGGTCCAGGCCAACTCGGTGGCTTCCATGGTCTATGAGAGCTTCCAGATCCCGCCTTGGATCACCGGCATCTTCATCGCAGCGATGACGGGTCTTGTCATCCTGGGCGGCATTAAAAAGATCGCCAAAGTATGTGACATTCTCGTCCCCTTCATGGCATTTTTCTACGCCATTGGCTGTCTCGTGCTCCTCATCATAGGTTTCGATACGCTGGGGGCTACGGTCAGTCTGATCATCCGCAGCGCGTTTACGGCCCAAGCTGCCGTCGGCGGCTTTGCCGGAGCCGGTGTCATGATGGCCATGCGTTACGGTATTGCCCGCGGGCTTTTCTCCAATGAATCCGGTCTCGGCAGCGCCCCCATCGTGGCCGCCGCTGCCCAAACCAGAAATCCTGTGAAACAGGCTCTGGTTTCCGCCACCGGAACCTTCTGGGATACCGTCGTGGTCTGCCTGATGACCGGCTTGGTTCTGGTCAATTCCGGCTTCTGGCAAGAAGGCTTGAAGGGCGCCGCCCTGACCAATAAAGCATTTTCCGCGATCCCAAAGATTGGCCCTATGATTTTGACCATTGGCTTGCTGACCTTCGTCTTCTCCACGATCCTGGGCTGGTCCTATTACGGGGAGAAAGCGGTCGAGTACTTGCTCGGCAAGAAGGCCATCTTCCCTTACCGCATTCTTTGGATCATCTTCGTCTTCCTTGGCTCCGTCTTCTCGCTGAACTTCGTTTGGGATCTGGCCGACCTCTTTAACGGCTTGATGGCCATTCCCAACTTGATTTCCCTGCTGATTCTGAGTCCTGTGATCGTCGCCGAAACCAAAAAGTATTTATGGGATGATAATTTAGAAGAAATCGATCACACGCCCATCAAGGTGGTCGAATAAACAACTGTTTCTCGGATGAAAGGATCCATCAGGCAAAAAACCATCCACCGGCCCGCAAGGCTGATGGATGGTTTTTTCTAGTTCTTCTCCAGGAATTCCGCGCTCTTTTCGACACAGCCCAAACAGGATAGCTTTCTGCACGCCCTGATCCGGCTGCAGCGGATATCGCCTGCCTGCTCGAGAAAATACCGTTCCAGGCGATTGGCTTCCCCCTGCGCTTCGTTCTTTTCAAGGATATATTTTGCGGCATAATAGGCGCCGCACAAACCTTCCGGTGCGCTGCCGGAACCGAATGCCCTGAACGCTTCCAGAGTTTCTGCGCTCAAATCATATTTCTCCTGGAAGGCACTGGCTACCGCTTGCGCGCAATTCAGTCTTCTGAGACCTTCTTTCCCAAGAAAGTGGTTTTTTGCAACATTGGCTGACATCGTTGACCTCCCGGTATATCAATGAAGTATCGATTGTTTCGATATCCCGTTTACATAAAAAGGCAAAGAATGATGGGGATGAAAATGGCCGGCAAATAATTCATAACCTTCAGCTTGGTGATTCCCAGCAGGTTGAGCCCGATGGCAAAAATCAGCAAAGAGCCCGCGCAGGTCATTTCGGCAATGACCCGCTCGCTTAAAAAGGGTGCCGCCAGTCCGGCCAGCATCACGATCGATCCTTGAAACACAAAAACAAACGCAGCAGCGCCTAATACCCCCACACCTAACGCCGCGGCAAAAATCAGCGCTGAAATAAAATCCAGCGTCGCCTTGGTAAACAGCATTTCATGGTTCCCCTGCAATCCGGCCTGAAGGGAACCAACAATGGTCATGGCGCCAACACAAAATACAAGGCTGGCGGTGATGAACCCTTCGGCAAAGCTAATTTCGCGGTCTTCCTTTTTGAACCGCCTCTCCAAGCCTTCGGCAAAACGATTCAGTTTCCCATCTAAATCCAAAGCCTGGCCGGCGGCAATTCCCACCGCCATAGAAATGATCAGGATCAGGGTATTTTCTCCTTTCAGAGACCCCGTCCATCCGATATATAAAGTACACAGGCCGAGGCCTTTCATGACCGCTCCGGTAATCCTTTCTGGGATATTTTTCTTCAGAAGCATGCCAAGAAGGCTGCCGATGATCACGGTTATGGTGTTGACGATTACCCCTAACATACCAGCCTCCCGATCAAGATGAATCGATGATGGTTAAACACATGGAACATTATATCATTTCTGTTTGCAAAATGAACGTCATTTCTTAAAAATCATGAGCACAATTCAAAGAGCAGCCGGCTCAGCAGATCCGGATCAATCCTGGTCCGCCATTTCATCGATAAAGGCCGCTCTTAAATCCGCAATATGGAGCTCCAAAGCCAACGGACTGATCCGGAAGGCTTCAAGGACCGTCATATCTCCCGGAAAACAGCCGAATCCTCCCATATGATGCCGGATCGCCAGGGCTTCATCATAAGTCAGTTTCATGTGCCTCTCGATCAGGTAAACCGATTTTTCACCGTGGCCGAAGGGAAACCGGTCCTCGACCGAATAATACGGCGTCTGGCCCACCTTGCTTCGATCCGCCCTCCCGCTCCGGACTTCCTTTTTGTAATAATTGGCGTTGCATAGGTCATGGAGCAAAGCGCAAATCGTTGCCGATTCATGACTGAAGGAATGGTGATTCAGGGAAGGCCTTAGCCTCCGATATACATTGAGGCTGTGCATGCAAAGACCTCCCTCCACCGCCAGATGACTTCCGGCGCTGGCCGGCGCCGTGAAAAAATCCGTTTCCTTCTCCAGCCATTTCAATAGCTCATGAGCTCCATTGCGGTCAATGGTCGCCCCATATAATTCCTTGAACGCCTTTTTCCGTCCTTCCACAACCAATTCCATGCCTGATACCTCCAATTTTCCTTGCCCGCATGTTGTGCTTTTCCACCGTTCATCAAATGTGCTTTGAACACATCCTATCCTCCTTTACTTTTGCAGCCCCGGTGCTATAATTGATTTGTCAGATTATTATCGAAGAGAGTCAGGTGATGCTTATTGATCGGTAAATATCGGTCACAAATATTTCTAAAGCACCGATCCATCGTTTTTCCGTTATTTTGAACTGAGATGCAAAAATTAGTTTGAAAGGAACGTATGATGTATGCCTGCTAGCAAAACGCCCTGGCAATCCTGCGACGGACATCGTCCGGATGCCGGCCTCAATTTCAGCAACACGAAAGCGCCGCAGCGTGACCGACCAAATGAAGCCGAGAAAAAAAGCGGTTCTTTCCTGAGCCGCCTTCTGAAAGGTCACATCTCCAAATCCAAATAGAACGATCTTTTCGAAGACAGGAATGCTGGTCATGCATTCCTGTCTTTTTTGTCTGCGAATGACCGTTTCACTGTGATGAATCTAAGTCCCTTGGTCCTCCTCATAAAACCTGGTCCAATCGAAAGAGAGAGCTTCTGCAATTTTTAATGCCGTGGGCTGAGGCAGCTTGCCGCCCCGCTGGCCGGATTCAATGGCCGCATAATAGCTTTGCGAAATACCGGCTTTGGATGCGGTTTCATACTGTGACAACCCAGCCCCTTCTCGGATTTGTGCCAGCCAATGTCTCATCAGATCACACCTCCTGAGCAATTTCGATTTGAAATCAATATACAATTTCATTACGAATTTGTCAACTCGTTTCGAAATCAGTTTTCAAATATTGTATATAATGATTGCATTTTATTGCATTTAGTGATTAAATTCAGCTGTAGGGGGTGATCGTCTGTTTCGCACGCAGCTGAAGAAATTGAGAGAAAACGCAGGATATTCCCAATACTCCTTCGCAGAAGCCTTCGGGGTCGCTCAGTCTACCGTCGGCAATTGGGAAAGCGGCAAACGGGAACCTAGCTTCGACACGATGCAGCGTCTGGCCGATTTTTTCGAAGTTACGGTCGACTGTCTTCTCGGCCGTGAAGACATCAAAAAAGGCTCCGCCGAAGCGAAGCCCCATGAACCCGGCAAATTTGGAGATTTACGTTTTGCCTTATCCGGAGAGGTTAAAGATCTTACCGACAACGAATTTGAGGAGATCATGGATTTCATCCATTTTATCGAACAAAAACGAAAGCGCCGGTAATTCCGGAACCATCTTTCGCACACCTTTCAGGCTACAATAAAATAAATCTCCGTCAAAGAGAGGTGCGTCAAGTGTTTGATCTCAGGGATCGTTTGCTCCAGACTGCCTGGGACGAAGGGATCCGTGTTGAAGCCTATCCTATCCGTTTCACAAAAGCCTTCCTCGCAGAAATCCCCGATGGCTATTGTATCGCGATGGATCCTGACCAGATTCGTTCCGCGGCTGAAGAAGCCTGTTTATTGGCCCATGAATTAGGCCATTATTTCACCGGATGTCTCTATAGCGTGGAATCATCGCCTCAGATTAAAGGCCGCTGTGAACACCGAGCCACGACCTGGGCAGCCCGGACCTTGTGCCCGCCGGGGAAACTCAGGCGCGCCATAACCAAGGGCTGCCATACACAATGGGAATTGGCTGAGGAACTATCCTTGCCGGAGCCGCTGGTTGCCTTTGCCTTGGACTTATATCGTCGCCAACGCCGGCTCTGAAGCTAGAGAATATTGCCTTCGGGAATCCCTCAATCCTTTTTTCTCAGACCGATGAAGGAAATGATAAAGCCCAGCAGGATGATCAAATATTCAAATCCGGCAAGATTTGAATCCGGATCCACAGCAACAATGCCGCCCATGATCGTCAGGTTCAGTCCCAGCAGCATGACCTTTAATCCGGAAGAGCCTTCCGAAAGGCTTTTTGAAATATAAATGACCATCAAAACAACCAGCACAAAGAATACGATGACGAGCGGTAAACGGGACAGGGCAGCCATGGCTTCATCTCCTTATCATCCAAAGATTCGCGTCCTCAGACGCCACGGTAATAATCACGATGCACCAAGCTGTTGGTTCTGCTCATTGGCCAGCCTTGGGGTCTTCTTGCCATAATCCAAAGGTATTGCCCTCGGTATCGGTGCAAATGGCCAGATAACCCCATCCGGGAACCATCATTTTCGGCTGGAGCACCTGTCCGCCGATTTCTTTGGTTTTTTTACTGTAGGCCTCGATGTCGTCGACTCCGATATAAGCAGTGATCCTTTGAGACGGGTCACCTCGCCTTCCGAGACCGCCACCGACGCCAGGCTTTCCTTCCAGATCTTCCGTCCCGATCAGATAGTAATCCTCCATCCCCGGAGGGCCTTCAAATTTCCATCCAAATAAAGCCTCATAAAAATTCCTTGCCCGCTTTGGGTCATCCGTCGCAATGTCAAAGTGAACGATGGTCGGCATAATATCTCCCTCCCTCTGTATTTCTGCAGATCGATATACCCGGATGGTTCAGCTTCATCGTACCATAGACAGCTCCATCAAACAATGAAGCCGATGCGCCTGTTTCTCGAGCTTATGAGTCCTTGATTTTTATGAAACCCCGAGGAATTCCGGCGGTTTGCTGTACCGGTAAGAAATATCCGCTTTTTGGAATCGTCTATAGTTCTGAATCAGCCGGTGGAGCACTTTCCTTTGAAACAAGAGGCGGTCCATGGCTTCCCATAAAAACACCCAGCCGCCCACAATCAGAATTTCGGTGATGGTGTAAACAAAAATGCTGTCTTTCGAAAGCACACCGAAATATGAGATGGTCAGCAGCACCGCCGAAATCAGCATATACAGGACCGCGCTTCGGACGATTGCCCTGATTTTATTTTTTTCAATTTCGATGTAGAAGGTATAGAAGGTTCTGAACCAGTCCGTGATGATATGCTCCTTATCTTTCGACCTTGTCTCTTCAGAAAGGTAAAAGCAGAGATCAATATTATATTCCATAGGGATATCGTCAATCGAGTCTTCGAGAAAACCCAGCAGTTCCGGGTTGATATCCTTTCTTTTATACGGCGCATGGTCCCAATCATTAAAGATTTCAGCATAATTGGTCAGGGAAACCTCGATAATATAATGGCCGTTCAAAGGATTTCTTTCATAAATCTTTTCGAGCAGGCTGTCCACGCGGCTCATGATCCCACACCTCCCCGCAATCCTTGGGTATATATTCCATGAATGAGAAGCCGTTCCTTTATTCCAGGGTGCTGAGCTTCTCCAAATCATCGTTTTTCCCTAAAACGGTAATGATCGAGCCCTTTTCGATGACGGTTCCCGCCCCCGGCATAACATTCGTTTTTTGCTGACATTTCACTGCAAGAATGTTAACGCCATACTTTGTCCTAGCCGCCAACTGTCCAATGTTCTTCCCATACCATGATGGCGGCGATTCGATGCTGGTAATGCTGTACTCCGGCGAAATTTCCACCAGATCAAAAAAGCTCTCCGCTGCAAGATTATGTCCGACCTTGATGCCGATGTCCTTTTCGGGCAAAATCACTTTATCTGCACCGAGCTTTTGAAGGATCTTTCCTTGAAAATCATCCTGGGCTTTCGCAAGAATGAACTTCGCCCCCAGTTCTTTCAATAATACGGTTGCCATAATACTCACTTGGATATTCGAACCGACGGAAACCACGGCCGCGGCAAAGCGTTTGATATCCATTGATTTTAAAAATTCCTCACTGGTGATGTCCGCCTGGACCGTGTGCACAATATGCCTGGAATATTCGTTGACGATCTTTTCATCCGCATCAACCCCCAGAACTTCATACCCCATGTCATACAACGTTTGCGCGACGCTGATCCCGAATCTGCCGAGCCCTAATACAATAAAGGATTTCATGGCAAGCCTCCTATCCAACGGTAATATTCCCTTCAGGGCACCTATAAGTTACGGCCTCCCTTCCCTGCATCGTTGTAAACGCGGCGAAGGCGGTGATCGGCCCGACTCTGCCCAGCAGCATCGTGATGATCAGCTGAATTTTGCTGATGTTGCATAATCCCGGCGTGATGCCAGCCGACAGTCCAACGGTTCCAAACGCAGAAGCGGCTTCAAAAAGCGTTTCTAAAAGTCCCCCCTCGTGGTTGATCAGCAACACGACCGTCGTTGTCAGAATGAGCGCCAGACTCAAAATAAAGATGGCCACCGCTTTTTGTACGACTTCCGCAGCAATCCTTCGTTCAAAGGCCTGGACGTCGCTGCGCCCTCGCAGGAATGCGATCACGGCGAGGATCAAAACAAAAAAGGTTGTCGTCTTGATTCCCCCGGCGGTGGAACCCGGAGCGGCGCCAATAAACATCAGTATGATGGTTATAAGATTCGAAGCCGGCTCCATTTGGTCAAGCGGCAAGGTGTTGAAGCCGGCAGTCCGTGCAGAAACTGAATGAAAAAACGCATTCAATACTTTATAGTGCGTCGGCAGGGTCCCCATGATGTTGCTTGATTCAAAGAGAAGATACAATAGGGTCCCCAAAACCAGCAGAACCGCTGTCATGAACAAGACGATTTTCGTATGCAATGCCATTCTGGAGAACCTTCGGTTGGCCAGCATGTCATTCCACACAATAAAACCCAAGCCGCCAAGGATGATCAATGCCGCCGTGGTCAGGAGCATGAGCGGGTCCCTCTGATATCCGGAAAGGCTGACAAATCTTGCAGACTCTGAGCCAAAAACATCAAATCCCGCATTGCAGAATGCGGATACAGAATGAAAAATACTTCTTGCGGCGCCTTCTGCAAAACCATAGGCTGGGATCAGGTCCAAGGCAATGATCAGTGCCCCGATCCCTTCGATGGCAAACGTGATTTTCAATATTTCTTTAAATATAATAACAATATTTTCAAGAGAATAATAGCTGATGGACTCTTTGATGGCAAGCCGTTGGCTCAATCCCAGGGTTTTCCCCGTCAAGACCGAAAACAATGTAACCACGGACATGATGCCCAATGCACCGATCTGGATCAGGGAAAGAATTACAACTTTCCCGAATAAAGACCAGTAGGTATTGGTATCCACAACGACCAGACCGGTCACGCACACCGAAGATGCCGCGGTAAACAGCGCATCGACCATGCCGATGCTTTCTCCGTTTTTAGCGCTGAAAGGCAGTGCCAGCAAAAGGGTGCCCAAAAGGATCAGGACCGTAAATCCGAAAAAAATCATTCTAGCCGGAGTTGCTCTGAAAATTTTTTCTTTATAATTTAAAAATATATTGATTCTGCCGCCAGGTTGATTCATTCCGTCGCCCTCGTCATCATGATATTTCCGGTGCCCGCATTTCAAATAAACACCCGTAAATCAGGCGCAGAGTATAGAATACCCTGTTCATTCCGGATTGGATACGAAAAACTTGCAGCTTATATTTCTTTTATTATAAACGGATTGTTTATAATATCAAATATCTCGGTTCTAAAATATTATTTACTTTCCGACCAGTATGCATTTCTTCTTGTGTCCATACCAAAGGTCATGACATCGCCAAGCAGGCTGCACATCCGATTCGATAAAAAAATGAGGCAGTGCGCCTCATTTTTTTAGTTTTTTCCGACTTCGGTATGTGCTTCCAACACGTATTCCCGTCCTCTTGACTTCCCGGATGCGTCAAACTACCTTTTTCTTCACGCTTTTCCGCTTAAATTTCCCTGCCAACCGCTTCCGCGATGACCCTCAGCTGGGGCATCAGCTTTTCGAAAACCTTGGGTTTCAAAGATTGCTGTCCGTCACAAAGAGCGTTGGCCGGATCGTTGTGAACCTCGATGATCAGACCATCGGCACCCACGGCAACCGCCGCCTTGGATAGGGATTCCACCATCCACCACTTGCCTGCGGAATGGCTGGGATCCACCAGCACCGGCAGATGGCTGAGTTTCTTGACGGCGGGTATGGCACTGAGGTCCAGGGTATTGCGGGTATAGTTTTCAAAGGTTCGGATCCCCCGTTCGCACAGAATCACATTCTCATTGCCTCCCGCCAGAATATATTCAGCCGCCATCAGCCATTCTTCGATTGTGGCGGATAAGCCCCGTTTCAAGAGGACCGGTTTGCGGATCTGTCCCAGCTGCTTCAGCAAATCGAAGTTCTGCATGTTGCGGGCCCCGACCTGGATCACGTCCACATCCTCCACAAAGCGTTCGATGTCCGCAGGGGACATCAATTCAGAGACAATGGGAAGTCCGGTCTCTTTGCGGGCCAGCTTCAGCAATTCCAGTCCTTCGTATTGGAGACCCTGAAAAGCATAGGGCGAGGTGCGGGGCTTGAAGGCACCGCCGCGAAGGAATTGGGCCCCCATCCGCTTCACATCCTGGGCGACCCCAAGAATTTGTTCTTCGCTCTCCACAGAGCAAGGGCCGGCAATGATGGCCAGTTTCTTTCCGCCGATGATCTGGTCTCCAATCCTGACCTCAGAATCCTCCGGGTGGAACAGGCGATTGGCTTTCTTGAAGGGTTCTACCACCCGCAGGATCTTCTCCACGCATTCGATGGCCTCGATCCGGGCAGCATCGATCCGGCTGGTATCACCCACCAATCCCAGAATCGCCACGTCTGTCCCGACGACCTTGGACACCTGAACCCCCTGGGCTTCAACAAATTCCTGGACTTGCCGGGTCTCTTCCTCCCGGGTGCCCGGTTTTAATACAATAATCATGAGTGAATCCTCCTGTCGTTTTTACCTGTTTCCTGAAAAGCGGCTCTTTCAGGGTTCGAAAGCAAGGGAGCCGCCCTTTGCCTTCCGTTTAATCCGGGCCGATCGGCACATCGTGTTGTTTGCCCTTAAAAAATCTATAAAAAAACGAGGACTCTCAATGAGTCCTCGTTACTTTGAAGTTCATATCACAGGGTCTGTCCGACGTCTGTGCACTCGATCAAAGGAATCTGCTCATTGAAAGGCGTGTAAAAGGGTACCAGAAAAAGCCGAAGCCCCAAAAGCTCCGGAAGCAAAAGTAAAAAGCATTTTCTACTTGAGCCAGCAATTTTCTGTTCATGCCTTCCATGAGGTTCTCCTTCCGACAAATGTTATTGACGCTTATTATAGAGTAGACGCTCACGTTCTGTCAATCAGAATTTTTTATCGCTGCGCCGATGTTTAGCCAGCTTTGGGCCGGGCTGCTTGGCAAGCGGCGTCGTCGGTCGGTTCCGAGAGGCCGGTCCTTGGGGATTTAATGGCTTGATCAGGCAACGTTTGCCGTATCCGATGAGGTCCGTCCTGTCAGCGGCATTCAGCGCCTCCACCACCAGCCGTTTTTTTTCGGGACGCATCCATTGCAGCAGCGCTCGTTGCAGAGCTTTTTCATGGGCTGTTCTCGGTACGTAGACCGGCTTCATCGAACGGGGATCGATCCCGGTGTAATACATGCACGTGGAGAGTGTGCCGGGGGTCGGGTAAAAATCCTGAACCTGTTCCGGCTGCCGGCCGATCTGGTGGAGGTACTCCGCCAGTCTGACCGCATCGCCCAAGGTGCATCCGGGATGGGAGGACATGAGGTAGGGCACCAGGTACTGGTCTTTGCCATACTTTGTGTTAAGACGCCTGAATTTTTCTTGGAACCGCTCATAGGCTTCAAAATGGGGCTTGCCCATGTAATCCAGCACCTCATCCACGCAATGTTCCGGAGCCACCTTCAGCTGGCCGCTGATATGATGCTTGACAAGGTCCGCAAAAAATTCGCCTTTGGGATCTTTCATCAGAAAATCATACCGGATACCGGAACGGATGAAAACCTTTTTGATGCCTGGGATTTCCCGCAGTTTTCGCAGCAACGCCAGATAATCGGTATGATCGGCATCCAGGTTCTTGCATGGGCTAGGCGCCAGGCAGCTTTTTCCACGGCACAGGCCGTTTTTGAGCTGCATTTTGCATGAAGGTTTACGGAAATTAGCCGTCGGGCCGCCCACATCATGAATATAGCCTTTGAAATTCGGCTTTTGAACCAGTTCACGGACTTCGCGGACCACGGATTCATGGCTGCGGGAGGAGACCACCCTTCCCTGATGGAAGGCCAGAGAACAGAAGTTGCAAGCACCAAAGCAGCCCCGGTTGTGGATCACGGAGAAACGGACTTCCTCGATGGCGGGAACGCCGCCTCTTTCATCATACATGGGGTGTGGTTCACGAACATAGGGCAGTTCGGCCACCTCGTCCAGCGCCTTCTGGTCCAACGGGGTGGCAGGAGGGTTGATGATCAAGAGCTGGTCGCTGTGGGGCTGGACCAGCGCCTTGCCCCGCACCGGGTCGTGCTCATCATACTGTATCTGGTTTGTCCTGGCATAAGCCCGCTTATCCTGGCTGACCGCTTCAAAGGATTCACACAGGACCTTGGGATACCGGCAGAGCGCGGCATCCTTGGCAACCCATCCCGTTCCCCGGACATCGGTGATTTCCGAAACCGGCATACCCGAGGCCAGCCGCGCGGCAATTTCCCGAACGGCGTATTCACCCATGCCGTATACCAAAAGATCCGCCCGCGAATCGAAGAGGATCGACCGGCGGACCTTGTCTTCCCAATAATCATAATGAGCAAACCGACGCAGAGAAGCTTCCAGTCCGCCGAGGATGATCGGCAGATCAGGAAAGGCCTCTCGGACTCGGTTGACATAGACGATGGACGCCCGGTCCGGCCGAAGCCCGGTTTTCAACCCGGGGCTGTAGGCATCCTCGCTGCGCCGCTTTTGGGCCGCGGAGTAATGGGCCACCATGGAGTCGATGTTGCCGGCGGTGATCATGGCGCCGTACCGAGGGCGTCCCATCGCCTTGAATGCCTTGACACTCCGCCAATCTGGCTGAGCCAGGACGGCCACGCGAAATCCCTGGGCTTCCAGCACCCGCGAAATCACCGCTGCGCCAAAGCTGGGATGATCGACATAGGCGTCCCCGGTGATCATTAGGAAGTCATAATAGTACCAGCCTCGGGTCTCCATATCCGTTTTGCTGACAGGCAAAAAATCGTTCTTAATCGCGATATCCCCTTACGCTGTCTTCCCTTTCGGGAAGCCGTGCTTTTTTATCATATTTTTATATTATAGCATTTTTAAGCGACATGAACAACTTTTACAGCAGGTCCAGGGCTAGCAAGCTATTCGTTGACCAGCAGGCGCCGTTCGTACTGCACATAATTTCCCAGGAAATCCCCCAATTTGTCCATGGCCGTTTTCAGCTCTGCAACCTCCGGCAAAAAGGCGATCCTGAAATGATCTGGCTGTTTCCAGTTGAAGCCGCTGCCCTGGACGATCAGGATATGCTTCTGATGCAGCAAATCCAAGGCGAACCGGACGTCATCCTCGATTCCGAACCGTTCAGCATCGATTCTGGGGAAGATATACAGGCCGGCCTTTGGCTTGACGGTGGAAATTCCGGGGATGTCATTCAAAGCCCGGGTGACGTAATTCCGCTGTTCATACAAGCGACCGCCTGGAAGCAGCATTTCATCCGTTTCATGACAGCTTGACAGAGCGGAGGGAATCAGCAATTGGGCCGGGACATTGGAGCAAAGCCGCATGGAGGAAAGGAGCGTAAGACCTTCGATATAGCCTTTGGCTTTTGACTTGTTGCCGCTCAGGCACATCCAGCCGCAGCGGAAGCCTGCGATCTTATGGGATTTGGAAAGGCCGTTGAAGGTTACCACAAACAGGTCCGGAGCCAGGGAGGCGGTGGAAACATGTTCCAGCCCATCCATGACCAGGCGGTCATAGATTTCATCGGAGAATAAAATCAGCTGGTGCTGCCGGGCCAAATCCACGATTTGTTCAAGGATCTCTTTGGGGTATAGGGCGCCGGTAGGATTGTTGGGATTGATGATCACAATGCCTTTGGTACGGCGGTTGATTTTCTTTTTCATATCGTGGATGTCCGGATTCCATTCGGACCGCTCATCGCACATATAATGAACTGCCTTGCCGCCGGCAAGGGTCACGGCGGCTGTCCACAAAGGATAGTCCGGCGAAGGCACTAAAATCTCATCCCCGGGATCCAGCAGGGCCTGCATGGACATAACCACCAGCTCGCTGGCGCCGTTGCCGGTAAATACATCATCCACATCCACATTGGGGATGTTTTTATGATGGCAATACGTTACGATGGCTTCACGGGCGGAAAGCAGCCCCTTGGAGTCCGAATAGCCTTCTGCACTGCGCAGATGCTCGACCATTTCCCTGACAATGCTTTCGGGGGCCTGAAAGCCATAAGGCGCAAGATTTCCGATGTTCAAACGCAGCACATCGGTCCCATTGCGCAGCATCCGGTTGGCCTCCTCCAGGACAGGGCCCCTGACATCATAGGTCACTTGATTTAATTTTTTGGATTTATCGTACATCTTTTCCATCATCAAAACCGCCTTTCGCAAATAAAAAAACCCTAAACTGAAATCAATCAGCTTAGGGCGAATAAACATCCGTGTTACCACCTAAATTCAGAGTTTCCTCTGCACTTTGCCGGTACGAAATCAACGGCCGCGAAGGCAATCGAATTGATACCGCTCCCGGTGTAACGATCGGGAATTTCGTTGAAGTCTACTAGACATGCGTCGTTCGGTTCACAGCTCAGAAACCGCTTCCCTGCTCTCTTCACGAAGATTTACACCAGCCATCTTCTCTCTGTGCATCCAAAAACAGGTACTCTCTTTCATCAGCGCCTTTGACCATATTTAATTGCTAACAAGCGTAACACGAAACATCCGGACGGTCAAGACTTTTCTTCAGCATGTGCCGAAGCGGCCTCCTCGTCCCAGCAATAGGTTCTTTTCTTGCGCAGCACATCCTCATCGCAGTGCAGGCACAAACCAGTATGACAGCAGATGGTGCCGCCGCAACGGGGACAGCGCCATAAGGCCGTTTCCTTCTCCAGAAAGGTTTTAAGCCCGTGGGCTTTGATGAATTCCAGGTTCTCGATCATGCTCATGTGATACCGGTTGCGATAGCGCTTATCCAGATCCTTCAGGCGGCGGCAGGGGAATTGTTCACACTCAAAGCAAAACCGTACAACCCCGTCGCCCAAAAGGCCGCAATGCCTATTCAGAAAGGTGCAGTGCTTGCCGCGAGGCAGGCAACCCGGACAGTATTTCTTTTTGAAACCTTTCTGGTTCAGGTCGTTTTTCATTGCAAGATAGCTGATGCACAGCCCGCAGTTCATCCCGCAGGGGGCAATGAGTTCCTCTTCCATTCCGTCACTCCTTTGCACAAACACCCGGCTTAGAAATTGAGCAGCCTAACCTGCGCGGTGCCTTTCGATGATCTCATCCATGGCCTCCAGCAGAATGCTCTGACGGCCGACATCGGTGTATTTCACATTGACGCAGCCCTTCCCTTTTCCGGAAGCGGGCAGGATTTTGTGCAGCTTCTCGATCATCGCAAAATCCAGCGTGTGGAATGAAAAGTGGGTTTTTGGCGTTCCAAAAGCAATATAGTTGCGATTTTTACCCCGTTCAAGAACATAAAGCGGCATCTGATAGGACAGGGTTTCTTCGATCTCCGGATGGTTTTTCCGCATGGCATCTACAAAAACTCTAAGCCAAGCCTGCGCGGTCTCCCCACGCTCAGCAATATATTGGTCGACGGCTTGATGCTGATCCATCCCACCACCTCAATCTTTCGTATCACAGGAACATCTGGTTGATCACTGCACCGGCCAGCCATATCCCAAAGCTGATCAGCAGAGTAAGGGTCAAAGACAGGCCCTTGCGAAAGCAGATTCGTGCGGTAATAAAAAACAGGATGCTCAGAAGACTGCCCCACAAGGTTCCTCCGGTATAGCCCTCCATTTTTTGGGGATCCCCCGACGTCTCGGTATAGAGAATGACCATCACGATCGTTCCAGTCAAAGGCATGGCGGCCAGCAGGCCGGATAGAGACGGAAAATATTGTCCGATCCGGGATGCAGCCACGATGACGATCACGCTGAGCAGGATTTTGACATAAAACGGCATAAACCCACCCTTTCTGCCCCCCAATGTTTATGGTTGCATTATTCATATGGAGGTAATATGATTTATATAATGGCATAAAGCAAGGAGGTCGATCCCATGGCTCCGGAAACCATCAAGCTCCTGGTCACATTGATCCATAAACAGCATGCTGAAAATAGAAAATTCATCCGCAATCTCGAAGAAAGACTGCGCATCATGAAAACCCTGGAATCCCTGGAGGAAGCCGATCGGCTCAGCCTGATGCAGGACCTGAAGCTGAGCAATGAAGATATCAACCAGTTCAAGGAGAAGCTGTCCTCCCTTAAAGCCATGGAAAAATCTCTGGACCAAGCGAAAAAAGAATTGCGCCAGCTGTCGCTGAAGGCAAAAGCCTGATTCCGGGAATAACTGTCCCTTGATCTCAATAGGCACTGCAAAATTCTTGCCCCCGATCAATGATCGGGGGTATTTTTCTGCGCGATCCAAAGCCGACCTTGTCGTTTATTCATTCACATCATATTCGATGAGGGTATCGTGCCCGTCAAAATATAGCAAATCCCCTTCCGGAAGGTGCCATACGGCCTGCAGCGTGCGGGGTTGCAAAATGCCGCTAACCTCACGATAATCCCCGCAAACCGCTGACCAGGGAATTTGTTTGGCGTTGCCCTCCGTATCCACATACATCCGGTCTTCTGTTGTGAAATCCGACAGAAGGCCTTGTCCATCAAAGGTAAATACTCCGCTGACCGAGAGGTTATTATAAGACATGGTGCCTCTGACCCTGTTCCCATCGACTGCTTCCCAGGTCATGAAATCTTGCAGGACAATGCTGGGCATCAGCAGGCTTTCCGCCAGGCAGTTGACCAGGCTGGACTTGTCCAGCGCTTCGCCTCGTTGATCAAACAAGGTGATGCTTTTGGCCAGCTTGCCTTTCATGGAGCCAACGCCCTCCTGATAAGCATCGATCCCTTCAAAGGGGATCCCGTACAATCGTGTTTCGATCAAAGCAACACGCTCCGGCTTCCCGCTCCGGTTGAACTGGGTGCATCGAATCTTCAGCTTTGGCATGGGGGGAGGAAAAACAAATCCAACATCCCGATGGGTCATTTTCATGTTGACCATTTTGGGTCTGCCTATGAAACCGCATTGCCGTATGTATCTCTGCAGGGGAAGCGGCAGACGGGCAAGGTCCTCTTCCGAAAATATTTCTTCCGAAGGCCTCTGCTCAGCATTCTGCCGGTCTTTCAGCCGCATGAATTCCGCCTTCATCGGCGAATAGGGGATCGCAAACCATAGAATGACGGCTAGAATGAGAAAAATGATGATTCCCAGAATCCACATCATATTTTGATTTCCCCTTTTCGCAAACTCTATTTTCTCTTATCCATTGCGATCGCCTTTTGATCACTATTTTCCCGGGGCGGGCTGAAATCGACCCAGCCGTGAAATGCAGGAAGTTAATGGGTATACTTCAATATTTTATACAGCATCCAGAGTGCCGATACGATCATCACAGCCCATACGGCCCAAAGCACGCCGCAAAAAAACGTTTCGAAATATACCCCCAGCAGGATCCCAAAGGTGATCATAAGCAATTTGAAAAAGCCATAATCCAAGGCATTGTATTTCCTTGCCGCGTTTAAAACCTTTTCCACCAACGAACCCATCATGATTCCTCCTCTCTTTTGGCGAGACCATCTCATAGCCGATATGTTTTTCTGCTTGTTTAAGATATTGTATCGCTTTGACCTGATATTTACTAGAGGCATACAAAAAGCCCGCCTCAAAAAAGGGACGGGCTTGCCGAAGCGGGTATTTGCACAGATGAAGCATTTTTGAAAGCAAGGGTTGTCATAGCTTCCGGCGGAATCCCAATCAGCCGGCAGCAGGGGTTCTTTTCTTTTCAGAGGATCCTCCCCCTTGAAGCCATTTATATTTGGGAGCCAGCTTGCCATACCAGGCCGCACCTTGAACCTGGATGATGAAGGCAAGGGTGATGATGAGCGCCGTCTCGGGGCCAAAGGAGGCCACAGCGATGCCAAGGGCAATCGAAAGATTTCTCATGACCGTCCCATAAAGCAGGGCAAAGCCGTCTTCCGGCCGCAGGGTTTTTCTGGCGACCCAGGTGCTCAGAGAGAAGTTGATCAGGTAAAAAGCCACCAGAATCAGCAACAGCTTGGCAAGAATGGCGGGATTCGAAAGGATGACCGAGGCCCTCATGCTGATACTGGCGAAAACGATGGCCAGCATCGCCCAAGTGCTGACAGCCGGCAGATAGGGTTTGACTTCCTGGTTGAACTGTTGCGGTGTATATTTTCTCATCAGCAGCCGATAGGTCAAATTCCCCAGAACCATAGGCAGCACCACGATTTGGAGGATCGTGAAAAGGGTTTGGACCGGATCGATGTCAACAAATTTTCCCGCCAAAACGTACAGGTACCATGGGGCCAGGAAGGATCCCAGCAGAAGGCTGACCGCCGTGATCTTGATGGCCGCCGGCACATTGCCTTTGCTGAGCATGGTCCAGGATATGGTCATGCCGCTGGTAGGAAACAGGGAGATCATGATCAATCCAGCCAGCATCGCCGGTTCGCTTCCCAGAAAGGTGATGCCGATCCAATAAGCGATGACGGGTATCACGGCAAAGTTGATCCCCAAAGACAGCAGCAGCGTCTTCATATGGGACAGATCCACCGCTTCCTTAAGCTTAAAGCCGATCATGGTGGGGAAAATCATGATGAAGGTGATCAGAAGAATATAATTCTTGAAAAACGAGGTGTCCAAGGCCAAACCGGCGGAAAACCCCAGGATCAGTGCGATGGGGATCACGGTGGTCAAATGGTTTGCCGGATAAAGCAGTATCTTTTTCATAATGACACACTCCATTGCGATAATTTAATCAAATCATATCGAACTTGAAGCGGATTTTCAGTGACTCGGTCACACGACCAAGAAATACCGTCTGTCTGAGCCCGGTCACGGTGTATCGGCTTATTCCCCCATAAACTCCCGGATGGTCTGGCGGCTGCGAAGGTTCTGAAGATTATCCCAGGTTCTCCCCTCCATCCCCGCGCTGATCTCCATCTGCCGGTTGATATAAGCCATCAGGGCATCCTTGAGCCAAGGGTCCTCCGTCAACCGGCAGACCTTGATGGCCGGCTCCACACCGGCCGCGCCGGAACGGTTCAGGATCTCAACATCGAAGCTTCCCAGCGTCCCCGAAAGATATCGGTCCGCATTGTAGTTTGCCACCAACCCATCCGGATTCGACAGGCAGAGGATACAGAGCATAACCGTGCCCGCTGCGGCGGCAAACCGCAAAATCGAGAAAGACCATTTCTGCAGCAGGACGACCCCAAGACAAACCAATGCCAGAAAGATCAAAAAAAGGCAGGGGAGCAGCCGGCGCATGGACAATCCGTAGGCTCCGATATACAAGGCCATCTTACTGAAAGCCGTGGCGATCAGCAGCAACGTCAGCATGGCCAGCAGGCCGTTGAGGATTTTCAGGAACAGGTCCTCCTGGCGCGGCCGCTTGCTGAAGAGGTTGGCCAAAACCAGCAAGGATAGATTGATGGCCGCGATCTGGCAGAGCTCAAAAAAGCCGCTTCGGGCATATTCGGAATACACCAGCCAGCCTTCCGGCCTCTGCCCTGCAAAAGCAGAGAAAAAATAGGGCAGTTGGCTGCCGATGAAGACGCCGTAAAGGATACAGGTCAGCCCGAGGGTGGTGTACAGCGTTGCAGGCAGCAACACCCGAAGGGACTCCAGGGTGTTCCGGACGCTTTCCGGCTTGAAGGTCTTGCAGCCCAGGTCATGGGCACAGCCTGACGTCAGCCCGAAGATGTAAGCCGCCACAGGAATGGCCAGCATCCCCTGAAAGATCAAATCGGAAAACTGGTTTCTCGCCCAGCTGTAATATTCATATAAGCCATGCACGAGCATCGAAAACCCGCCGCCGTCCGCCTTCATGAGCAAAGGCAGCACCATGCCGGAGAATCCAAGGGCCAGCAGCAGACCGAAGAGGACCGAGGCCAGCTGCTTTCCCAGCCGTCCCCGGATGCTGACCGCTGCGGATAAGCTTTTGTATTGATTGGCAAAATTCCTGAAGGGGATCACCAGCACCCCGTTGATGCCGTCCAGCAGCATCCAATTGCCGGTGCGGCCCAGGATCAGTCTCCCCGATGCGCTCGGCACCGCGTAAACCGCGGCGCAAAAAAGAAACAGGCTGCGCCAGGGTTCCAGACCCCGGTTGTCATATAGCCCATAGCTGACCCCCACCACCGACGCGGCGGCAAGCCAGAACCAGCCGGACCGGGAAATGGCTGCGCCTTTCCGCGTCAGATATAACGCGACCGTCAGGCCATAGGCCAGGGTGAATACCGCAACCCCCCAACCCTGCCACGCCAGGAAGACCCAGCGCACAAAGAAAAATCCCAAAACAAAGGCGGCTATGGCAAAGAGACTGTCCTTCCTGTCCGGCACAAAGCGCGGCATAACCGGATGACTCAGAAGGGTCTCCCTCGCTTCGGCGGAGCCGTCGGTCAATGACCCGCCTCCCGGATTTGCTGCAAAAAGCCATTTCATTAACTCCGCCTCCTTACGAATCTTGTTTCCTGAACTCCAGGATGTCGCCGGGCTGGCAATCCAGGACCTCACAAATGGACTCCAAAGTGGAAAACCGCATGGCCTTCGCTTTGCCGGTCTTCAGGATGGAGAGATTGGCTTGGCTGATTCCAATTCTTTCAGCCAGCTCGCCGGAAGACATTTTGCGCTTGGCCATGACCACGTCCAGATTCACAATAATTGGCATCTGCTCTCCACCTCCCTCAGATCGTCAGTTCCGATTCATTCTGCAGCTCCACAGCCTGGGCAAACACATTTTTGACAACCCGCACGATCAGCCCCATAAACGCGGCAGCCACGGACACAAAAATCCAAGGTATGTAATACAGTGAGGAAATCAGACAAATCAAGGCGCCGGCAAAGCTGCACCAGGAGATCCGCCTCAGGTCCTCCACATTGGCCTGGATAAACACCTGCCCCATTTCCAGGTGGCGAAGCAGGCGATACAGCTTATGCAGCAGCACCGCTGCCGGCAGGCTCCCGAGATAAATCGTCGTAAAAAAGCACCCGTCCTTTCCGGCAAGCTCCGCCCGGGAAAAATCCAGAAACCATCTCACCAGCCAAGGCGCTGACAAAGCCACGCCCGCCAGCATGAGTGAAAAAACCAATACGCAGATCCTGCTGAGCCGGATGGAATTCTCTCCGCTCCACATAAAACCAACCTCCGTCCTTGTGGATTTGATATTTCTCAACCTGTTTGTACTATAGCACAAGGTTTATTGTTGCACAATATTCATTTATCGTTTTTCGATATATTTTTTCTGTTTTCGGCAATGGCCGCCACGATGTGGACGCAGTATGCGGACGTATGGCATCCCGATGTCCGGCCTCGATTCATCAATGCCTCATCTTCAAAAAAGCCACAAGACTGCAGCCAATGAACTGCAGTCCTGCGGCTCTATGTCATGAAAAGCTATTCGGTCTGTTGCATTCATGGAATAGCAGTGGCCTGTCCTAGTGCATGAATCCTTCTTCTGTCCGCAAAATATCTTCCACGGCAGTTTCCAGGGCCTGATGCGCCTCCGGCCGCCCGATCGAAATCCTGAAATAGCCTGAAAACCACTGTCCGGACAGATCCGCGATCAGGATGCCCCGTTTTCGAAGCAGCAAGCCCAAATCTGGACGCGGAGACCGGACCAGCAGATAATTGGCTTCGCTTGGGAATACTTCAAGGCCAAGCTGTGACAAGGCTGCCTTCAAGCGTTCTCTCTCCTCAATCACACCTTTGACTTCTTCCAGAACCGCCCGCTGCTCCTCCAGGGCGGCCAGGGCCGCTCGAAGAGCAGGCCGGCACAGACACACATTCTCCATGTGCAAAGCTTTCATAAACGCATCGCCGCAAACCAGCCAGCTGACCCGAAGTCCTGCCAGGCCAAAGGCCTTGTCCAAGGTACGACATAGGGCCAGATTGGGATGGTCCGGAATCAGATCCATGAAGGTTTTCCCGGCGTATTCGTAACCCGCCTCATCGATCAAGACCAAACAGTTGTCATTTTTCAGAAGGCTTTTTAATGCCTCTTGGCTGATCAGACATTGCCCGGTCGGATTGTTGGGAGATTCAAGGATCACCAGTGCGGGTCCTGACGCCGGCAGGGTCCAATCCACCTCGAAAGAAGGAGGCTTCAGCTGCAGCCGGACAATCCTTTTACATAGGCGCGCGGCCAGATCCAAACAGGAAAGAAAGGCTGGGTTGAGCACAACCAATTCTCTGCCGACGGCAAGGCCGCATAGGACCCGTTCCAGGAGATAGCCGGTACCCGGACCGGGAAGGATCCGCTCCGTCCCAACGCCGCAATATTCCCCCAAGGCTTTGCGAAGCATATGCAGTTCCTCCGGCTCCACATACCGGTTCATGCCTTCCAGCCCTTGAATGGCTGCCTCAGCCACCTTACAGCTTGGGGCATAGGGATTTTCATTGGAACTCAGATCGATCAGCATTTGACCTCCATGATGATTTCTTCTTTATAGCCGATGATGACCGGGATTTTTCCGCTGATGGACCGGTCCACCTCATAATCGCCGGTGTCCACCCGCAGGCAATCCAGCCCGCCGACTTTGTCCAGGGTGCTGGCCACCATCACATTTTTTTTGCCTGCAAGCGCCAAGACCTTTGAAGAAATTTGCCGGCTGCCCCGCCCGAAAATATAGCCGCTGCCTCCGATGGGCGTCACGATGATTTTGACTTTCCCGAATTTCTCAATTAAAGACAAAAGTTGGTTTTCGTTCAAGTCTTTGCCAGCCAGCTTGCCGTTGATGACCGCGTCAATGCCCAGTAGCGTCTTTTCTAGGCCCAGCGCATCCGTGACGGTTTTCAGGGTCGTTCCGGGACCGAGGATGTAGAGGACATCTTCCACCATATTTTCAACAATGAAGCGGGCGACCTCTTTCTTTTTATCGACCACGTCGCCCTGAACAGCCGAGCCGGTCTTTTTACCCTGAAGAAGATGCTGGATGTCGGGAACCATGACAACGCCATAGGGTTTAGCCACCAAACGGTTGTCCCGGAAGGCCTCCTCGTCGATGTCCAGGATTTCTTTTTCTGTAAATGCCTGTCCAAAAGTATTGATCATCTCTGCGGCGGCATGGGCGGAAATCGCGAAGGCGGCACTGAACATCTTGACACCGGCGGGTACCGCGATCACCGGTATGTCCAGACCGACGGCATCCAGAACATCCCTGGCCGTGCCGTCACCGCCGACAAAGATCAGAAGCTGGATGCCTTCCCGGAGCAATTCCCTGATGATGGCTTTGGTGTCCTGGGCGTTGGTTTCCGCTCCGATTTTTCCAACGACCCGATACTCGAATCGGCTGCCTTTCAGGTAGTCCTCTCCCATAGCTCCGGGACCGCAAAGAAAATGCAGATTCTCTCGAGTGACCAGCGATAGCACTTCGCGGATCCTTTCTCCAGAGGAGGGCTTTGCCCCCAATTCAAGGGCTTTACGGTACAAACCGCCGTCGGTACCCTTAAGCCCCACATTGCCGCCCATGCCTGCAATGGGATTTACCACCAAGCCTGCTTTAATCATAGACCGCCCTCCTTTTTACCGCCAGGCAATCGCTTATCCGACGAATTGATAAGCGATCCTGGGACTGCCGTTCTCGATATGGATGATGCCGCAGCGTTCAAAACCATTCTTTTCCAGAAGGTGCTGCATGATTTGATTGTCCTGGTGAGTGTCGGATCTCAGATTATCCATTTGGGCTTTGCAGAAATCGAAGCAGGCCGTGGAGACCCCTCTGACCCTGCCCCGGCTGGCAAGCCGGTGGATCGTCCCATAGGGAGCATCATTCCTCCAGGCGCCGTCCTCAATGCGTCGATAGGCGGGCTCTTCCCCAAGGGCCAAAACAAAAACCGCCTGGATCTCCTCCCCGTCTTCATAGACATAACACTGGTTTCTCAGGATATCCGCTTTCAACACATCCCAGTTCGGATAGCCCTCGTCCCATTGGGTTGGATTGCCAGTTTCAGCCATATATTTCTTTGCGTAAGCATAAATTTCCATAACGGTATCCAAATCATTCAAAACGGCTTGCCTGATGCTCATCGAGGTTCCTCCCTGGTTTCTGTGATTTTTTCCATTCCTCGGCGTACTGCTCGAGAATTCTCCGGATCACGGCGCCGATGGTCGCGTAGGACGCGTCACTGAGATTGGCAAGAGATATCCGTATGGACCATTCCGGTCCGCTGAAACCGCCCCCGCTCAGCAAGACGATGGATGACTCCTCGGCAAGTCTCAAGAGGATTTCCACCGGCCGGCAGGTTTCTCTAAGGTAGTCGGCAAAGCCTTGACTATAATTCCTGGCAGCCCACTGCAGCAAATCGAATTGGGTATAATAAACCGCATCGTGCAGATCTTCCCTGACTTCCATCCCCAGACCTTTAAAGAGCAGCTTCCGCCGTTTTCTCAGGATGCTTCTGGTTTGCTGCTTGTAGATGTTCTCACGGTCGATCAAAGAAAACAAACAGAAGAAGGCCATCTGGACCTGCTGGGGTGTGGACAGCCCCGCCGTATGGTTCAAGGCGACCTGGCGGCTGTCCGCCACGACGCGGTCCATGAAGGCGATGGATTCCGGATGGATGGATAAGGCAGCGTAACGCCGCCTGGCCCTCGACTTTTTGTCCTCATCCTGTTGGCCGAGCAGCTTGTCAAAAACATTATTCTCGTGCAGCGCCACGACGCCCAGCCGCCATCCCGTCACGCCAAAATATTTGGAGAAGGAATAGACGCCGACCGTGTTGTAAGGGAGTGTTCTTATAAGGGAGGTGAAGCCGTCCACAAAGGTTCCGTACACATCATCGGATAGGATCATCAGGTCCCGGTTGTCTTTGGCAACGATTTCCGAGAGATAGGCGATTGTCGCATTATTTATGGCCACAGAGGGCGGGTTGCTGGGGTTGACGATAAACAGCGCCTTAATGGCCGGATTTCTCAGTTTGTCCATTTCCGATGCTGGGTACTGCCATGTATTTTCACCATGCTCGTTGAGCTCTGAAGCCTTGATCTCAACCACATTGAAGTTGTATCTGGGCAAATGGGGTATTTCGAGATAGGGCGTGAAGATTGGCGTCATCAGGGCAATGGTGTCGCCCTGGGAAAAGATATTGTTGGCAATCAAGGCGTCAAACAGATAACACATGGCTGCCGTGGCGCCCTCCACCGCATAGAGCTTGATGGGGTTCCCATCGATGTCATAGCCCAGTTCCCGTCCCAAGTATTCCAGAACGATTTTCTCCGTATGCCGGAGCATCCGATCCGGGAAAGGATAGTTATCCCCGATGATCCCATCGGCAAGCTCATACACAAAGTCGTCAGCCTCGAAGCCTTTCACGCGGATGCCGTACTCGATCATCGCCTTCAGCAGATCAACATCAGGGGCATGGCTGTTTTTCTCAGTATAATCGAAGAACCGGCCGGCGATCCCGGCCTTTTGAGGCATGCCTGCCAAAGCGCCGTCCCGGAGGATGCGGCGGGTTTCCTCCACGGCGAAATGGCCAAAGGTGAAAAATGCATTGCGCGGCGAGGAAGCCGTCCAGTTTGGGTTCCCTCTTCCCGCGTCCAGCAGCGGCCGCGTCCCGCGCTCTTGCGCTTCGCCGGCATAGCTGATCAGCTTGTCCTTGAGCTCAAAGGGACTGACCTTTCCGTAGATGTTCTCGATTTCTGTTCTCTGAATGCTTTTGCTCATGTCAGCACCCCTCGATTCGAATGGATCATCCAATGGACTGCAACGCTTGCGCTCCATTAATTATATCATCCGCGTTCATGATGTGGTTGTCTTTATTACAATAATAAATATTTCACAAACCAGCCGGGCAATTCTGCCCAATATCTCGAAAAACCTTGAATTTACAAGCTTTTCAGCGTTCCGAATATTGACTGCGCCTATGTAAAAATTATATACTGTCATTATAAGAATAATATATACCGTCGCTAAAGGGTTCCGCGCATGGGGGTTATTTTATATGCCGATTCAGGCCACGATCAAACAGCAGGTTTATCAGATCATCAAAGATAAAATATCCAACGGCATATATAAGCCGGGGGAATGGCTTCAGGAAAATGAACTGGCAAGTGAAATGAATGTCAGTCGTTCCCCTGTTCGCGAAGCGTTGCGTCATCTGGCCAGCGACGGCCTGGTGATCAGTGTCCCGAACAAAGGCGTTTTCGTTAAAGAAATCTCTGCCAAGGATATTCAGAACATCTATGATTTCCGGGTCATGCTGGAATCCTACGCCATTCAGAGATCCGCCGAAAACATGACGGATGAGATCCGGCAGGCTTTTCTTAATTGCGTCTCCGGGCTAAAGGATGCACACCAGGCCAACGATCTCCAGTCCTATATCGAACTCGATACCAAACTGCACAATATGATCATCGCCCTCAGCGGCAACCCTCTCGTGGAGTCTACCTACGAAAAGCTCTATTCGATGTGCAAGCGGTTCCGGAGCTATTCATTGAATGATCCGCAGCGTTTTGACGAATCCTTGGATGAACACCTGAGTATTGTTCAGAATATGTTGAACGGGAACATCCTTGAAGCAGACCGGATCAATCGGAGGCATCTGGAGCTCGCCAGGGACAAGATCTTTGATTACATGACAGGCAAAATCACCAGCGAAAAAGCATAAACACCCTTTCTGATCCAAAACAACTCAAAGGAATGCCGCCCTCTCAATGATTGGGCGGCATTCCTTTTTTATACAAATGCGGGATGAATATGGATGTGATCAGAAGATCAACGCATTGGCCACAGCCAGAATAATGGATCCAACCAAAGGCAATACAATGGTTGCGATCGACCAGGATTTGAGTGAGGTTTTAACAGGCAGGCCGCTGAATCGAGTAACGACCCAGAAATAGGAGTCATTCATATAGGAAGGGCACATGGCGGTTGTACATATTGCAAGACCAGCAATCACGGGATTGATTCCAAGGGTGGCAATCATCGGAGCGATGATCGCGGAACCGGTGATCATCGCAACCGTGCCGGATCCCTGGGGGAAGCGAAGGATCGTGCCCACCAGCAACGGAACCAGGATAACCGGCAAGCTTAAGGAAATGATCCATTCCGCCATCATGGTGCCCGCGCCGGTCACCTTGATCACATTGCCAAGCGCACCGCCGGCAGCCGTGACGAATACGATCAGGCCGGCATCCGAAAGGGCAGCTTCGGTAATATGGATGGCCTCATCCCTGGAGAGGTTTTTGTAAAGCAGATAGATCGACATCAAAACCGAGATGAAGATGGCCGTGACAGGCGTACCAATCAAATCAAAGACATAGGCCCCGGTCCCGGCTACACCCAGAATATCCGCAATGGTGTTGGAAAGGATCAGCAAGACCGGAACGATCAGGGTCGCAAAGGAGATACCCGCAGGAGGGAGTGTTTCATCCTTCAGCATCTCATTGAAATCGTCGTTGTTGAGTTCTTCTCCCCTGGCCTGCTTCGCTTCGATTTTCGCAAGAACCGCTTTTTGTTCCGGCGATAGCTTTTTCAATGATTCCTCATCCCGTTCGGGAATGATCGGCTCGAATTTCTGAGAAACCCAGCGGAAGAAAAAGATGGCCGTGATAAACAAGGGAACCGACATCGCCAAGCCTGCAATAATGAACACGCCGATGTCAATGCCCAAGGTGCTCGCAACGGCCAGCGGCCCCGGTGTCGGCGGCACCAGGAAATGAGTGATGTAAAGGCCCATGCCCAGCATTCCGCCGATCAGAATCATGGATTTCTTGGTAAGTCTTGAGAATTCCTTGGCTAAAGAGGAAAGAATGACGAAGCCGGAGTCGCAGAACACCGGGATGGAGACCAGGAAACCGGTGAGCCCAAGAACGATGTCTGCCTTATTAATGCCAACAAGCTTCAGGATGGTCAGTGCCATTCTTTTTGCAGCACCGCTCTTCTCCATGAATTTGCCCATCACGCAGCCTAAGCCGATGACGATGCCGATGCTGGTCATCGTGTTGCCAAAACCCGCGGTCACCGCTTTGATGGCTTCCGCAGAATTAAGCCCGGATAAAAGAGCCATGACGAGGGCGGAGAAAATCAGAGAAGGAAATGCCTGGATTTTCGTTCTGATCACGAGGAACATCATGAGAATAATTCCGATGAACAAAGCAGATATAGGACCCATATAAACCCTCCATTCAATTTACATCATCGTGGAACCGTCTCGCATTTGTATAAGAGGCTTCTGAGGATTCGATCAAATCACTGGTCCGATTGGCAAGATATCCATCGAACCAAAATACCCAAGGGTCTCATTCTTTGTCGTCTCACCGGACAAAACGCGCAGCATGTATGCAAAGGCCTCTTCGCCCACCTGTTCAATGGTTTTTTCGCCCTTGATAATAAGGCCCGCATTTAAGTCCATGTCAAACTGCATTCTTTCATAGGTGTTCGGATTTCCGCAAATCTTGATGACCGGCATGGTGGGGAACCCCTGCGGAGCGCCTCTTCCCGTTGAAAACAACATGCATTGGGCTCCCGTTGCAGCCATGCCGGTCAGGATCTCCGGCTCTCGGCCCGGTGAATCCTTGATCCAGAGCCCTTTCTGATCCGTCACCATCTGGGAATACTCCAGAACCCCTTCGATAGGCCGGGTGCCGGACTTGACGATGGCGCCCAATGATTTTTCCTCGATCGAGCTTAAGCCACCGGCGATGTTGCCGGGCGTAGGCTGTCCCTTGCGCATATCGCAGCCAAGCGACCTGGCCCTTTCTTCCATTTTATCAACAATGTCCAGTATTTTCTTGCCCACCTCGGGGGTTCTTCCCCGTCTGGCCAAAATATGCTCAGCCCCGATAAACTCCGTGGTTTCGCCAAAGACCACCGTTCCGCCCAGATCAACCACTTTATCGGCCACATATCCGATGACGCAGTTGGAGGCCATGCCGGAAGTGGAGTCGGATGCGCCGCATTTGATCGCCATCACCAGATTTCTGATGTCAACCGGCTCTCTCTGAAGTCCTGAGATTTCCATCGACATCCTTTGTGCGGCGTCCATGCCTGCTTGAATTGCCCGGCTTGTGCCGCCCAGCTCTTGGATCCGGATGATATCCACCGGTTTGCCGGTTTTCCTGATCTCCGCCACAAGCCGCTCATGGTCCGTCCCTTCACATCCTAAGCTGACGACCAGTGCCGCGCCGACGTTCGGGCTGCTTCCAAGTCCGATCAGGGTTTCTGTGACCCTGTCCAGATCGGGCGGAAGCTGACAGCAACCCTGGTGATGGTAAAATCCGACCGTATTTTTCGTATGGGCCATGATGGCTTGCCCTACATCGTTGGCGCAGACCACGGAAGGGATGATCGCCACCAGGTTTCGGGCTCCGAACTTGCCGTTCGGCCTTTTATATCCCATGAATTCCAAAACTATTCACCTGCTCTCTTCTTGATTGGAAGGTCTCCGCGTCCGCGCATGCTATCCAGATTGTGTACATGGACGTAGTCGCCTTTTTTGATTGGTTTCGTTGCTGCGCCAATCTCTTCTCCATACTTGAATATCTCTTCGCCGACGGCAATGTCGGCAACTGCGATCTTATGGCCATAAGGGATAGCATCGAACGCTGTGATGATTTCTTTATGGCCTTTTTTGTCACGGACTTCAACCTCTGAATTCGCTGTAACCACGCTGAATATCGTCGCCACATTATCCTTGTCGCTGACCTTTAATGCCAGATTTTTCTCCATGGGTATCGCACCTCCTTTCCTTGGATGGATCAACTGCTGGGATTGCCTGGTATTGCTCATATTGATCGTTAACTCACCGCCATGACCGCGACGCCGTCCGGAATAACCACCACACTGGCCGCCTTGCCTTTGAGGCCGCGGGCAATCTCCAAGGCTTCATCCGGACTGGAAGCCGGGATCAGATTGGCTTTACGGACGATATCATGGTCCAAATAGGTGGTGACAAGGATGATCCGGTGCTTCTTCAGGATCCTGGCAAAAATCTGAGCGCACCACTGCTCAGGAATCGTTTCCTTCGGCGGGATCTTGGAAAGCTTCGCAGTGATTTCATCGATGGTTCCGGACAGGATCAGCTGCTCGAAGTGCGTCCCGCCTAAACCGTCGATGCAGGATGCGCACATGATGATGACGCCGTCTTCCCCGGCGCATACTTCCGCGGTGGCGATTGCCTTTGGTGACTGGTAGAGATTCTGGTCCAGCGGAAAACCGCCGTTGCCCGTCACGACAATATCCCCCGTCACTTTGGGAACCTGGGACAGGCTTTGGATAAATTCGCAGCCCTTTTTATGGGCCTCCACCAAATCACCGGCAAAAGCCGCGATGATCTTTTTATCGCCATCCAGCGCCACATTGAAGATGAACTGCACATTCACTTTCCGGGCAGCGTAAAGCATATCCTCATGGATCGGATTTCCATCGGTGATGCCGGCGGCGGCATTGGGATGCGCAATGGCCTTGAAGGAATGGTTTTCATTGACCGTTTCTTTAGAGCAGATCCCCGGCAGGATGCTCTTTCTGCCGCCGGAAAATCCTGCAAAGAAGTGGGGCTCGATAAAGCCTTCCGTGACCAGAAGGTCGCAGTCAATCGCCAGATGGTTCACCACAAATTCCGCACCGGAGGGCAGCGTGCAGATCCTGCGCATGTCTTCGTCCTTGAAGGCGTCATGAATGACAATGTGCTCATAATCCACAATGGCATCCCCGAACATTTTGCGCTGTTCTTCCTCGGTGGTTGCCCTGTGCAGCCCGGTGGCGACCAATATCGTGATCTCGGCCTCCGGACTGCCTTGCCGTATCTCCTCCAGAAGGATCGGAAGGGTTATTTTGCTGGGCACCGCCCGGGTATGGTCGCTGGTCACAAGCGTGACGCTTTTCTTCCCCTGGGCCAATTGCGAAAGCCTTTGGGTTCCGACCGGATTTGCCAGGGCCTCGCGGACGATGTCCTGCTCTGACTTTCCGGTCTTGATTTCATGCATCTTGGGGTAAAGAACCGCTTTCAGATGTTCTTCCTCAACATGCAGATCAAGGCTCGATGTGTAATAAGGAATTTGGATTGTTTTCATTCTATATCAAACCTCCCAACGCAATTTCAATAAACAACACCGCGTTGTTCTTTGTCATGTACCATGTATACATGGTACATTTGCCTTTATTATAACCCCCCTCCCATCTCAAGTCAATGTATTCAGAAAACTTTTTAGGCCTTGATCATCAGCTTTTTTCCATAGCCCTCCGCCCCTTAGAATGCAAAAAAAGCCCTTGAATCAAGGGCTTTTGATTGCTCTCGGCCTGGGGACCCGGGCAAGTCTGAGCATCCAGCAGAAAAAATTTTTTCGTCGATATTCTTTGGGGCCGTCAATCCAACAAAGCATCGCTGACCGGGATCACATAGCCTTCCGGTTCGATGGGAAACGAAGTGGACTGTCCTGTGATCGATGCCCTCATGTATTGGACAAAAGCGGCCTCCGATTCTCCCGGCCAATGGGGCATCAAGATGCAGATGCCCTATTCGACTCTATGCCGGATCCAGATGGCCAAGCCTGCCATGGCAAAGGCAAAGGTTCCTGTGGCGCAGGAAGCCAGGCTTGCCATCGATATCGTCCCGCAAGCCAAGTAGGCTTGGGCCGTTGTATAAAGGGTGATGGGGATCAAGATGATTCCCTTGAAAAACAGGATCCATATCGTCACGTCAAGAATCTTTTTATATGTTAATGGCATGATCGCTGCCTCCTTTGATCGAACTGAGTGCATCGTCTAATCCATTGAGGAAACATTGACCGGGATCACATAGCCTTCCGGTTCGATGGGAAACGAAGTGGACTGTCCTGTGATCGACGCCCTCATGTAAGCGATCCGATCCTTGAGGACAAGATATTGCTCACCCTCCAGGATTTCAGAATAGCCGACGGATTCCCCTGCGCCAATGGTTTCGCTGGACAGCTGCTGGATGAACAGCTTGTCCGCCGACCAGGTGTAAAGGCTTTCCCGGCTGGCATCCAGCAGGGCAAAGTCGTATCTCTGTCCGGAGGTGTAATTCAAGATCACCGGCTCATTGGTATAGTTTTTGATGATCAGCTCCATCTGGATGCGGTCAGTTTCCGGCTGGGCTGAAACCGTAATGAGGACATGGTTCGTAAAACGCTTGATCGTGTTCATGAGCCGCTCCATCATGACGGCGGCTTCAGCCCGGGTGCACATCTTGTCCGGCTCGAACAAATTGCCGCCCCGGCCAAAGACCATGGACAATTGCTTTGCCAAAACAACGTCTCCACGATAGGCTTCCGTGATCCGGGCTTCATCCCCAAAAGACGACGGAACTGCCACTCCGTTCAACGGGCTGCCTCCCAGCTGATTTCTAAGCGCATTCATGATGAAATGAACCATTTCATCTCTGCGGAGAGACTCTTTCGGCCGAAAAGCGCCCCGTTCATCGATGACGCCCATGGTTGCCAAATCGTAGAGCTTGCCGGCATAGGCATCCTCATTCCGGACATCCTGGAAATATTCCATGATGTCGGTTGCTCTGAAATACTGCATATGGATGCCCAGGGTTTCATGGAGCATCTGGACAAATTCACTTCGTGTGATGGCCCGGTCGGGCATGAATTTTCCGTCTTGGTCTGAAAACAAATCCCAGTCTGCATGCGCAAGGATCGCTTGTTCCGCCCAATGTCCCCGAACGTCCGTGAAGGTGCCTGCCGAGACCGCGCCTTCCGTCATTCCGTACGCGCCTCCCGGAATGCCCGCAAATAAAAGGGACAGAATCAGCGTCATCACCAACAAATGTTTATTCACGACACAGCCCTCCTTTTCTGAACATCAAACCTCGACAAGACAGGCCGTTCCTCCCGCCGCAGGAGCTTTGAGCAGGACCAGCGCCTACCGCAGGAGTTAACAATCTATTCTGACTTCATTGTAGCATGAATCTTTTTTCTGCGATATCCCGAAGGAACAGCCAAACGAATTTCAAGAAACCCAAAACCCGCCCTTCCGCGGCAAAAAAAGCCCCATCTTTCCGTGTATTGTCCGGTCAGATGGGGTCTCGTTATTCAATCATCTTACTGGTCTTCACGGGGATAGGCCATGTAGAGCAGGGCATTGACGATGGCTGCCGCCACGTTGCTGCCGCCCTTCCTGCCCCGGGCCACGATGAAGGGGACGCCGCTTTTCATAATCAGCTCTTTGGACTCCACCACATTGACAAAGCCCACCGGAACCCCAATGATCAATGCCGGCTCGATCCGACGGCTGCGGATCAGTTCATCCAGCTTGATCAATGCGGTGGGTGCGTTTCCGATGGCGAAAATCAGCGGTTTGTCCAGCCCTGCGGCTTTTTCCATGGACACGCTGGCTCGGGTCGCGCCCTGTTCAGCCGCTATTCTGGCCACATCGTCATCGGCCATAAAGCAAAAGGCTTTTCCGCCAGCTTTGGACAAGGCAGCTTTATTGATCCCGGACAAGGCCATGTTGGTGTCGGTCACGATGTCCGTGCCGAGACGGATGGCCTCCAGGGCTTTTTCCACAGCCTGCTCCGAGAAGCACAGGTTGTCCAGGTATTCAAAGTCTGCCGTTGTATGGATCACGCGCTTGACGATCGGCGCGATGCGCCCGTCGAGCCGGGCATCGCCGATTTCCTCGGTAATGATCTCAAAGCTCCGCTTTTCGATCTCGTTGGGTTTGTAGTGTCTCATCAGAATTTGATCCCCTCTCCGCCGGGGCCGCCGGATTCCATGATTTTATAGATATAGGCCATGTCCAGGGATTTGCGAAGTCCATCCGCCAGCCGGTCATATTCCCGCTCTTTATGGGCTTTCAGGTCAAAGCTTACGGATTCATCGTACACAAGCCCTTTTTTCTCGTATAAGGCTTTGATGATCACCTTAAGCACAGCTTCGTTGTCGAAGATTCCGTGGACATAGCTGCCGTACACATTCCCTTGGCATATCCCGTCCGTCTTTTCAGTACCGTCCATGCTCTTGAGCGTCGACAAAAAGCCAGCCGAGGAAGTCATACCCATATGGATTTCATAGCCTTCAAACTTCTTTCCGTTGAGCTCCGCAAATAGGCCTTCCGCATGCTCGAAGCTGCCGCTGACCCGGGTTCTTACCTTTTCTTTTTCAAAAACCGTATGGGCGTCGATGAGCCCCAAGCCGTTGATCTCGCCGCCGCCTTCCACATGATGGGGATCCTTCAGGGTTTTGCAGAGCATCTGGTATCCGCCGCAGATCCCGAACACCGGATTCCCACGGCTGGCGTATTTCAGGATTTCAGACTCGATGCCGCTCTCCCTCAGCCATTTCAAATCTTCCATGGTATTTTTAGTCCCGGGCAGGATCACCAGGTCCGGATTCCTGAACTCGCCAGCTTTCGAAACATATCGGACCTTGGTTCCCATCATCAGCTCAAAGGCGTTAAAATCGGTGAAGTTGGATATCTTAGGAAGCCTGATCACTGCGATGTCGATGTCTTCCGCCAAACCGCGATGGTCCAAAACGTCCGAAAGGCTGTCCTCGTCGTCAATTTTCAGGTCCATGTATGGCACGACGCCCAAGGTGGGCACCGGAATCAAGTCCTCCAGCATTTGGATGCCGGGACGAAGAATCTCCACATCCCCCCTGAATTTATTGATGATGGTGCCTTTGATGTATTTTCTTTCGGTTTCATCCTGCAGCATGTAGGTACCATAAAGGGAGGCAAATACACCGCCCCGGTCGATATCTCCCACGATCAGAACCGGCGCATTGGCCATTTTGGCCATGCCCATGTTGACGATGTCATTCTGCTTCAGATTGATTTCTGCCGGACTGCCGGCCCCCTCGATGACCATGATGTCGTTTTCCGAAGCCAGGGAATGATAGCTTTCCAGGATTTGAGGGATAAAGCGTTCTTTGATTTGATAATAATCCATGGCCTTCATATTGCCGGCCACTTCCCCATGGACGATCACCTGGGAGCCTTGGTCGCTGGTGGGCTTCAGCAGGATCGGATTCATACGGACATTCGGTTTCTTATAAGCCGCTTCCGCCTGGACCACCTGGGCCCTGCCCATTTCCAGCCCATCCTCTGTGATAAATGAGTTCAGGGCCATATTCTGGGACTTGAAGGGCGCCACGTTATATCCATCCTGTGCAAAGATTCTGCAGAGTCCCGCAGCGATCAGGCTTTTACCGGCATTGGAGGTTGTTCCCTGGATCATAATGACTTTAACCATTGCGCTTGCCTCACTTAAATCATTGATTTTATTTCGAAATCCATCTTCAGCGTCACCCATGAAGCTTCTTATTGGATGAGCCCTCGGGCAATCAAAGAAAAGATCACCGCGATAACCGCAGTCACACCCATGAGTTCGTTGGCTCGGATGATATCCTCAGGAACAATACTCTGGATAGGATCCCCGATGGTCGGCTTATGAACAAGCTGCCCAAAATAAGAGGCGTCGCCTGCCAGCTGGACCTTCAGCGCGCCGGCACAAACGGACTCGGTCTGGGCGGAATTGGGGCTCTTGTGGTTTTTTCGGTCCCGCCGATAGATCCTGAAGGCATTCTTATAATCCAAGCCGGCTACGGCACTGGCCAGGATCATGATCATGGCGGTCAGCCTTGCGGGTATAAAGTTGGCCGCATCATCCAGCCGCGCCGCTGCCTTGCCGAATTTCTCATATTTCTCATTCCGGTAACCAACCATGGAGTCCATGGTGTTGATGGCTTTATATAAAAAAGCCAGGGGTGCGCCGCCGATGGCCATATAAAGAAGCGGTGCCACGACCCCGTCGGTGGTGTTCTCTGCAATGGTTTCCACCGTCGCCTTGGAGATCCCGGCCGAGTCAAGGGCCTGGGTATCCCTGCCCACGATGTAGGCCAAAAACTTCCGGGCCTCCGGCAAATTTCCGGCAGCCAAAGGATCGTAAACCTTCATACTCTCCTTTTTCAGCGAATGGACCGCAAAGATCTGATAGCAGAAAAAGGTCTCGAGGCCGATCGCCAAATAGGGATTCAACTTATTCGCCAGAAACAGAACTGCAAAGGGAATGCCAAAGGAGACGGCCATGATCACGACGACCAACAGACTGCCCGCCAGAAGCTCATTGGCCATCCGCTTTCTGAGCTTATCTTCCATAAAAGCCACCGCCTTGCCGATCAGGCAGATCGGGTGGGGCAGCCCGTATGGGTCTCCAAAAAGCAGATCCAGGATGAATGCAATTCCGATGATCAGCAAATATCTCATTTCCTACCCTTGCCTTCTCTTTCCCATTTGGTATTCCTTGCATTGTTCTATAAAACGGCCAGCCATGATCCGGTTCCCCCAAAAATGGATGTGGGGGTACAGGGCGAACACCGGGGCGCTGCAGTGACCTGCCTCCCAGGTTTTTCCGCTGGTTTTTTTCGCCGTCAGACAGCCGGATGCGGCATCATTTCGGGAATAGTGGAATTCGTGGGCCAAGGCGGTTTCCCCGCGCGCCAGCAATCCTGTATGGCCCTTTGCCGTCAGTTCAACATATCCGAAATTCTGAAGCTTGCTGGTCATCTCAAAGCATAGATCCACGATCCCGGTCATCGGATGGCCGCCGATGCTTTTTCCGAGATACATGAAGCCGCCGCACTCCGCAAAGATCGGCATCCCAGCGCTTTCGGCATCCCTGATGCTTTGGATCATCCCAAGGTTTTGACTGAGGGCATCCTGATAGAGCTCCGGATAGCCGCCACCGAGGATCATCCCATCGATCGCTCCGGGCAGCGCCCGGTCCTCCATTGGAGAAAAATACGTCAGTTTTGCGCCCATGGATTCCAGCAGTTCCAGACTGTCCTGATAATAAAAGCAAAAGGCTTTGTCCCGGGCCACCGCGATATTCACTGCCGCAACCCTTGGGGTTTCGATTTCTTCATAATCCAAGGGCCTGGCGTCTTGGGCGATTTCCAGCAACCGGTCCAGGTCGATCGTCGCTTCGGCGATTTCAGCCAGCCTGTCGATCTTATGCTTCAATGAGTCGATTTCCTTGGCCGTCACAAGCCCCAAATGGCGGTCCTCGATGGCCGCGGCCGGTTCATAAGGCATATAGCCGGCCACACAGATCCCCAGCTGCCGCTCCAGCATTTCTTTGTAAATTGGATACATCGGCGCCGAAACATGGTTCAGGATCACCGCCCGGATGCGGTTTTCTTTGAAATCCAGGAAACCCTTGACCATGGCTGCAACGGAAGCCGACGCGCCCTTGCAATTCACGACCAGCACCACCGGGATCCCCAGTTTTGCGGAAACATCCCAGGAGGAATTCTCACTGGAACTGCCGCCCATGCCGTCATAAAAACCCATGACGCCTTCAACCACTGAAACCTCCGTCCGGCTGCTGTTCCGGGCAAACAGGTATCGCGCCGCCTTTTCTCCGCATAAGAAGAAATCAATGTTCCTTGAGGCGGTTCCAATGATCTCACTGTGAAACATGGGATCGATGTAATCAGGACCGCATTTAAATGAAGCGATGTCCAGCCCCCTGTTTTTGAGGGCTTTCAGGATCCCGCAGGTGACCGTGGTTTTTCCGCAGCCGCTATGGGTGCCGGCGATCATGAACCGGTTGATTCTATTTTGCTTCATTTTTTTCACCGCAAAGAATGTACACGGGGTTGTTCGCTGTCATCATGTGATAGCCGCCGGTCTTTTTGCTTCTGGCACAATTCAGGCATACCACGTCGGTAACGAAATCCAGTTCCCTGAAAACGGTCATGGCTGTCCCCAAGGTCTCAAGGGTGATGGCCGTCACGACGATCCGGATCTTCCGGTTGGCCTCAAACAAATGTCTCACCAATCCTGCCAGACTGCCGCCGCTGCCTCCGATGAACGCCTTGTCCGGCACCGGCAGTTTCCGGATTTCCTCCAAAGCTTCTCCCAAAACCGGGACCACATTCAAAGCGCCCAGATCTGATTTGTTCCGGCAAAGAAGCTCATAAGCCCTCTCCTCTTTCTCCACCGCAAAGACCAGGCCTTCGTGGGCTTTTCTTGCCATTTCAATGGCGACGGAGCCGCTGCCCGCTCCGATGTCATATAGTATATCACAAGGACGTATCCCCAGCATATTCACAGCGGCCCAACGCACCTCCTGTTTGGTCATGGGCGTTTCATTCCTGGACAATTCCCGGTCAAACAGCGGTGCTTCCCGATCCGCCGCGTGATCGTTCTCAAACAGGAGAACCGTCAGGCTGTCGAACCGTTCCCTGGAAAGGGCTTCCACGGTTCCGCTCAGGATCCTTTCATTCGGCATGGACAGCCTTTCGCCGGCGGTGACCCGAATATCCGGCATGCCGTTTTTAACCAAATTCCCGAGAATGGCGGTAGCGTTGTTTTTTCCGCCGGTCAATACGAAGGTGTACCGGTTGTAGGCGATGCTGCCCGGAAGGTTGGCGTCCCGGCCATGGAGGCTCACGGTTTTCACCATCTCATAATTCATCTTGATCTTGCTGCACAAATATTGAAGGCTGCTGATGCCGCAGACGCAGGACACCTGAAAGCCGGAACTGAATTTTTCATTCAGGGTTTTGGCCATGCTGAAAAATCCCACATCCCCCGAAACCAGGACCGCCGTCTTCGCCGCGTCTGAGCTCCTGATTTGATCTTCAATATCCAGATAAGCGCATTGGATGATATCCCTTCGGCAGGCTTGATAGAGGTCCCCGATCCGGTCAAAGGCGTAGACCTCATCGCAGCTTCCAATCAGCTCAGCCCCCCGGCGGGTGATAAACCCAGGGTCCCCCGGGCCGCAGCCGATGATGAAGAGCTCCCTGTTCATAACGCCTGCCGGCTCCGGCCGGCTAACATAAGGATGCCTTTCATTCGAAATCCCCTCCGATTTTCATTTCTTTCAATACGTTTTCCGCGATCTGCAAGGTTTTCCGGATATCGTCCTGGGAATGGGCGGTGCTGATAAACAAAGCCTCAAACTGGGCGGGCGCCAGATGGACGCCCCGGTCCAGCATCTTTTTGAAGTATTTTGCATAAAGCGCTGTGTCGCTGCTTTTTGCCGATTTGAAGTCGGTCACAGCTTCCTTTGTGAAAAAGACACAAACCAGGGAGGCCACCCGGTTCACCGAAAGCGGTAATTCAAGCTTTTCAGCAATATCACAGAAACCTTCCGCCAGCAGCTTGGCCAATCCGTCGATTCGCGGGTAGATCTCCTTGCTGCCTCTCAGCTCGGTCAATTGGGTGATTCCCGCGGCCATGGCAATGGGATTCCCGGAAAGTGTGCCGGCCTGGTAGACCCCGCCCAGAGGAGACACCAGCTCCATGATCTCTTTTCTTCCGCCGTAAGCCCCCACCGGCATGCCACCGCCGATGATTTTCCCGAAGGTGACGATGTCCGCACGGACGCCGAAATATTGCTGAGCCCCGCCGGTACACAGCCTGAAGCCGGTGATGACCTCGTCAAAAATCAGCAGCGCGCCATGCTGATCGCAGATTCGGCGAAGATCGGCAAGGAACCCTTCCGCCGGCGATACGACCCCCATGTTGGCGGCCACCGGTTCAAGGATCACTGCGGCGATCTCACCCTTATTTTCTGCAAAGAGCTTTTGGACACTCAGGCTGTCGTTGTAATCTGCGATCAGGGTATTCCGGGCCAATTCATCCGTGACGCCAAGGCTGTCCGGGTGGGACAGGGTCAGGGCGCCCGAGCCGGCTTTGACCAGCATGCTGTCGCAGTGCCCGTGGTAGCAGCCATCGAATTTAATGATTTTGCAGCGTTTCGTATAGGCGCGGGCCAGCCGCAGTGCGCTCATCACCGCTTCGGTGCCGCTGTTGACCATCCGGATCATTTCAAGGCCCGGGACCATGGAGGTGACAAGCTCTGCCATGACCACCTCGTTTTCCGTCGGCGCGCCGAAGCTCAGTCCGTTATCCACAGCCTTTTTGACGCTGGCCGCAATTTTCGGATGGTTATGGCCCAGGATCATCGGCCCCCACGAGCCGATGTAATCGATGTATTCCTTGCCCTCCACATCATAGATTCTGGAACCCTTGGCGCTCTGGATGAAAACGGGCTCCCCGCCCACCGCCTTGTAGGATCGCACCGGGCTGTTCACCCCGCCCGGCATGACTTTTTTGGCTCTGCTGTATAAATTGCTGTTGATCATCCGATATCTCCTGTTTCAATGGCCTTGGATAATTCTTTGGCATAATAGGTGATCAGCATATCCGCTCCCGCTCTGAAGATGCTGACCGCGCTCTCACACATGGCGGCATATTCATCGATGAAACCCATTTTGGCAGCGCTTTTGATCATGGCGTATTCTCCGCTGACGCTATAGGCACAAATCGGGTTTTCGGTCCGGTCCTTCAGCTCCCGGATGATGTCCAGGTACGCCAGGGCTGGTTTGACCATCAGGATGTCCGCCCCTTCCTGAATATCCAGTCTTGCTTCCTTGAGGGCTTCACGCCGGTTGTGGCAGTCCATCTGATAGGTTTTCCGGTCCCCGAAGGCTGGCGCGGATTTCGCCACATCCCGGAAGGGTCCGTAGAAGGCCGACGAATACTTCGCTGAGTAGGACATGATGGGGATGTCATGATAACCCTTGGCTTCGAGGGCCTTCCGGATTTCATGGACCCGGTTGTCCATCATGTCCGAGGGTGCCACCATGTCCGCACCGGCCGCCACATGGGACAGGGCGATGCTGACCAGATACGGCAGCGTCAGGTCGTTCATAATCTTGCCGTCCCGGACGATCCCGCAGTGGCCGTTGGCTGTATATTCGCACATGCAGACGTCGGTGATCACCGTCATCTCCGGGTTAGACGCCTTGATTTCCCGTATGGCGCATTGCACCACGCCGTTTTCATCCCAGGCCCCGCTACCGGCTTCATCCTTCTTTTCCGGGATGCCGAAAAGCAGGACTGAGTGGATCTTGCTGGCGAGGGCCTCTTCGATCCCTTCGCAGATGGTGTCAGGACTGTAATACCGATGGCCCTCCAACGAATCGATGGGTTCCCGTATCCCCTTTCCTTCTTTGATAAACAAGGGAAGGATCAGGGATTTGGGGGAAATCCTGGTTTCTCGGACCAGATTTCTAATATTATGATCGTTTCTCAGTCTGCGCGGCCGTATTGCGTTCATGCTCCAACCTCCATGATCTTGCGCACCATGGAATCGATGGATGCCTCTTCCGAGGTAAAATGCCTGATTCCATATTTTTCTGCGGCTTGGGATGTCTGGTTTCCGATACAGATGCCCGTGATCTGTCCTAAATCGGCGCCTTCCAGGGATCGGACAAAGCCTTCCACGGTGGACGCGCTGGTAAAGGTCACATAAATTCCCGGATTCTCCCGGACCAGCGCCCTGACCTGCTGACTGCCGGCACAGACGAATTTCGTATCATAGACAGGTATATCTTCAACAGCTCTTCCCTGCGCTTTGAAGACATCGGTGATTTCAACGCTGCCCTTCAGGGCCCTCAAAAGCAGGATTTTCTCATCCGCTCCGGAAATTTCACACAGCCCTTCCGCCAGGTGCTTTCCGTCAAAGATTTCCGGGACATAATCGGCAGTGATCCCGTAGGCCGCCAGCGTCTCGGCGGTCTGACTGCCGATGGCCGCAATGTAAAGCCCGGACAGCACCCTGAGGTCCTTCTTCTTCCGCTTTAAGTGCTCAAACAAGAGCTCGACCCCGTTTTTACTGGTGAAAACCAGCCATGCGTAATCCTTCAGATGGTCGAGGGCCTTTTCCAATCGCTGGTTGTCTTCCATTTCGTACAGCTCGATGCAGGGATAGTCGATCACATCCGCCCCCAGGTCCCTGAGCTTTGCACTCAAGGTGCCGCCGGAGCATTTCGGTCTTGTTACGATGATTTTTGTCCCTGCCAGTTCCCTTTTTGAAAACCAGTCAAAGCGGCGGCTTAATCCGCAAACCTCTCCCACCACGATGATGGCGGGCGATTGGATTTGTTTTTCCAGCACCGCCTCATAAAGGGATGCGATGGTGCCCACCACTTTCCTTTGCCCGGGTCTTGTGCCGTTTTCGATGATCGCCGCCGGCATATTTCGGTCCATGCCTTCACGCAGAAGCCCGTCGAGGATGCTTTTCAGGGAAGAAAGGCCCATAAGAAAGACCAGGGTCCCTCCGGCAGAAACCAGCGCCTTGAAATTGATGGACAGCTCCTTGCCCTTTTGCTGATGTCCGGTGATGATATGGAAGCTGCTGCAAAAGTCCCGGTGGGTGATCGGGATTCCCGCAAAGGCGGGGGCCGAAATCGCCGAGGTGATGCCGGGGACCACTTCGAAAGGGATCCCGTTGGCCTCCAGCAGCTCAAGCTCTTCCCCTCCGCGGCCGAACACAAAGGGATCTCCCCCCTTGAGCCTCACGACCCGCTTCCCGGTCAGCGCTTCCTCAAACAGAATCCTGTTGATTTCTTCCTGAACCACCGGATGATGGCCGCTTTCCTTGCCCACATCGATTTTCTTGGCCTCGGCAGGGATCATCTCCAGGATGTCATCGGATACCAGGCGATCAAAAAGAACAACCTCCGCCTTTTTCAGATATTCCATCCCCCGGACGGTCATAAGACCCCGGTCTCCCGGTCCGGCTCCCACTAAAACAACAAAACCTTTCTTCATCGGGTCAGCACCCCTCCCCCTTCAGTCTCCTGGCGAGCGATATTCCCATCTTGGCAGCCTCTTCCGCCCTGCCATCCTGTACGCCCCGGACTGCAATCCCATTGGCTTCATTCACATAAAGCCCCTTGAGCACCAATCGGCCCCCTTCAAAATAGGCATGGGCCGCCACCGGTGAGGAACAGCCGCCGTCCAAAGCCGTCACAAAGGCGCGCTCGGCATCGGAAATGACCTTGGACCTATGGCTATGGAAACCGCTCAGATAAGCCGTGTCCTCACCCTTTCTGGCCTGAACGGCCAGTATGCCCTGACAGGCCGCCGGCATGATCTCCTCGGTGGTGAAATGCCGGCTGATCCGCTCCTCAAGGCCAAGACGCTTGATGCCGGCTGCCGCTAACACGATTCCCCGGTATGCTCCCTCATCCAGCTTCCTCAGTCTGGTGATGACGTTCCCCCGGAGCGGCTCGATACGGTCAAATCCAAGTTCCTGAAGCTGCAAGGTCCTTCTTTTGCTGGAACAGCCAAGGGGCTTGCCAGGATCGGCTTCCGTTTTCGGAAGGATCAGCACATCCCTTTCATCCTCCCTTTCCGAAACCGCAACCACCGGCAATTCCGGATAGATCACCATGGGCATGTCTTTGTAGCTATGGACCGTAATGTCCACCGCCCCTTGGAGCAGTGCCTCATCCAATTCCTTGACAAACAAGCCCTTGCCGCCGATTTGATCCAGCGTCTGGTCCAGGATCTTGTCACCTGTGGTTTTCATGGTCACCAGCTCGGTGCGGATGCTGCGGTCATAATTTTTGATGGCTTCAATCACCATCTGTGCCTGGATCACGGCAAGCTTGCTGTCCCTGCTGCCCACTTTGACGATTTTCATGACGGATCCCTCCCCTTCTGAAGCCATTCTCGGATTCCGGAAGCCATTTCCTTCGCGGCGTGATGATCGTTGCCGTCCTTCGAAATCAATCCGCCAATCACCGATTCATTTTCAAAGACCGCCGGGAAATAGAAATCGCATTGTTCCTTATTGTCGCAAACATTCACCGGGATCCCCGCGTCCCGTGCGTCTTGAAAGACTTTTTCATTCACTTCCCGGGAATGGGTTGCGGCGAGAACCAAAAAAGCCTCCTCCAAATCCCCGGTCCGGTATTCCCTTTCCGCCAGCCGTATTCGGTTCCCCTCCGCCATGCACCTTAGCTTTTCGTGATGCGAGGGTGCGATGGACAGGACCTCCGCACCGAAGCGGCTCAGAACCTTGATCCTTCGTGCGGCAATCTCCCCGCCGCCGATCACAACGGCTTTTTTGCCCCTTAAATCAACAAACATGGGGAAATGGGATAAGGAATCATCCGTGAGGCCGAATGCCTGGTCAAAATATTGAAAGGTCTCCTCCAGGGTCAGCCCATCTTCCTTACGGGGTCTGCCCACCAAGACGACGTTTACTCCTCTTGCCCGGGCCGCCGACAGCTTCTCTTGAAACCCGCCGCTTAGGCCGGTATCCTTGGTGAGCAGGTATTTCGCATCGATCTGCTCCATGGTGGCCAGGTTCATGGCTTCAGTGAAGGGTCCCTGCATGCAGAGGATGTTGGTCGCAGGAAAGCCCGCCTGTGTGCAAGCCTGGATCGCTTCTGCCGTCGCCAGAACCCGGATGAAAACCCTTTCCCTATAGTTTTCGATGGAGGAAAAAGGCAAGAGTTCCTTGCTTCCGGTGGTCGCCAGAATATGTCCGGTGGTCCCATTCAGATAGGCGCAGGCCTCCGGGATGCTGGAAAACTCCAGGACATCCTCATAGGCCAGGGAAGGCCTCACAAGCCGGATGGCCGTTTTCCCGCATCGTTTTGCCGCCTCGGCAATATTATCGGAAATGACCCTGGCATAGGGATGGGTCGCATCCACAATTGAATCATATTGTCCCACCAGCTCTGTGATCTGTTCGAGGGAAAGCCTTCCTTCCTGAACGGTTAAAAAAGGAAGCTCCGGCATCACCAGGGAACCGTATTCGGTGGCAACCACCGCCAAGACCTCAACGCCCTTTTTTGCTAAAAAGGTGCTGAGCCTCCTTCCCTCGTTTGTCCCCGCAAATACAACTGCTCTTTTCAATTCGCTCTACCTGCCTTACATTCTGTACCCTCTGGGTGTAACAAGTTTCCCATTGATGACGCGGGTGGTGGAATTCCCGATGACGACCGTTGTGAACATGTCCACCATTTCGTCCTTCAAATCCTTCAGAGGCAGGATCTTATGCGCTTGGCCTGCCCGTCCGATGTTTTTAACATAGCCGCACATGGTCTCCCCGCTTTGGTTTTTCATGATGATTTCACAGGCTTTTTTTAAGAAATCCGCCCTCTTTTTACTGGAGGGATTATAAAGCACCAGGACGAACCCGGCCTTGGATGCCAAATCCAGCCGCGCCTCGATGGCTTCCCAGGGTGTCAGAAGGTTGCTGAGGGAAACGACGGCGAAATCATGGGTAAGCGGGGCGCCTAAAACCGCCGCCGCGGAATTGGCTGCCGTGATCCCCGGAACGACCCGAATCTCCTCATCGATGCCCAGTTCCTCACAGACCTCGATCATCAGAGCTGCCATGCCATAAATTCCTGCATCTCCGCTGGACACCATGGCCACGTTGCGATGGGCCTTGGCCGCAAGAGCCGCCATCCTGCAGCGTTCGACCTCCTGCATCATGGGCGTTGCGATGACTTCCTTGCCTTCCAGCAAGTCGTGGATGATGTCGATATACACCGTGTAGCCGGCGACGATCTCGCTGTCTGCCAGTGCTTCCATGGCAAGGGGTGTGATTTGTTCCTTTTCTCCCGGACCTAATCCGATAATATTGATCATAGCGCTTCTCCAACTCTGTAATGGATCGGTTGCCCGCTGAACAGCCTTTCCCGGTGTGTGCTCCAATGGTTGTAGTCTTCCATATGCTCCTGGATCAGCACTTTCAGGGCGGCGATTTCCTTCGAATTGTCTTTCCGGGCGGTTTCTCCTAGACTGTCTACATTATAGTATAGGACGTTTTCGATGTTCCTGACGCCCGGATCGATGTCCCGCGGAACTGCCAGGTCAATGATGTATCTGGGTTTACGCTCACAACGGTCGACCATGTCAAAGGTGATGGTCTGATGGGGGCTCGAGGTAGCACTGATCAGAATATCCACCTTGGGGATCATGGCCTCCCGTTCATCAAAGGCAATGGTTGTGCAGCCTTTAGGAACAATGGTGCTCTGGCTGTTGTGCTTTCTGGTGGTCATATAAACCTGGCAGCCGATTTTGACAAGAGCTTCACATACGCTTCTTCCAACCACGCCGTTGCCGATCACCAGGGCTTTGCCGCCGCGGTTTTTTTGAAGATATTCGCTGACGATCCGGGCTGACTGTCCTGCAACGGAAGGCGATACCGCACTGAGGACAAATTTGGTCTTTACTTTTTTAGCACAGGTGATGGCGCACCGGAACAACGTATTCAGCTTCGCGTCGCTGAAGCCGTTTTCCATCGAGATTCGGATCGCTTCCTTCACCTGGGTGACGATCTGGTCATCGCCAAAGATCATCGAATGGATTCCGCAGGCCAGCTCAAAAAGATAGACTGCAGCCCGTTCGCCTGTTTTACAATAAAAATATTGCTTCATGTCATCGCGGATACCGGCAGCCTGGCAGAACAATTCCAAAGGATCCGCACCTTCAAACGACGCCAGGGACAGGTAGACCTCCGTCCGGTTGCAGGTGGACAGGATCACGGCACCTGAAACACCTGCCTTCTGTTTCAGCCTTTCCAGGATTTCCTTCACGTTTTGCGGGCTGAATCCAAGGGTCTCCCTTGCTTCGATGCTTGCGCTGCGGTAATCGACCCCAGCCATCAGAATATTCAAAAGCCACACCTCCAAGTTTTTACCGCCACGGCCACCGTGACGCCGGAGCCGGCGGTCTTTCCCAGGATCAGCCTGCCGTGGTCGCTGGCCAGCCGAGCCGCTCGTTCACACACATTGTCGGCGCCTGTCACGGCCCGGACAAACTCCGACGACGAGAAAGGGCCTTCTGCCGCCATGAGTTCATCTTTCGAATAGGTTATCAGCCGATATCCATACCGATCGCACAGCCGGAGGATCGCATCCTCTTTTTTTTTCAAGTCGATAGTCGCCACATACCGGACCAGTTCCGGCGAAATACCTATGGCCTGCAAGCTCTCCAGGAATACTCTCTCCAGCAGGCCCCCGTCGATCCCCTTGCGGCACCCGATGCCGGCCACATATTGCTTTGGCTGCAAAACCAATGTTTTCTCATAGGGTGGTCGTTCCGCCCCAGGGTGCTCCGCTCCCCAAATGCAGATTCCTGTCTCCGCCGGATCGGCAGTCAAGAAATCCGGTATTTCCCCATCCAACGGATATTCGCAGCGAAATCCGACGGGTTGGCCATTCAACAGCGCAGCCGATACATGCTTGATGTTTTCGATGTTCAAGATATGAAGGTCCCGTTCTTTGGCCCATAGATCCACCGCAAACATGCCATTGATGTCGGTTGCCGTCGTAATCACAGCCTTTCCTCCCAGAAAATCCGCGATCCCTTCAGCCAGGGAATTGGCTCCGCCCAAATGGCCTGACAAAATTGGGATCACATACGCCCCGGTTTCATGGATGACGATCACCGCAGGATCCGTGGCTTTGCTGTCGAGCCATGGTGCGATCGCCCGGACGGCAATTCCTGCCGCACCGATAAAAACCAAGGCTTGACTGCTTGAAAACGCATCTCTTGTAAATTCCTTCAGGCCCTTCTCCAAAGGAAGAAGCCCATAGCCTCCATAGTTTGAATAGGCACGAACGGCATGTCCGGCTTCGGTCAGGTCGTCCGCAAGCTCCCGGCTTAACAGAGCACCCTTCCGGGTGAAGGAGACCATGGTGATCTTCATGATGTTTTCGCCTGCCTGAATTCATGGCTAAAGCTTGAATCATAGAGCTTCGAGCGTTCATAATCGCTGGAAAGAAATCCGCCCACCAGAATCAGGGCGGTCTTGGTAATATGGTTTTCAGCAGCGCTCTGAGGCAGCGCTTCAAGGGTGGTTCGGATGATTTTCTGGTCAGGCCAGGTCGCCTTGTACACGATGGCTGCCGGCGTATTGGGCTCATAACCACCCCGGATCAGCTTATCCCTCAGTTTGTCCAGCAGAGAGGATGACAGGAACAAGGCCATCGAGGCTTGGTGGGAAGCCAGCTTTTCAATATCCTCCTCCGCCGGGACCGGAGTCCTGCCCTCCATTCTTGAAAGGATCACCGTCTGGCTTACGCCAGGCAGCGTAAACTCGGCGTTGAGAACCGAGGCGGCGCCGCAAAAGGAGCTGACGCCGGGGACCACGCTGTAAGGGATCCCTTGCTCATCCAATAAGTCCATCTGCTCTTTGATGGCGCCGTATAGGCTGGGATCGCCGGTATGGAGCCTGACCAGGACCTTCTCCGGCGAATACGCGTCTGTAAAAACCCGTATCACCTCTTCCAGAGTCATGGAGGCGCTGTTGTATATTTTGCACTCCGGCTTCGTGTAGTTCAGCAGTTCGGGATTCACCAAAGATCCTGCATATATGACCACGTCCGCCTTTTTCAAGAGCTCCATGCCCCTTACGGTGATCAAATCCGCCGCGCCCGGCCCTGCTCCGATAAAATAAACCATCACACGTCTCCTTTGACAAGTATTATTGAAAAGTAACTGCTGTCCTCATTCAGCTCCTCAAGGGAACCATAGAGCTTCTCGTTTTCCATGCCGCAGCATTCCACCATTTTTGCTTTGTTCAAAAGGCCGTACTGTTCCAGCTTGTCCTTGATTTGGATTATTTTTTTACCGCTCTTCATCAAAACCTTGTTGCCCGGAAGCTTCAAGAGCTCTTCATAGCCCTCATAGGATGAGGGAATGATATGAAGGGCTTCCTTTCCGTCGCACAAGGATACCCCCAGTCTTCCCGCGGCGGCGCAAAAGGAGGTGATCCCATTGACGATTTCAGCCTTGTAGCCTCTTCCGACCACAAGCCTATGCACATACATATAGGTGGAATAGACCGTGGGATCCCCCAGGGTGATGAACGCGACCTTCATGCCCTGATCCAGCAACGCGCAAAGCTCATCCGCACAGTGTTCATGGCTTTGCCTCAGCTGTTCCGGATCCCGGATCATGGGCATGCTGCAATATTTGAGTTCTTTTCCGGCAATATATTCCTCAACGATTTTCAAGGCTGTTTTTTCACCGCCGGTGTCCGGCACCGCGACGACATCTGCATGGTTTAAGGTTTCGATGGCATGGAGTGTCAACAGCTTCTTGTCTCCCGGCCCGACGCCTACCCCGTAAAGCATTCCTTTCAAGGCTGTATCCCCCTCAGTTCATTGATCAATAACGCTGCATTTTCTGTCTGAAAGAGCACCCCGTGCTCATTGGAAAAGGAAAGAAAGCCGACCTCCATTTTGTTCATGATCCGATAATTGATGTTGAACCGTACTTTCTCCATGATGCTTTGATAAACATCTCCGGCGAGGCGCTGTTCCGCCAGAATGCCGTGGATCTCCTGGGTCGTCTTTGCCGCCATGATCTGCTGGACCGTGCCCCGGCCGGCGCCTGCCAAGGCACCGTGGGCGGCAAAAACCTCATTCCGGCAGTCCGCGATTTTGGAATGGGTATTCATCACGCCCGCACCGAGCTTCACCAGCTTTCCAATGTGCCCCACCAGCAGCAGCCGCTCAAAGCCCAGATAAAGTGCATGGTCCAGGGTCTCCCCGATGTAATTGGAGCACTTGACCGCCCGGTCGATGTCGAATCCAAATTCCGATTTCAAAAAATCCAGACCGTAATTTCCCGGGGCAACCAGCAGGACCTTATGCCCTTTCGCCTTCCGCACGCTGAGCTCCAGCTTGATGGTTTCGATGATCGAGCTTTCACTCATGGGTTCAACAATGCCTGTCGTGCCAAGGATCGAGATGCCTCCCACGATGCCCAGCCGTTCATTGAAGGTTCGTTTGGCGATTTCAGCTCCTTGGGGCACCGAGATCTCCACCGCAAACCCGCCTTCATAACTATGGTCCCTCTTGACTTCGTCCAGCGCCTGGCGGATCATCCTCCGGGGTCCGGGATTAATGGCTGCTTCTCCGATTCCGCAGGCCAAGCCGGCTGCAGTCACCCGACCGACGCCAGCCCCGCCGTCGATGCCGATCCCCGCCTCCGTCCTTCGGACCGAGGCATATATTTTGATGCCATGGGTCACATCCGGATCATCGCCCGCATCCTTCACCATGCCGCAGCGGGCTTCATCCTCCAGGAGCTCCGCGTCTTCAACCGGCAAGCTGAGCTTCTTGCCATTGGGAAGGGTCAGCACAACGTCCTTGATGGCATGTTTTTCTATCAGCATGATCGCTGCTGCCTTCGCCGCCGCCGCGGCACAGCTGCCGGTGGTATACCCGTATCGAAGGGCCTTTCCCGACTTCACCGTGAAATCCACAGGCTTCCTTTCGAACGGATCGGCGTTTATCAGACGATCCAGGGCTTTTCGGGCCTCGGATATGGTATAGGCTGTATCCTGAAAGTCAAAGCCATCTTCCTTTTTTAATATTTCCATCAGATGTCCGATCCGGGGCAGCCTGAGATTCAGTTTTCGCAAAAGTGCTGTATGGTCAAAAACTTCCTTGGGCGTTCCCTCCAGCATCACCTTGCCCTGATCCATTAAATAGGCATAATCACAGTAGAGCGGGACCATGTCGATGTCATGGGTCGAAAGGATGACGGTAAGGCCAAGCTCTTTCTGCAATTCCCGGACCAGCTTCATGATCTCACTGACGCCGTTTGGGTCAAGGCCTGCGGTAGGCTCGTCCAGGATGATGATTTCCGGTTCCATGGCCAAGACGCCGGCGATGGCCACACGCTTTTTCTGCCCATAACTCAGACTGTGGGCTGCTTTGTCCTTCAGATGCAGGATCCCGGTTCTTTCCATCGCGTATTCCACCCTCTGCCGCACGACCGGCTCCGGCAGCCCCAGGTTGATGGGCCCAAAGGAGATATCCTGAAACACACTGGCGGAAAACAACTGGCTGTCCGGATCCTGAAACACGATCCCCACCGACTTGCGCAATTCCTTCAGACATTTCCTCGAATAATCCAAGAGGCTTTTTTTATAGAACACTTCGCCGCCCGAGGGCTTGAGGATCCCGTTCAGATTAAGAAAGAGCGTGGATTTCCCGGCACCGTTATGACCGAGGACCGCGGTGGTCTTTCCTTTCGAGATCCTCAGATTCACCCCATCCAGCGCCCGGGTCCCATCCTCGTATTGGTATTGAAGGTCTTTGACCTCAATGATGTTATCGGACATTATGACCATCCTCCGTGGATCCGCCTCAGAAATAGGGCAATGGCCGCCAAGGCCAGGTTAACAGCGACCGGTGTTAAATAGGCCCATCGATCCCGATTGAAGGAGGTGTCCAGCACCTTGATCTCCCCCTCATATCCTCTGGCCTCCAGAGCGGTGTAAAGCTCGTCCGCTCGCTGATAGGCCCGGATGAACAAGGTGGCGGCAAGTGCGGCCAGGGATCGATAGCCGGATCGAGGGCTTTCATATCCCAGACGGGATTTTTGGGCGGTGACCATCCTGTCCGCCGTTTCCAGGAATACAAAAATGAACCGGTAGATCAGCCCCATCAACTCGGTGAACAGCTTGGGAACGCCCAGCTTGCCAAGGGCCTGGAGAAGATCCACCATGGGTGTATTCAGCGAGAGATAATACAGGCAAGACACCGCTCCCAGGGCTTTCATAAATATTCGCGCAGCGCTTTGAAGACCATTTTGCGAAACGCCGATATAAGTCCCGGCGGCCGGGATAGAAATCATAAAAACATTCGGATCGGCAGAAGCATGGATCGCAATTGTCACAACCCCGATCATCAGGAAAGAAGATGGGATCATCATCAATCTTGTCCATAGGGAGAAAGGTATACCGCCCTTGCAAACGGTATACCACCCCATCACCATGAGAATCAGGACCGCAACGATCATTGAATCGGCCCAAAGGCAAACCCCAAGCGTCATCAAACAAAAGACCAGCTTGACCATAGGGTCTTGACTTTTTAATTTCGAAAGGTATGCATATTGGTCAATGGAAATCATCTATAGCTGCTGCTTCTTCCCTTTTCCGCCCTTTCATCCAGCCTAAACCGTACCCGATGACCCCGGCGCCCAAGGCAGCCTGCAAGGCAAACAAAAGGCTTTCGATTTCACCGCTTTTGGGTTCCAGCAGCGGCGAAAACCAAGGCTGGTAATCGGCGTCGATTTCGGTGATCACGGTCTCGGCTTCGCCATCGGCCCCGCCGAATTCCGCATCCTTGACGGTCAGCAGGGGATAGATGGCCAGTGCGACCACAAGGGCAATGAGGATCAGATTTTGGGTCATGCTGTGGTTGCTTTTTTTATTTTGGATCGCTTCCGTGGTCATGCTGAGACCTCCTTCGAAATCACGTTCAAGTCTTTTAATTCTTGCTTGCTATAGGCTGAAATTGCGTTGAAGATCAGCACCGTCAGAATGCCTTCGCTGATGGCCAACGGAATTTGGGTCAGTGCGAAAATACTCATGAACTTGGTCAGGGATGCCATGAACCCGCCGGTTTCTGCCGGGAAAGCCAGGGCAAGCTGGATCGACGTCGTCACATAGGTCAGCAGATCCCCGAGGGCCGCGGCCAGAAATACGGCCAGCCACTGAGGGCCGTTGGCTTTTTTCACAAGCTTATACACCGCATAGGCAACCAGAGGCCCCACCACTGCCATGGAGAAGGTATTGGCACCCAGAGTGGTCAGGCCGCCGTGGGCAAGCAGGATGGCCTGAAACAGCAATACAATCAAGCCAAGAACGCTCATCGCCGTGGGTCCGAACAGAATCGCCCCGAAGCCAACCCCGGTCGGGTGAGAGCAGCTGCCAGTCACCGAAGGTATTTTCAATGCTGAAAGAACAAAAACAAATGCGCCGGCCATCGCCAACAGCATTTTGGCCCTGGGATTCTCGCGAATGGTTTTCTTAATCGAAAAAAAGCCTGCCAACACAAAGGGGATCGCTAAAACGCCCCAGGCAACAGCCCAGCTCGGCGGAAGAAAGCCTTCCATGATGTGCATGGCATAAACCGGCTGCGGAAGCAGCGCAAACATAAGAAACAATCCGATCATCCAGATTTTCTTTTTTGACATAATTGACCATCCTTTCCGAATAAAAAATAGACCTCTCGACGTCAATCGCCAAGAGGTCATGTATATCCGGAAAAACACAGTGAAGACATACAAAGCACCCCCTATCGCTCGTAGAGTTAATGGTGTCAATGACTCAGGCAGGTCTTCTGGCTCAAGCATCAGCATTCTCCAAACCTTCCCGGTTTCCCAGTGGCATCGATGGAGAACTCCACTCTTACAGCGGCGGGACCGCGTGGGATTTTACCCAACTTCCCTTTTCACTGCTTTGCGTTCTTGCAAAATCAGCACCTGATCATATGGATTCAGTTGTCAAACTTCCACGTATCTATTGTACCCTTCCGTATCATGGCCAGCTATAAAAATTCCGCTTTGTTTTATGATGATTATGCGGCGGTCAAGGTTTGGCATTTCTAGAAAAACGCATGCTTCATGGATGCTTTTTTAATTTCGTGATTTATACACTTTCTACTCTGCGGTTTTACAATAGCGTGCCGCTGCAATGAAAAGCACCACAAAATAGCCAACCAGCACGCCAATATGCAGCACCATGCCCGCCGCTTCCTCTCCTGCGCTCCTTAATCCCAGGCTGGCATGGGTGAGCGGCAGGATTTGTATAAGGCACTGCAGCACCTTGGGCATCTTCTCAATAGAAAAAAATGTGCCGCAAAGAAAAGACATCGGCGTAATAATAAAATTGGAAAACTTTGCCATGTCCCCGTGTGATTTAATCAATAAGCCTGCCAGAAAACCGCCTGCAGAAAAAACAAAACAATTTAACAGCGTAATAACGAAAAAATAAGGTGTTACATCATGGACTCCTGTGAAGACTGAGGTCAGGATAAGGATCAATATTGCAGAATAGACACCGTAAAATGCTCCTGCCATGACTTTTCCCAAGGTAAATACCAACATATTAATCGGCGCAACCATATACTCCTCAAACGTTTTATAATATATCCTGGCAATGTGGATCGAGTTTGATGAATTGCTAAAACTGACCAGCATAGTGTTCATGGCAATGATGCCCGGGATCACAAACTCCATATAGGACCGGCCTTCCACCTGCATCCCATTGCCTAAGCCCCAACCGAACGCAATCAAGAAAAGTGTCGGTGAAACCATTGCCCCAATCGTGGTACTCCAAAACTTTCTTTTGAATAATATATATTCCTGCCAAAGCAACCCATATAAGGCAGACATCACGATTCCACCCTTCTATTGGTCAATTTCAGAAAGACATCCTCCAAATTGGATGACCGGATATTGATGCTCCCCTCTAATTTCGCTGCATAAGCCACAGCTTCTCCCCTTGTTTCAAAGAATTCTTCTTTGGTCTCACCATTCGTGAAATTCTCTACCGTAAATTTCCCGACCTTCTTAATCAGATTCTGAGGTGAATCCAATTCTGCAAGGGTTCCGCCATTAATGAGTCCAACTCTGTCGCATAATACCTCCGCTTCTTCGATGTAATGCGTTGTCAGTAAAACCGTCAGGCCATCGTTCTTTAAGTTTTTTAACAGGTCCCACATTTTTCTTCTGGCTGAAGCATCAAGTCCGACGGTCGGCTCATCCAAAAGCAAAATTTCAGGTTCATGCAACAGCGCCCTGGCAATCATCAATTTTCTTTTCATTCCGCCGGAATATTTCCCGACCAGGTCATTTTTCCGTCCTGTAAGTTCGGTAAAATCCAGCATTTCATCGATTCTTTTTCTTCTTAATGCTTTGGGCATATTATAAATTATCCCATGGACCTCAAGGTTTTCCCAGGCAGTCATCTCATTTTCTAAGTTATTATGCTGTGGGACAACACCGATTTTGTTTTTCACTGCCGCACGATTCCGATCCATGCTTTCATGGTTAATGACTATATCGCCGGAGGTTATTGGGGTCAGGGTGCTGATCATCCTCACAGTTGTGGTTTTTCCTGCTCCGTTGGGTCCTAACAAACCGAAAAATTCCCCGTCTTCGATGTCTAAATTAATGCCATTGACTGCGGTAAGGCTGTCATATTTTTTTGTCAGGTTGATGAGGCTTAACATCTTTATACTCCTCAAATATTTTTTCCACTATGAATCTTCCATTTAATGGTTCAACATATTTTTTGATGCGATTTCAAAGGCCGCTTTTTTCAAAACACAATCCAAGGTTTCACCATTGTTGTCTAAATTAACCATCAGTCTGGATGGGCAGCCGCCCGGGCAAAACGATTCGTAGCTGCATTGATCACACATCCCCGCTTTTTGCTTCGGGATCGCAAGCGACATAATGGGCGGTTCCCAGATGTTTCCCATAAAATATTGGGGATTGTCTGTTAAGGATCCGCAAGGATAGCTGTCTCCATTCGGTAAAAATACATAAGAACGTCCGCAAGCGGCGTAGCAATATGCTTTGCTGCAAGCCGGCGCGGCAAGGCGTTTCTTTGCTTCCTCAATCTCCCTGACAACAACCCTAATACCAAACTGTTGTTTATTATATTCACACCTTTCGGCCAGAAGCCTTAAAGCAGTATATAGCTGTTTGCCGGTCGGTTTGCTCACAACAGAGATATTCTCTTTTGCACGTCCTGCATCTCTCAGCAAGTCAAAGCCAATACCGGCCACATTGCCAAGGTACAATGCAAAATCAGCAAGTTCAGGCAATTCCTGAACATTCTGGGCAGTTACAACACTGTTTAGATTGACCTTGATGCCTTCTTTGGCCAAGTTTTGCAATCCTTGAATCGTCTGCCGGGTACCACCCCTTAAGCCTTCGTTGACTGCGGGAGGACCGTCCAGGCTCACGCCGACTGCAATTTTCATCCTTTTGATGCCTTGGGCTGTTTCCCGGTCGATCAAAGTCCCGTTGGTCTGCATTTGCAGCAAAGCATCGTAACCACGCTGTTGAATATACTCATAAATTTTACAAATCAGGCTATAATTCAGCAGCGGCTCGCCGCCTGTAAACTGGATCTTTACTGGCTGGTCTGCAAAGGCGTCTAATATCTTCGCAGCGGTTTCCCAAGCCATGTCCTGCTGGGCTCCGGCAGCTGATGCATAACAATATTTGCAGCGAAGATTGCACTTGCCTGTTGTCCATAACACAATCAGATTTCTTTCTTTTTTCATCGTCGAATCCTTGCCTCTACTCCCCGGAATCGAGGATTCGACCAATCATCTCCTCAATGGAATCTGTTCCCATTTGGGAATCGTCGAAAGGCTTACGTCTCATTCTGTGCGGTAATACATACGCCGCCGCTTCCCGCAATTCGTCTTTGCCCGCTTTTTCTTTTCCATTGAATGCCGCAATCGTCATGGCTGTCTTGATCATGACAATATCTGCCCTGTGTCCGTCAACACCAAGTGCAATCGAAATTCTCGCAGCCATTTCCAGCAATTCATCTTCAAAGCTTACCCAGGGAAGACGTTCCTTGGCCATATTGATTTTCTCCGCCACTGCTGATTGTTCTCCGGCATACGAACAGCAAAAAGCGACCGGCTCCTTTTCATAGGCCAGCCTTCTTTTAATAACCTCCACCCGTTGGGCGGTGTCATTTTCCCCTGCAACATCAACAACCAGTCCAAAACGGTCTAAAAGCTGAGGCCTTAAATCTCCCTCCTCCGGATTCATCGTGCCCACCAGAGTGAATCTTGCCGGATGAGAAAAGGAGATGCCTTCCCTTTCAATCGTGTTAATTCCCATCGCGGCAGAATCAAGCAGGATATCCACCACATGGTCGTCCAGAAGATTGACCTCGTCAACATATAGAATATTTCTATTGGCTTGCGCCAAAATACCGGGTTCAAACTTCTTTTCTCCTTTTTTTATGGCATACTCTATATCAAGTGTCCCGACAACCCGGTCTTCCGTCGCACTGACCGGCAGGTCGATCACCTTCATTTTAGATGATATCGTGTTCAACCGTTTTTGATTAGCCAATTTCTCTGCACATTCGCTGCATAACGTTTCCTGCTGCAAAGGACTACATGAAAATCGGCAGCCTTCGACCTGGGGACGTTCAGGGAGCATGTCTGCCAGAGACCGTACAGCCGTCGATTTTGCCGTTCCTTTTTCTCCCCGGATCAATACACCGCCTAAAAAAGGATTGATAACATTCAGAATGAGTGCCAGCTTCATTCTTTCCTGACCAACAATTGCTGTAAAAGGATACTTTTTAATATCGTTTTTCATTAGTTACTCCTTTATTTTGTCTGCTATACCGACAGTGATACGGCCGCAACCAGATTTTGCGCCCGGAGGTCGTCAATCACAAAGCGGTCTGCGTTCATACTTTTAGCAAGCTTCTCTGAAAGGTTCAGTTTTATATAACTCTCATCTGTATCGATGACAATGGACTTGATTTTTTCGGCACCTATTCTTTGCCCCGCAGCAACCGCTTCCCCAAAAGCATCTCTTCCTCTTTCACAATAGGTTGCCCTGCCATCCGAAATCAGGACAATGACCGGCAGAATATCTTTATCCTTCACTCTTGAGGCTTTCACGATTTCATAAGCCAGGTTGAGTCCGGCTGCCAGAGGTGTTCTGCCTCCGGTCGGAAGTGAGGCCAGTTTCTTCTCAGCCATTTCCACACTTCTGGTGATCCCCAAGAGCAGTTCCGCCGAATGATTCTTAAACGCAATCATTCCAACTTTATCTCTTTTCTGATAGGCATCATTGAGCAATGAAAGAATCGCGCCCTTAACCGCTTTCATTCTTTTATTAGCTCCCATGGATCCGCTGGCATCCACCACAAAGATGATCGTATTGCCTGTCCTTTTTTCCCGAACCTTGACGCGGATGTCGGACGTTTCAACAGCGACCGCCCTGCCATTTTTTTCTCTGGCCGCCTGATGTAAAGCTGCCGCCCGCAAGGTCGCATCAAAGGCTATATCCTGAAGGTCTTGATGGATCGGATAACGATACCTCACATACCGCCCCTGCCGGGAGGACGTTTTGACCAGACTCCGTTTGCCGCTGCCCTTTTGGACTGTATGAATGCCCGTATCCTTCAGCCACCTTGATACAATAAAAGATTCTTCCGGCAAATCGATGAGCTCATTTTGTCCTTCGGCGCCTTCCTGTTCTTGGTCTGATTCCTGGTCATCCTGGTTATTTGGATCTGACCGATCGTCCTGCCCTGTATTGGAATGGTCTTTTTCGGATGGTTCCCGAGGATGATCCTGCCGGTCATCACCAGAAGCGACAGGCTCCTCTTGCGGTTCCTGTTGTGGCTGCTGTTCTTGCAGTTCTTGCTCCTCCTGCGATTCCTGCTGTGGCTGCGAATACGGCGGCGTTGTCTGCTTTTCTCTTGTCCGATGAGGAAGGGCGTATTTTGCAGCCTCCTTGATATCCGAAATATTGATGGCTACTCGGAAATCCAGAGCCGCAATCGCTTTGGCCGTTTCGACAATAACCAATTCAGCTCGATGACCGGCGCAATTTCCTTCCCTGGCCATCGAAGCGGCAAGCTGCATGGCATTGGTCGTAACCTCAATCCGGGCGAGGGCTGCTTTCGCTCTCCGGATATCACTCCGCAGCCTTTCACTTTCCTCCTGCCACTTCAGACAAAATGCTGCAGGGTCTTTTTCATATTCCACCCTGCGCCGGATGATCTCGGCTCGAATGCGGGAATCCTGCTCGCCGCAGACTTCGACATATAAGCCAAAACGATCCAAAAACTGGGGGCGCAGGCAGCCTTCTTCTGGATTCATACTGCCTGCCAAGACAAAACGGGATGGGTGCCGATATGAAATCCCTTCTCGTTCGACAACATTGATCCCGGATGAAGCTGACTCCAACAAAGTTTTTACGATTTGGTCGCTCAATAGATTGACTTCATCAACATAGAGCACATTTCCGTGGGCATGCTTCAAAATACCATCTTCAAACCGTTTTTCCCCATATTTCACGGCATGTTCAAAATTAATATTGCCGCACAGCCTGTCCTCGGTCACGTTTAGAGGCAATTCGACCAAACAGACATCTGGTGCTATGCAGTTTATTCCTCTGACAAGGGTCGATTTGGCAGTTCCTTTCTCCCCGCTGATCAGGACGCCGCCGATATGCGGGTTAATCAGGTTCCACATCAAAGCTTTTTTTACAGCATCCTGGCCAACCACTGCCGCAAAGGGATAGCCGGTACGGTCCTGAGCCAATTTTCACCTCTCCTTTTAAACTGGTTCATATTTTTTCATCTGCGCAGATTGGCATCCGAATTGGAGACGGGCCCGGAAGATGGCTTTTATCCCAGCTCTTCGAGACTGCCTTCCATTTCCAAATAGATTATCTTAAGTTTTTCAACGCTTTCCTCCGGGGCATTCCACATTCCCCGCTGATTGGCTTCCAGCAACCGTTCAGCAATATTGTGCAAAGCCCAGGGATTTACTTCCCGGATCCAATCTGCGTTTGCTTTATCAAAAGCGTATCTTTGCGCAATGCAGTCATACATCCAATCATCGATCACATTCGTGGTCGCATCCCAGCCAAACGTTATATCAACCATGGCCGAGATTTGTTTTGCGCCTCGATAGCCGTGCTTCTTCAGTCCCTCGATCCATTTTGGATTATTGACTCGCGCGCGCATGACCCGCGAAGCTTCTTCATGCAGGGACAGCGTTTCGATGTGATCTGTATCCGAGGTGCTCGGAACATAAGCCGGCTTTTGCGAACCGCTGTAGGTTGTTATCGCCGCAACCATTCCGCCAAAGTAGTTATAAAAATCATCGCTGTCCAGCATATCAAATTCCCTGGTAGACTCGTTTTTCACTGCAACATGGACTTTTTTCATCCGTAATGCAAACACTTCCGGGAGTTTTTCTCCATGCAGATTCTTGCCATAAGCATGGCATCCCCAGGTGTTATAGACTTTACCCAAATCCGTTACATCGTTCCATTTTTTGCTCTCCACAACATTTTTTGTCCCTGCGCCATAGGCTCCCGGAGCATCACCAAATACCCTGATCAGCGAATATTCAAGAGCCTCTTCCTTCGCTATGCCTTGTTTGATCAGTTCCGCAACTTCCTCATTAACATGTTTTTTTATGAAATTCTGGTCCTCCGGCTCATCGATGGAAGCAACCAGATTGACGGCATCCTCCACCCTCTCGATTAAATTGGGGAACGCGTCTCTAAACAGTCCGGTTATTCTTAACGTAACATCAATACGAGGGCGCCCGAGTTCTTCTAAAGGAATAGCTTCAATACCAATGACCCGATCGGTATTACCCAGCCAGACAGGTTTTACGCCAAGCAGAAAATAAGTTTCGGCGATATCGTCTCCGTAGGTCCGCATCGCTTCGGTCGCATAAACCAGGATAGAAACACTTTCCGGGTATTCCCCCTCATCCTGTCGATAACGATCCAGCAACTGTTTGGCCAATGTTTGCCCAATTTCCCAGGATGAGCGAGACGGCATAGCACCCGGATCAACGGTATAAAAATTACGGCCTGTCGGCAGGATTCGGGCATTCCCCCTGGTCGGTGCGCCAGATGGCCCTGGGGGGACAAATTTTCCGTGCATACCGTCAATCAAATGATCAAGTTCATCTGTAATCCGCATGATGCGCGGCTTAATAAAAGAGCAGACAAAGTTCAGACATTCTCTGAGTCTGTTTGTGCTGTCCGGACCATTCGTTTTGTATATATCAACCATGCTGTCAAAGCCTTTTGAATGGTTTTCTTTATGTTGTTCTATGATCCCGTCCACGGCTGCAGACTCAAAATCATACTTTTCAAGTTCCAGAAAGATTTCTCTTCCCATTTCGTCCGCTTCAGCAAGCAGGATCCCATAAGATTTGCCATCCAGGGTCGGGGTTTCCGGTGCTGCCAGCAACGTTTCGAAATCCAGCCCCATCAGATCACAGACTCCTTCCCGGAGAGAAGGAACATCACCGTTTCTGTTTCTTACCAGCATCTTCAGCATATTCCGGAAACGATCCCCTTCCGGGACCATCCCGAAAATATGAAATCCATCATAGATATCACATGCCTGGACCTTGCTGACCCAGGAATGCATCTGCATAATACAACCATCAATATCTGATTCCAGCATCTCCGGCGTCAAGCCAATATCATCATGGAGATTGATCTTGACTGCTAAATCTCTGATTTGCTTTTGAATCACTGGTAGTTTTTTGGGATCAACACTTTGGATATGATAATATTGCTTCATCATCTCATCAATCTCGGCCAGCTCGTCATAGACACCGCTTTCCATCATCGAAGGAACCATATGGTCAAGCAGAGTAGCATATGTTCTTCGTTTCGCCTGAGTTCCCTCCCCAGGCGCATTGATGATATAGACATACAAATGGGGAACTGTACCGATGCAAATGTCACTGAAGCAATCCTTTGATAAACCTACTTCCTTTCCCGGCAGCCATTCAATGGTGCCATGAGTCCCGACATGGATGATCAGATCGGCTTGAAATACTTTCTCCACCCAGTTATATACACCGATATACTGATGCGGACAGGGAATATCTGTATTATGGTACATTTCTTCCGCTTTTTCCTCAAACGCCCGAGGCGGTTGCAAACCGATAAAGATATTGCCGTTTAAGATACCCGGGACCAGAAGCTGATCCTCTACGGCCATGAAATCTCCAACGGGCTCTCCCCAGTACTTGACCAGATTATCCTTGATGCGGGCAATGAATTCGCCATACCAATGCCCGTATAGCGCTTTGCTCACGGTATCAATACTTTTTTCCAGCATGCTCTCAGGAGAAGACCATCGTCCGTCATTGGTCAATCCAGCTGTGATCCGATCAATAATCTCTTTGCCGTCGGCAAAATGATACTCCGTTTTGATCCCGCATTCTTCAAGCCGCCCGATCAGCCGCTGCACCGAGGCCGGCGTGTCCAGTCCTGCCGCCCCTCCGATATTATCATTGCGCGGAGGATTGTTATGCAAAATGATGGCTATTTTTTTCTCCGCATTGTCTTTGTGTCTTAATTTGGCCCAGTTGAACGCCAGCTTGACAATACTTTCCACCCGGTCTGCAATCGGGTGCGGCTCTTTCTTTAGCCCCAGGGGCGTTTCCGTTGTTTCTGTGGTTGCGAAAGGAAACGTGATGACCTGCCCGTCAAATTCCGGCTGAAATACACTCCAGCTCAAAGACAGTCCGTCCAGCCCCTTTACAGAGTGATTCCATTCCTCATAAGACTGCAGGGTTGTCATCGCCTGAAAAACCGGAACCTGAAGGAGTTCGAAAATGCTTGTGCCCCGCGGTTTGGAACCGTCTCCCGGATCAGCCAGAATGGTCAGGCTGAAGGCCGTGGTGTTAATAATCGAGTCAACTGCAGGCTTTCCCTGGAAGATCATATACCGCTCCAGGGCCGCCCGGATGCCTTCACAACCCAGGTCTTTGTCCGGAAGCATATCGGAATAGACACATAACGGATTGGCGCCCTGCCTGCGAATTTCACGGATCAAGGCGTCAATGTGCTTCAGATTGTTTTTCTGGATCAAAAGAACATTGATAATAATTCCGACAATGGGCCCCTCTTTGCCGCGCAGCTCTTTAAGGTAAGCATGCTCATCTTCCATTGGGATATCCGGATCATAGATTCCACTCCATTTGGGGTAAACGGGTCCCTCCACCGGAAACCTGGTTCCGGCATACTGGTTGCCAATCCATTTGATCAGATTGATAAGATTCTGCAACCCGCCAGATTGATAATACTGATAGATGGTCTTAAAGTCCTCAGGCAGGATACTGCAGTCCGGGAATGCCTCCGAAACCTCTTCTTCAATGGTGGTATAAATAAAAAGGCGTTGCCTATGCTTCAAACTTTCAAACAAATTGAGGAAACTCTTAAAAAATGATAATGATCCATGGATCTTCATCAAGACAAAGTCCGCTTCCTGGCAGGCAGCCAGGCAGGAAGCATAATGTTTCCTGTCGTTATCCAGTTCGATCGTGTTAAACAAATGGAGCTTAACCTGCCCGGGATATTGTCTGTCTATCTCTGCCTGGGCTTCCCTGAAAGAAAGAAAAGGCTCAGCAGGGGTCAAGATAACAACAATATTGACCATCATTTTTCCCCCGCATCCATACACTCAGGCATAAGCACAAAATTTTCGAACTGATGATCCGGGTAAAGCTCCGGATGGAAAATCGCCGCCAACTCGATATACTTTTGGTCGATATTATGATACGTGCTCCAATAATTATCCGTGATCTGCCATACTCTGCCTTCCTTGAAACAAGGCAGTTCAACCAGAATCGGAGCTTGATCCGTTATCGATTTTAAATCGGGCCCATATTTGGGCATCCCTCTATTCAGGAAAATATCCGCCTCAGACAAACGGTTGTAAAGTTCCTCCACGCTTATGCTGGTAACGCCATCCTGATCGGCTCCGATATCATCAAAGATATACTCCGCACCGGCATCTCTGACCATTTGTGCACTTCTGGAGCCACCGTTTTCAACATACACTTTCCCCATGGTAACAATCCCCCAGCCGACCCTCGGTTTTGGCGCTTCCTTGACTTTTTCTTTCATTCCATCAATCCTGGACATTGCCTGGTTAAAGTACTCATCCGCTTCCTTCTCCAGATTGTAAAAGGCTGCGTAAAATTTCACCCACTCCATCGTCCCGCGATAATCAGGCTCCATGCTTGAACCATCGAACAAATAAAGGATGCCCGCCTGATCCAACATTTCCATCAGCTTTCCCTGTTCTGCCCCCATTCCCTGACTCGTAAAAACAAGCCTGGGTTCCAAGGATTGAATGATTTCATAGTTATAGCTGGTGCTGGTCATGGTATTATCACCGATGTCCTTGATTTGCCCACTCAACATACGGTTTTTCATTGCATCGAAGTCCCACTCTTCCGCCTTCATCCTTACCCCGACGATACTGTCAAACAAGGCGTCATTGTTAAATGCCCGTAAATAACCTACCTGCGTGGCACTGGAATATATTCCCTTGTTTAACGGCAAAGTAACCTTCGGCAAATCCTTGTATTCAGCAGGCGCCTTCTGCCCCTCCTGTAAGAGAAGCATCTTTCTCTGCTGCCCATCCGTTAAGATCTTCATCCCGTCTTTCAAGTACTGAATGCTAAAATTTTGGGCATACTCTAATTCCATCGAACTCCCTGCCGGATACATCGCTTCAACCTCATCGACACTGCCGTAAGCGGTTGCAGCTGATGGTTCCGTGATCAACGGTGTCTCCTTGGCACATCCGGAGGGCAGAACCAAAAAAGCCAACATGATTCCATAGGCTATTGCCTTATTCAAAAACGCTTTCATTTTCATTGTTGATCCCCTTCTTTACTCTCTTCATTTTTCTGGCGATGTTTTGCTGAACCCGTTGAAATGGTTTTGACAAATGAATCTAACATCGTTTGGATGCATTCTTGGCGGTCCCGGCTTGGACAATTTTCCCACATCAGGTCGCCCTCGCATTGCTGCGCAATATTCTGCAGGATGAGTTTCCCAGAATGCTCAGCTTCTTTAATTGAAATCAGACCCCATTTTAACTGGTCCAGTAAATGAACATATAGCGATGTCAGTGTAACAATGCCTTCTTCAGCATCCAACGTATGCAGGTTGTGAATGAATTCCGCCATATTTATATTTTGGTTGATGGCTGCCAGTTTCAAACAAAAACTGTTTTCTCTGATCCCATAACGATTCAGTCTTGCAAGCATACTGTGCTGGCTTTCTCTTGTAAGTCCCATATATTTTTCAAGCGACTCCCTGACCGCGTCCATGACCAGACGACCGGTTAATTCTCCAAGTTTGCCATGTTTTCCAGCATAGGTTAACCTATTGTCCGATTCCGCATTGGCAATGATCATCATGTTGTCGGTTCCTGATCCAGTTGCAATCCCTGATGAATATAAGCTGCCCGCCAGCAGCTCCTGTAAAACGGCGGATTTTGCTTCTGTCGCTGTTATGCTGCAGCGTGCCATACATCCTGGCGACATGTCTGTATTGACAAAAACCATAATGTTGATCGTTCCAGGCTTTAGACTAATGCTGCTTCCGTGTTTCTCATAGACGGTTGCTGTTTCTCCAACTCTGCCGCCGTTGACTTCCAGGCTTGCCGTCGCAATCGCGGTTACGGTCAGCTCATCGTATGTTTCACTCTTTACCGACGCACTGTCCATTGACACGATCGTTGCCATATAGGCAACCGTTTCGTTGTCCAAGCCCAGTTCATTGGTAATGAACTGTCTTAATTTTTCTTCATATCCCGGTCGGCAATATTCGCACTCCTTGCCAGGCCCGGGATTCACATCGTGATTAAATATGGCGGTCAGATCTTCACGGTAACCGCCGTTATGCATTGAGGTGCTCAAGACCTTGCGTTTTCCATCAAAGGGCACAACCAAACAACGATTATACTTATATAATTTGTCTCCTGTCGGAAGGTCACAGATCTTCATTATGGGTTCCCCTCCTTTCCTGTTTATGCTCTCTGATTAATTTCGTAACTTCGGAAGCCCTCGTGCAGTAGCGGATGCCTTTTGCCCACTCTCCGTAACGGCTTTCAGCGCATTCCCTTGGAATCAACGAGATGACAATTTTATTTATTTTTATTGCTTCTATAATCAGATCCACATTCCGCGCGTTGATGCTTCCTACAGGGAAACCTGTATCAATGATATAATCCACGTTTTTCATGATCTCCCGGGCCTGATGGAACGTTGCTTCACTGATGTTCTTAAAGGCTTCTTCCTCAATGATCTTGCATCCCAATGCCTTTCCGATATGGTTATCGATATCATTGCTGTGCAGTACACCGCAGTACATTCCAAACCCCGCTCGGGACAATGCCCTAAAAATACAGCTGCCGGTTCCATTCCCGCCGAACAGAAAGATTTCCGGTCTTCTAGGGCTGGAAAATTCCAAACTGCCAAGCAATTCATTATATTGTGCGCCTTCAATATCATATAATTTCTGAATTGTACCCACCTTGATAATCTCCTCCGGTGTCCCTTGGGCCGTAATTTTTCCACCCTGAACCAACAGGATCGTTTCGCATCCTTTGATAGCCAAGTCAATATCATGCAGCGATAAAATGACGGTAATCCCTTTCTCCAAACATAGTCTGTGTAATATACTGATGACTTCAACTTTATGTTTGATGTCCAGATGGCTTGTCGGTTCATCGAGGATGATCATCTCAGGCTGCTGAATGAGCGCACGGGCAATCATGACCTTCTGTTTTTCACCATCGCTGAGTTCCGCGTAATACCTGTCCTTGAGATGAGCTGCATTCACGGCTCGTAAGGCATCATTTGCAATATCTTTATCATCCTGCGACAGTTTGCCAATCATATTCGTGTGCGGATAGCGTCCCATTGCAGCGATCTCAGATACCGTAAGCAGTCCAAGAGATACCTGCTCAGTCAGGACAACCGCAAGTTTTTTGGCCAATTCTTTTTTTTTGATGCTCTTTAGATCATGACCGTTTATGTAAACTGCACCGCTTACCGGCGCAAGAAGACCCGACAGCGTCCTCAGGATCGTCGATTTTCCGGCTCCATTGGGACCAAGCAAACAAATCAGTTGGCCTTTCATGCCGCAAAGATTGATTTTTTCTACAACAACTTTTTTTTCATATCCGACATCAATCTTTTCAGCCAGAATTATATTATTCATATTTCTTCCCCCTTGCGTAAAAGCAGATAGACTACAATCGGCGCCCCGAGTAATGAAGTGATCGCGCTAAGCGGCAATTCTGTCGGAGCCATCAGCATTCTCGCTCCCAAATCGCAGATCCCGGCCATAAACGCACCAGCAAGAATGACACCCGGAATCAAAATACGGTTGTCTGACGTTCCAAAAAATATTCTGACCATATGGGGAACCGCCAGCCCGACAAAGGAGATCGGTCCGGCAAAGGCTGTGATTACCGCCGTCAGCACACTGGAAATCAAAATCACCAGCATACGGTATCTTCTGACATTCAACCCCATCGATATGGCGTATTTTTCCCCGAAAAGCATGGCATTTAAGGGTTTACAAATCAACAACGCCATGATGAGGAAAGGAATACCGATTATGTACAAATATTTCACCTGAGTCCAAGAAAAACCGGAAAAACTCCCCAAGGTCCACATCATAAAACTATGTATCTTCTCTTTATCGGCAAATGCCGTCAGCATACTGGTCATCGCACTGCAGATGAAGCCTGCCATAAGCCCGATGATCAGCAATGTGGTGATATTCTTTACTTTATAAGACGCCAATACCACCACCAGCATCACGGCCATCGCTCCAAGAAAAGCGCCGATAAACATAAACATCGGAGCAATATAAGCCAGGTTGAAACTGTATCCTCCCAAAACCACCATTCCAACAAATAAGCTCGCGCCTGAAGAAATGCCCAGCACATAAGGCTCAACAATTGGGTTCCGGAAAAAGATCTGAAGAAGAAGTCCTGAAACGGCAAGGCAGGCACCGCCGACGAGCGTTGCCAAAGCTCTCGGCAATCTGATATTCATAATGATGGACTGATATGTATTCTTTGCATTGCCATGTCCAAGCAATACTTCCACCACATTTCTCAAAGGAATATTGACGGACCCGGCCGAAACATTCAGTAAGAAAACTATAAGCGCCAATATTGCAAGTAAGACTAACAGGAACAGATGTTTATTTAACTTTTGTCGTCCTCGATCCATATTTCCCTCGCCTCAATTTATTCAATTAAAAAGCAATTCCGCAGAAAAACACCATCCTTGTAACCCGCAGTATTGTTTTTAAAACATCGGCCCAGGCGCAAATCCCCAGCCTCTGTCATTTCCACAACCCGGATCGTCGTGATCATGCTTGCTCTATATGCTGAAGATAAATCTCCTGAAAAGCTGGATTTTCCCCAATTCCATGCAAATAGGTCTGGACCTCAAAGCCCTCCTTCTCAAGGACAGTTTTCCAGGAATCATCATGACCACCTGCCAAATCATGATGGACGTGCTCCCCGGCAACCAGCATGAACGGCATTAAAACCACTTTTTTGATTTCGGCGGCCTTGAGTTTAAGAAGAACATCATCAAAAGCAGGATAACCCTCCACTGTCCCCACAAAAACATTGGGCAGTTCGTCCATAAGCATGAGTTGCAGACAAGCATAACTTGCATTCGCCGGATGATCTGACCCATGTCCCATCAGGACAACCGCCTGCTGATCACTCTGGGGCGGCAATTGGCCTTTTAATGCTTTTATTGCAGCTATATAATCTCCGACGGTCGTCAAAAGTGGTCTTCCGACTGCAATCCTGTCAAAGACATCCTTGTATTGACCCGCCGCCGCGAGAACCTTTTCCTGGTATTCCTCCCCGCAAATGATGTGCAACGGCTGAATGACCACTTCCTGGAATTGTTCTTTTTTTAAGTTTTCGAGGGCTTCCCAGGCATTGTCCACATGCAAACCGTCCCTTTCCTTTAATACTTTTCTGACGATTTCCGAGGTGTACGCCCGCCGAACTTCGTACTCAGGAAAACATTCGGATGCTTTCTTTTCAATCGCTTCCACCGTGACTTTGCTTTCCGCATGATGCGTCGTGCCAAAACTGACTGCCAGAATAGCCTTTTTTGTCTTGTTTGTCATAAATCCCTCTCCATTCTTCCGGGTTCCGCTTTAACGCAGAGTCCCAATTTTTTTCCTTTGGGTAACGACCATCCTGCAATCAAAACTTTCGGGGCGTCTGCGCCTTTCCCGAATAAAAAAAGAGTTTCTTAGAAATTCTAAGAAACTCTCCCCATCTAAAAAGTTCTTTCAGAATTAATGAATTCGTCCCCTTCACTAATCATGCAGGTATAATCAAGGCAGGTCTCCTGACTTACGGCTTAGCCTCTTCCCCGCCTTCCCGGAATAATCCAGTGACACCATGGGGATTTGTAACCGTTTACAGTGGTGGGTCCGCGCCGGATTTTCACCGGTCTTCCCTATTCTCCCTTTTAAAGGGCACCTTGATAAAACGATATTATGTTTTTAAAATCAGAAATCATGGCAGATACGTTGCCGCATCGTCAATCCCTGTTCATAAGATGCCGGATATTATAGCTTCCTACGTTTTTATTGTAACCTTGTATATACTGAGATGCTATAAATATTCCGGTTTGTTTTGTTAATATTTTGGATTGTGTCCTTGCTGATAAAAAAAGAGTCTCTTAGAAATTCTAAGAAACTCATCCCATCTAAAAGTTCTTTCGTCATTAATGAATTTTGCCCCTTCATTAATCAGGTTGGCTTGATGCGGCAGGTCTCCTGACTCACGGCTTAGCCTCCTCCCCGCCTTCCCGGATTCTTCCAGTGGCATGATGGGGATTTGTAACCGTTTACAGTGGTGGGTCCGTGCCGGATTCTCACCGGCTTCCCTATTCTCCCTTTTAAGAGGGCACCTTCATCGAGTATTTTATTGTCGACGTCATTATAGAACAAAACAAACCCTTCGTCAAGCGGAGCCAAGCTGCTCCAAATCAGCGGCCCCCGATCATTGGGTCCGCCGCCTGCCGGACTGACCCACCCGGCAACGCATCCTGCTGCTCCAGCATCGCAAAGCCTTTCTTCAGCCGGATATAAGCATCCTTCCTTTCCCGGCTGAAGCTTTCATTGCCACTGAAACAAACCGCCTCGCCGATTTGAATTGAATGGGAGGTCCGGCTGATGGTGACAGGAATGAATGCCAAGTGCCTGCCGGTCTGCTTAAAATAAAATTTTTCCAGCTCCAGAAAGCCCTCATGCATTTCCCCCATGTGGGCGCTGGTATCGGCATAGTCCATATCCGTGCAAATCAGCAGGCTCTCTCCGCTTGTTAGAAGAGAAATACTCTCTGTTATGGTTTTAACAATGTCTCTGGAGCCCCGGTGGACCGGCACCGCCCTCATGGATCGCATCAGCTTGGGGACCAAAACGGATAGCGGCAGGGCGGCAGCAGCAGCAAGGAAGCTGGGCATGCCAAACCGTTTGGTAAAGGTGTAGTGGACGTATTGGTCAAAACAAGTCTCCCGGTCGCAGAACACGCTCAATACCCATAATCTCACAGGTCGATTCAACCATGCCATACTCAGGACCGGCCCCCTGAGATTCTGGTGATGGACGATATAAACGGCGGGCGTTTCCGGCTCCGCTGAAGAAAAGACCTCATGCCGGGGCGTCAGTCTGCGTATCACAAAGCGCAGGAATCTGAAAAATCGGCCATAATATCTCGCATCCATTCCCAATCCCCCTGAAGGTTTATTCCACTGGATTCAAAGGAGCATGATCCTAAGGCCCCCCGGCCGTATCGCTGCCGCGGAAAACCCATCGCAGCTGAACCTGATAGCTGATGACGTATAAAATGAAGTCGACGATGATTTTTATAACGGAAGCATCCACCTGCCAAAATAAGCTGACGGTATAGACAAGCCCTGCGGAGGCCATCATCTGGAAAAAACACACGATATAATAACGGGCTGCCTCATCCGTTCGATTCCCCCGAGGAGAGAAAATCCGTTTCTTATTCACCGCAAAATTAAATAAGAAGGAGATCCCGCGGGCGACGGCCGTGCTGGCAAAAATCCTTCCCGCCGGGGCGAATCCCGCAAAGGCAAAGCGGTTCAGCAGGAAAAAACAGAACCAATCCATGATCAGCAAGCCGACGGCGGAGGCGGGAAAATGAACGAAGCCGGCGAGGAGGATCCGCAGGATGCGGGTAGAGTCCTTGACCGTACTGTAATGGGAGCCGGCATTGTGATCGAAATACATGGTCTTGATGGGGATCAGCGTGAAATCAAGCTGGCATCGTCTGGCTTGAATGAGCATATTCAGCTCATATTCAAAGCGTTCCCCTTTCAGGTCCGCCATCCAGGCGAGTTCTTTGGCGGGGATCCCCCGAAGACCCGTCTGGGTATCATGGATCCGGCTGCCATAAAGCAGCCGGAAAAGCCAGCCAGTAACCGAATTGCCAAGGTGACTGCGAAGGGGCACATTTTCGTTTCTGAAATTGCGCACACCCAAAAGGATCGAGCCTTTCGCAGATGAAAGACGTCTGCCGATCGTGCAGATATCCTCCACACTATGCTGGCCGTCGGCATCCGCGGTCACCACCCCGTCCAAATCAGGGCAATGATCCATAAAATAACGAAAGGCCGTTTTCAGGGCCCTGCCTTTACCTTGGTTGACGTCATGGGTGAGCACCACGCAGCGTTCCAGTTGAGCAATCCGCTCAAAGGTATCCTGAAAGGATGCGTCACTGCCGTCGTTGACCACAATGATCCGGGGTATGCCGCATTGCAGCAGGGAACGGATCATGTCGACAACACCGGGAATCGGATTCAAGGCGGGGATAACCACCGCACAATGGATATTTCCGAGATTCCCTCCATCATAAATCAAATCTGACAAATGCATCATCCCCACACGTTTATTCTGGACGTCTGTGGTTCATCTGTTTCATGATTTCTAATCCAAATGCTGCTAAAAAGTGACCATTTTGTCCGCCCACTCCACGACTTGGACACAATCCACCATGGTCGAGATAGGGCAGGCATCCGAACCTTCCATTTGCCGGGATTTCAGGCAGGTGCCGCAAGCCAGGACCTCTCCGCCGGCTCCGAGAAAGGCTTTCAACTGACCCGCCACATCAAATTTCTTGTCAGTCATGTTTTCACATTCTACCGCTTCACCCATGAGGAATACTTTAACCTCATGGTCCCGTTTTCTTGCCGTCGTCGCGAAGCGCAGCGCATTCCAGGCTTTTTCCAATTCTTTGGTTTCAAGAATGATCCCGAGTTTCATGTGAAGGCCTCCCTATATTTTTCATAATAATCCTCGAATAATATTTTTTTGCCGGCATGGCTTTCGAGTTGTATAAATTCATCAAACCATAGCTCCGCCTTTCAAAAGACCATCGACCGCGTCCCGAATCTCAGCCTTTAATTTTCTGCTGAAGGTTTCTATTTTTCTATGCTTCTCGTCACCATTCTATATCCTGCGGAAACTCCATCCCCTGCAGCTTGATGGCTCCGGGTTGGCATTTATATTCCCTTGCCGCCTTCATAACGACTTCTTTGATTTCTATATGAGTGTCATCATCGCTGAATTGCGCGATCCTTTTTGCAATGGCGGATAGGTTTTTTAACCGCTTTTCCTTACTCATGCCGATGTATTTGATGTTCAGCATATCGATATATTGTCCTGCAATATCCCTTATATTGATATTGATGCTGTTCATCACATTCAGCCATCTGACAAAGGTGGCCTTGGACAAGGTACCTTGAACACATTTTGCAAATTCAGCCTGAAAAAGCCTGATGGTGGCAATCACGTCATCCCAGATGACATTTTTATCCATTGCTTCTTTATAAATGTATCTCGACTTTGTCAAATCCCGAATCCGAAGTTCAACCAACGAATTCAAAGCGAGCATAACCAAGAACATTTCAGGATAGAGGCAATTGCAGCTGTAATAAACATTGCTTTTCGGAACGATGAGCGAGTGCCACTTCATTTTATCTTCAGTCATGTGGTTTTTAACCAGTTCGACCTCCCGGTCGCCCTGATAGGCATGACGGATATCGTAGCAGAGCCCCAGAACGCGCGTGGAGATTTCAACGTATTGCAGGTGCTTATCATCATAATCACTGATCGTTATTTGGTGGAGTGCATCCACCAAGTTGTTCAGATCGTCATAGTCTCCGCTGATGGTGACGCCGGTAAGATTCGGTGTGTCTTTTATGAAGATCATGTTGTAACAACGCTCCTTTTTTTCATTGATGCTTATTCAGACCATTGTTCGGGTGCGCCTCCATCTATTGGCAATGAGGATGCCCTACAGCAACATCATATTTTATGCAATAGAAACATTCAAGTCTAAAGCCTCGAGATAAATGATTCTTCCATAGGACAAATCAATGGGTTTGCTTAAATTTTTTTTGCAATTTTTCGCAACACCTTGACAATTAAAACGAATTGGCGCAGAATATGCCCATACCCCCATGGGTATATTTTATAATTAAGGGAGGCTCGCCATGCGTCAATGTATCGATATTCCAAATGTTCAGAGAAGAATCAAGAAAATCGAAGGCCAGTTAAGAGCCATTTCAGAAATGGTTGAGAAGGACATCCCTTGTGAAGACATTTTAATCCAAGTCAATGCATCGAAAAGCGCCTTGCATAAAGTTGGGCAACTGATCCTTGAGGGGCATTTGCATCATTGTGTCCGGGAAGGAATCGAGCATGGGGATGCAGAAAAAACGATTTCGGAGTTTGCCAAGGCCATTGAACATTTTTCTAGAATGGAGTAGATGCCAGAATGGATAACGAACAGAATTTCTTCCTCAATGAGGAAAACCGAACAATTATTTTTTTAGTGATATCCGCCATTTCATTGGTCATTAGTTTCTTTCATATCGGAAACCTGCCCTTTGACGCCGCTTGGATCGCCATCGTCCTTTGCGGAACTCCGATCATCAAAGGAGCTATTGAAGGACTTATTACAGAATTTGATATTAAGGCCGATGTGCTGGTTTCCCTCGCCCTGGTTGCTTCCGTCGCCATCGGAGAAATCTTTGCGGCCGGCGAGGTTGCCTTTATTATGACCATCGGCGCATTTTTAGAGGAACGGACGGTTGCCAAAGCCCGTGAAGGGATTGAAAAATTAGTCAACCTGACGCCCCGTACCGCAAGAGTTTGCATAAACGGGGAGGAACACATCATCCCTGCCGATCAAGTTCAGGTGGACGATGTTCTCAGAGTCCTGGCCGGGGAAACCGTAGCTGTGGACGGCTTGATCCTTTCCGGCAACACCTCCATCAATCAGTCCGTCATGACCGGGGAATCCTTGCCGGTGGATAAAGGAACGGGCGATGAGGTCTTCAGCGGCACGGTCAACCAGTTTGGGACTTTTGACATGAAAGCCACCAAGGTTGGCGAGGACAGCTCGCTGCAGAGGATGATTCGCCTGGTGGAATCCGCCGACGCCGGGAAAGCCAAGATCGTCGGTCTTGCGGACCGGTGGGCCACCTGGATTGTCGTCATCGCGCTGACGGCCGCCATTTCAACATGGCTCGTCACCGGAGAGGTCATTCGCGCCGTCACGATTCTGGTCGTCTTCTGCCCCTGCGCCTTGGTGCTGGCCACTCCGACCGCCATTATGGCGGGCATTGGCAACGCCGCGAAGCATGGTATTCTTGTCCGCGAAGGGGATGCCCTGGAACGACTGTCCAGCGTCACAGGGATTGCCTTTGACAAAACGGGCACCCTGACCTATGGAAAGCCCTTCGTGATGGCAGCGGAAAGCTTTCTTTCCGATATACCGGCCGAAAAGCTGCTGGTCCTTGCCGCTTCTTCCGAGCTGCGCTCCGAGCATCCCTTAGGCAAAGCCATCGTTTCCCATTTCCGGACCATATCCGATTCAACGTTAGCGGAGCCTCAGGAATTTGCATTGATTCCGGGGAGAGGTGTCAAAGCAATGGTTGAAAATAAAAACATCCTTGCCGGAAACATGGAATTGCTGGCTGACGAAGGCATCAAAATCCCCAACGAAATTGTATTAAAAGCCAATGAATATAAACACAAAGGGGCAACCATCATTTATATTGCCATCGATCAGATCGGAGCCGGATTCTTGGCCCTCTCCGACATTCTTCGGGAGAATTCCGCGGCCGCCGTCAAGACCCTTCGGAATTCCAAGGTGAACAGCATTTTAATGACCGGCGACAATGCCCATGCTGCCGCTTATATTGCCGGCCGGGTTGGAATCGACAATGTTCACTCTGAATGCTTGCCCGCGGATAAACTGACCGCAATCGATCGGTATCAGAAGGATGATCAATTGATTTGCATGGTCGGTGACGGCATCAATGATGCCCCCGCCTTGAAAAAGGCCCACGTCGGGGTCGCCATGGGCGGAATCGGAAGCGATATTGCCATCGAAGCTGCCGATATCGCGCTGGTCAGCGACGATATCAAGGCCATCCCCCATCTGCTGAGTCTTTCAAAAAAGACCATGGCCACCATCAAATTCAATTTGACCGCAGCCATGGTGCTGAATTTTATCGCGATCATCCTGGCGATGACCGGTATTCTGGGTCCCGTGCTGGGTGCGTTGGTCCACAACGTCGGCTCGGTGGCAGTAATCATCAACTCAGCGCTGTTATTGAATTATAAAAGCGAGTTTCAATCGGCTTAAGATCCTGTCGGTTGATGCATGTCGCAGCGCAAAAGCCTCCGGGGACCAATCCTCGGAGGTCTTTTTTGTTCCCGTCAAACCAAGGATTTCATGTAAAAATGTGCTGCCTGATTAAAATATGGATCCTCTTGTCCCCTATTGATTGCATGGGCCCACGCCTTGAAGTAGTATGGGTGTATAAACGAAGCATGAATCCCGGCGTGATTCCATGGATCCAGTCATTTTATATTTTGAGAGGATGATTTATCATGAGATTGATGCATACAAGGCTACCCGATTTTTATGAGAAAGCAATCCTTGCGGGCAAGAAGCTCCGGCCCGACACAGAGGTGGAGATCCGCGGGCTGGAAAACTTCCAGACCGGCAAACTTGCTTCTCTGAGAGTTGGCCGTGTGGAAAAAGAGATTGAGGAAATCACCCAGGATCCAAACGTTGAAAAAGTCGAAGTCATCATCATCCCTCGAAACACCGAAACGAATCACACCGTTATCATCAAGGGGATCCAAAAAAACGGCAAATGCAAAAAGGCGATCCTTGAGAGCATGTACCTCTCCTCCCCGGGAGAAGATTGCGCGCTCTATGACGTGGAAGAAATCGATGACCGACGGGGTCCCTTGGAACCGAGAAGGTAAAGGAAGCAAGGAGTAATTCACCATGAAATTAAAATATAGACTTGTCCCTCAGGGAGCGGCTGACGGCATTGTGCCGATCAACCTGGCGTTTATTGACAAGCAGGATATCGATGAAGCCGGCCTTACCTATAAGGAAGCCTGTGCCATGGTGGGAAGGGATTTTAAAAACGACCCTGTCACCATCAATGTCATCGATCAGGCGGCTGTGACGGTCACCAGCGACGGCATCATGAACGATGGCGCCGTGGTAGCTTTTGCCTGTGCCGACTATGGAAAAATCAACAAGGACTTTGGCGTCATGAGCATCAGCGAAATGCCCTATTCCGAAGCGCTGATGGCGGAAGAACCGCACATGAAGCAATGGAACACCGAGCATTACTGCGGCCGGCGACTCTATCGGGGGCCAAGCCCGGAGGACCGCAAGCCGCTGGAATCCCACAATGAGCACATGACCATGACAGGCCGTATTACGAACAACAACACCGGCTCCGAAATGATGAATGTGGTGGAGATGACGGAGATTCTGGCCCTCTTTACCGGCCAGATGGAGATCATGAAGGGCGGCGACTTGCTGGTCGGCACCGCCGGACCGGATGTTTCCGTGGGAATCGGCATGGTGGTGCGTGAGCGCCGCGGACGGATTTTCGGCTGGAACTATGGTGCGGGGAAAACAGCCCACAATTCAGGGATCTACGCCAAGACCGTCAAAAGTGACTATCCAGCGATAGCGGCAGATAAAAAAATTGTTGCCGAATACACGCTGCGTGCTTTGGATATCGGGATGGTACCGGGCTTGCACCTCGGATGTTCCCCTGTGGTGCTGAGCATCGCCAAGGCTTATGGCAAACCCATCGCCTTGGACAACATCGAAGAGGCCGCCTGGGTCGAGCTTGAGAGCATCGGCATCACCCGTGAAAAGCTTTCTGCCCCCACAAAGCCCATGCGCCGCGAAGAGATCCTTGCCCATGCGGATGAGATCCTGCCAGGCATGGAAACCGCCAAGAAGTACAAGGCCTCCGAGATCTGCCATATCCGCTACGCAGAAAATCAAGGCTGACAGCCTTGGGAGGAAAACCATGAATCAGGCATTCATCATCGTCCACGCGGACAAATCCGTCATGAGGATTTCCGGGATCCAGGTCAAGGGCCTCAACACGCAGAAGCTTGAGCGGATCTTAACCGACAAGCTTCAGGCTTTGGTGCGAGTGATTGGCGTCACCGGCTCTGAAATCGAAATGGACGTATATGATATCGAACCGGACCATGTCATCCGAAATGAAAAGGGACTGATCGAGGTCCTGTCTCTGGCAGAGGGAATCACCGCCTCCGATGTGACGAAAATCTCATGCAGCGAGAAAATCGTGGAAGTGGATTTCGACAGGATCCCCGACCAGCCGATTTCTGCCTGTGCAAGGGAAAAGTGGATCAAGCGCAGCTTTTAAAAATGCTTTTTCAATGCACCAAAGGTATCCCCCCAGGCTTCATGCCGGGGGGTTATTTGTTTAGATTATGGAGTTTTGTGCTGCCGGACCATGGTCCAAGGCGCTTTCAACAGAATGGATTGACTTGTTGCATCCTATTGAATATCATGATTATCAAGAAAGCAATGGTCACATCAACGTTTTCCTTATCTCGCAAACTCATCTGGATTTATTTGTTAATGGATCAACGATGTTTAAAAGCTCAACGCTGCAGGAATTTTGTGCTCAGCATAGGAAAGGGATCTCTGAAATCCATTGGAATCCGCAGGAAGGAGAAAGATCGTGTCGGAATTTTTAAGGGCATACTGCCATACCCCATCCGAAGAAGAGTTGGATTCTTCACTCTATATTACCTGGGCAGGCCATATCACCTGGGAAGGCTTCCTGAAGTCTCTGCCGGAACAGCTGATTGCCTCAAGGATTCTTGACAACTACAAGATCGTTCTGGTCATCAAAGGCAAAGGCCGCTTAGAACTGGATGGCAGGGAATTCCATATCCAGTCTGGCGATTTGTTTGTTCTTTTTCCTGGTGTGACTCATTTTTTTCATGCTGATCCTGAGGATCCATGGGAGTTTCTTTGGGTCTCGTTTAATGGCAAAGCCTGTGCCGGCATCATGGATTCAATCATGATCGACCGTGAACATCCTATGATTCATGCCGCTTCATCAAACCTTATCATTCAGCTTCTTACAAATATCATTTTTGATCTGGAAAATGAATCGAATGATTATGCGTTGAAAGCGACTGGTTTTCTTTATATCTTTTTCTCAGAGCTTGTTCCATTTACGAAAAAGATCAATGAGCAGCGCATCATCAAAACCAAAGAGGATTCCATTAAAAGAGCGCTAGCCTACATCGATGTGAATTACCATCAAGAGATTGACGTGGACACCCTTGCCCATCATGTCCATTTCAGCAGATCCCATTTTTCCAGGCTGTTTAAAAAAGAGGTCAAGCTATCGATCCCTGAGTACTTGAATGCCGTCCGGATCCAAAAAGCAAAAACCTTGTTGACCGGAACAGATTTGAGCGTCAGCGAGGTTGCACGATCGGTCGGATTTAAAGATCCGTTCTATTTCTCGAAGATTTTCAAAGAAATTGAAGGACAATCCCCTTCTTTGTACAAGATCATGGGGTTGTCGACCGGAAATAAACCGCAGCCCTATGGAGGCTCCCTTGAGGGCTGTCCTCCCGATTCGACGGCCCACTGATCCTTTAAAATCAAATCAGCCCTATATTTAGCATGGTTTTTTATGGTATATTTATTCTGTAATGCGATTGTATGAGGTGACGTATGAATCTAATCTACAATTATCTCAGAACATACGTAAATATGATCATTATTTTCTTTGAATTTACCGGTGTAACCGTGATGCTGATCGCCGGTCTCAAGGGCGCTCATGATTTTTTCATCAAAAAATGTCCGGAAACCCGCCTCAACCTTGCCAAAGGGATGGCAATCGCGCTTGAATTCAAAATGGGCGGTGAGATCCTTAGAACCACCATTGCCCATGATTTAACGGAAATCGTTTTCATCGGCGGCATTATTCTTCTTCGAGCCGCTCTGGCGCTGTTGATCCATTGGGAAATCAAAAATGAGGAAGCCCGTTCCGTTGCGTGCAAGTAACTTCCCAAGATTTTATCGGAACCTTCTGGAGAGCCTGCCATCGACCAAGGCAGGCTGCCGACTAAGAAATATTGTATGCTGCTTTGGATTGGACGATAAAAAAATAACCGCGTTTAGTGGGGTGTCACTAGGGATTCTCAATCTCGAAAAATTCGGCATAGTCGTAATTAAGCGGCTATGCCGTTTTTTTATTTTCTGTTTGTTCTGGCGGGTTGAATTCTCCTATGCAGTTGTAAATGATTTTGACACGCTGCACTCTTTGCCCGTTAATTTCCTCAGCCTTATAAACATAAACTTTCTGAACGAATTCTCGTATTATTTCGGCATCAAGTTCCTGTACTTCTGTGTATTTCCGTACCAAGCTAAGGAAATGCTCAACATTGAGGGAACTCTCTTTTTCTGTTGTCATAGCAGACTTTAGTTCAAATACACGTCTTTTAATATACGCCTGTTCGTTTTCGTAGGTTGTGGACATTTTGGCAAAACGCTCATCAGAAATTTTTCCTTCAATATTATCTTCATAAAGCCTTTGGATAATATCATCAAGCTTGATATTGCGAGCTATGATTTGATCCAGTTCTTTCTTGCGGTCACGTTGTGCACGTTCAACTTCTAGCCGGGTTTTTTTCGTGATTATCTTTACAAAGTCATCCTCGTGTTCTCGAGCATAAGCAGTTACACGCTGGATTCCATCTAGTAGTAGCTCTTCAACGACTACATTGCGTATCTGGTGGGAACTGCATCCGCCCTTAATCTTACGATAGGTAGCGCACACAAAATGCTCCTTGTCATGCTCCCAACCACGATGGCGTACTTGGTATAGCTTGGCACCGCAGTCTGCGCAAAATAACATACCTGAGAGGATTGGCATTTCGCCCATTGGTGTAAGTCTGCGTCTTCCATCTCGGATTTTCTGGACTACCTCGAACACAGGCTCCTCAATGATTGCATCATGTGTATTCTCGAAAATCTGCCATTCTGACGGGTCATTCTTCATCTGCTTTTTCTGCTTATAGGATTTGCGATAAGTTTTGAAGTTCACCGTATGTCCTAAATATTCCTGCCTTGAAAGCATATGAACTATTGTACTGCCTCGCCAGATATAATCATCGTTATGGCCTCTGTTGTCAGGGATATTGATGCCGTTCGCTTTTGCATGAGCCGAGGGATTCATAATTCTGCGTTTGGTGAACTCTTTTGCTATCTGTGTGGGACCATATCCTTTCATACACAAATGAAAAGCCTCTTTTATCACTTTGGCAGCTTCTTCATCAACAATCCAAAGGGTCTTATCTTCCAAATCTTTGATGTAACCGTAAGGCGGATTGGTGCATAATGGTTTGCCGGATTGCCCTTTAGCTTTAAACACCGCTCGGATTTTCTTGCTGGTGTCCTTGGCATACCACTCGTTGATGATGTTGAGGAATGGTGTAAAATCGCTGTCTTGCTGATTGGCGCTGTCTACATTGTTGTTAATGGCAATAAAGCGGATATCAAATCCGGGAAACAGCACCTCGGTATAATAGCCGACTTTAAGGTAATCTCTACCAAGGCGGCTCATATCCTTGACGATAACCGATCCTACCTTGCCATCATCGAGCATTGCTAAAAGACGCTGCCAATCGGGTCGGTCAAAGTTTGTGCCACTATACCCATCGTCCACAAAGAACTGGGTATTATCGAATCCGTTATCATCAGCAAATTTCTGCAGCATGGCTTTCTGGTTTTTAATACTGTTGCTGTCACCCTGAAGTTCATCATCGCGAGAGAGCCTGCAGTATAAGGCTGTGATTTTATCTATATTCTTCACAGTATTTGAAGATTGTCTGTTATTCATTTTTTCCTCCTTTCCGACAATCTTCAAGCGGGTACTGTATGTTCCCGTACTACTGCGAAGAAGTCAAGTTATTTAGGGTTATGAAACCTTTGGAATATCCAGGCTTTGCAGGTTGTTCAGAATCAACCTTTTCACCTTGTCATAGGCTGTTTCAGTAGCAGATTCGGTAGCGACTGACTCAACAATATACAAGGTGTCGCCTATCATCTTTTGGGTAATACTGATTGTTCTGTTTTCAGAAGTTTCGCTCATGGATTATCCTCCTGTCATATGAATTTTTAAAGAAGGTGCCGGTCTGGCTTAGGCACTTATCTGCATGATTTTTAATGCATCAGGTTGTATCAGCTTACCATCTAATCTCTCGTTGGCTTGAAAACCAATCTGTCCTTGCAAAGAGTAAATTTCAAGTAGAATCTTAATGCTCAGCGGTTGACGCTCAACTAGCCAGTAGTAAGATAAATCAGCGAATGCAATACTTTTTGATCCTGCCGATATAAGAGGCATAAATTGTGATGTGACTACCGGCTTTCCGAAAATTGTATTGTCAGCATCATTCCAAAGGTATCTGCCGCTTGCATCCTTTAGTGTTCTGAGGGCCATAGCTGTTTGATCGTGCATGATGAAGATGGCATTTTGGCGGTATTCATCTTTAAGAGAAAAATACAGTGCAATCAATTCATCAAAGGAGATTGATGCATTGTCAGCAGTTGTGATAGCGGCATCTGATGTAAGAATGCCTGTTGGCTGCGTAGTACCGTTGCCGTTTATGAAAGCATTTTCTTCGCTTCTTCCGAAACGTTTGGCAAAATCTCCGGTTAGGTACTTTTCCAGGTCAAAGTTCATATCCGCTATAAAGGAACGGCCTAATTTAGCAAGTGAAGCCAGTTTATACGACTTAACAGGAAATTGTGTAAAGGCATCTACGCTTTCAGGAATTGGATCTCCGTCTGCGACCCATTCGGCAGTGCCTGTCGAAGTTGTTGCTTGAATGGTGCCATCAGGTGAGGATAGATTAATGACAGTACCATATCTGCGAAACAGATTCTCCTTTGCCAGTGCAAGATTGAAATTTTCGCTGAATTCGCTCGGCGCGAGATACGAGCCGGTATCGTCATAACCCTCAACCAAATTCTGACGTGATTCATTGTTGCCTCGCATGACATTCCAGAATGCTCTGTTGTAAGTAGCTGATGTTTTCATGATAAATTCCTCCATAAATTTTAATTTTTGATTTCCGGGGGGTAATACCCCGTTTGAATTCGCGTTTTTTCGCGCGTTACCCCACGCCCGTTGTCCAGATAAAAAGCTGTGGAGATTGCGATACCCCCAGGGTCACTACTTTCCAAGCCGGGGATCGCATTTAGTGCAGACGAGTGTTGTGCTATCGATTGCCTGCAGCAGATGCTGGTCATGATACGGGCAGAGAACTTTCATGCGTTTGGCATTGGGTGCCTTGCCGTCTGTAACTCTTACCAGTGTGAATACACCGCTTCGTTCTTCACTCATGGCAAATTCGATAGAGGGATATTTTTTCAAGGTTTCAATCTTGAACTCGCCATAGCAGTTGTAATAAGCGTTTCGTGCCTTGCTGAAATAAAGTGGAAATACTACATTTTTCATTTCGTTTTTCTCCTTTCTCACATGGGGGCATATTGTGGCAGGTATTTTAGGTACTTTCTCATATGACTATAGAATTTAAAACCTACCTAAATTCCTGCCACAGACTGCCCCTGTGTTGATTAATCAAGAAATTCCGTTCCCCGGAGCAGCTTGTAGCCGATAAACACAGTGGTCTTTTCACCACCACCGCGAGGACGCTTTCGGACGATTCTTCCCATATTGGACAATGCGGCTTTGAAATTCCGAGCATTTTCCGGGTAGTAGCCATTGTCACGACACCAGCCTTGATAGGCATAATAGATGTCCGCGGTGCGTTCTTCACAGCTGCCATCCTCGACCAAGCATTCTTCAAAGAACAAGCCGACCTTGTCGTTTTCCTTATGGTAGGCAAGCGTTGCATCCTTAACCGACTGCGGCATATCCAGACCGCTTTTTTGTAGCTTTGCATAACCTTCCAAGGCCCAGTTGAGAATGCCACTTAAGTTTTCCTGCCGGGAGAACTCTCCCTTCAAACCCAAGTCACGCTCAAACTCATCGAAGTGCCGTTCAAAGGGAATTATCTTCACGCGACCGCTAGTAAGCAGGGTCAGGTCGGTCACGGTCGGCAGGTAGTTGGTGTTGGTAAAGATTTTGAACTGGGGCTTGAAGTCAAAACTGTTCTCATGCAGGAACCGGGCGTTGATGGTGTCGCTGCCTGTCAGCGTTTTTAAAAGCGCGGCACTGAGCGTTAACCGTTTGTCCGGCTCGCTGATATTCACAAACCTTGCTCCCGCCAGCCGCGCCACATCCTCTGAAGGAGCGGAGCCGCTATTGTTGGATTTCATACCGATGGTTTCCGGCCTGCAGGTTCTACCATAATCACCGCAGATGCGCAGAAAGGTTTCCATCGAGGTGCCTTTGCCGTTTCGGGTAGTTGCACCAAACAAGATAAACATTGCTTCAAAGCGGGTATCTCCTGTCAATGCATAGCCAAGACTTTTCTGAAAGAACTCCGCTTTCTCCCGGTCACCGCTCATGACTTCATCGATGAATTGCTCCCAGCGGGGGCACTTAACTTTTGGGTCGTAGTACACTCCCGCTATCTTGGTGATGTAGTCTTCGCTCCTGTGTTCGTGGAACTCTCCGGTTTGCAGGTTCAGCGTTCCGTTCTGACAGTTGAGCAAATAGATGTCTGCATCGAAAGCACTGATGGACAATGGATGTACGTCCTGAGCATCTTTCAGGATGACCTCGCGTTGCCTTCTCATCTGCCATTTGCCGACAGACTCGATGTACTGCTTACGGAGCAGCTCTTCCTCGATGGACAGGGCATATACCATCAGTTTGTTGGCAAGCTTTTTACAGAGGTTCATTACCTTGAGATTGCCGGTATCGCTCCGCCATGCCTTTCCGTCATAGATAAACCATTGTTTTCGCTCCGGCACATACCGGGCTATGCTGCTGTAGTGGTCTGCAAACAGGTTGCTGTTACCGATGTCGTTTCTTCCATAGCGTGGATTGCGGTGCGGGTTTAGCTCATCCAACGGTTTGCAACCTGGTACCTCGAACTCCGATTCGATTTGAACGAGCCTTCCGATAGGGTTGTAGGTTTCTGACACATTATCCGCTGCTTTCTCCAGGGTAATTTGTCCATAGGTTGTGCCACTCTGCGCCCTGTCCCATTTCTCACGGTACAAACCGCTTTGCCGGAACAGCCTGTCCATTTGGCATAATTCCTTGCCGCACCAGAAAGCAAGATGCCCACACAGGGCAAGGTCCGCTTCACTGTGGGATTTTCCTTCCGGGATTTCGCCGTTCCACAGCCTATTGAAAGATTCACTGTTCTTAGCCACTTTTGCTCGGCTGAGGACTTCCTCATCTGAAATATAGGATATTGCAGGCTTTTGATTCTTGTGTTTTGGCTTCACTGGCTTGAGCATGAACTTGTCCAGCAGGATCTGCAGTTTGCCACCGGCTTCCAAGATGTCTCCGTCTCTGTACACATTGCCTGTTACAGTCAAGAACCTGTTTGTGGCTTCATACACATACACCTCAACACCGATACTCTGATTGTTCACATAGTATTTTCGAATGTCGTAATTAAAGCCGCTTGCCTTGAAATAGATATGCAAGCCTGTACTGGATGGACTTTTTTCGATATAGCAGCCGTCAAATAGATCCACAATGGTTTTAGCCGTGGGTGTCAGTGTGCCGTCCTCGTTGATGCAGTGGTCAATATCAATTCCTGAGAAGTTATTGAAGATACCAAGTCCGATGCCGTCATTCTGACTTACGCCATCAATGGCAGTGATGTAATTTGTGAATGTCTTTATGTTGTTTGGCTGTGCTCTTTTTCCGCTAATCTGATATGGAACCTTTGCCGGTTTCTTTTGACCTTTTTGTTTTTCGAATTTCCAGAAACAGAACTTGCCATTTTCCCGCAGTTCTTTCGGCAGATTGTCATATTGCATTTTTTCACCTCCATTCTGAGGGGTGTTTTCTTTCCCCTACCTATTAGCCACAAGAGCGAAGGTAAGTTGAGGATTTTAGAAAATTTTTTATTTCCCTCATTATCCACAGGACAGAAAAATGATAGTTGAGTACCGGAAAAGAAAAATATTTTTACCCCTTACCATATGCCATAAAATCGGGGGAAATCGGACGGGGTAGTAAAATATTTTCAGTCCTTAAAATAAAAAAACAACCTGTTCTCCTTTTAAAGAAGACGGTTGCAATGGTTTTGCTCAAATATGAGCGAAAGTACTATTTAGTTGAAGTAATCCTGATGCTATTGTTCCCCTGTGCAAATTGACTTTACGACATTTTTGTCTAAAAGTATTTATTTAAAATTCTGTAAAACGATGCGGATGCAAACACAAACTTTGAATTAATACATTCTTTAATAAAGTAATATCTGCGAGTTCGCGCTGTTTTTATTGTGTTTAGCAACTATGCAGTATATAATATAGGTAATGTTTGGAAAGAAGGTGATTCCTATGACTGTTAGCTACAAGAAATTATGGAAGTTACTTATAGATCGTGACCTGAAGAAAAAAGATTTATTGGCTGCAGCTGGAATCAGTCAGTCATCACTGTCCAAGATGGGCAGAAATGAAAATGTCAATACAGAGATATTGGTCAAGGTATGTATGGCACTAAATTGTGACATTGGCGATATAATGGAAATTGTCAATGATAATGAGGAGCAATCGAAATGATTAATATAAGAAAACTTGAATCTGAACTATATGAATCGGCAGATTTATTACGTAAAGGCTCAGAATTGAGCTCAAAGGAATATAGGATACAGGTGCTTGGGTTGCCTTTTTGTGTTACACATACAACCGTTTAAAATTTATTGAAGCTTAAACACTAAAAGATCGCCCTGTTCGAAACGGAAGAGTTTTTCCCGTGGAAGCTAGTAACTTTTAACAGAAGAGTCTATTTCTCTACCTGAAAACGCCAGACATGATTATCTACTTAATCTTCCGGATGATGCAGATTGCAGAAAAGCCGTCAACGAAGCGATGGAACTGATTGAAGCACAAAGTGCACAAATGAAAAGTATATTGCTGAAAATAAACACATTTTTTAGAAATGAGTTCTGATATATTGGACTACAAAAAGGAGGACGAATAATGGAAACTCTTGATAAAATTAAAGAAATTATTTTGGCAGGTCAAAAAGCCAACTTGATAAAAATAAGTGATGATTTATCTACAATTACATATAATCACCAAAATATATCAAGAAATTATAATAATCCAGAAGAAAAGGTACAGGCAGAGACATTTTGCGAGCTTGTGCTTAAATACAATTATCCAGTTGAGTGTGTAAAGCAATATGTAAAGGTAACGGTTGGATCTGATGTAAAAGAAGCCGATATAATTGTTTATAATGACCACAATTATAAACGTCCTCACATAATTGTGGAGTGCAAAAAAGAAGAAATTACAGAACAAGAGTTTAAGCAAGCGGTTCGCCAAGCCTATGCCTATGCCTATGCTACAGCTGGCACAGTTAAATACATCTGGGTCACTTCTGGCATCAAAGATGAGTATTACTCCTTTGACAAGGAGATAGATAGTCGAGAAAGTGTAACTGACATCCCTCAATACAAAGTTGCTAAATTGGCTAGCTATAAATTTGCCAAAAATGGGGGTGTCACTGAGGATGGTCAAAAACTTTCCCCTCTATACACTGTAGAAGAGTCAGAGTTGACCAATCGTTTTAAACAAGCACATCAAGCTCTCTGGGGTGGTGGAGAACTTAATCCATCTGAAGCTTTCGACGAGTTAGATAAATTGATTTTTTGCAAAATATTTGATGAAAAGAAAAAACGCGAATATGGATTCCCTTACGATTTTCAAATTATCAAGGTCGAACCCAAGAGTAGGGATAAACGTGACATTGAAAAAGCAGACAAAGAAACAAGTGAGAACCTCTTACATCGGCTGATTTCGCTGTATGAAGAGGGCAAGTTATTCGGGGAGAGGAAAAATGATACCGAAATTTTCAGGGAAGGAATAAAACTAAATGCCGCTAAAGCTCGTACAGTAGTTAGCTATTTGGAGGGAGTCGATTTACTTAATACAGACTTAGATAGTAAAGGGCGAGCTTTTGAAACTTTTATGGGGTCATTCTTTAGAGGGGATTTCGGACAATATTTTACACCGAGAAATATTGTGAGCTTTATCGTTGACAGTTTGCCAATAGATGAAAATGACCGTGTTCTGGATACCTCATGTGGCAGTGGCGGCTTCTTGCTTCACGCCCTTGATAAAGTTAGAAAAGCAGCAAGAGATTTTCACGAAATAAAAGAAGGAAAAAAAGAAACCCAAGAATGTTATGCACAATGGCACGATTTTGCAGAATATAACTTATATGGTATTGAAATAAATGAACAAATTTCCCGAACTGCCAAAATGAATATGATTATCCATGATGATGGACATACAAATGTTGTAACTTCAGATGGTCTTATTTCTCCTGCCGATTTACGTTTAAGAACAAATAATGTCGGCTTTAAAGAAAATTCTTTTGATTTTATAATAACAAATCCACCTTTTGGGTCAACCGTTAAACAAACAGAAAAAGCATATCTACATCAATACAAACTAGCTATTAAAGATGTTGATTGGCTTAATCCAAATAGCAAAACCTCTGAACGACCTAGCCAAAGTACAGAAGTTCTATTTATAGAACAGGCTGAAACGTATCTCGCAGAAGGAGGATATTTGGCTATTGTTGTGCCGGATGGAGTTCTTACTAACTCTAGTATGCAGTATGTACGTGATTATATAAGCGATACATTTAGGATTGTAGCTGTTATATCTATGCCACAAACTGCTTTTTCTGCCAATGGGGCGGGTGTAAAAAGCTCTGTGATGTTCTTGAAAAAATATTCATCATCAGAAAAACAAGCTCGTATTGATTTAAGAAATAACACACAGAACAATCTAATTTCTAATTCAGACGAAGGCATTCAATTATTTAATCTTTTGAAAGAAAAGAAAGATAAAATTTCTAAAATTAATAAACAAATTAAGCAGGCAGAAAAAGCGGAGAATACTTCAGAAGCAGAAATACTCGCAAATAAAAAGCAAGCAATTTCAGAAGAGTATGACGAACAAATTGAGTTTACTAGAGAAAACCTTTCAGATGCGTTTTTTGCCCAATATAAGCAAACTATACAGGATTATCCCATTTTTATGGCAATTGCCGAGGATATAGGCTATGATGCTACCGGAAAAGAAACAAAAAAAAATGAATTGCCTGCCATTTCACAAGAATTAGCAAGGTTCATAAAAGCCATAGAAAAAGGAAAAGACCATTTTTTTCAATAAGCCCCAAATTTGATGAAAACATGGTTTTTTTGAAAACTTGGGGCGAGATTGATGAACGTTTAGACCCAGCATTTTATCTGAATATAATGTTACTTGATAAAAATATAGTTTCTAAATCTGCTCACCCAGTCAGCACCTTTAAACAAAAAATTAAAATGCAACGTGGGCGATTTGGTCATAGACCAAGAAACGACCCACGATATTATGATGGAGTTTACCCTTTTATACAAACAGGCAACATTGTAAAAGCAAGTACAAACAATGAAACAATAGAGTTTACTCAAACACTGAATGAACTGGGGCTTTCAACAAGTAGACTTTTTGATGAAAAAGCCGTTGTGATTACCATTGCCGCCAATATTGGCTATACCGCTATTCTCGACTATCCTGCTTGCTTCCCGGATAGTCTTGTCGCAATCACTTCTAAAGACAATGAATTGTCTTTAGAATATCTAAATGTATATATTAGGTTTATTCGGGAATACATTGAAAATATTGCTCCGCAAGCTGCTCAAAAAAATATAAACTTGAAGCAGTTAAGCAAGCTGCCTGTTATCATTCCAGATACAGACACACAAAAAGTGATTGTCTCAATTATGGAAAAGGCATACACTGAAAAAATTCAAAAGGAAAAAGAGGCACAGTCTTTGCTCGATAGCATTGATGATTATCTGCTACAAGAGTTTGGCATTAATATGCCGTCAGAAGAAGCTAATTCCCTTGACAACAGAATGTTTTGGATTAATTCGAACAAAGTTTTGGGTACAAGGTTTGATCCATATTACCACAAACCTATTTTTACAATAAATTTGAATAATATATGTAACTGCAGAACAACCACCACGACTTTAAGAAATATCATATCAGGGGAACTGACAAAGGGCATTTTACCTAACGAAGCCCAAAAAGATGGTGAGTATAAGGTTATACAAATAAACAGTATAAACAATGATGGAACAATTAATATATCCAACAAAACTACAGCTAAAGCTATTTATTCATCAAAGCATAGATTAGAAAAGGGTGATGTACTTGTTGTAATTACAGGTGCCACTATCGGGAAAATTGGATTTTGGGATTATGAAGGCGAATATTATTTAGGCGGTGATATAGTGAAGTTCAATACAGGTAATTATTATCTAAATGAAATTTATGCGGCATTGTTAAGAACACAACCATACCAGTTACAAATAAAAAGATGTATTACAGGAGCTACAAATGGGCACCTTGCACCAATAGATATAGAAGCGTTACCATTACCTATTATTCATGATAGAAATATTCAAGAAAAAATAGCTAAGAAATTATCGACTACTCGGGTGAAGGTGAAATCGCTTGAACTAGAAGCTGGAAACACTGTTAAAACAGCGAAAATACACATGGGAAAAATTCTATTTAGAGGTGAACTATGAGACTGACAGGTATCATTGATTATACAATGGATAACTTTCTTTGTGTCCGTGGTTTTGCATCTATGTTAGAATTATCTGAAATTTCAAAAGCAGATGAGAACATTCAAAGGGATTTAATTGAAGGTCATCGTGGAGAAATGGAAACATTTTTGTCCGATGGCAGGTTCACCTTTTTCCCAGAAGTAATTCTCTGCGCTAATATGTGCGGAGCTGAAACAGATAAGGAACGAATCAATATTTTACGAGAAACTATTCGTGCTGAAAATAAACCTCTAAAAACAACAATCAACAATATAAAATATGTTATAAAAAGAAATGCTGTGAAAAAAGAAAATAACGATTTAGCTTTTGATGTCACTCAAACCATAATTATGGAATTTGATAAGGCAGCACTAACAGGAAAAGAATTTCTTCGCATCGATGGAAATCATAGGTTAAGCGCCGTATATGAGCACTCCTCATATGCTTCAAAAAGGATTCCCTACTGCCTTCTATTATTCCGGGATGCGGATGAAACAGATAGGTTTTGCAGAGCTTTATTCTATAATATTAATACAAAGCAGATCCCACTAAAAATGGAACAAAACCTAAAAGTCATAATCGAAAGTGAAAAGACATTTGACGATGACACCTTAAAAAACGATCCTTCATTTGGCGAGAATTATTACCTAACTAGACAAATAGTTAAAAATGTAGATTTATCAAATTACCCATTTTTGAAAATATTTATTGCTGATAATAAATTTACTTACTTTGTTGAAGTATTAAAACTGTTGCTAGAACACAACCTAATTCAAAAAAATGAAGAAGGTGTTCACTCTGTCTTGGCAGTTCTTGAAGAAATAAATGATGCCTTGAGGGAGGCATCACTAGTGGGTGCTCCAAACAACTTAGCAGTTATCGGTGCTTTTTCTTATTACAAATTATCCGATAAGCGCAAGTCAGATGATTTTTTAAAATGGGTAAAAAAGAATAGTCTTACAGAGACCTCGGACGTTCATATATGCGACTTAATTAGTATCTATGATAAAATACATGATAATGCCCCTAAAAAGGTGTTTATGTCTATGTGGTTTAATGAAAAAACCTCTGATACATACAAAGAAGTCAATGATGTAAAGGATATTGTACTAAGGGATCACAATGTTGAAATTGAAATAATTAAAGTGGACGAACACAAGGACGGCTTTTCTGATAATATAAGCAAAAGAATTATTGAAGGAATAGATGGCTGCGACTTACTAATCGCCGACTTGTCGTACGGAAATAAAAATGTACATCATGAAATAGGATATGCACAAGGCAAAGGCAAGAAAGTTTTACTAATTTATCATATTCGTGAGGGTGCAACCGCCTCAGATGAGATTGGATCAAATCTTTCCATGCACGACCAATTAAGGTTTAGTAGCTACGGAGAATTAAGAACAGGTCTACTTCAAAAAATTAGAGACAGATTTGTGCTATAAACGAATAAACAGTTGATTATATTGTATAGACACCACTTTTGTTTGTGTATCATAAATAAGCTAAAACCTGCCAGCGAAAGACCTCTTATTCATGATTAGAATTTGCATACAATCCTTAAAAATGCACACTCCCTTGCCTAGAAATCGTTTTAGATAGACAACAGAATGTGTTTTTTATCATTAACATAAAAACGCCCACACTGAAAGGTTATAATTCAGTGTGGGCGTTTTTGCTCCGCTTGAAGAGAGTCGGTAAAAATTTACTTGTCTTCGTAAATCCCTAAATCGAACCCTCTTTTGCGCGGTTATTTTTCTTGGAAACGATCGCATTGGGTCCGATGCCTTACGCCTCGGTTTCGTCCTCAGTTTCGTCGGTTGTGTCAATAATTTTTCGCACATTTGAAATCTCGCTTGGCAGCTGGCGTTCAGCCAACATACAGATCAGCTAGC